>Ga0265296_1004958_pt1 | contig 11246 bp, 11 predicted proteins | sample MunlanPumphouse1_FD_189073 | JGI IMG/M metagenome (GOLD analysis project Ga0265296, IMG submission 189073) | Groundwater microbial communities from a municipal landfill in Southern Ontario, Canada - Pumphouse #1 | ecosystem: Environmental > Aquatic > Deep subsurface > Groundwater | place...
ACTCCGAAATCCCCACATGGTTTGACGCAGACCCACGCGCCGCCTACTTCCGCCAAGCAAAAAACGGACTCTACGTCCGCATGGCGATCCTTGAGGAACTGCTGAATCCGTTTCCATAATCGTTCGTGCGTGTCTGAATGAGAACCGTGTCTTGTGCTGTCGGTGGTCCTGATGGAATGGGTGGCGTTGAGCGTGCAAGTGGCGCGTCTGTCCATTGGGTTAAGAGGATCGAGAGGTCTCGCAAATTCACATCTCCGCTGAAATCAAAATCAAACGTGGTGTCCATGTAGACGTCCGCATGCTCAAAAAAAAGTTGCGTGTCCAAGATGTTGACCGCCTTGTCCCCGCTGATATCAACCACCTCTCGATCAATCACTAGCCGATCTCCTTCTGGCGTTTCTATAATCGTCTCCATTTTTTCTGTAACCTCAAAAAAACGAGGCTTGGATTCTTCAAAAATATTTACGTCCTTGACTGTAACCTCTGGCGCTTGCGTGTCCGCTGGTTTGCTTTCGGTCACTGGCCCTTTCACTGGCGTCGCGTCTCCCAGAGGATTTACAGAGGGACCGTCGGAAGGCTGTGCTGGCGCGGCAGGTTGTGCTGGCGCGGCAGGTTTTGAAGTGTCCGGTGAAGCGTTCAGACTTGACCATGAAGATGCCCCACCGCTGAAACCAGGATTATCAGGATCCGTGGCGCTCACGGTTGACCTTGTATCCTGGATGAGGATGATCCCAGCAGTACTCTCAAGGAGGTTTCCAGAAGCGTCGCGTGTAGAGACGGAAAAACTATGGTTGCCTAATGTTGCAGGGTTGAAAAAATTGGCCTGTCGTCCCAAAAGAATCGTCACGGTGGAACCCGCGGAGATCACTCCTGTTCTTGGCAAAGTGAGTGTGAGTTGATTCGCGCCTGGACGAGTGATTGTGTATCCGCCAAAAAGAGCGCCAGACAAAGACTGACTGACGCCACTCACGGTCAATAGCATGTCCCCTGTGCCAAATGAGGATGGCCAAGAAAAACTGTTCTGCATGGACACTTCGATCGAGCCCGTGGCAGGAACGGTTACGCCTGGAGTAAATTGAAGAAGATACGTCGCCTGCGCGCCTGGCGTCATGGTTGATGGCGTCATCGATGTCGCTGAAAATGCCTGAACGCTCACAGAGGAAAAACCAAAAATAGCGATGAAGATCGCGCTCAAGAATATATGAAACCATGTTCTGACAAATGAGAGAGACATGAGACTGTCTTAATCATTCAAGGCGGAGAACTTCCAGTGAGATTCGTCTGACCTCCTTCGTAAAAAAGTGCTTGACTGTTTTCCAAGGTGTGGTGGAAAATAAACGTGGCATCGGATCGTCTTCGGCTTCTGCAAAATACAACATGGCTTTTAGAATATGATGAAAGTCATGTGCCACAGTTGGATACTGAACTGGAAGCCTACGAAAGACGTCAATCAGTGGTTCGCAGTGCTGGACGTACCAGTAGAGATCATAGAAATCCCGTTTTTTCCCACGCTGACTGATCGCAATTATTTTCATGACGGCGATGTCGCGAATAGAAAGAACGCGTACATTCCCAAAACGAATAAACGGCTCTTTGGGAACAAAAAAAGGATAGGCAATAAAACTCACTTTTGCTCCCAAGAGCGTCCCATACACGGTTGCTTCTTTTGCAATCTGCGTCTTCCAGATCGTAGAAGAAAAACGATTGGTCAAACCGTTCATGAAAAAACTTTTTGCTGGTGTAAAAAAATCAAGGTCAAGAGAGGTACGATGTCCGACTTGAAGTGCGAGGGCTGTGCCACCTGCAAGATACCATTTTGACTTGCCCAGCCAATCTGCCTTCGACAAAAATTCCAACGCCTTTAACGTCTTATGTGGCAGAGCATCAAGATGCCATGCTACTTGATTTTGGTGAGTTCTCGCCATAGGGCACGTGTATCAGCATGAAGGCCTCGAGATGTTTTTGCGACGCCATGAAGAAGTGCTCTTGGATAAGTGCGCCAAAGCCACCGTACTTCCTTATCTGTTCCGAAATCAAAAATACGTTCGATGACATACCGTGCGTGCTTTTTTGGATCGATCGTTTTTGGATCCACATCCCAAAATAGAGCTGGTCTGAATCTCATACAATTCTATTTTATCAAAAATCCTTATAATTTTCAAGATGAATTGTGGACAGAGAGTGAGGAAAAGTGTAGCCTGAAAGTAGGGAAACATTATGAACACATCGCGCATTCTTCTCATCGACGACGATCCAAACGTCCAAGACATCTACGGGACTGCTTTGAAAACGCATGGATTTGAAGTGGCAGAAGCGTTGAACGGCACAGAAGGACTTGCCTTGGCTCTCCGCGATCACCCTGATCTCATTTTGCTGGATCTCTTAATGCCTGGCATGACAGGTTTCCAACTGTTGGAAGAATTGCGCAAGGATGCCTGGGGAAGGAACGCCAAAGTTGTTGTCATCTCAAACTTGAAAAAAGAAGACAACGATATGGCCGTAGCAGAGCATCTCGTGTTCGACTATCTGAACAAATCTGATCACACACTGGAGGAGGTATGCGGAAGGATCGAATTGCTTTTAAAGGCTTGAGTCGTTTCGTCGCGTGGGAGTGAAAGCCATCGAATAAAAAATCATCTAGCAAGAGTTAGATGATTTTTTGGTCGGGACGACAGGTCTCGAACCTGCGGCCTCCTGGTCCCAAACCAGGCGCTCTACCTACTGAGCTACGTCCCGAAATATGGAGGTTGGGAGTTAGAAGTTGGAGCGGGTAGCGGGAGTCGAACCCGCATCTTCAGTTTGGAAAACTGAAATAATAACCGCTATACGATACCCGCGTATGCGAGGGCAATGATGCCTCAATTCTCTGTGCTTGGCAAGATGGGAGGAAATGAGTAATCTTGCGGTGGAACCTTCAGGAGCAATTACCATGCCTTCTCTACAACATGTGCTCTCCGTGCGTCAATTCGACAAGCCTCGTATTGATCGGCTGTTCGCGCGCGTGCGCGAGATGCGCGGAAACGTCAAGCGGGGTCAGTGCTCGATCTTGGGAAACCGCCTCATGGCCTCACTGTTCTACGAACCTTCGACTCGCACGCGCCTCTCTTTTGAGGCCGCGATGCTCACGCTGGGCGGCGCGGTCGTTGGTACCGAGAGCGCAGGACATTTCTCGAGTGTCACCAAAGGCGAATCACTCGAGGACACTGTCTGTGTGATCGGCGGTTATGTGCAGGTGATCGTTCTGCGTCATCCAGAGCGCGGGTCGGCAGAACGCGCCGCCTCGGTGAGCAATGTTCCCATCATCAACGCGGGCGATGGCGACGGAGAGCATCCCACACAGGCGCTCTTGGATCTGTTCACGATCGAGGAATCTTTCAAAGACATCGGCCGTATCCATGTGGTGTTCGTGGGCGATCTCAAAAACGGTCGAACCGTTCACTCGCTTGCACGCCTGCTCGCCATGTACGACACACGCATGAGCTTCGTCTCGCCTGATTCTCTGCGCCTCCCAGACAATCTCTTCCAAGAATTTGTCGCGGCTGGATGTGAGGTGCGCGAGCATGGCACACTTGATGAGCCAGTCGATGAGGCGGATGTCATCTATATGACCCGCGTCCAAAAGGAGCGGCAGGCCAAAGGAGGATGCGTCGCAGGCGATGGGAGTGATTATGCGCTCACTCATGATCTCGTGGCTCACATGAAAAAGACCGCTGTGATCATGCACCCACTTCCGAGGAACTCCGAAATCCCCACATGGTTTGACGCAGACCCACGCGCCGCCTACTTCCGCCAAGCAAAAAACGGACTCTACGTCCGCATGGCGCTCCTGGAGGAACTGCTGAATCCGTTTCCGGAGTAATACGACTCTCCCACGTGGGAGATTTTTTTTACCATCTCTTTGTACTCGCCCTGTTCACAACTGTCTCGTCTTACTCAAGACTATTTTCATGACCGTAATCGTTTCAATCTTATAAAATTTCAAATCCTAATTTCTTGAATTGCTTGTCAAATGTGAAGCACTTCTTTATTTTTTGAGAATGCATGAGAACAGCACAGTAGCAATCGATCATGCTGATATTCTTATCCTGTTGGTTCTGAAACAGTCTCCTTCCTCGATCACGCGTGTCAGTGTCAAGCGATAAGATCATTGGAAAATCATCTTCTGTCGTCGAGTGCAAGAAATTGGTTGCGCTCGATTTGGAAACCCGCATAGACAACACCGTCGCGACCTCATCAATGACATAATGAGACGTAAAAAAAATGACTGGAGCATCTTTCAAGCCACGGAGGATACGCAAAGCCTTCTCGTGATTACTATCATCCTTACGAATCAACGAAATAAAAAAGCTGCTATCTATAAACGCCTTCATAGCTGATAGAGCGTTTCATCAACTTGCTGAGAAAGATTTCGAACTCCACCCTTTTTTGCGTGCTGTGCCAATCGCTCGAGCGCCGCAAGTCCAACCTGTTTTGCATGGCTGTGCACAAGATGTTGGCTCATCACCTGTCGAATCAATTGAGAAACGGAAAGATGCCTGCCGCGAGAATAGACGCGAAGGGCTTGTTTCAATTGAGGATCAAGAAGAATTTGTGTACGACTCATAGTTCGATAAACTCACTACATGTACACAACTAGTATACACACTTTTTTTAAAAAGAAAAAGGCAACGGCCTCTTTTTACCACCTCTTCGTACTCGCCGTAATCGCGACGGCTAAGGCATCAGCCGCATCATCGGGTTTGGGAATCTTGGGGAGGCTCAACAATTGCATCACCATTTTTTGCATGGCGATCTTGGGAGCCTTGCCGTCGCCGGTGATCGCTTTTTTTACTTGCGCCGGCGTGAACTCAAAGACCGGCGCGCCGGACTGCGCCGCCATGAGCAGAGCGACGCCACGCGCGTGAGCGACGTTCATCGCGGTCGATGAACTCTTCCCAAAAAAAAGTTTTTCTATTGCCACGGCGTGCGGTTGATGATGGACGAATAGATCGTGGAGGTCGTTGCCGATGTGCAGAAGCCGATTCTCAAACGCATCTCCACTTACCGTGGTCACCACGCCGTAATCCACTAGCTCCATTTTTGGCCCCTCAACATAAATCACACCAAACCCCATGCGTCCATAGCCGGGATCGAGCCCCATGATGATGTGTCCTTGCGCCATAACGATTTCTAGGATATCAAAAATCGCCAATCTTCTCCACCACTGCACCGATTGACAAAAAACCATTTTATGATATCCTCGCACAGTTATGATCAAACCATATCTCGCCACTCTGGCCCTGTTGGCTTTCCTGTCCGTCCCCTCGCTCGCCATTGCCACAGCGTGGCCTGCTTCAAGTACGTCCACGGAAATCAGCGCGTCTTTGATGGCAACTGTAAGCAACTTTGAGCCAAGCGGCATTATCTGGCATGAGGGGCGCGGCACTTACATCGTTGTGGGCGATGGCAGTGACGTGGCAGAAATTTCCGCGACAGGCACCGTGGTCAACTCCTGGAGCCCTTCGGGAAACTGGGAAGGCATCACTGTTGCTGACACGAGTTCGGACATCGTCTACCTCGCAGACGAAAACCGGAGCGCCCTCTACGCGTTCGATCTTGGAACCGGCGCGCTCACGGGCGACAGCTGGAGCGTGTCCTCGTACGTGTATCCTGTGGGCTATGCGGGACTGGAAGCGCTCACCTGGATCCCAGATGGATTCCACGACTACGGCACAACCGTGTCAGGCGGTGTCTTCTACGCGGGCTGGCAGTACGACGCGGACATGTATGTATTCGAGGCCGACCTTTCAACGAGTGGATCCATTACCTATCTTGATGAAGTGAGAACAACGTCTGGCTACAGCGACTTGTCCGGCCTGTATTTCAGTGAAGCCACTGGAACAATCTTCACGCTCTATGACAGCACGAACCGCTTGGAAGAGCGCGAGACCGATGGCACCCTCATCGCCTCCTACACGATTCCTGAATCCGGCGACTGGGAAGGTCTCGCGGCCGTGGACGGTTGTCCAACGTCGGGAACAGGAACCATGGCGCTCGCTGACGACGCCGGCGGGATCAACACGTTTGGCAGTTTCCCGTTTGACTGCTTGATCGTGGACGATGACGGCGACGGCACGTACTCCGACACGGACTGCAACGACGCGGACGCCACGGTCTCAAGCGACCAGACATACTGGGCGGACACAGATGGAGACGGCTATGGCAACGTGACAGACGCAACGACGTTGTGTTCCTCGACGGCGCCCAGCGGTTACGTCGACAATGCAGACGATGCGTACCCCAACAATCACATTGAGATCTGCAACGACGGACGCGACAACGATGGGGACCGCGAGATCGACGAGGCCAACACGCTTGTCGAGAACCGCGCGCATCCGGTCTTCAGCGTGTACAGTGCGAGCGCGAGCGGCTACGTGAGCGCCGTGTCCATCGCGAGCTCTGGCGATGCGCATCTGACCTACACCGACGGCTCGTGCTATGACTACACGATCTTCCGTCCCGCGCGCCGCGGGTACAGGCTCACGGCCGTCACGGGAACTTCCTACTACACGGCCACGATGGGTGGCCTCACCGCGACCTTGAACGGTCTCACCGGCGAGGTCACTGGCTCGACAACCTGGACCCCCTCGACAAGCGGCATGCCAGCCAAGAACGTCGGGAAACTAAAACTGTAAATAGAAAAACGCCTGTCCGTCCGGACCGGCGTTTTTGATTGGCGTGAACGCGCCGTCTATTGACAGACGCTTGAAATGCACCGAGCGCCGCGAAGATTGTTTCTTATCCGATCAAGGCTCGCAGGCGCGGAAACTTTTTACACAAGGGAAGCTTGGCGCACCAGCGATCTAATCCAATGATACGGCCAGCGCTCGTCGCGGCAAAGAAAAGAAGTGCGAATGTGTAGACGATATGGTCATCAACGAGAAATCCGTGCTCGACCAATGGAAAAGTAAGACCAGGAAAATAGTAGAGCAACATGAGAACAGCGCCAAAGACGGAAGTCACACGCACGAACAGTCCTAGGATGAGCGAGACCCCAAGCAGGGTGAGTCCCCACTCATTTAAAATGTTCACCACTGGCAGGATGTCCGGAGTCGTGAGCCACGCATAGAAACCCGTGAACGTCTGTGCGCTCTCAAGATATCCGACCGCCGACCACGCGGGGTTTAAAATCTTCGTGATGCCTGCATAGAAAAAAAGCCAACCGAGACTGACGCGGAGCAGAACGAGCGTGACTAGGTGAAATGTCTTCATAGACAAACAGATTAGGAAATTAGAGCCGTCACGGACAGCGGCGCAAAACTCTTGATGAGACCGTTGCAAAACTTCCGTTCCTGTCATCCCGTCTTCGACTCCGAGGTCGCTCAGACTCGAGGAGAGCGAGCCAGGCGCCGTGCCTGCCGGCAGGCAGGAGCCGAGGGATCTCGGATCATGAGCTAAAACGTCAGAGATCCCTCCGCGGAGCCTGCCCTGAGCAACGTCGAAGGGGCTGTCGAACAGCCTCCGGTCGGGATGACACAGAGTATTTCAACGGTCTCTTGATACCAGTATAGCAGTTCATCTGACTTATGTGTGGTAGACCAAGAAGCGACTCGCCTGGAAGGCACGTTAGAAAAACAGTGGCCGTGTTGTCACCGTTTACGTCTTACATAAAAAAGCGGAGAGAAACTCCCCGCCGTGGTCTAGACGATGGCGTGTGCGCGCGGCTCAAGGTTGAGCTCGCGGCAGATGCGAGTGAAATCGTCCTGGCTGATCGTTGGTTGGCAGTCGAACGTGCGCGAAAACGTAAGTCCGTCTTGCGTTGTCCCCCACAAAACTAGACTACGTATGCCAGCAATGGGGACGCAGTGCATGAAGCCGTCTTGTAATAGCAGTGTGCGTACCCGTGTCGGATTGCTCTCCCCAGGCCGCAGTCTGGCGAATACTTCGCGCGACAAAATGGCGGGGAGCAGGCCGTCGTACAAGTGCTCGGCCATGTGATGATCCACAAGCGCGTGAGCCATAAATTGTACGGGCGACTCGCGCGGCTGACGCTTTTTTGCGCCGATCAAGCGCGGGTCGCGAAAACGACATTTATATCCTGCTCGTAGAATCAGAGCCTTGAGCGGCTCCGGCTCGATCGGGTGTGCGACCTCACCCACAAGAGTCGTGGACAAAGAAAAGTTGCGTGGAAAAAAGCTACACTGCCCAGCGTGGATTTGCAGGAACCCGATGCGTTCGAGTTCGTTGATCACTCGCGATACCGTAGTTGCGCGCACAAACTGCTCGGCAATGCGATCGAGCAGTCGCACCGGCACACAACCGGGCGTGCCGATCATGATGGCGGCAATGCGCAGGTGGTCAAGCAGTGCGTACTGGATGCGCGACAAGACAGCCATGCGTCCCTCCTCTGTTAGACTTTGCCAAGAGTCGAATGGATTGTCAACGTAACAACAAGCAGATAAATAAAAACGTCCCCACTTTAACTGGGGACGAGAGATGAACGTTTGAGCGCTTCGGCGCGCGTGGCGAGCGTGAGGCCAAGCTCGGTGACGTGTCGCGTGGGACCTGGGAACAGTTCCGTTCCATGGCGGCGAATAGCTCCTTCCGCCAGGAGCAATGCAACGATCCGCACAAACTGCTCGCGGGTTACGCGACACTTTGGAACGCATATCCGCTCGAGCCGTTCCTCGCTTGTTGGGCGCGCAGGTTCGAAGTGTCCGGGGTAGCCGATGCGCCATATCTCGGCGCACACAGCGCGGACGAGCTTCTGGGAATGGCAATCCAGCGCAAGATCACTGACCTCGATTTCCTCGGATGAGACATTGCGCACAACGAGCCGCAGACGCTTTGGGACAGATGACGGGAACAATTCGACGACATTGGTAATCACGCGCGGCGGAGGTGGCCGTGAGAGCGCTTCCAGCGCCGCATCGAGTGTTCCTCCCAGCTCGAGAAACTGCCGCATCGTAAACTCACGCGGAGTGCCCATTGTCTGAAGTTGCAACCACTCGTTAAACAGACGATTGAGACCGTCATCCGTTTGCGTCGCGAAAACCGCGGACATCCGCGAGAGCTCGCGCAAGAAGCGACCGTCTACGCGCGTTTCTTGATCAACGAGCCAACGCACGCGCTGTTCTCCATAACGGTTGAGAAACGTCTGCATCGTGATCAAGTCGATGTTACGCGCAAGCCAACGGTGGGTGATCTCAAATGCGTCGCCCTGCGAAAACATTTTGGATCCTTGACGACCCATCGCTCTTTCCACGTAGAGTGCAAAGCGCAAGCGCATCGCGCCTTGAGATAATGGCACGCCAACACGCGTGGCAAAGTCAGCCCAAGTGATAACCCAACTGGCACAGCGCGTGCGCCTGCTCTCCCACTCCGCCCCTGAAAGCGCGGCGAGCTCTGAAGGATCATCGCTCACAGGCCGCATTGCTTCTGTCACCATGGCTGGCAGATGAGTGGCAAGCGCGAGACGGTTAGGTTCATCGCGCAAAGAGATGACCAGATACACAATGGCGCGCAGTGCTTGGCCGTAGACATTCCTGCCACCGTAGGCGTTCACCATGTCGGCCCATAATCGCAGACCAGCCTGCAACGGCTGATCCGGCGCCGCGCGCATGGCCGCCTCCAGAAAAAAACACATTGTGTCCTTTGCCAGAGTGAGCGGAGGGCGCGCGCTGGCAAGCCTGGCGACTAGAATCACGGTCAGTGTGCTCAAGCTTTCCAAAACCGTTGTGGCATCCCGATTGAACGTCCTTATCGGATCCTGCAAGAACTTATGAAGAAACAACATGATCGATGGCAACACATCGGACAGCACCGTGTCCTCGAGCAGTTGAACGCCAGTGATCACTTCTGTGAGCTCGATGACGTCATCAACCCTGTACACGCCATCGTCGTTGAAAAAGTCGCGGAGATCACGTTCACTGTCCGACCGAAAGTAAGCGGAGTCACTCATGGCTTGTCTCTCCTGACACGTCGTTCGCGAACGACATGTCCTACCGCCATTTCAATATGAAACGGATTGCCTGTCAATCTATAACTCCATTAGCTCATAAATGAAAAGAAAAAGGCACATGGGTGAAACCCAGATGCCAGATTAATAGATGGGCGGCGAATTAGAAAGTGCTGGCGAACCAGGGGAGAATGATGCATGCCATCAACGAGGCGACGATGATAACCGCGCCGATGACGATCATCATCCCAATCGTGACGAACGTATCGTCTACTTTTTTAGGATGGCTTCGAACAATGCGATCACCGCTTTTGTGTTGTCACTCCTTTCCTTGGCCTTCCTTTCCTTGGCCTTCCTTTCCTTGGCCTCACGCGCCATGGTCAAGACCTCCCTTTCCTTGGCCTCACGTTCCTTGGCTGGACGTTCCCTGGCGATCTGCAGAGCTTTCTCGGCCGCACGATCCTTGGCCAGACTCTCCATATATTCCTCACGCCATTTTTCCAAGCATTCGCGAATGCTTTCTTGCGTTGCACGATATCTGGCAAACAGCTGGGAATATTCCAACTCTTTCCAGACACGAGTGAGACCCTCCCCTCTGCCGGATGACACCTTCGCGATCTCCTGTTCTGCCATTCTGTACTCCTCGAGTATCAGTTCCGGCTTGTCGCTACACGCCAAAATGTCCTGGTACATCGTCATCTGAAGATTGGCGAAGATGAATCCTAAGTTGAAATCCGTTTCCAACAGCAGGTCACCTAGACCTTTTCCTCGCCCAATCTCTTTTTCGTCGATGCGCATGTGCATGGTGACGATCAGGTGCTTGATCTGGTCAAGGATGACTGTGCCAAGAAGATATCCGTTTCGCCCATAGTCAGTCCTCTCAAGCGCGTCTTTGGCTCCCACCAACACGCTAAGAAGAGCATTGACCAATTCTCGATACGTGTGCACGTAACCAAGCATGACGTCCGAAGCCTCGTCACCAAGGGTAAGATGATGCATCTTCACCATTGGCATAAGAAGCTCTACACAGTCGTTGAGATCCGCGTAGGGTGCGTCCCCAACCTTGAGCCATGGGTGGTACTCGCGACACTCGGCGAATAGAGGCAGTATCGCCACCTCGTTGCGCAGACCTGGCAGTTTGTCAAACAGCCCCCTTAACGCAAGCGCTGTGGTAAACGATCCTTCTTCGTTGCGATTCTCTGGCACGGCCCAGTAGGACTTGATCTCTTCGTACGAGATCGTTGGCCAGAGTGCAGACGATGTCTCGACGTTTTTGCATGCCTCGGACATGACAGCGTGTGCACGATCG
>Ga0265296_1004959_pt1 | contig 11242 bp, 8 predicted proteins | sample MunlanPumphouse1_FD_189073 | JGI IMG/M metagenome (GOLD analysis project Ga0265296, IMG submission 189073) | Groundwater microbial communities from a municipal landfill in Southern Ontario, Canada - Pumphouse #1 | ecosystem: Environmental > Aquatic > Deep subsurface > Groundwater | place: Canada...
GAGGGGGTGGGAGGGGCGTTCGTCGCCCGGCTCTACCGGGAAGAGCGGTTGATCGGGGGCTGTGCGGCCTTTGCGGCGGGGGTGTTCGCCGCGCTCCTGTTCGTGAGGGCGCGCGACGTGGGGGGCGCCGGTTTCGTCGTCTGGGGCGTCGTCGCGTGCGCCGCTTCGGCGGTCCTTGCGAGGAGGCCGGCATTCGTCCGGACCGTTGCCGTACTGTTTGCCGCGACGGTGATCTTCTTGGTTGTTGGGAGAATTGTATCATGATCACCGGAAGCGCCAGGGTCAAGAACAAGAACGGAATTCATCTCAGACTCGCCGGCGAGCTCGTCAAGGCCGCCGCGAGGTTCCATTCCCACATCACCGTCGCGAAGGACGGTCAGGAAGTGGACGCGAAGAGCATCTTGGGAGTGGCCGGACTCGGGGCCGAGAACGGGGCGCAGCTCGTGTTCAAGGCGGAAGGCGAGGACGAACAGCAGGCGATCGCATACCTCGTCGACCTCGTCGATAACCAGTTCTCGCAGGAGACCAATTAGTGGACGACGCGAAAAACGATAACAGAGAGATGACCTTCAGCGGCATCCCCGCTTCTCCGGGCATCGCCTTCGGCGAGGCGTTCGTCGTGAACGTCGAGGATCTGCCCGTCGAAGAGGAGCATATAGCCGCCGGCCGGATCGACGCCGAGATCGAGAGGTACCGGGACGCTCTCGCCGAGACGGAGAAGGAGCTGCAGAAGCTCGTCAGCTCGCTCGAGGAAGAGATCGGGGAGGAGCACGGGAAGATCCTCGATTCGCACCGCATGATTCTCAAGGACGAGTTCGTCCATAGCGAAACGATCAAGGTGATCAAGGAGCAGAAGGTCAACGCGGCGTATGCGTTGAGCCTCGTTCTCGATAGAGTGCTGACGACATTTTCCAACATCAAGGACGAATATCTCAAGGAACGCGGCGAGGATATTCGCGACGTGCGCAGACGCATCATCCGGAATCTCATGGGACAGAAGGATGAAGGCGTGACGAATCTGCGGAAAAAGGCGGTCGTCGTCGCGAAGACGTTGACCCCGTCCGCTACGGCCGGCTTCAACAAGAAATACGTCCTCGGATTCGTCACGGATTCGGGAGGAAGCACGTCGCACGCCGCGATCCTCGCGCGCTCGCAGGGCATCCCCGCGGTCGTCGGCCTCAACGATATCAGCAAGTACGTGAAACCCCACGACCAGCTCATCGTCGACGGGATCACGGGGCACGTCATACTGCACCCGACGAGCGAAACGGTGAATACCTACCGCGAGGCGCAGGTGCGATACCGCGACATCGAAAAGGAGCTCCTCACGCTGCGCGATTATCCCGCCGTGACTCTCGACGGGCACCAGATCGAGCTCTCGGCGAATATCGAGAACGCGGATGAGGTCGACGACGTCATCAATCACGGAGCGCGCGGCATCGGGCTCTTTCGCACCGAATACTTCTTCATCACCCGAAACACCCTTCCGGGCGAGGAGGAGCAGTACCGCTATTACGCGAGCGTCGTGAAGCGCATGCCCTCGGACCCCGTCATCATCCGCACGCTCGACGTCGGCGGCGACAAGATCGCGCGCTGGGTCGGCGATCTCAAGGAAGCGAATCCGTTCATGGGTTGGCGGGGGATCAGGTTCACGCTGGCGCGGAAGGATATCTTCAAGACGCAGCTCCGGGCGATTTTCCGCGCCGCCGCGCACGGCGACGTGCGGATCATGTTTCCCATGATCACCGTGATCGAAGAAGTGCGCCTTGCGAAGGAGATCTGCGAAGAGGTCAAGGAGGATCTCAAGCGGCAGCGCTACCAGATCGGCGAGAACCCGGAAATCGGCGTCATGATCGAAACCCCCTCGGCGGTCGCCATCGCGGATCTTCTCGCCCGCGAAGTCGACTTCTTCAGCATCGGGACGAACGATCTCATCCAGTATACGCTCGCGGTCGATCGGGGCAACGCGAAGATCTCGTACCTGTACGACCCGCTCCATCCGAGCATCATCCGGATGCTCCGCGATACGGTCGCGGCCGCGCACAAGAACAAGATATGGGTCGGCATCTGCGGCGAGATGCCCGGACATATCCACGGCGCGCTCCTGCTCCTCGGGCTCGGCCTCGACGAGTTCAGCGCCGGATCGTATCTCATTCCGACCATCAAGAAGATCGTCCGGTCGGTCACCTACGACGAAACGCGGTCCCTCGTCCGCAAGGCGCTCACGATGGGGACCGCGCTGGAGGTTCGCGAGCTGATCGATCGTTTCATCCACGAGAAGCGGCCCGAGCTCAAGGAATTTCACCCGGAGGCCGGCACATGAGCCAAGAGGATTTCGCGAGACACTACCGCGTCGACGCGAGCAAGATGCTCGACCTCGCGATGCATTTGCCCGATCACGTCGAGGAAGCCTGGCGCATGATGAAATCGTTCAAAGCGGCGCCGGCGAAGCGCAAGGGGCCCGTCATACTCTGCGGGATGGGGGGGTCGGCGATCGGCGGGAAGCTGCTGCTCGACATGATCCGCGCCGACGCCGTCGTGCCGATCATCCTCGAATCGGGCTACGCCCTGCCCGCGTTCGCCGACGCATCGACCCCCGTCGTGTGCGTCAGCTACAGCGGCAACACCGAGGAGACGTTGAGCTGCTTCCAGAACGCGCTCATGCGCAAGTGTCCGACGATCGTCATCACTTCCGGCGGAACGCTTGCCGGAGAGGCGAACGCTGCCGGTGTGCGCGTGCTGCGCGTTCCCGGGGGAATGCCCCCTCGCGCCGCGCTCGGATACCTTTTCACGACGCTCCTCGCGCTTGTTTCGAAGTGGGGCGTCCGCGAGGTCACCGGCGAAGAAGTGGATTCGGCGGTTCGCAGGAGCCGCAAGCTCGTCGAAAAATACTCGCTCGAAGGGGATCCCGTCGAGAGCCGCGCCCTCCAGCTTGCGAAGCGCCTGTACGGAAAAACGCCGCTCATATATTGCGGCGACGGGCTCCTGCACTCCGCGGCCTACCGCTGGAAATGCCAGTTCAACGAAAACGCGAAGAGTATGGCTTTCGCGAACAGTTTCCCCGAACTCGGCCACAACGAGATCATGGGCTGGGAATGCCCCGAGCGTCTCAGGAGCGACTTCTTTCTCATTATGCTCCGGGACGTCGACGATCATCCGCGCGTCCAGCGTGGAATGGAGGCCGCGTACCGGATGCTCGAACCGCTCGCGGGCGGCGCCATTCTCGTCGAGAGCGAGGGGGACCGGGGACGCGAGGGGCGTCTCGCGCGTCTCCTCTCGATCATTCTCCTCGGAGATTTCACGAGCATATATCTCGCGGTCGAATACGGGAAGGATCCGACGCCGATCGAGAAAATCGAGCGTATCAAGGACGAACTCAAGATGGAGGATGCATGAAGGCGATCATACCGGTGGCGGGAATCGGAAAGCGGCTGAGACCCCACACGCTCAACATTCCGAAGGCGCTTCTCAACGTCGCGGGAAAGCCGATTCTCGGTCACATCGTCGACAGTCTCCTCGGCATGGGCGTCAAGGACCTCATCCCCATCGTCGGCTACAAGGGGGATCTCATCCGCGAGTACCTCACGGCCGCCTACAAGGTCCCCATCACCTTCGTCGAGCAGACGGAGCAGAAGGGGATCGCGCACGCCGTCTCCCTCGCCCGCGAGTACGCGGACGACAGCGAGCTCATCATCATTCTCGGCGACACAATCATAAAGACCGATTTTGCGCGCATTCCGAAGGCCGGCGGCTGCGTGCTCGGGGTCCGCGAGGTCGCCGACCCCACGCGATTCGGAATCTGCGAGGTCGAGAAAGGGATCGTGCGGAAGATCGTCGAGAAGCCCGAGCATCCGAAGGGAAACCTCGCCCTTATCGGGCTCTACTATTTCAAGAATTCGTCGCCGCTCTTCAAGGCGTGCGAGGAGATCATCAACCGGAACGTCATGACCAAGGGGGAATACCAGATCACCGACGCTCTCCAGCTCATGATCGATGGGGGAGCCGAATTTTACCCGTACCACATCGACGGCTGGTACGATTGCGGGAAGGTCGAGACGCTCCTCGAGACGAACCGCATTCTCCTCGAAGACGCGAAGACGGGAGGAAAGCGCGACGGGTGCATCATCATCCCTCCCTGCTCGATCGACAAGGGGAGCACGATCGTGAATTCGATCATCGGGCCCTACGTTTCGGTCGCCAGGGGGTGCGAGATCCGCAACTCCATCATCGAGAACTCGATCCTGAACGAGGAGGCCGTCATCGAAAACGTCATCCTCGAGGGATCGGTCGTGGGGGGCTTCGCCGAGGTTACCGGCCGCAAGGGCAGCGTCAACGTGAGCGACTATTCGCAGATAGACTACCGCTGAAAAGCCGCCCGTACGTTTTCGCTTGATTTTTCAGGTCGAGCGAATAATTGTACTCAGTGCCCGCAAATGATACGTATCATGACCGCAAGGAGTTGATGTATGGCTGAGAAGCACCTTTTCACCTCCGAATCCGTCACGGAGGGGCATCCGGATAAAGTCGCGGATCAGATCTCGGACTCGGTCGTCGACGCGATCCTCTCCAAGGATCCGAACGGTCGCGTCGCGTGCGAATGCATCGTCACGACGGGGCTCGCGTTCGTCGCGGGGGAGATTCACACGGAAACCTACGTCGACGTGCCCTCGACCGTGCGGGGCGTCATCAGGGATATCGGTTACACCGACCCGCACCTCGGTTTCGATTTCGAGACGGCGGCGGTTCTCACCTCGATCGACGAGCAGTCGGGGGACATCGCGATGGGCGTCGACACGGGAGGCGCGGGGGACCAGGGGATGATGTTCGGATTCGCCTGTACGCAGACCGACGTGCTCATGCCGATGCCGATCTTCATCGCGCACCGGCTCGTGCGGAGGCTCGCCGAGGTGCGCAAGATGGGCATCATCGACTACCTCAAGCCCGACGGCAAGTCGCAGGTCACGATCGAATACGAGGATCACGTCCCGAAGCGGATCGACACCGTCCTCGTCTCCACGCAGCATAGCGCGGACGCGGGAATCGACCAGATCCGCAAGGACATCACGAAGGAGGTCATCAGACCGGTCGTTTCCGGGATGAACGTGGACGCGAGCGACTATCGCATCCTCGTGAACCCGACGGGGCGCTTCGTGAAGGGAGGCCCCGCGGCCGACACGGGGCTCACGGGCCGCAAGATCATCGTGGACACGTATGGCGGTTACGCGAGCCACGGCGGCGGCGCGTTCTCGGGAAAGGACCCGACGAAGGTGGATCGCTCCGCCTCGTACGCGGCGCGCCACGTCGCGAAGAACATCGTGGGCGCGGGGCTCGCCGACGAGTGCACGGTCCAGCTCGCGTACGCGATCGGCGTGGCGGAGCCGATCTCCGTCATGATCGACACCGCCGGTCGGGGCAAGCTCACGGACGCCAAACTGACGGCGATCGTCCGCGACGTCTTCGACCTCACGCCCCGGGGCATCATGGAACGGCTCAAGCTCCGGCGGGGCATCTACCGGCAGACGGCCGCGTATGGCCACTTTGGCCGGACGGAGCCCGATTTCACCTGGGAGCTCCTCGATATGGTCGAAATATTGAAATCGAAGGCGGGCGTCGGCGGGAAGACCTGCTGAGGAATCACACGAGAGAAAGGAATCACGAGATGCAGTACGACTGCAAGGATATGAATCTGGCCGAGGCGGGGAAGAAACGGATCGAGTGGGCGTGGCAGAGTATGCCCGTCTGCAGGATGATCAAGGGGCGCTTCGAGAAGGAGCGGCCGCTCGAGGGCGTAAAGATCGCGGCCTGCCTCCACGTGACGACCGAAACCGCGAACCTCGTGATCGCGCTCAAGGCAGGGGGTGCCGAGGTCGCGCTCTGCGCCTCGAATCCGCTCAGCACGCAGGACGACGTCGTCGCCTCTCTCGTCGCGCACGAGAAGATCGCGACCTTCGCGGTGAAGGGCGAGGACAGCGAGCGCTACTACGGCCACATCAAGGCCGTTCTCGATACGAAGCCGACGATCACGATGGACGACGGCGCCGATCTCGTGAGCATGCTCCACAAGGATCGCCGGGAGCTTCTCGCCGGCATCAAGGGAGGCACCGAGGAAACGACGACGGGCGTCATCAGGCTCCGCAGCATGGAGAAGAACGGCGTCCTCATGTATCCCGTCATCGCCATCAACGACGCCGAGACCAAGCATCTCTTCGATAATCGCTACGGCACGGGCCAGAGCACGATCGACGGCATCCTCCGCTCGACGAATCTGCTCTTCGCGGGCTCCCGGGTCGTCGTGTTCGGGTACGGCTGGTGCGGGCGCGGCACGGCGACGAGGGCGAAAGGCATGGGAGCGAACGTGATCGTCGTCGAGGTCGATCCCCTGAAGGCGCTCGAAGCGGTCATGGACGGCTACACCGTCATGGCTTCGCTCGAGGCCGCCGCGGTGGGAGACGTATTTATAACCGTCACCGGCGACACGTCCATCATCCGCAAGGAGCACTTCGAGAAGATGAAGGACGGCGCCGTTGTCGCGAACTCGGGGCATTTCAACGTCGAGATCGACATTCCCGCCCTCGAGGGGCTCGCCGTCGAGAGGCGCGCGATGCGCGAGAGCGTCATGCAATACATTCTCAAGGACGGCCGCAAGATTAATCTCCTCGGCGAAGGGCGCCTCATCAACCTCGCCGCCGCCGAAGGGCACCCCGCGATGGTCATGGACATGAGCTTCGCCGACCAGCTTCTCTCGGTCGAGTTTCTCGTCAAGGGGAAGGCGCAGCTCGAGAAGAAGGTCTACTCCGTTCCGCGCGAGATCGATCAAATGGTCGCCGCCCTCAAGCTCGCGAGCATGGGCGTGAAGATCGACGAGCTCACCGAGAAGCAGAAGCGCTACCTCGCGAGCTGGGAAGAGGGGACCTGATCGTCCGGGCTCGCGCCCGCGTTCACTTGAGTATCGAGAAGTTCTCCGACTTCGTCGCCGTGCGGAAGCTGCGGCGGTCCGTGACCGTCACGTCCAATCTGAACGGTCCTTCCCAGAATTCGTCCGTCGCAATCGAGAGCCGCTGCGGCTGCATCGAGCCGTAGCCGCTCGTCTCGAAGGAAGAGCTGATCGTCGTCGGCGTCTCGATGAGGACCGGACCCCAGCGCTTCTTCTCGAGTGGGGTGATTCGATACTCGATCCTGTAGAAAACGCGTCCTTCGGCATCGGCGTCGAGCCCGTAGATCTCGAAGTAGAAATGCAGGGGAAACGGTTTTCGATACGCGCGGCAGGGATGGGGAACGACCCGGAGTCCGTTCTTGACGAATCGTGTATTTGCCGCGGATTCGCCGAGGCTGCTCGCGAACTGGATGTCGCTCAGGGCGGGAGACCCGCCGCAGCCGGCGAGACGCACGGCTTTCACGGCCGCGGCTCTCTTTTTTGATATCCTATCGAACGCCTCGATGCCGATACGATAGTAGCCGGGCTCGAGGGAGAGCACGACCTGTCCCGGAAGCAGCGTTGCCGGCGTAACCGCGTTTCCGGGAAGGATGGGCCTGATGCGATCGTTCCCGCGCGCCACGCTCTTGAATTCGTAATTCATCGCGACCACGGTGAACTCGACGTCGGCCGCCCTTCCGTCTCCCGCCGGGGCGAACGCGAGCTCGTTCGCGGGAACCTCGAAACTGACCTCGGTGCGCAATGCGCGCCCCGCGCCCTTGAAGCCCGCAATGTCGAAATGGAGTGGAAGGGTGTTCTGATCGATGTCGCACTGATGGACGACGGGCAGCTCGCTCAGGAATCTGTCGAAGTTCCCCGCCGCCTGTTCCATCTTCACTTTCTCGTGCTCGAATCCGTTGATGACGTCATTCATCGCCGACTGCCGCAGGATTTCGGAGTGAATGTACATATCCTTCCAGTAATCGATCTCGCTTCGGTCAGCGTTATTCAGGACGTTCTTGAACTCCTGCGGATCGAGAAACTCGACCGGCTCGAGCTTCATCCGCTCCGTCGAGCGGGAGAGCTCGCTCGATCGCGCGATCCTCCTGATTTCATCGAGAGACGTGAGCGGATGCTCCATGGCTCCGGTCGAAAAGCTGTAGTGCCTCGTGAGCGTGAAATCCTTGAAGTCGACGACCATGGCGTACCGGTGGTAGTACCAGACCTCGCCGGGCGGGACCACACCGTTGAGTGTGACGTCTCCTATCGTCTTCATCCGACAGCTCGGAAGCCCCCATCTGATGATTGCTTCACCGCGATCGTCCCAGCCGGGCGCCCCCCGCGAGCGGAAGTACTCGCGCGCCACGGAGATCCGCTTATCGTGCTCGATGCGGCGCTCGTTCTCATCCGAGGCCGGCGTCGGATCAAGCTCTGCCCAAAAACGCCTGATCCACTTGGAGCGTTCCCTTTCGGTCGAAAGCATAAGGTACTGCCGCATCTGGAGCGGGTTCATGAGGATCTTGAGCTCGAGGTATTCGGACAGCCGCTGCGAGGGGAGCTTCGCCACGAGTGATTCCTCTCCCGCGAAACTCTCCGCGGCCACGCGGATGGACAGGAAAGCGCAGACGAGAATCCCGACTATGGTTGCATATTTCTTCATTGGCCGGCGGCGATGAGCCCCTCGGTATCTATTTTAAAATTGAGAAATCTTCCGATCGCGTCGCGGTGCGGAAGCTGCGTCGGTCCGTGACCGTCACGATGAACCGGAACCTTCCTTCCCAGAGGTTCTCCGTCGCGACCGAGATCCGCTGGGGCTGCGTCGTGCCGTAGCCGCTCGTTTCGAAGGAGGAGCTGATCGCGGCCGACGTTTCCTCGAAAACGGGGCCGCGCCTGCGCTTCTCGAGGGGGATGATCCGGTACTCGACGCGGTAGTAGGCGAGCCCTTCCGGATCGGTGTCGAGTCCGTAGAGCTCGAAATACATCCACAACGGGAACGGTTTCCGGTACGCGTGCGACGGATGCGGCACGACCTGCAGGCCGCCCTTGACGAAATCCTGATTCGCCTCGGTCTCCCTGATGCTGCTCGCGAACTGAATGTCGCTCACCGACGGCGAGGCGGCGTAGGGCACGAGCTCGATGTTCGTGCGGTACGCGGCCCGCCGTTCGGAGGTCCTGTCCCGCGCCTCGATACCGACCCGGTAGTAACCGGGCTCGAGCGCGAGGACGATCTGGGCGGGCACGAGGCTCGGGGGGCGCGGGCCCTTGTCCGTGAGCCAATCCCCGGTCACAGTCGGTTTTATCGTGTCGACGGCGAAGGCGACCTCTTTCATGTCGACGTCGCGCACGAGGACCTTGAACTCCACGTCCGCAACGAGAGCGCCTTCCTTCTGCACGAACTTGAGCTCGCTCGTGGGAACCTCGAAGCTGATTTCGGTGCGCAGCGTCCGCTCGCCTCCCCGGAAGGACGCGACGTCGAAGTAAAGGGGAAGAAGCTTCTGGTTGAGCTCGAACGAGTAGATCGTCGGCCGCTCCTCGAGGGCGGCGTAGAAATTGTTGACCGACTTCTGGACCTTCTCCTGTTCCATCTCCGCGATGCGGTCCTTGAGCGTGATCATGCGCGTATCGGGGCTCGCCGTGTAATCGATTTCGTCGGGATTGAAATCGACGAGATCCTTCACCTCGTCGGGGCTCATGAACTGCGTGGGGAACATCTCGGTGAGGACGCCGTACTTTATGAGGCCGCTGATGTTCTGGTTCCGCTCGAGCTCGCGCCTCGAGGAGCGGCCCACCGGATCGCTCGCGAAAAAGTATTCTCCCTTGAGATTGGCGTTCCGGAACTGAACGAGCATATCGAGCGACTCGTAGAACCAGACCTCGCCCGGGGCCGTCATTCCCGAGAACGACACGGTGCCCCAGATCTGCGTGCGGTTGTTCGGGAGGCCGTAGCGTATGAGCGTTTCGCCGCGCCTGTCCCATCCGGGCGCCTTCGTCATGCCGAAGAGCTTGCGCGCGAGCGCGGCGCGTTTTTCGTGCTCCTCCCTCCGTTCGTTCTCCGGAGTCGCCGGCGTCGGATCGATGTCGATCCAGAAACGCTCGAACCATTCCGCGCGCCGCTCCGCCGTCGGGAGCGAGAGGTACGCCTTCCGCTGGTATTTGTTCATGAAGTACTGGGCGGCGAAGTAGGAGTAACGCTCTTCGGGGGCGAGCTTCTTAAGGAACGCGATCTCCCCGGGGAACGAATCCTTCATGCCCCGCGCGGGCACGGGAGCGGCGAGGATAAAGAACGAGATCGCGATCGCGGAGAGGAGTATGGAAACGCTTCGCATCATTGATTCGCCCGGTAGAGGAGCAGGCCGCCGACCACGACGAAGACGATGTTCCCCATCCACGCGCCCAAGAGCGGATCGATCACGCCGCTGTGCCCGAGGCCTTGCCCTATTCTCAGCACCCCGTAGTAGGTGAAGCTGATCAAGAGCGTCAAACCGAATCCCGTCGCCATCGACGGCTTCCTCTTCGCGGAGGAGAGCGCGGCGCCGATCAGCGCGAATATGAGACTCGTGAACGGAAAGCTGAATTTAAAATAAAGGTCGACGCGGTACTTGTCAACAGGGCCGCCGCTCCGCGCGAGCTTGTCGATATATGCTCCGAGCTGGCGGAAGTTCATCTCCTCGGGTTCGATATCCTCCTTGGTGAAATCCTCGGGGCGCTCGGGAAGCTCCTTCATCGTGAGCTTCGCGAACGTCGCGATCTTTTCTCCCTCCTTGGTGAACTCCCTGACGGCGCCATCGACGAAGATCCACTCGGTTCCGTCCCAAACAGCCTTTTTGGCGTCGATCCGTCGTTCGAGGTTTCCCTCCCGGTATTCGTACAGAATCACGTTCATGAGTGCTTTGAGCATGACGTCGTACGTTTCGGCATAATACGTTCTTCCCCGCTCTCCCTGGTAATGCATGTTCGAACGGTAACGCGAGGTGTCCTTTTCCTTCACTCCCTCGATCTTGACGCGTTTGATCCTGATGCTCTTCCGGTTCGCGTCGGGCACGACGTACTCCCCGAAAGCCATCACGACGAAGCTGATGAGCAGCGCCGAAACAATGATCGGAAGAGCGACCCTCACGAGGGAAGTGCCCGACGCGATGAACGCGGTCAGCTCGTTCTGCTTCGAGAGCTTCCCGAGCGAGAAAACGGCGGCGAGAAGCACCGAGACGGGCATGATGAGCGCGAGGATCCAGGGAATCTTGAAGGCGTAAAAGAGGGCGATATCGGAGAATCGCGGGTGATTGTCGATATACGTGTTGATCTGTTCGGTTACGTCGACCGTGACGTAGA
>Ga0265296_1004960_pt1 | contig 11240 bp, 8 predicted proteins | sample MunlanPumphouse1_FD_189073 | JGI IMG/M metagenome (GOLD analysis project Ga0265296, IMG submission 189073) | Groundwater microbial communities from a municipal landfill in Southern Ontario, Canada - Pumphouse #1 | ecosystem: Environmental > Aquatic > Deep subsurface > Groundwater | place: Canada...
ATGAGACCATGGGCATCCTGCAAAATCCGGCTTACCAGGCCGCCGCCCAAAAGCCCGCCCGTATTCTCCTCATCCAACAGCTCGCTCTCCGGCGCATCGACTACGGGGAAATGGCCAAACGCTCCCTGTACCAAACCTGGAATACTCTGACCCAGGCCCAGCGCGCGGAGTTCGTGCGTCTGTTCACCGAACTCCTGCGGGCTTCCTATGCCGATAAACTGGACGACTTTGGCAAAGCAAAGGTGACTTACGAAGGTGAGACCCAGAAAGGCGACGCCGCGGAAGTGCGCATCATGGTCTGGCGCCCCAATGACAAGATTCCCGTAAAATTCCTCCTCCGGAACGGCCCCAAGGGCTGGATGATCCAGGACTTGATCATCGAGGACGTGAGTCTGGTGGACAACTTCCGCACCGAATTCGGCCGCATCATCAAGACCTCCTCCTTCACGGCGCTGGTTAAGTGCATGCAGCTGAAACTACAGGCGAGCATCCCGGATTTAAAAGCCTGTCCCGTTCCCCAGGAGCCTGCGCCTAAAGCCCGGAGCAAAGGGGGAGGTTGAAGAGTCAAGTGTCACGATCCCGGGGCAAACTCCAGGGGCTGGCTTTTGCGGTAGGCTAACGCCTGGCAGGAGGCCACCAGCCCCCCCTGGGCATCGGTCACCTCGATATAATAAGTGGCCGTGCGCCGGCCGCAATGAAGTTCCCGGGTGGTGGCGGTGAGGCGCTCCCCAAAGCCCGGGGCCGCGTGGAAAGTGAGGTTCATGTTCAGAGCTACGGCCACGGTGCCGTGGCCGTTGACCGCGGCCTGAAAGGCCTCGTCGATCAGGGCGAAGACCGCGGTGCCGTGGACCATCCCCAGGATATTGCCCATCTCCGGCTTGCAGGTCATGGCCACCCGGGCCCGGCCCGGTCCCACCTCCTCCAATTCCGTGCCCAGAAAGCGGGTAAATCCTTGCTCCGCCACCTTTTCCCGTAATGCCGCCAGCATTGCCTTATTTTCTGCGCTCATTGTCCTCTCACCTATGATTTCGTTTTCTGTTTTCCGTTTTTCGTTAAAATACAACTCTTCTCTGGTGGCACAAACTTTCCAGCCTGTGCCGATAAAAAAATCACGAAAAATTCACTTCCTCCCTTGCTCCTAACTTGGAACTTGGAACCTGGAACTTGGAACTATCCGTAAAGCTCCGGGAATTGATTCTTCCAGCGCCGGTGGAGCCAGAGCCACTGTTCCGGGCAGGCCCGCACCCAGGCCTCCACGGCCCGGCTCTGGAGTTGCAGGTGCCGCTCTATATCCGCCTGGGGGTCCCGGGTTTTTTCCATGGGAATGGGGGGAAAGATGGCCATCAGGTGGCGTCCCCCGGGCAGGCGCCGGGAAAAGACCGGGAGCACCGGGATGTCCCGATGCCGGGCCAAGATGGCGGCCACCGGGGTGGTGCGCGCGGGTTTGCCGAAAAAATCCACCAACAGCCCCGCGTCGGTGGCGGTGTTCTGGTCGATGACGATACCCACGATGCGGTTCTGCTTCAGTTGTCCCAGGATCTCCTTCAGCCCCTTTTGTTTATCCACCATCAGGTTGCCGCCCCGCTGCCTTAGAAAACGGGCCAGGGCCCGGCCCCAAGGGTGGTCCAACTTCCGGGCCACCACCGCCACCGGCCGGTGTTGCAGGCCGTAGCCCAGCACGCTGTATTCCCAATTGCCCGCGTGCGCGGCAATGGCGATCATTCCCCGGCCCTGAGCCAGGGCCGCGACCACATTCTCCTCGCCCAGGATGATCACCCTCCGGCGAATCCAGGATAAGGGAGCCACCAGCAGTTCCAGGATTTCCCAGCCAAGGAGAACAAAATTACGGAAGACCCCCCGGGCCAGGCGTTCCCGGTCTCCCGGGCTGAGTTCCGGCCCGTAAGCGAACTCCAAATTGCGCCGGGTGATCTCCCGGTGCCGCCGGTCCAGGCGGTACCATAAAGAAGATAACGCGGTTAACAGGCGTTTTTTCAGGCTTGGGATCATACTCTTTTTCATCTATAGTCCGAGGAGTTCCAAGTTCCAAGTTCCAGGTTCCAAGTTAAAGCGCGTTATCCTTCAACTTCTGGAATTGAGAATACGGGCATAATCATAGGCTTTGAATTTTGAACCCTGAACTCAAAACTTGGAACCTGGAACTTGGAACCTGGAACTTCTATGATTTCATGAACAGCCGGGCTATCCTCAATTCTTCATAGGAAAAATCCCTGTCCAGCATCTCCCAAACGGGCGTTAAGGCCATGCCTCCGGATTTTTGAAACGCGGCCTTTATTTTTGCGAAATTCTCCGGCGACGGTCTTAAATAGTCAAGATCCAGCTTTTCTCCCGCGGCGAGCAGCCTCTCAATATGAGCTACTATAGTCGAGGCCGCCAGACCCCTGGCAGCCGCGATCTCCTCAATGGGCCTTTTCTGCAGAACCAGTTCCTGGGTTTCCCGATAGGTCGGTCCCACCCGCCTGGGCTGGCGCGGCCTGGTCGGCCTGGTCCCGGGAATATCTTTTTCCAGGAGATTATTTTTCTGGGCAAAATTTCGAATAATATCCGTAAATATCTTGCCGTATTGTCTGAGTTTTTCGCCGCCCACCCCGCTGATTTTTAAGAAGTTCTCCTCGCTTTGCGGCAGATAAAAGGCCATCTGGCGCAGAGCCAGATCGCCGAACACCACGTAGGGGGGAATCCTTTTTTCATCCGCGATCTCTTTCCGCAAGTGACGCAGTTCCTCAAACAGCTCCCGATGGTATTCCGCGTCCACCGCATCTCTCGATGGCGCCGATTTGGCAATGGATCTAAGTTTTGGTAACTGAATTTTTTCCCGGTTCCTTAAAAATTCATTCCCCATCGGGCTTAATTCCAGAAGCGGATACGCATCGCCGCTTTTGGCGAGCAGCTTTCTGGAGAGCAACTGATTGATAACGCTCCTTATATCTTCCTTGGAAAAATCATTAACAATACCGTATACCGACAGTTTATGATGCTCACGTTCAATGATATTTTTACTTTTTCCCCCGAGTAGAACGTCGGCAATATAATTGATCCCAAAGCGTTGCCCGGTGCGGATGATAGCCGACATAATCTTCTGGCTGATGACGGTGGCGTCAAATTCTTCCCGGGGCGACAGGCAAACATCGCAGCCGCCGCATTGTTCCGGTGAATATTCCTCTCCGAAATAAGCAAGTAAATGACCACGCCGGCAGGTTGCCAGTTCACAATATTCCACCATCTGCTCGAGCTTCAGGTAGGCATTTCTCCGCTCGCTCTCATCTTCTAGCTGCTTGATAAAATACTGTTGTTTAATGGCATCCGCATAAGAATAAAAAAGAAAGCAGTTGCTCGGCAAGCCGTCACGTCCGGCCCGCCCCGTTTCCTGGTAGTAGCCTTCAATGGATTTCGGCAGATGATAGTGAATCACCAGGCGGACATCCGGCTTGTCAATCCCCATGCCGAAGGCAATGGTGGCGACGATGATCTGTACTTCGTCGCGGATGAACCTCTCTTGATTAGTTCGGCGCGCCTCGCTTTCCAGCCCCGCGTGATAAGGCAGGGCCGCAAACCCCTCATCGCTCAAATCCGCGGCCAGACGCTCGGTGTCTTTTCGGGAAAAGCAATAAATGATAGCTGATTCATGCCGGTGTTCGCCTAGTATTCCCAGCAGTTGGCCGTAAGAATTCTTTTTGGGGAGCACTGCATAGGAAAGATTGGGGCGGTTGAAGCTGGAGATAAAGATCTGCGCTTTCTCCAAAGACAACTGGCAGATTATATCCTCCCGCACCTTTTGGGTGGCAGTGGCTGTCAGAGCCATCGCCGGCACCTCGGGGAAAATATTTCTCAGTATTTTCAGATTCCGGTAATCGGGACGGAAATCATGGCCCCATTCGCTGATACAGTGGGATTCGTCGATGGCAATCAGACTGACTTTAATATTCTTCAGGAAGGCCTGAAATTCGGGCATAATCAGGCGTTCCGGGGCCGCGTAAAGAATGTTAATCTTCCCCAGGCGCGCGTCCGTCTGAATTTTGTCAATTGCGGCGCGAGTTAAGGTGCTGTTAATGAATTCCGCGGCAATGCCGTTAGCCTGGAGTCCATCCACCTGGTCTTTCATCAGCGCGATCAGGGGCGAAATAACCAGGCACAATCCCGGCATGGTCAGCGCGGGCAATTGATAGCAAAGCGACTTGCCGCCGCCGGTGGGCATCAGCACAAAGGCATCCCTCTGGGCAAGCACGCAACGGATAATCTCTTCCTGCAAAGGGCGGAATTGATCAAAGCCGAAATTGGTTTTCAGAAGATTCAACATAGTGGTCTAAAAGTGTTCTAAAAGTCATTTCAGAACAACGGAGTTATATGAAACCGGGCCATAGGTCAGGCGGCCCCGGCAGCCCGGCGCCGATAAACCAACAGCGCCTCCTCCCCCACAATATCCACGATCCGGGCCAGGGCCAGGCGGATGGCCAGCTCTTTGCTCCCTTTATAGGCCGCTCTCCGGCCCCAGTACCAGGGATTGGCGAGGTTTAGCGCGGCCCAGCCCCAACGGGCCGCCCGGTCCAGGTGGTGCCGCTTGATGAATTGATATCCCCAGTGATCCTTGACGCTTTGGTATAGCTCATGATAGCGCAAGACCGTCTCCAGTTCCACGTCCTTAAAGGGCCGGAGGGTCCTGGTCTCCAGCAGGGCCTGGAGCCTGGCCCCCACCCGGTTATAGAGGGCCACCAGGTCCTTGAGGGAGGCCTTGAGTTCCGGTCTTTCCTCCTCGGGATAATAGATGCGGGCGATCTCCTGGACCAGCTCCAGGGCCAGGTCATTGATCACCTGGAAGCTGATCGCGGTCCCCGGCCACAGTTTCAACAGATAGCGGCGGCGGTATTGGCGGATAATCTCCCGGACCGCCTGGTCCTCGGGCCTAGGTCCGGCTGCCTGCAGTTCGGCCGCGGCCTCTGCCCCTTCCTGCTCCAGCAAGGCCTGGAGCAGGCGGTTCCTGGTCCAATAACGCACCAGCACCAGGGACGCGGCCCAGAGCAGCACGAAACCGGAAATGAGCAAGAGGAGCCAATGTGTTTCCATTTTTATAGGCATTGTCAGGGAAAATCAGGCGATAAAAAAATCGATTTTAAAGCCGGAAAGGTGCAAAGGTTTTCCTTTTCCCCTTTTTCCCTTTTCCCCCAGGTTATTGCCCCCCGTCATCCCTCTCCACCACCGAATGATACACGGCCTCCACGGCCGCGGCCATCTGCTCCAGGGAGAATCTTTGCACCACCATTTCCCGGCCCCGGCGGCCCAACCCGGCCCGCAATTCCGGCTGCTCAGATAATTGCCGCACGGCCAGGGCCAGGGCCCGGGGGTCTCTGGGAGGCACCAGCACGCCGGTCTCCCCGGAAATGATCACCTCCGGGATGCCCCCCACCGTGGTGCCCACCACGGGTTTGCCCATGGCCAGGGCCTGGAGCGCGGCCTGGGGCACTCCTTCGTGCGCGTAGGAGGCCATGACCATCACCTCCATCAGGGCCAGCCAGGGCGCGACTTCTTCCTGATAACCCACCAGGCGCACCTGCGCCGCCAGACCCAATTCCTGGATGCGGGGCTCGATCAGGCTGCGGTAGGGCCCCTCCCCCACCACCAGCAAGCAAGTGTTCATCCCGGCATCCACCAGTACCTTCAGCGCTTCCAGCGCGTAGAGGTGCCCCTTCCAGGAGCGGAGCACGGAGACCATGCCCCAAATAAAGCAGTCTGCCGGAATCCGGAGCTGGGCCCGGAGCGCGGGATCAGCGTCCCGGGGTGCGAACCCGGTGAGGGACACCCCCGTGGGAATGGAAAACACGCGCGCCGGGTCGGCGCCCACCCGCCGCTGCAACAACTCCTTAATAGCCTCGCTGGTGGTGATGATGGCCCCGGGGGACTGATAGAGCCAGCGGGTGGGCCAACTGCTTTGCACCGGGGTGGACAGGTGCCGGGTGCGCACTAACCGGGGTTTTTTCAGACCGGTCAGGGCCAGCAGCCCCACCCAGGAATCCAAAGAACTGTGGGTATTGAGGAAGTCCACGCCTTCCTGCCGGAGAAAGCGGCGCAGGGTTAACCCCGCGGTCAGGTTCCGCCATCCCCCGAAATTGAGGGGGAGCACGGTAAATCCGGCCCGCCGCGCCCGGGGGAACAGCTCGCCCCGGGGGTCGCAGGCCAGGAGCAACCGGTGCCCCCGCTCTTCCATGGCCACGGCCTCCGCCAGGATGCGCCGCTCCTGGCCGCCCCAGCCCAGGGAGGACTCGGTGTGGAGGATGGTGTAAGGCCGGAGAGTTATTGATTTGGACAAATTTTACCTTTGCTTGGAGAAGTTCCAAGTTCCAAGTTCCGGGTTCCAAGTTAGGAGAATGGGCATCAGGAGCTTTTCCTCATATCCGGGTGGGCCGCAGGCCCGTGCATGACCGAAATTGATACTTTTGAGGAGGGTGGAGAATGTGCGCGTAAAGCAACGAAAACAAGGCCTATCATGCCTTTTTTACTGCTCACTGCTCACTCCCTGTGCCCCCTGCCCTTCTCGTATAACTCCAGATAGATGGCCGCAAACTGCTCCAGAAAATGCCCCAGGGTGTATTTCTCCAGCACAGTGCGCCGGGCCTGTTCTCCCCACGCCGCGCGGCGCTCGGGATGGCGATAAAGCTCCAGGATGGCCGCGGCCAGGGCCCGGCTGTCGGCCACCGGCGCGAGACGGCCGTTGGCTCCATCCCGGATGATCTCCGGGGCCCGGCCCACCCGGGTGGAGACCGCGGGCAGGCCATGGCCCATGGCTTCCAGGAGGGTCAAGGGGATGCCTTCCCAGCGGGAGGGCATGACAAAGACATCCAGGGCCCTGAGAATCCGGGGAATATCCCGGCGGGTGCCCAGAAATCGCACCACCCGCTCCAGACCCAATTCCCGGGTTAAGCCCCGTAAATGGGCCTGCCGGGTCCCGTCCCCCACTAATAGGACCGTCAGTTCGGGAATCTCCCCACGCAATAGCTGCACGGCCGCCAGCAAGTCTTCATGCCCTTTCTGCTCTTCCAGGCGGGCCACGTTACCCAGACAGAAGCCCCGGATACCCAGACTGTTCCTGATATCCTCCCGGGTTTCCCCCGGGTCCGGTTCCGCCAGGGGCACGCCCGGGGACAGGACGCGCAAGCGGGCCGCCGGCGCCCGGTCAAACCTGAGCACGTCCGCGGCCACCTGGGGGCTGAACACCAGGATATAATCGGTAAACCGGGCCAGCAGGCAATTGGCCAGGCAGCGGTGCAGCTTCACCCGGGCGTAGAGATTGTGCACCGTGGCCACCACCCCGGGCAGGCCCAGCCCCAGAGCGGCCATTCTGCCGTAAAGATTGGGATGGTACAGATGGGTGTGCAAAATATCCGGCTTGATTTCCTTCAGGAGCCGCCGGACTTCCCACACCAGCCGCCAGGCGGAATGGCGTTTGAGATCCAGCCCCAGGCTGATGACCGTTTTCCCCCGGCTCCGCAGTTCCTCGCCCAGGGGCCCGGGAGTTCCCAGGCACGCGGTCAATACCTGAAACTTTTGGGGATCAAGGCCGTAGGCCAGGTCCGCGACTATCATCTCCGCGCCGCCCACCGGCATGGTGGCCAGGAGTTGGAGGATCTTGACGGGAGGTTGTTGTCTGGCAGCCATAATATCCGGGGGTGCGGGGAGTAAGTCCAAATAAGGGAGATAGTGCCAAGTTCACTTGCAAATAAAACGAACTTCCCACGTAACCCATTGATAATTTATTATTCTTTTAACCGAAAACTGAAAACTAAAAACTGAAAACTATGTAAGGGCCTGCAGCCTTTTTAGTAAAAAGACAAATGACCCACAACCTCTTCTTCAGGCTCTATCTTGCTACCTGACTACTGACCGCGATTATAGCCTAACCTTCCTCCCCCTGTCAGTCCCCCAATTTTCTCTTCACCAGGCCGTCATAGGTGTCATTAACCACCTGGGCCATACGCTCCACGGAATAATGGGCCTGGATGTGTGCCCGGGCTTTCTCCCCCAGGGTGCGGGCCAGGCCGGGATTTTCCAGGACCCGGGCCAGACTCCGGGCCAGGGCTTCCGGGTCCTTGGGGGGGATCAACAGGCCGTTTTCTTCATGCTGCACTATCTCCGGCAACCCTCCCACCGCACTGACAATCACCGGCAGGCCCGCGGCCATGGCCTCCAAGACCGCCAGGGACACGCCTTCACTATGGCTGGGTAAGGTAAAAATGTCCATGGCGGCAAGCAGTTCCGGCACATCCCGGCGGTTTCCCAAGAAATGCACTCTCCGGGCCAACCCCAAAGAGGCCGCCAATTCCTGCATTTCCTCCTGCCGACGGCCGCCTCCCACTATCAAGGCGTGCACCGGATGGCGGTCTTTGAGGAGGGCCAGGGCCTGAAGCAACTCCAGGTGGCCTTTGGCCCGGTGGTCCAGGCGGGCCACCAGACCTACCACCGGCTGATCCAGGGGCAGGCCCAATTCCGCCCTGACTTTTCCTGACAAACTTTTATTTTGATATTGCGCCAGGTCTACGCAGTTATAGAGAACTTTAATCTTTGCCGGGTCCAGGCCGCATTGCCGCTCTATATATGCGCCAACACCCGCGGAAACCGCAAAACTGAGATCCGTAAAGCGATTATAGAAACGGCAGATCATCTTTCTTTTCCAGTTAAAGCGATTAAACCCATGCCAATGATCGATGACCATCGGCACCCGCATCAGCAATCCGGCCAGCCTCACGTAATTTCCCGGATGATAGCTGTTCATATGGATGATCTTGATCTTATGTTTATGTATGGCCCAGCAAAGTTGAAACACCAGGCGCAGCATCCGCCAGGCATTAAAGTTGGGCATATTATATCTGATCTTGGGAAACTCTTCAGGAATAGTTACTTCTTCATCAGGGCTGATACTCAAGATCGCCAACATTACCTGATACCGCTCCTTATTTAATCGACTGGCCACGTCCAATAAAACTCTATCAGCCCCACTCCATTGGATTGGTTTGACAATAAATAGCACATTGATCTTCTCAGCCGTTAGCATAGAATCTCTCTGCAGATAGGCGGCCCCTGATTTTGCGGCGCCGCGCCCATCTATTCTGATATTAATGGACCATAAAATAAGGAGGTATTCCCGGTCAACCTCAGTCTTCTCCAGGAGCCGCCCCTCCAGGCGGCGCCGCGGCCCAGGCTAAAGGCCAAGGACCCCGGGGCCGGACCTTCGGCAAGGTCTGGTTTTTCCAGCGCCCCCTGCTTTACTCAGCCAGGAGGCCGTGCCCTGCCGGGCGCGGCTGCCGGGAGCAGATATTTCCCGGATTTAATTCTCTGGGTACTTGACAGCCCCAGGCTCTTTTGTTAATTTGATCTTTGGGCCTGGGGCTGTAGCTCAGCTGGAAGAGCACTTGAATGGCATTCAAGGGGTCAGGGGTTCAAGTCCCCTCAGCTCCACCAAATTTAGCTAAAAATTAAGGCAAGTTATGGGTGATAATCCTGAGCTTGCCTTTCCTTTTTAGGGTCAACCTCCCCATTACGCACACAATTTGCGCGGTAAGCGTGTAAAGAGGGGGATTAGCGCGGGTTAGCCAACCCTTCTCTCCCCCTCCATCGTCTCCCCCGGAGCCTCTCCCAGGATATGGTTACCGGGGCAGACACTCCTGAGCCATCGGCTTAGCCATGAATCATCTAGTGATTGCTCAGATACTCCCAGGCTATGGGTCCCAATTTGAACTTTGAACTTGTCGGAACAGGGCAAAGCTTGGTTAGCAGGGGATAGGGGCAGTTAGGCCCCTGGGCCTACTTATATCGGGTTTCTGGGGAAAATTCAAGTTAGGAAAGACGGGGGTCCGGGGACCCTGCCCTGATCTCCCCGGGGCTGGAACCAGCCAGGGGAAAACAGCAGGCGGCCGCGTCCTCAATTCCTGCAGTCCGCCCCGGGTGCCTTATTGCCAGGCGCTTCCTAGCCGCTACTGCGGCGCGCCGGCTGCTGGCCAAGAATTCTCGGGCGCACAAATCCCTGGTAGAATCGCCTCTTCAGGGAAATTTGTGCTAAACTTGGCAGGAGAAATGGCCAATACCAGGCGGTGGCCCAGGCTGCCGCTTCATCTTATACCAAGTTGCGGTCAAAAGAGTAATATTGTCATTCTGAGGACAACGAAGAAGAGAGATTCTTCACTGCGCTTCGCTCCGTTCAGAATGACACGTTCAATATTACCTCTTTGACAGCAACCTGGTATTAATGAACCATGAAAAAAGGAGAGCTCTAATGAAGTATGAGGAAGTCCCCGAATCCATTGATTTATTGTATGATAAAATTAAAAAACATCACTTCCCTTATTTAGCCAATGCTAAAATATTGTTCCTTATAAGTAAAAAGAAGATGATGAAGAAGGGTAATATCGTCCTTGGCAAAATACTTAAACCCTCTGACCTGGTTAAATATCTAAGCAGGAATGAAGCGCCGGATGATGGTTATGATTATATTATGTATTTAGACAGCAGATTAGTTCATCATTGTGAGGAGAGCGACATTGAAAGAGTTTTACGGCATGAATTGAGGCATATATTTTTCGATTCCGATAGTAAGAACCCATACAAATTGATAGACCATGATTTCAGTGATTTTTATGATGAGGTTGAACTGAACAAAGATGATCCCAATTGGGCTAACCGAGTATCTAAAACCGTCTCTTTAATTTATGAACAAGAGAAAGATCAAAGATAATAATCTCGGCACACCTACCCCTCTACAGCAAAATCCAGGCAGTTGGATATGGGCCTGCGGCTCGCCCATAAGGCATGAAAAGCTCCAGATGGGCATATCCTTAACCTTGAACCTTGAACCTTGAACCTTGAACTTCTCGGAGCCGGGACATAAAAAGGCCGGCGCCCAATAAGGCGCCGGCCTTCGTTTTTCAAAGGGCTCCCGCAGATCATCCAGGCCCCTGGACCCTGCCCTTCCTGCCACCCATTGCCCTTTAGAAGCGGGCCCGGGGTCAATCCTCCAGGGTGGCGCCTTTGACGTGCTGCTTCTGCCAGGCCAGCACCCGGGACCGCATCTCGCCGTTGTAGGCGGCTCCCAGAGGCACAGTCTTCACCTGCAACTGGTGGTTCCGGAAGGCTTCGCAGTCCGGTTGCAGAAAGTAGCATTTACCGGGCTCCAGAGACAGCTTCACTTCGTCTTTGAAGCTCTCTCTCCCCTGAGGCCCCCAAATCTCCATGGTGACCCG
>Ga0265296_1004961_pt1 | contig 11237 bp, 7 predicted proteins | sample MunlanPumphouse1_FD_189073 | JGI IMG/M metagenome (GOLD analysis project Ga0265296, IMG submission 189073) | Groundwater microbial communities from a municipal landfill in Southern Ontario, Canada - Pumphouse #1 | ecosystem: Environmental > Aquatic > Deep subsurface > Groundwater | place: Canada...
TCATCGCCGATGAACACGTTCATCGTGTCGGTCTTGCCGATCCAGAACGCCGATTTGCCAAGTCCCTCGACCGTTTCGATGGTGCCGCCAAAGGCTTCGATCGTTTGCTTCGACGTGTCACGCGCCGCCGCCATCGCCTCCGGGGTGTTGTCGTCGATCGGCGACCAGCGCAACATCACCGACGCGCGGCTGCCATCTTCCATGATATAGCTGCATTCGGACGTTGTCGCGTCGCTGCCGCCGCTGCTTTCGTGGACGAGTCCTAGGTTGGCTTCGCTCACCGGCTTGCCAGCCGTTGCGGCCATCCTGGCCTTGTCGACGACCGAGCAGGCGTCGGCGGCGTTCCACCCTTTGGGTGCGCCGCCGCCGCTTCCCACATCGGCCTGTTCGCCCGGCTTGGCGGAATCGGCCGATCCGCCGCAGCCTGCCAGCATCAGCGAGCCCGCAATGAAGGTGGTAAAGCATAGGGTCTTCATACTGATGGTCCTTTGTGTCTTGATAACAGGCAATATTGCAGGTCAGCAGCTGCCGGCCCGATTGCTGATGCGATCGGCGGCATAGAAATCGAAATAGCCCTCGCCGAGCGCGGGGTCGGTGTTGCGGCCCATCCCGATCAGTTCGCGCCCATTGGCGCTCATTCCGAAATAGGCGCGATGCTTGATCGGCGATCCGTCGAGCCCGGTCTCGGTCATGGTCAGGATCATTGTTCGCCCCTTGATGACGCCTGTCACCCGCCCGTTCAGATACGCATAACAGCCGGTAACCTGATCGCCCGTCTGCGTCAGGTGAATTTTGCCCCAGCCGCTGCGACCGTCGTAGGTGCCGGTGACATTGGGCATTTTGGCGACCGCGGTCAGGGCGCGCCCATAGCCGTGAAAGCCGGTGAGCGCCGAATATTCGTCGCCGCTATGATTGTCGACGACGGTCAGGCGCACCCAGCGCCCCACGGGCAGGAATTCGGGATCGAAAGAAAAGCTCTGGTTGTTCTTGAGCCGCTTCAGCGACAGCTCGGCCACAAGTTCGAAACCGCTGGTCGACGAGGTGTCGGACACCTCGACCGTCACCGACCGGACCGCCTTGGCGTCGCGATTGAGCGGGCCGGTGTCGAACGAGATGCGGCTCAGCTCGGTCCGTTCGGGCAGTTCGAGCACAAACACCGGCGTTGGCGAGGCCAGTCCCGACCAGTCAGTCGCGACGAACCCGTCGATCAGGTTGAGCGGGCTGCTGTCCATCTGGCTGATCATGACGTCTTCGGGATATTGGACGAGGCGCGCGCCCTCCGAAAAAGCGAACAGGTCGGGCTGCGCCTTGCCTTGCGCGCCCGCGCCGCTTGCTCCGGCGAGGAAAGTTGTCGTGGCCAGCAGCAAGGTTGAAAATTTGCGGAATTTGGTCATGCGAATATCCTTTGATTGGTGACTTGGGTCGCCCGGTCGCCCGGTCGGCACGCGGTGCCGGTTATTGCGGGGACTTACTTTTGCGGGTCGCGGCCAGAAGGTCTTGGACAAGGCCGACGGGGTCGGAGCCCGGCGATGCCGGGGTGCTACCCTTTGCGCCGGCCTTGCCGATCACCGTGCGGACGAGCGTTTCCGCATCCTGCACCCGCTGCGCGCCCGTGGCGCCGAGGACGCCGGTCGCGAGGTCGGCGACGGTGCGGTCGCCGATCGAATGCGGCGGCGCGGTCTCGTAGCCCGGGCCGGCGGCATAGGGATCGACCGCCGCATCGGTTTCGTCATAGGTCGCTTCGTCGTAGGCGCCGTCGCCGTCCAGGGGCAGCTCGGCGGCGTCCTCCGCAGCGAACTGCGCTTGGGCTGGCGATGCCGACAGGCTCGCGGTCGCGATCAGGCCAAGTGTCATCCAGAATGATGGTCGCATATTGTTCACTCCCTCTACTCGGCGGCGCGCGATAGCTGGGGCCACCATGTACCTAGACGGCAAGCAGCGCTGAAACCGGACACCGGGGCGCTCGATTATCACCGGATCACCCTGGGCTGTTTCACGCCCTTCGTCTGGCGGGCGACCAGCAGCGCTTCGGCCATCGATTGCCGCAGCGCAGAATCGTCCACCTCCTGCTGGAATTTGAGGAGGAATTCCTTGTTCACCAGCTGGTTGATCTTCAGCGTCCCAAGGTCGGGGTTCGCCTGCGCAATCTGCGCCGCGCGCCGTCCCATCTGCGCCGTCAGCGCGGTGATGTTGTCGAAGCACAGGCTGTCCTTGCACTGCTTCGTCCAGATCGCCTGCGCCAGCATGCCCATCGCATTCGACACGTCCTGAGATTTGCGCGCCTGTGCGTCGGCGATATAGGCCTTGGCGCGCTTGGTCGCTTCAACGAAGAACGGGGTCATCGCCTGATACAGGATGTTGGCGTCGCCATAAGGATCGTCGGCGTCCTTCCGTTTCCCTTCAAAGATGGCCGTGTTCTGCGCCAGCCGGACCCCGAACCGGCAGGTTTCGTCGATGCACTTCGGCAAGTAGAGCTTTTCGAAATCCAGCCCCCATTGTTCGACCCGGCCGAGAAATATCGACTGGGCGCCGTTCGGGGTGAAACGGAATTCCTGGCTGCACACCGTCCCTTCATGGCATTCGAATTTTAGCCCGTCAGACGGCACGGTCACCGCTAGTTGCGGGAACCACACCGGCCAGTCGACCTTTGCGCCCCAGACCGCCAGATCGATAAACAGCCGCGCATTCAACCCCGGCGTCAGCGTGAACTGGATGCCATATTGCGGGTTGCCGATGACGAACTCCGCCGCGCCGTTTTCCAGCGCCAGCGGCGCCGTCGTCGCCCCCGCCGATAACATCGTCGACTTGTTGGCTGCCAACCGATCGGTCAGCGTGAGCGACAGCAGCGTCGATTCCATCCGGATGTCGACCGCGGGGAACACCTGCGCCCCGAGCACGCCGAAATTGCCCCGTCCGCCGAGCAGGTCGAGCTGTTCGAGGATGAACGGCGCCGACGGCCCCGGTTTGCCCGGCTCGGGCGGCTTGAATTGGCCGTTGGCGAAGTCGCCGGGCAATAGTGTCGTCAGATCATAATCGAGCAGCGGAACATCGATTGGACCAAGCTGGCCGACAATCGGCAATTTGGCGGCAACACCGGCATGCGCTGAAAATCCCGCGACCAATTCTTTGCCGCCATAGACAAGGTTGCTGGGCAATTTGGTGGCGGCATAATCCGCGGCGCTGCCGTCGATCGTCGCGATCTGCGTCGTCACGGTTCCGCTCTGCACGCCGCCTTTCAGTGCATAGTCATAAGTGCCGGAAAACTGGATCGGAAAGCGCAGCCCGAACTGGTAACCAAAACCTGCGGACACCTTGGCATAATAGGTCTTTTTGCAGCCAACCAGGCACCATTTGATCGTGGTTTGCACGCCCTGGCTCCATTCGAAATCGCGCCCGAGCGTGAAGCCGGCGAGATAGACATGAGTACCGAGCGGATAGGAGGCGCTGACATCTTCGACCTTCGGTGCCGGCGGCGTTGCGGGCGTCGCGGGCTCCTGCGGCGGCGCGTTGGTCGGGACGTAAAACACCTGTTCGATCAGATTGTCGCTGTTGTTGATGAGCTCACCGGCGAGCGATGTGTCGTCGAGCGCTTCCAGCCGCGCCACTTCGGCGTCGCCAACCGCCGCTATCAGTTCTTCGCGCATCGCCGGATCCGCGAGCCGCGCCCGGAACGCGGCCACCTGCTGGTCGATGTCCTGCCCGACCCGATTGCGCTCGGCCCGGGCCTCGGCCAGCGCCTGCGCCCGCTTGACTGGATCGCGAACGAAGCGGAGGCTGCCCGCCCGGGTATAGCTGCTGTCGATGTCAGCGGGCGAGGAGCGGGTGAAACAGGATATCCCCGTCGCTGCAATTCTGGCCCGATTGGCGGCGGTGCTGCACGCGCCGGCTTTGTAGCTGTACGACAGGAAGTCGCGGACGACGACGCCCTTGCCGACCTGGAACGCGGTTAGCTTGCCGGGCCGTACATCGACCAGATCGGATATCCGTCCCAGTCGATCGGCGACGTTGATCAGCGCCATCGGATTGTCGAGCATCTTGCGGAAATCCAACTGCGACTTGCCCACCCTGATCATGGGATTGGCGCGCAATTGAGCGCCCGAAATTTCACGGGCGACGGGCAGCGTCTGGATCAAATCGCCAAACCCGCCGCGCCGCAACGTCACCGATCCCGCCAGCGGCTGGGTCTGGCCATCGGTTGGCGGGATGATCTCGGTCGCGAGCGTGTTGACGAAGGAACCGGGACGCGGCCGCACCGGGGCTTGCGGACGCCGATCGGGCGGCGCAGCGACGGGTGCCTGCCCGGTGTCGTCGGCGACCGCTTCATCGGATGCGGTTACCACCGGTGGCAGTCGCCGCACTACGCCCGGCGGCGGGTTCGTGATGACGGGCGGACGGCGACGGATTTCGGCGGTTCCATCCGATGACGGAGTGGTGATTACCGGCGGACGGCGGCGGATCTCGCCGGGTTTGTCCGACGTCGGTTCATCGGACGCGGTGACGACTGGAGGTCGCCGTCGCACCTCGCCGGGCGGCGTGTTCGTGAGGATGGGCGGGCGACGGCGGATTTCGGCCGTTCCGTCCGATGACGGCGTGGCGATCACCGGCGGACGTCGCCGGACCTCTCCTGAAGGCGGATCGGACGCCGTTGGCGTCGGCGACGTGATCACGGGCGGCGTCCGCCGCGGGCGCACCGGTCCGGTCGGCGGCGGGCTTGGCGGCGTAGCCACAACGGGCGGAACCCGGCGAATATGTCCATTGTCGGGGATCACGCTGTCCGTCTCGGCGGGCGTTGTGATAACCGGCGGTCGCCGACGCGGCCCTATGATCGAAGGTCCGGGGGCGGGTGTTTCAGTCGAAGTCGGCGCGAAGGGTGGCACGCGCCGGACAGGGCGCGCGACGGGCGCGGTTGCCGGGGTCGGGGACGTCTCGACCGGCGCAATCCGGCGAATCTGGCGCGGCGCTGGCGCGGGTGTTGTTTCCCGCGATTCGTCCGCCTCTGTGTCTTCTTTTGCTTCGGCGTGCGGAGGCGCCGGGGTCATGATGCGGGTCGGGGGGCGCCGCGTTGGCGTCTGCGCTTCGGCAACGATCGCACCGGCAAGCGCGAACAGGCTGACCAGAACGGTGCCGCAGCCCGTCCGTATCAAATCTCGATCGTTCATCATGTCCCTCCCTGTTGGAGGAACCCGGTCCCCCATCATTGCTAGGCCAAGCCGGATCGATGGTTGTGATCGATGGCTTGCAAGAGGAGAGACGGGATAGCGCGTCAAAAACGGACATACCCGAGCGGAAAATTCATCCTCGTGGCGACGGAAAGCGTTGCGCGGGTCGGGCTGATGTTTGGAAGACGGTGCTCATATCTACTGCTGCTACGCAGATTGACAATCAGCTACGCCGACTATTGCGCCCGAAATCTGACGTCGCGATGGCAATCGGCGTGCGCCCGAAAGCGGCCACTCGATGGGTACGGAGACGGCGACCGCATTGCGCCTGGTTCGATCGTAAAAACCGATGGCCGACGATCTGACAGCGAATGCGCAATTCGGACCGACAAACCCGCACTCGCGCGATTGGGCTGCGAAGCCGCTTGTGAAAGCCACTGATCGGACGTTAGGGGTGTGCAATGGTTCTGCGCACCGATCATTCATTATCAATTTCCATGCGGAGCCGCGGGTGAGTAAGGACAAGCTTGGCGATGGCGCGCGGCCGACCATGGCCGATGTCGCTCGTGGACTCGGCGTTGCGAAAATCACTGTTTCGCTGGCGCTGTCGAACCATTCGACGGTGAAAGAGAGCACACGCGCCCTGATCTGCGAGACCGCCGAGCGGATGGGGTACCGGCTCAACGTGTCGGCGCGCAATTTGCGGCAACAGCGGACACGGACGATTGCGGTCGTCATCGAGATGACCCCGTCGCACGACCGGTTGATGAGCGAGCCCTACCGCTGCTGCTGCTGGGCGGCATCCTGCAGCAGCTGACCGCGGCGGGGCAGAAAATTGGTTTTGGCCGCCATCGACCTGTTCATCCAGGCGCCGCCCTCGGCCGACGGGGTGATCCTGTTGGGGCACGGGGTGCATGACGATGCCGCGGCGGTGATCGCGGCGACGGGGCTGCCCTATGTGGTGTGGGGAGCCGAGCACGGGCCGCCCGGACGCATCGTCGTCGGCAGCGACAATCGCGCAGGGGGCCGGCTCGCGGCCGAATATTTGGTCGAGCGTTGGCGGCGGCGGCTGTTGTTCCTGGGGGATGCCGGGCATGGCGAGGCCGAGGACCGCCTGAACGGCTTTCGCGACGGACTCGCCGGGACCGATGCCGCGATCGTCGCCAATATCCCCTGCGCCTTCACGGTCACGGCAGGGCGCGAGGCGGTGGCGCCGTTGCTCGATGGCAAGGCCCCGGGCTTTGACGGCATTTTTGCGAGCAGCGATGCGATTGCGATGGGGGCGATCGAGGCGCTGCGGGCGCGCGGGCATGACGTTCCCGATGCGGTATTGGTCGTCGTTTTCGACGATTCGCCAGGTGCGGGGCTGTTTTCGCCGTCGCTGACCAGCATCCGCCAGGATTGGGGGGTAGGCGGCGAGTTTTTGCGCCTTTGTCTTTGTCCTGATCGAACAGGGTATCGGCACCTGGCTGCCGACCTTCAACAACGAGGTACTGCACCTGCCGGCGCAGATGAGCGTGCAGGCCGCCTGCCTGTTCGCGGCGTGCATCGCGCTCGGGCGTTTTGGTGCGGGGGCAGTGATGGCGCGCTTCGACTGGTATCCGGCGCTGAACATCTGCCTGGCGCTGCTGGCCGCGCTGATCATCCTCGTCCTGCCGCTCGCCGAGGGGCTGCGGCCGGGGCCGATCGCCAGCTGGGGCGACGCTCCCGTCGCGGCCTTCCTGTTCCCGCTCATCGGCTTCGCGCTCGCACCGATCTATCCGACGATCATCTCGGTGATGCTGAGCGCGATGCCGGGGCGCAGCCATCCGCCGCTGATGGGGCTGGTCGTCGTCTTTTCGGCGCTGGGTGGAACGACCGGATCGATCATCACCGGCGCGCTCTTTGCCCATCTCGACGGGCGCACCGCTTTTACCCTGATGCTTGTCCCGACCGCAGTGCTGGCGGGCGGGCTATTCTTGCTTCGCCGCCGGATCCGGGCGATTGGTGCCTGATCGCGGCAGCGCGCGGCGGCTGGAGATGGGGGCACGATCAGCGAGGTGCCTATCTGGCGCCGATCCGTTTATCGCGGCGTAGCACGGGCGTTGCTCGCAGTTGCGAGCGCGTGCGCTCTTCTGGCGCCTACGTGTGTTGGGCGTGGATGTCGGGAATCTGGGCTTGTCTCGCAGTGTGGTTTCGCGCGATGATAGGGTTGTCGTCTTCCTATCGGTCGATTGATGTGCCGGCTCTTCTTTGGAGAACCCATGAAAGGCTTTGCTCTCGGGCTCGCTTTGTCGTTTGCAGCTACAAGCGCAGCGACGTCTTACGAGACGCCTCGCGGGGCAGGCATTTTTGTGGATCCGCATAGCACCACGAAACTGGCTGTCGCAGGGCTGGAGGGTCAGGCGGGGCGCGACGCCCTGCTATTGTCACGCATCGCATCGGCGTCCTGGTTCACGAGTGGCACACCGGAAATTGTGGAAGCCAAAGTCCGAGACCTGGTGGATCGTGCAACGGCTGCGGGTCAGATTCCCATTCTTGTTGCTTACAACATTCCGTATCGGGACTGCGCGCTCTATTCGGCGGGGGGAGCGCGCGATGGCGCTGCCTATCTGGCGTGGATGAAGGGCTTCGCCGCTGGCCTCGGAGAACGCCAAGCCATCGTCGTTCTCGAACCCGATGGCCTTGGCATCATACCCTGGCACCGCACGCTCGACGGAAAAGTCGAACATTGCCGGCCCTCAGGGCAGGACAACCGTGCGGCTGATGCGCGGTATGAACAATTGCGCGGCGCGGTCGCGATCCTCGCCGCTTTGTCCAATGTGCGCGTGTACCTCGATGGAACCGGCAGCAGCTGGCTCGCGCCGGGCGAAGCTGCAAATCGTCTGATCAAAGCCGACGTTACCCGCACCGCGGGCTTCTTTCTCAACGTGTCGAATTTTGAGAGCGACGAGCGCGTTGTTCCTTATGCGCGCTGGGTGAGCGATTGCATCGCGCTGGTGACGCGCGGCGGCATCGACGCGCGCGCCTGTCCCAGTCAATATGCGCCCGCCGATTTCAAGGATCATAGGACATGGGGCGCGACCGACGCAGCATTTGACCGCTTGTTCGCAAAGGCGGGGCTGCGGCGCGATCCGGTATCGCAGAAGCATGCGGTGATCGATACCAGCCGCAACGGCAGGGGGTCGTGGGAACCGCCGGTCGGTAAATATCCGGATGCCGAAGTCTGGTGCAACCCGCCGGACCGCGGACTAGGTCGCCGACCGACGCTGGAGACGGGCGATCGCTATGTCGATGCGTTTCTGTGGATCAAGATACCCGGGGAGTCGGATGGACAATGCCATCGCGGACGTGGTGGTGCGGCGGATCCTGAGCGCGGGCTGACGGCACCACCAGCGGGGTCTTGGTTTCCAGAACAGGCGCGCGAGCTGATCGAATTTGCCAATCCGCCGATTTCAGAAGATTGACCGATAGCGCCGGTGCGCTCGCGATTAGGCCGACGGGGGCGGTGGGGCGGTTGAAGCGCGAACGAGCAATTCGTGCAGATGGTCACGTCGGCGTGGCGCGTCGGAATCTGTCTCGCCGTCCAGCGCGGCAATGAGTCGGTTTGCCGCGTCCCACGCCATTTCGCGCACCGGCTGGTGGACGGTGGTGAGTGGCGGCCAAGCGGTCCGTGACACTTCCGAATTGTCGAAACCGGCGACCGACAATTGCTGCGGAACCGAAAGACCAAGCTGGCGCGCCGCGGCGATCGCTGCAACGGCCATGTCGTCGTTCTGGGCGAGGATCGCAGTGGGGCGGACGGGGCGGTCAAGGAGCTCCAACGCGACCCGGTAACCGACATCATAGGTGAAGTCGCCCGTGCCGACGAGCGTATCGTCGATCGTAACCGCGGCGTCCTGGAACGCCTGCCTATAGCCCTCCAGGCGTCCCCGGCTCGCAGCGTGCGACGGATCGCCCAAAATGATGCCGACGCGCCGGTGTCCGAGCGACAGGATATGCGCAGCAACCGTATGACCGGCAGCGACCTCGTCCATCGCGACGACCAGACCGCGATCGAGGTCGCTGTGCGGGGTGATACGGGCGTAGGGAAGCCTTTGCCGTTCGATCATGTCGAGCAGCACCGGCTGGTCGCAGGCGGGCGGCGCCAGCAGCACCCCGTCGAGCCCGGCGCGCAGGAGCAGCTTGCCGAGTTCCTCGGGGCGGCTGGCGACATGGTTGAAAGGGAGGACGACGAGGCGATAACGCTCGTTTTCAAGACGACCGAGCGCGCCGTTCTGCAGTTCGACGACATAGCTCGGGCTGGGACGTTCGTAAGTCAGCCCGATCAGATACGAACGCCGCGCGATCAGGCTCTGCGCGGCGAGGTTGGGATGATAGTCGAGTGCGGCCGCGGCCTCCTTGACCTTACGGCGCACCGCTTCGCTGACATGGGGGGCGTCGTTGAGCGCGCGCGACACGGTCTTGGGCGTGACCCCGGCGACCCGCGCAATATCGACGATCGTTGATCGCTTCGAAATTTCCCTCTCCGATCAATCAGGTAGCCCGCCTTGCGACATGGCTGCCGCGTCCCACGCTTTCCCTTTAGCGCCTCTCTTGACTTCTGTCGAGAATCGACGGTAAACGTTGACCGTCAAGACGGTAAACGTTGACATACAATGAGGAGAGGAAATGAGTCTGTCACGCGCGGCTGTTCTGGCGCTGGGAGCGACGTCGCTCGTCGCGCTCGTTTCACCCAATTTTATCGACCGCGCCGCCGCCCAAACGGCGGATGCAGCAAGGAACGCGCTGGCTACACCTGAAAACTGGCCCGCGCGCGCTGCGACGGTTGTTGCGGACCCGGCGGTGGAGCGCCGGGTGGACTCGCTACTCGCCGCGATGTCGATCGAGCAGAAGGTCGGCCAGATCATCCAGGCCGACATCGCCAGTGTCACGCCCGACGAGGTCTATCGCTATCATCTCGGCTCGGTGCTCAATGGCGGCAATTCGGATCCCGGGGGGCGCTATAATGCGCCGGCAAAGGACTGGCTGGCCGCTGCGGACGCCTTTTACGCCGCTTCGATGAAACGCCATGGCAAGCTGCCCCGCATCCCGGTGATCTGGGGCAGCGACGCGGTCCACGGCCACAACAATGTCGTCGGCGCGACGCTGTTTCCGCACAATATCGGGCTGGGCGCGGCGCGGAATCCCGACCTCATCCGCCGCATCGGCGCGGCAACCGCGATCGAGATGCGCGTCACCGGGCTCGACTGGACCTTTGCCCCGACGCTGGCCGTCGTCCGCGACGACCGCTGGGGCCGCACTTACGAGGGCTTTGGCGAGGCCCCCGAAATCGCTACCAGCTACGCCGCGCCGCTGATCGAGGGTTTGCAGGGCAGGATCGGTGACAAGGATTGGCTACGCGGGCCGCATATCGTCGCCACCGCAAAACATTTCCTAGGCGATGGCGGCACCAGCGGCGGCAAGGATCAGGGCGACGCCGTGATGCCCGAAGCGCAACTCCGCGACCTGTTCAGCCCACCCTATCTCCCCGCGCTCGATGCCGGCGTGCAGTCGGTGATGATCAGCTTTTCAAGCTGGAACGGCGTCAAAATGCATGGGCATCGGTCGCTGATGACCGGCGTGATGAAGGACCGCTGGAATTTCGACGGTTTCCTCGTCGGCGACTGGAACGGCCATGGCCAGGTCGCAGGCTGCACCGCCACCGATTGTCCGCAATCGGTGGCCGCCGGGCTCGACATGTATATGGCGCCCGACAGCTGGAAAGACCTGTATCGCACGACGCTCGCCCACGCGCAGAAAGGAACGCTGCCGATGGCACGGCTCGATGATGCGGTGCGCCGTGTCCTGCGCGTCAAGATTCGCGCCGGAATGTTCGAAGCGGGAAAACCGTCGTCGCGGCCCTACGGCGGCCGGTTCGAATTGCTCGGGAGCAAGGAGCACCGCGCCCTGGCGCGCGAGGCGGTGCGCCAATCGCTCGTCCTGCTTAAAAACGCTGGCGGATTGCTGCCGCTCAAGGCGGGTGGCCACATATTGGTCGCGGGCGACGGCGCCGACAATCTGACCAAGCAGACCGGCGGCTGGACGCTCAGCTGGCAA
>Ga0265296_1004962_pt1 | contig 11230 bp, 7 predicted proteins | sample MunlanPumphouse1_FD_189073 | JGI IMG/M metagenome (GOLD analysis project Ga0265296, IMG submission 189073) | Groundwater microbial communities from a municipal landfill in Southern Ontario, Canada - Pumphouse #1 | ecosystem: Environmental > Aquatic > Deep subsurface > Groundwater | place: Canada...
AGCAGACTTCGATCGGCACGACTTATTCGTTGCGATTGTCGGAACGCGAAACCGTTCAGCTGGGCGGCAATTATTCGACCGCTTCGGCCCCGCTCGCCGGCACTGGTGGGGATTTCGAAAGCATTAGAGGTTATGCGCGGTACGAACGTCGGCTCAATGAGCGGACCAGTCTGTTCGCAAGCGCAGGATATTCGGATACATCGGATGACTTGGGTGTCCGCCGGTCGAATATTCAGGGCGCCGTGGGTATCACATTCAAGTTCGGAAGCACGCGATGACCAGCGATCGTTATGACAGGGACGAGGAGGAGGGCGGAAATCTGCTCGCCCATCTTCCGACCATCGTCCGCGAGCGCTATCGCTGGCTGCTCTTTCCCACAATTCTTTGCTTTATCGCGGGGATTGTTGCCGCTTTCACACTGCCGGCGGTTTACCGATCGACCGCGACGCTGCTGGTCGAATCGCCGCAACTGCCCGAAGATGTCGTGGGCGAGCAAGACATTGATATCGTCGATCAGCGGATTGCCAAAATCCGTCAGCAGGTGCTCAGCCGACCGCGCCTGATCGAACTGATCCAGAAGCATCGTCTCTATTCGGACGAGCGTTCGAGCAAATCGCTGTCCGAGATTATCGAGAAAATGCGCAATTCGACGACGATCGAAACGGTGTCGGCCGAATTGCAGCGCGCAACCGCCGGTCGGTCGTCAACGATCGCGTTCGCGCTGAGTTTTGATTATGAAGCGGCGCCTCAGGCGCAAGCGGTGGCGCAGGACATGACCGAGCAGGTTCTGCTCATCGATGCCACGAAAAGTTCGGAGCAGGCAACCAACACCGTCCAGTTTCTGACCGATCAGGCAACCGCGCTACAAAGCCAGATGGCGGCGATCGAATCCTCGATAGAAACGATCAAGGCGCAAAACGGGTTTGCGCTGTCCAGCCCGGGCATGATGGTCATGGGTGGCTCGAGCGGCAGCTATGACGCACAGATTATCGCTCTGCAACGCGACAACGCGCTGTTGGCGGCGCAGCGCGAGGCTCGCAAATCCTCGGCCGAGCGCGATCCGCTGGTAGCGGGCGCGGAAGCTGAGCTCGCCGCAGCGCAGGCGCGCTATTCGGACGGGCATCCAGATATCGGCATCGCAAGGCGCCGTCTTGCCGAAGCGCGGCGATTGGCCGCGGCCAATCTGGCGAAGTTGCCGTCGGATACTGTCGATCAGCAGATCGCCTCGAACAATGCCCAGATTGCGGCGCTGCAGTCGGTGAAGGCCCAGGAAGTCGGCCGCTTGTCGGCGGCGCAAAGCGCACAGGCGCGCGCGCCGCTGGTTCAGGAACAGATCGCGCAGCAGCAGCAGAAACTCGACGGGCTGAACACCCAATATGAGAGCGTGTCGACGCGGCTGCTCGCGGCGCAGGCGAGCGCCAAGGCGGAAAGCGAACAAAAGGGCGAGCGCCTGTCGGTCATCGACCCACCGGTGGTGCCTGAGGATCCGAACTCGCCCAATCGGCCGCTGCTCATCGCGGGCGGTCTGGTATTCGGCCTGGGATTCGGGCTTTTCCTGATCCTTCTTGTCGAGCTTTATCATCGCCCGATCCGCGACATGCTCGATATTCGGGCTGTGACGGGCGAAATGCCGCTTGTTTCGATCCCTACGATCGACCCGCAGTCATCGGCGCCGACGACACGGTGGCAGCGTTTGCTGGCTTTGCTGCCCCGCCCGGGTCGCGTATTGCATCGCGCGAATAGCTAGAACGGATCGATGAACAGCTTTCCCAATCTCCCGAAGTCGCTTGGCGGGCCTCAATCGGCCACTGCGCTGCCGCTGCCCGGCATTGGCGAAGTTCGCGAAGTCGAACAGCCTGAAATCGGTCCCAAATTGGTCGGGTTCGAATCGAAAGACGCGCGCTCGCGGCCGTTCAACCTGCTCCGCGCCCAGCTCATCAAAAAGCTCGCGGAAACCAATGGGCGCTTGCTGGGCATTACGTCGCCGGCGCCCAATGCGGGCAAATCCTTCGTCGCGTCCAATCTTGCTGCTTCGATGAGCCAGCTTTCGAACAAGCGTACCGTCCTGATCGACCTCGACCTGCGCCGGGCCACGATCGCGCGGATTTTCGGTCTGGAAGGGCCGGAAGGACTTACCGAATATTTGCTCGGCGACGAGATTGCCCTGCCGCAGATCGGGCGACGGATCGGCGACAGCAGTCTGGTGGTCTATCCGACCTTTCCGGCGCCGGTGAATTCGGCCGAGTTGATGGTGAGCGATCGCCTGCACGAGCTGGTGGCCCGCGCTCGGGCGCTCGACGACGATGCGATCGTTATTTTCGATCTGCCGCCGGTATTCGCCAACGATGATGCGATGCTGGTCGCCGAACAACTCGATGGCATTTTGCTCGTCGTCGAGCAGGGCGTCACCACCAAGAAGCAGCTGCAAAGCTCGGTTCAGCTGCTGCATCCGACGCGGATATTGGGGACGATTTTCAACCGCTTCACCGGCGGCGCTGGCGATCCCTATGGCTATGGCGGAAAATACGACGGCTATTATTCTAGCTAGGTGCTGGGAAGAAAACCGAGGTCTTGAGCCGCGGTCCGTTTAGCCTTGGTAACATGCAAGTAAGCGAGCCGGAATGCGCCTTGACGACGATGCGCGACACGGGCCTGGCCTCCAACCGATGATGCGAGGCGACGGCATCGATCTGATTTGACGTCACCGTTGTCGGGACCGCGGCGCAACGCATTCGCTACAATGCGACCCGGAAAGGCATGTCTGACCCGGGTCTATCCGACGCTCGATACAAAACGCACAAAAAACCCGCCGTCGGCATAGCCAACGGCGGGTCGATTTGTCTGGTCATCAAGCGACCGCGGTGCGCTTGCCGAAGCCGACACCGATCCGACGGCGCATCGCGCCGCCGATCAGGCCAAAGCCGAGCAGCATCATGGCCCAGGTTGCCGGTTCCGGCACCGCAGAAATCGACACATTGTCGAGCACTGCCCCCCAAGCCCCGGGATTATTCGAATTGAATGCCAACGTCGTCGGAGTGCCGTCACCGACAAAATTATAGGTAAACTGTTTCCAGCCCATATTGGATTTACTGAAGCCAGTGGTATCGAAATTAAACACCTTCTCGTTCGCGTCATTCGTCGTAACGCTGATCGTCTTGATGGTCGGGCCGTTGTCGGGATTGCCAGCCAGGAAGAAGGTGATCGCATAAGCCTGATTGGCGACCGTGTTGAAGGTCTGCGCAATGCCACCTTGGCCGGCGCCATTGAGGTCAATAGAGTTGGCGCCGTCGGCGGCCGGCCAGTAATTGCCGATAAAATCGACGCTATTTCCGAGAACCGTCCAACCGGTTATCGTACTGCTGTTCCCGCCCGTGACAGTACCGTAAGGGTTCGTGACGCCGCCCAGTTCAAAGCTGCCATTGATGATTTCAGCAGCGTGAGCGCTGGTCGGCAGCATTGCCATGGCTGCAGCTGCGGCAAGAAGTTTGCGCATTTTCGAGTCCCCCTTTGAGAGAACCGTTTCCATCTGCAGCCACATGGCATCGGACTAAGCGAATCGGCTCTGAATGTTTGCGTGCTAACAGATCTTAAACGATTGCTAAATCTGTTTCAGGAGGAAATATCGGCGCCGTCCGCTAGATTGCCCCAAAATGCGACAGAATCGTGTAAGGGCGCCTTACTCATCACGATGTTCCGATGAAGGCTCGGTGTGCTCGCCGAGCCTGTTATACTAATCGGGCCGATTATCGTAAGGCCTATGATCAGGCTTGTGGTCCAGAACTATACCATCGAGCCGGGAACGACCCAGCGAGACTGTGCGATCGTGAATTTCGACTGGCCGCAAGCAGTGGCCAGCGGTCATGGCGCGCTAGTCCTCCAGAAAACGCATGAGAATACAGTCTGGTCGGCCAACAGGGGGTCGCCGCCAACAAGCAGCGACGACACCACGCGACCCTGCTGAATCCTAAGTCGTCATTCGGGATGAACCCGGCATCGTTGCGGGCTGCGCTGACGACCCCGATCGTGAGGACGAAAGAAAGGACGGCTATCCTCTCCCGACCAGCAGCGCCGATCCATGATATTTCAGGCATCGGACGGCCGTCCATCGTCGCGCACCACAGTGTGTCGCCCGTTAGTGTAAGCGACGAGGGGGGGGGCGATTCGTGTGCAGGGCGCACGTTAACGCGACCCTAAGTTGCCCTTACGTCAAAGCCGGTGCCGCTATAGCCCGTGTTTCCGTCGGTCCGGCCCGGTGATGACCGCCGACCGAGCTTCGTAGATTATCGTTATATAACAAATATATAAATTGTCATTTCAGCGCGTCACCTGTTGCGCCACGGCCAACAGTGCGCCGGGCTACGGCGGCCTCGACACACCTCAAGTGCTTGATGTCCCACTATGAAACAAGAATCGCCCTGGCTTGGCCTTGGGGTCCGAGCACCTCATAGAGCGCTCTAGGTAAGCCACTGATTTGCAACATAATATTTCAAAGCTCGCTTCGAGAGAGCCAACTCCCGGGAATCTGAATCTAAAGTGCGCTGTTATCACCCTAACATCGCGTTGACATTCCTTAACGAATCATCAATAGCTGCCCCTCGCAAGTAGGCAATAGACCTGCTGCGGGTTTCGCACACAGGGTCGAAAATTGTGGCGGGCACCCATCCTGTGGGAGTCCGTGAGCAGATGTTTTGACGCTGTGCGGCGCTTTTCCGCTCAAGCTGGGATTGGGTTCTTTCCGCACGTTGCGGAAGAGGCCGACACTTGTTTGCTTATGCTTTTTGGCTTCGCGGTCGTTGGTTTTTCGAGGCGTAGGCGCGTTAACCGCCAAAGTAGTTTCGACCGGGTTCAGATTTTTAGGATGGGGATAGACTTCATGAAAAATGCATTGATCTTAGCTCTTTCGCTCGCAGCGGTAACGCTGCCGGCGACCAGCGCAACGGCGGCGACCACGGTCAGCGTCAACACCGGCGTGACCAACAATTGGTCGTATGGCCCGACGTTGCTCGGTGCCTATACCACGGCGTTCACTCCGACGACGGTTCATCCGAACTGGATTGGCGACCCCAACAATTCGGGTGCCGCTGGCGCAAAGTGGATCACGCAAGTTACGCCCGGCCAGACGAATGTCGCGCCCGGCGAGACTTTCTATCAGACGGTCTTCCAGATCAGCAATATCGCGCAGCTTTCGCAGCTCGCTTTGGCCGGTACGTTCTGGGCCGATAACTCGGTTCTCCAGATCTTCCTCAATGGCAACGTGATTTCGGGTTCGGGCGGCACGTTCGACGGATCGGGTACTGCGTTCGGCACGACCACCGCTTCGTTCTTCCAGAACGGCGCCAACACGCTGACCTTCCGCGTCCGGAATGACGGCCCCGCTGGCGGCGCACCTGGTAGTAACCCCGCTGGCCTTCTCGTCTCGGGCGTCTTCTCGGCCGTTCCGGAACCGGGCACCTGGATGCTGATGATGCTCGGCCTTGGCGCTGTTGGCTTCTCGATGCGTCGTCGTCAGAAGACCCAAGTCCGCTTTCAGTTCGCCTGAACTCGACTGCGGCCTTTGTCGAAACTAGCAGAAGGGTCGGCCAGCTTGGCCGGCCCTTTTCGCTTTTCTTAGGGCCAGTCAGATAGTGCGTTTAGCGATGTCTCGATTCCGCCGAACCTGGGGCGCAGCTGCCTTGCTGGCAGTATGCGGTGTGGCGATGATCGCTGCCGTTATGGCGATCTACGCTTCGACATCATCGTCCCCGGCCGCGTGGCAGATCCCCGGCCGCGCCGATGAACGCACGGCGCACACGCCGGTGGAACCCGAAGCATTCAAGTTCCGCGAGGATATCACTCCTTTGCAAGCGGCCGAGATCAACGCCGCGGTGCCCGTGTCGGACGAACCGATCCTGCCTGCCAAATCCTTTGTCATTCTGTCGCCGTCGACGGCGGAGGCTACCCAGCTTTCGGCGGTCGATTGCCTGACGGCTGCGGTCTATTATGAGGCGGCATCGGAGTCTGCTACGGGCCAGCGCGCCGTGGCGCAGGTCATCCTCAACCGCATGCGCCACCCGGCCTATCCCAACTCGGCCTGCGGTGTGGTCTTCCAGGGATCGCAGCGCACGACCGGCTGCCAGTTCAGCTTCACTTGCGACGGCTCGCTGCGCCGGCGACCCTCGGCAAGCGGCTGGCTCCGCGCACGATCGGTCGCGACCGCCGCCCTGTCCGGTTATGTCGAACCGGCGGTGGGTTACGCGACCCATTACCACACGACCTATGTCGTGCCCTATTGGAGCAGTAGCCTGACCAAGCTGCGGACTGTGGGCTCGCACATTTTCTATCGCTGGAGCGGTAATAATGGCACCCCGCGCGCGTTCGTCAATCGCTATGCCAATGCGGAACTCATTCCCGCCGGTGCTGCGGCCAATCTTTCCGGCTATTTGCTCGGCTCGTCAGCCGTTCCGGGTGTCTTGGATCTGGCTAGTATCCCGCTTGCTGTCGAACCCCTCGATTCGGCGTTCCCGCCTCCGTCGTCCGGGCTCAAGGCGCCCTTGCGCGGCGAACTCAGCTCGGCGCCAAGCGGCGTGATCGCCGCAGGCGGCGGCGGCATCGCGCTGCCTAGTCACAAGCTCAAAGGTGAGGCCGCGGAACCCCGGCTCGTTGATGATCGTCCCCGCTTGATCGACTGAGGCGCGGGTCCAAACGACGCCGTGGCGCATGGAGCGGGCCAAGTCTTGCCGGCCATCTGCCGCCGAACAAAAAAATCTTCGCTCGACACGATTTCTGCCACCGGAGCTAATAAGTGCCGACAATCCGTCATCCAACGAGACCCTTCGCCGATCAGAAGCCGGGCACCTCCGGTTTGCGCAAGAAGGTGCGCGTGTTCGAACAGCCCGGATATGCAGAAAATTTTCTGCAATCCATCTTCGACGTCGTAGAGCGTCCCGACGGCGCCACATTGGTGATTGGCGGCGACGGTCGCTATCACAACCGGACGGTCATTCAGCAGGCGATCCGCATCGCAGCGGCCAATGGCTATGCCCGAGCCCTCGTCGGGCGCGGCGGCATTCTCTCGACTCCGGCCGTCAGCCATATCATTCGCAAATACGGGGCAAGCGGCGGGCTCATTCTGTCCGCCAGTCACAATCCGGCTGGCCGCGATGGCGATTTCGGGATCAAATATAATATCGCTAGTGGCGGTCCCGCGCCCGAAGCGATCACCGATGCCATCCATGCCCGATCCCTGGCCATCGATCGCTGGATCGCCGAAGATGCTCCCGACATCGAACTTGAGCAGGTTGGACGATATCGCGTCGGCCCGATGGACGTCGAGATCATCGATCCGGTGCAAGATTATGCCGACCTCATGGAAGAGCTGTTCGACTTTGCCGCGATCCGTGGCGCGGTGGCCAGCGGGTTGACCATGGCGTTCGATGCCATGCATGCGGTGACCGGACCCTATGCGATCGAGCTTTTGGAAAAGCGTCTGGGCTTTGCCGCGGGAACGGTTCGCAACGCCGTTCCGCTAGACGATTTTGGTGGCGGTCACCCGGATCCAAATCTGGTGCACGCGCATGAACTCTATGCGTTGATGATGAGTGACGCGGCACCCGACTTCGGTGCGGCTTCGGACGGCGACGGCGATCGCAATCTGATCATCGGACGCGGGCGCTATGTCACCCCTTCCGATTCGCTCGCCATGCTCGCAGCCAACGCCCAGCTCGCGCCCGGCTACGCACGCGGGCTTCGCGGCATTGCCCGGTCGATGCCGACGAGCGCCGCTGCCGACCGGGTTGCCGCTGTTCTTGGCATCCCCTGCTTCGAGACGCCCACGGGCTGGAAATATTTCGGCAATCTGCTCGACGCTGGGATGGTGACGATCTGCGGCGAGGAAAGCGCTGGCACCGGCTCTGACCATATCCGCGAAAAGGACGGACTGTGGGCGGTGCTGCTGTGGCTCAACATCCTGGCGGTCAGGAAGATGTCGGTCGCTGCGCTGGCGCGCGCTCATTGGGCTCGCTTCGGGCGCAACTATTATGCGCGTCACGATTATGAAGAATTGCCGGTGGCCGATGCCGATAATCTGATGAACGCGCTGAAGGCGGCGCTCCCGAGCATGCCGGGCACAAAATTTGGGTATCTTGAAGTGACCCTGGCCGACAGCTTCGCTTACGATGATCCCGTCGATGGCACTTTGAGCGCAAACCAGGGCGTGCGGATTTGCTTTGCCGATGGATCACGCGCAGTCTTTCGCCTTTCGGGAACCGGCACGGAGGGGGCCACGCTGCGCGTTTATCTCGAGCGTTATGAACCCCCTCAAGGCATTATCGACGCTACGCCGTCCGAAATGCTTGCGAGCCTTGCATCGGTCGTTGAGCTGATCGCCGGGGTCCACAGATATACTGGCCGGGCCGGGCCGGACATTGTGACGTGAAAAACGGCTGGTTTTGGATTGCATCTCGGACCGCTTGACAGGCTGCCCCAACGGTCCACGCCTTCGCCGTAAAATATGCCGCTAGCCGCTCCGGACTGCGTCGCGTGTCCAGGCGATGCCAGCTCGGGTGAGGATATGCGGCTCCACAATGTAGGTCGATGACAGCGATACCGGTATTGCAGTCACAGTTTGTGAATTTCGGCGGAAGCACTCGGTACATTTACGGACGATTATTTTGGCGGGAATGTCATAGTTTCTGTCTCAGCGCTAAGACGGTTTTAACGCCGTGTGGCTGATAACAGGACCATGGTTATTTCCGCATATTTTGAATCCGCCGCAAAGCCCTCGGCCTCGACCCGGGCAAAGCGCCGTAAACTCATGCTTGAGGTCCGCGGCGCCCATGCCTCAGGCTCAGATGTTCCGGTCGTGATCCATAACATCTCGGAAACAGGAATGCTTATCGAATGCGAAGCAGCGCTCTCGATCCGCGATCGCGTCGACATTGATCTTCCGCATGCGGGCGTCGTCCCCGCGACGCTGGTTTGGGTGAGCGGTCGGATGTTCGGCTGCCAGTTCGACGCGCCGATCTCACCGGCTGCGCTGAGCGCGGCGCAGTTGAGAAGCGCTATTGATGTTGACGAGGCGTCGGCATCGTCATCCGTTGACCTCGAAGAATCGGTCGCCGTCGGGCCGCATAGCTCCAACTTTGCTGCGAATTTGAAGCGCCTGCGCATGGCGAAAGGCCTGAGCCAAGCCAATATGGCCGAGCGGCTTGGCGTCAGCGGTCCTTCGATTTCGGGCTGGGAGAAGGGCCGGGCGCGGCCGAAGGAAGATCGACTGGCTGACCTTGCGAATTTGCTCGGGGTGCCGGTCTCGCAGCTGCTCGTCGATCCGCAGCCTGAGGTGACCCAGGATGTGATCGATACCAGTCGCACCCAAATTGCGCGTGCCACGGGCGTTGCCCCTGACAGAGTCCGGATTATCGTCGAGTTCTGATCACGCTTGTGGGCGTGCGTAGACTGGCAGCTTCAGCAGCTGACATTACTTCAACAGCGGCGCGGATCTCGCGATCAAGCAGGAAGGTCGCTCGCAGATCTTTGCGACCGACGTTTCACCCCGCCCAGTAGTGGACATTGCCGCAAGCCTGTTCGCGAGCTCAGCGCGTCTGGGTCTAGCCGTGCACGCCACTTCGCGTTTGGGACCGGCGACTTTGAACGAGCCAGGGTCTCGGAGCCACTTTTCGACCTCGCCCGCGCGCCAGCCGCATCAGCGATCGGTGATTTTGTGCTGCGACGGAACTGCCCCGGCGGCAATCAGTCGATAGATGGTGGAACGGCTGAGCCCGGTAAGGTTGAGGATTTCTCTGAGCCGCATCAAGCGCAAGGGAGATTGAAAAGCCCTGACAAAATCCTTCATTTAAGAGTTGGAAAAGATGCTCCGTAAATGAACGCGAGTAACTTTTCTGCTTCGTCAACATCATGACATGAAGTGGGTAATTGGCGTGCTCTAGGTCTGGCGTAGTGTGTCTGACTGTGGCGAGGTTTGCCCAAGTGTAGCGCGTGAGAAAGAATCTTCAATTCGCCTCAGATTATTTTTGCCGCCGTGGAGACTGAGACGGTTTCAGACGGTTGTGTTCGAACTGCCGCGCCAATAGCGGCGTAATTGCCTTCCGATCCTTTCGCTGAGTGGGCGCCTCGAGAGTGTATGCGGTCGCCCCAGCGCGGCGGCGACATGAGCGCCCGGCACGGCCGGGACACAGGGGGCTTCAATGCCTTAGCTCCGCCCGGGCGGGCCGCACCCTGCTCCGCGGGCTCTCCATTCGATTCCGATCCTGCGGATGCAGCCCGCCCCATGATGCGGATCTGGCGGCTCTTTCCTGATGCCACACTGCTTCCCTTCCAGGCCCAGTCAAGGTGGTTGAAGGAGTACAGAAACGGCTAAGAATGAACCGCGCCGAAGCAAGCCGATGAGCGTCCACTGGTCGCGCGAAGCGCAGCTCTCACGGCACCCCGCCAAACGCGCAGTGTATCGGATACACGGCATGGACCGCCACGCTTTTGTCACAATCGGTGTCGAGGAACAGAGCTATCCCAAGATCGCCGAACGGTCGGCATCCCCGTTGCTGAGGTCAAAAGTAATTTTGCAGCGGCCTACGAAGGGCTTGACAAAAAATATCCACTTTGGTGGCGATTCTCGCGATGATGTCGGCGCTTTACCCGGATGGCGCTTGCCATACGGGTGATGCAATTACAGGGTGAAGACCATGCGCACCGACCTCGATCATCTTCCGGCCAACAAGCAGCGCGAACTCGAGCGCGTGAAGGCGATTATCTTTGAGGAATTCGCCGACAGCCTCGCGCTGGCGACGATGAACTGGAAGAAGAAGGGTCGGATCGACAAGATTATCCTCTACGGCAGCTATGCGCGCGGCGGCTGGGTCGACGAGCCGCACACCGCCAAAGGTTACCGTTCGGACTTCGATCTGCTGATCATCGTCAGCGACAAAAGGCTCACCGACAAGGTCGATTACTGGCTCAAAGTCGAGGACCGGCTCAACCGCGAATTGGTGATCGACAATACCCTCCACACCCCGGTGAACTTCATCGTCAACACCATGCAGGAAGTGAACGATGGCCTCGCGCACGGGCGATATTTCTTCATGGACGTCGCGAAGGACGGGATCGCGCTCTACCAATTTGACGACAAGGAGTTTCATACGCCGAAGCCGAAAACGCCGCAGCAGGCGTTAGAAATGGCGCGTGATTATTTTGACGAATGGATCCCGCTCGCGGCCAGCGCGCAGAAGGGGTTTCATTT
>Ga0265296_1004963_pt1 | contig 11229 bp, 10 predicted proteins | sample MunlanPumphouse1_FD_189073 | JGI IMG/M metagenome (GOLD analysis project Ga0265296, IMG submission 189073) | Groundwater microbial communities from a municipal landfill in Southern Ontario, Canada - Pumphouse #1 | ecosystem: Environmental > Aquatic > Deep subsurface > Groundwater | place...
CGAACTGCTGTTCGGCACCATCGACACCTGGCTGGTCTGGAACCTCAGCGGCGGTCAGGCGCATGTCACTGATCCGAGCAATGCCGCACGCACCCTGCTATTCGATATCCACGCGCGGCGCTGGGATGATGCACTGCTGGCGCTGTTCAACATTCCACGCGCGATGCTGCCCGAGGTCCGCAGCTCCAGCGAGGTCTACGCGACCACGCGGTCGCAGTTCTTCTTCGATCAGCACATTCCCATTGCCGGCATCGCCGGCGACCAGCAGGCCGCGCTGTTCGGCCAGGCATGCTTCGAGCCGGGCATGGCCAAGAACACCTATGGCACCGGCTGTTTCATGCTGATGAACACCGGCGACAAGGCCGTGGAATCGCACAATGGCCTGCTGACCACGTTGGCCTGGGGCATCGACGGCCGGGTGGAGTACGCCCTGGAAGGCTCGATCTTCGTCGCCGGGTCGGTGGTGCAGTGGCTGCGCGACGGATTGCGCATGTTCGGCAAGTCCAGCGACTGCCAGGCGTATGCAGAGCGCGCCGAGGACAACGGCGGCGTGTACCTGGTGCCGGCCTTTGTCGGGCTGGGCGCGCCGTACTGGCGCAGCGATGTGCGCGGGGCGATGTTCGGGCTGACCCGTGGCACCACCAAGGAACATTTCATCCGCGCGGCGGTGGAGTCGATGGCCTACCAGACCCGCGACGTGCTGGCCGCGATGCAGGCCGATGCCGGCATCGAGCTGAAGGAGCTGCGCGCCGACGGCGGTGCGATCGCCAACGACTTCATGGCGCAGTTCCAGAGCGACCTGCTTGGCGTGCCGGTGCTTCGCCCGCAGGTGGCCGAAACCACCGCGCTGGGCGCGGCCTATCTGGCCGGGCTGGCGACCGGCTTCTGGACCAGCCGCGCGCAGATCGCCGAACAATGGGCCGTGGACCGCCGTTTCCAACCGCAGATGGCGGCGGCGCGCCGCGAGGCGCTGTATGCCGGCTGGCAGCAGGCCGTGGAAGCGACGATGGGCTTCCGGGTCACATCACCGGCGTAATGCCGGCCGCCGGCCGGCATTGCGTCCCCATCGCCATCAGAACGCCGGCAGCACCGCGCCCTTGTATTTCTCGGCGATGAAGGCCTTCACGTCGGGGCTGGTCAGCGCCTTGGCCAACTGCTGCACGCGGGCATCGTCCTTGTTGTCCGGGCGCGCGACCAGGAAGTTCACGTACGGCGAATCCCGGCTCTCGATGGCCAGCGCGTCCTCGGTCGGATTGAGCCCGGCATCCAGCGCGTAATTGGTGTTGATCAGGGCCAGATCGACCTGGTCGAGCACGCGCGGCAGCATCGCCGAATCCAGCTCGCGGAACTTGAGCTGCTTGGGGTTGGCGATGATGTCACGCTGGGTGGCCAGCGCATTGGTCGGGTCCTTGAGGGTGATCAGGCCGGCCTTGTGCAGCAGGATCAGCGCGCGGCTGTTGTTGCTCGGGTCATTGGGAATCACCACGTCCGCACCGGTGGGCACCTCATCGAGCGTCTTGAAGCGGCGCGAGTAGGCGCCGAACGGCTCGATGTGCACGCCGATCACTTTGACCAGATCGGTCTTGCGGTCGCGGTTGTAGGCATCCAGATACGGCTCGGTCTGGAAGTAGTTGACGTCCACCTGCTTCTGCACGAGCTGGTCGTTGGGCTGCACGTAATCGTTGAACACGCGCACGTCCAGTTCCAGCCCTTCCTTGGCCAGGATCGGCTTGACCTGGGCCAGGATCTCGGCATGCGGAACGGCCGTGGCGGCGACCACCAGCTTCTTCGTGTCGTTGCCGGACTTACCGCAGGCGACCAGGGCCAGCGACGCGGCCAGCAGCGGGAGCAACAGGTACTTTTTCATGGGGGGACAATCCGGGGGGGGGCTGCGACAGCCTTCAACGATACCGCAGGCACCGCCCCCCCGGGTACCGGGGCCACATGACGGTGGGGCATGAGCGGCGGCCGCAGCAGGCGGGTGCGGCGACCGCAGGCGTTGCTACTCGTAGTTGCTCAGCGCCAGCGCCAGCAGCGCCTTGGCCTGTTCGCGCAGCACGGTCGGCTCGATGATCTCGGCATCCGACCCGTAGTGGAGCACGTCCATCAGCAGCTCGCGGGAAACGCTGTACGGCACCTTCAGTTCATAGCGGCCGTCCGGCAGGAACCGGCCCTGCTGCCTGGAATGCCAGTGTTCGTCGGCCACCCAGCGCGCCGCCTTGGCGCTGAACACGATGGTGGCCCAGCCCTTGGGCGCGCCGGAAAAGATGCCGTAGCTCGCGCCGAGCTGTTCGTCCAGCTCGCTGTCGTCCACGTCGCGGGCCACGGTGTCGACCACCCGCGCCTTGTAGATGCGGTCCACCGCAAAACTGCGCAGTCCCTCGCGCCCGTGGTCCCAGGCATCCAGGTACCAGTTGTCGCGATAGTGGGTCATGCGCTGCGGGGAGACGGTGCGCTTGGTGGCCTCGTCAGTGGAGCGGGCACGGTACTCGAACGCCAGCTGCTTGCGCTCCAGCACCGCCGACGCCACCGCACGGAAGCTGGCCTCGTCGAATTTACGGCCGCGGTGCGGAATCACCCGCACCCGGTCCACCGGCCAGGTCGAGACCCCGGCCTGGGCAGCCAGCAGGCCTTCGATGCGTTGCTGCAGCGGCGCAAGCACGGAGGACAACACGCCACCGCCAGTACGCGCCAACAAGTGCTGGGAGGCCAGCAGCGCGTGCAGCTCCTCCGAGCTGAGCCACAGCCCAGGCAGCTCGAAGCGGTCGCTTTCATCGGCCTGGTAGCGGAAGCCGGCCTCGCCGTCGCCCTCCACCGGGGCCATCAGCGCGTCGCGCAGGAAGGCCAGGTCGCGATACACCGTGGCGCGGGAACACGCCAGTTTCTCCTGCAGCGTCGCCACCGTCACCGGGTAGCGGGCGGACTTGAGCAGGCGATGCAGGGCATTGATGCGTTCATATCGGTCCATGAGCCGATTATGTCCGAGTCGCCGTCGTTGTGGCGGCATCGTCGGCATCTTCGGCTATCGTGGTGCCCCCTGCCCGGCCGTCCCCGCCATGTCCTCGCCCCTCGTGCGCCTGTTCCCCGCCGCCCTGCTCGTCATGCTGCTGGGGGCATGCGAGCGCAGCGCCGAGCCGGCCACCCCGGGCCCATCACTGGCCGCGACGGTGCCGGCCGCCGATCCGGCCGGTGAGGTGCTTGCCGCCAGCCGCCGGTTCGGCCAGCTGCGCAGCTTCCAGGCCCACATGCAGATGCAGGGGCCGCGTCCGCTCGAGGCGCGGATGGACTTCGTCGCACCGGACCGTTACCGGCTGACCACCGGGGAGGGCGCGCAGACCATCATTGGCGACACCTTCTTCCTGCAGCGCGATGGCGAGGTCCGCCAGGTTCCGGTGCCGCCGGGGCTGCTGGCACAGTGGCGCAATCCGCTGCCGCCCGATCTGGCACCGGCGCAACTGCAGGTGGAAGCGCTGGGCAGCGACCGCATCGACGGTCAGGTCGCGCGCAGGTTCCGCGTCCGCCATGCCACCGCGGCGCCGGACGGCATGCTGTACTGGATCAACGCGCAGGGGCTGCCCGTGCGCATCCGTCGGCAGGGACAGACCCAGGGACAGGCCTTCGACATCACGGTGTCGTACGCGCGCTTCGACGATCCGACGCTGCGCGTCGATCTACCCTGAACAGGTGGAAAGGCCGAACGTCTGCTAAAGCCGGGGCACAGGCGCGGATGTCGCGCTGAACGCTTCAAGTATCATCACCGGCCTGTCCCTCCCCCCTGTCCGATCCGGAGAACCGTTGATGTCCCTGCGCGTCTCGTTGCTTGTTCCCCTGCTGCTCTGCGCCCCGGTGGCCTGGGCGGAAGACGTTTCCGAGCTGGCCGCGATGACCTCGCCCTGGAGCGGCAGCGGCGGCGAACTGGGCTTTGCCTCGGCCCGCGGCAACAGCAACACCGAGAGCGCCAACGGTCGCCTGCGCCTGCGTTACACCGATGACGACTGGGTGCACAGCATGGACCTGTTCGGCCTGCGCTCGCGCTCGGAGTACACCGAAACCAACGATGACGGCAGCACCGTGCGCCGCCGCAACACCACCGCGAACCGCTATACCGGCAGCGCCGGCAGCGCGCTGCAGCTGGGCGAACACCGCCAGCTCACCGCCACCGTGCGTTACGAGCGCGACGATTTCGCCACCTACGACCGCCAGAGCTCGTTCGGTCTCGGTTACGGTACCCGCGTGGTGGACAGCGACCGCTTCTACATCGACGCGCAGATCGGCCCCGGTGTGCGCCGCACGCACAATACCGAGGACGATGAGACCCGCACCGGCCTGATCGGCCGCGGCCTGTTCGACGTCAAGTACACGCTGACCCCCAATACCGACCTGGTCAACACGCTGCTGGTCGAATCGGGCTCGTACAACACCTTCGGCCAGAACGATTTCGGCGTGTCGGTCAGCATGAACGAGCACCTGGCGTTGAAAGCCGGCTGGCAGGCCCGTTACAACAGCGACGTCGCCGAAGACAAGCGCAAGACCGACACGTTGACCACCATGAACGTGGTCTACAAGTTCAAGTAAGGGTACGCGCCGTCGCATTCGCGCTGACGCTCCACGGTTCGCTGCGCGAATCGTGGGCCCCTTCCCCCCCGGACCCCCACGGCTTCGCGGCCGCCCCCTGAGTCAGGGGGCTCCACACCGGAGGAGTGGTCGGCCTGCACCTCAGACGGCGAGCAATTCGCCGGCGCCCCCGTCGAGCAGCCCCTGCGCCACTGCTTTTCCCAAGGCATCCGGGTCCGCTCCGGGCCCCCGCGCCTCGGCGCGGATCAGGCGGCCGTCGGCCACGCCGCCGACCAGCCCCTGCAGGAACAGGTCTTCTCCCTCCCACTGCGCGAAGCCGGCCACCGGCACATGGCAGCTGCCGTGCAGCGCACGGTTCATCGCGCGCTCGGCCTCCACGCAGGCGCGGGTGCGGGCATCATCCAGTGCGGCGAACAGCGCCATCACCTGCGCATCCTCGCCATTGCATTCCACCGTGACCGCGCCCTGCGCCGGGGCCGGCAGCCATGCCGGCGCGGCCAGCCGGGACACGATCCGCTCGCCCAGGCCCAACCGCTCCAGCCCGGCCACGGCCAGCACGATCGCGTCGTAACCGCCGTTGTCGAGCTTGGCCAGCCGGGTATTGACGTTGCCGCGCAGGTCCAGCAGCTCCAGGTCCGGACGCAGCGCGCGCAGCTGCGCCTGGCGGCGCAGCGAGGAGGTCCCCACGCGCGCGCCGATCGGCAGCGCATCGAGCGAGGCGTACAGATTGGAAATGAAGCCGTCGGCCGGATCGTGGCGGGTCAGCATCGCCGGCAGCGCGAACGGTGCGTCCAGCTCCATCGGTACGTCCTTGAGCGAATGCACCGCGCAGTCGGCCTCACCGCGCAGCATCGCCAGTTCCAGCTCCTTGAGGAACAGGCCCTTGCCGCCGATGGCGGCCAGCGAGCGGTCGAGCACCTCGTCGCCACGCGTGCTCATCGGCACCAGCACCACGTCCAGGCCAGGATGCGCCTGGCGCAGGCGATCGGCGACATGTTCGCTCTGCCACAGGGCAAGCGGGCTCTTTCGGGTGGCGATGCGCAGGGTCTTCATGCCGCCATTATGTCAAAGCCGGCCACGCGTACCGACCCACGGCCGGTACGCCGCTGCTCCCTCACAGGTGCTTGAGGTCCTGCTTGATGCTGGCCACGCAGCGCCGGCTCACCTCCAGCGGCTGCTTGCCGTGGCGAAGCACGGCCTGCACCTGGCCGGCGCTGTTGCGCCGCAGCTCCATCAGTTCGTGCCGGGCAACCAGGCAGTTGCGGTGGATGCGCACGAACCGCGTGGTGAACTCCTCCTCCAGCGACTTCAGCGACTCCTCGATCAGGTCCTCGCCGCGTGCGTGGTGGACCACCACGTACTTTTCCTCGGCCTGCAGGTAGTGAATGTCGTCGATCGGGATCAGCCGCAGGCTGCCGCGCAGGCGCGCGCACAGCAGGGTGCGTGCCTGCTGGCTGGCGGCAACGGGTTGGCCACCGCGGCCCGCCAGGAAGGTCCGCGCGCGCTCCAGCGCGGCGGCCAGCCGCTCGGGACGCACCGGCTTCATCAGGTAATCAATGGCGGCCGCCTCGAACGCGGACAACGCGTGCGCGTCGTAGGCGGTGCAAAAGACTACCGCCGGACGCGGATCGAAGGTGGCCAGGTGACGGGCGGCCTCCAGCCCGTCCAGGCCCGGCATGGCGATGTCCAGCAGCACCAGGTCCGGTTGCAGATCGGCGCAGGCGTGCAGCGCCTGTTCGCCGTTCTCCGCCTCAGCCACGACCTCGACCCCGGCCTGGTCGGCCAGCAGTGACCGCAGCCGATCGCGGGCCAGCGGTTCGTCGTCGGCGATGACCACTTTCAAGACAGCATCCTCATGGAATCGGGACCGTGATGTCGCAAGCATAGTAGCCGTCGCTCCATCCTCCCGTCATCCGCGCGCCCGGCCCGAAACGCCAGGCCAGGCGGTGCGCGATGCTGCGCTGGGCGTGGCCGGCACCGTGCGCCAGCGGCAGGCTGCGCGCGCTGGGATCGGGAGCCGGGTTGTGCACGCGGATGTGCAGCTGCTGGTCCTTTACGCCCAGCCCGATGACGATCGTGCCCCCCGCCGGCAGCCGCGAGATGCCGTGCAGCACCGCGTTCTCCACCAGAGGCTGCAGCACCAGGCGCGGCATCGGCAGGTCCCACGGCAGCGGTTCCTCGCGCTGCCATTGCACCTGCAGGCGCTCGCCAAGGCGCAGCGATTCAATCGAGAGATAGCGCTCGGCCAGCTCGCATTCCTCGCGCAGGGTGGCATCGCCCTCGCCCGCCCCAAGCGCGGCCCGGAACAGATCGGACAGATCCAGCACCGCGCGTTCGGCCACCGCCGGATCGCGGCGCAGCAGGCCGGCGATGAGGTTCATGCTGTTGAAGAGAAAGTGCGGACGGATCCGCGCCTGCAACGCATCGGCCTGCGCGCGTGCGTTGGCCATCACCTGCGCGCTCCAGCGGTCGCTGACATAGAAATAGCGCAGGGCCAGCGCCACCATCAGCGCGGTGATCGCCGCGCTGCCCAGGGTGAAGCGCCAGAAGCCGACGCCGCTTGCAAAACTGCTTCCGCCCAGCGCGCTGTAAAGCCCATGCACGATGCCGGCGCAGGCACTGGCGATCACCGCAGTCATCGCCACCGCCAGCAGCGTGCCGGGAAACTCGGGAAGCCGCGACAACTGCTGCCGGGCGCTGCACAGGCAGACCGTGGTGGCCAACGCCAGCCACAGGGCAAAGCCACTGGCGCTGAGAAAGTCCGACACCAACCATTGCCGGCTGCCATCCGGCGCCAGGGCCACCACCAGCACCACCAGCTCGGCCAGCCCCAGCATCGCCGCCAGCCGCGGCAGGCGGCACAGGTCGGGCAGCCACGGCAGCTGGCGCGGGTCGCTCATCGGCTCAGGCGGCCTGGAACCGCGCGTCCAGCCAATCGCCCAGCGCCTGCAGCTCGTCGCCACAGACCTGGTGGGCCATCGGATAGGAATGCCATTCCAGCGGGAAGCCCAGCGCGGTGAGCGTCTGTGCGGTATGCGCGGCGATGGGCTGCGGAATGACCGGGTCCTGCGCGCCGTGCGCCATGAACACCGGGGGCCGGATGCCGTCCGGCGCACGCTGCGCGGCGGCCGTCTCCGGATCCGGCAGGTAGGTCGACAGCGCGATCAGGCCGGCCAGCGGGCGGGTCCGGCGCAAGGCGGCGCTGAGGATGATGGCGCCGCCCTGCGAGAAGCCGGCCAACAGGATCCGTTCGGCCGGAATGCCCCGGGCGATTTCGTCCTCGATCAGGCCGTCCAGGGCCAGCACCGAGGCGTCCACGCCGGCGGCGTCGGCACGCGAGCGGAAGTCCATGCTGACGATGTCGTACCAGGCGCGCATCGGCACGCCGTTGTTGATCGTGATCGGCTGCACCGGTGCATGCGGAAACACGAAGCGGATCGCCGGCCAGTGCGGACGCAGCAGTTCGGGGACGATCGGAGCGAAATCATGGCCGTCAGCGCCCAGTCCATGCAGCCACAGCACCGCCCACTGCGGGTCGGTGCCGGTTTCGTTGATGACGGTTTCCAAGCGGTGCTGCATGCGGTGACTCCAGAACAGGGGCGCCGCATTATGCGCACAACTCACTGCGGCGCAGCGTTCTCCAGCGCGGCCCGACGCAGTTGCGCGGCGCGCACCAGCACCGGCGGCGGGGCCAGTTCCTCGGGAATGTCCATCAGGCCCCAGCGGTGCAGCAGGTCGCCGGCGCGGCGCCCGGAGGTCAGGGCCACTACCGGCACGGCCAGCACCATGCCGACCACCACCGGCGCCATCCATGCCGCCAGTGACGGCGACACCGCGTAGGCGAGCGCGCCCATGAACAGCCCGAAAACGCTCAGGCCACCGTAGCCGCGGATCAGCGCCGGCCAGGAGATCCCACCGTCGTCACGCTGCTGTGCATCCCAGCCCGAGTCCTTGCCGGCCAGCACTTCGGCCACGCCACGCGACTGCACGTACATCACCACCGGTGCCATCAGCGCGGCCAGCACGGTTTCCAGCAGCATCGAGATCAGCGCACGGAAGGCACCGCCGCATCCGCGCCGCTCCACCGGGTCCAGCAGCATGGCCAGGTACCCCAGCACCTTGGGCGACAGCAGCACGACCATCGTGAGGGCGAACATGCGCACCACTTTTTCTTCGTCCTGGTGCCGCCAGTACTGGCCGGGCGACAGATGCAGCAGCGCATTGAAATCGATGCCGCCCTGGAACAGCGGGATCGCGATGCCGATCAGCATCAGCATCGCCCACATCGGCGCGGTGAAATAGTGGCCGATGCCGATCATCATGTGCATGCGGCTGACCCAGTGCAGGCCCTTGGAGCCGACCACCTTGGCGTGCTGCAGGTTGCCCTGGCACCAGCGACGGTCGCGCACGAGCATGTCGGTCAGCGTGGGCGGGCCTTCCTCGTAGCTGCCCTTGAGGTAGGGCACCATGTGGGTGGCCCAGCCGCCACGGCGCATCAGCGCGGCCTCGACGAAATCGTGGCTGAGCACGTGCCCGCCGAACGGCTGGCGTCCCGGCAGCGGCGGCAGGCCGGCGTTCTCGGCAAAGGCCTCGGTGCGGATGATCGCGTTGTGGCCCCAGTAGTTGCTTTCCGCACCATGCCACCAGGCCACGCCGCGCCCGATCACCGGCCCGTACACGCGCCCGCCGAACTGCTGCATGCGTGCGAACAGGGTGCGCCCGCCGATCACCGCCGGCAGTGTCTGGATCAGGCCGACGTCCGGATTGTGTTCCATGCCGGCCACCAGGCGCACGATGGTGTCGCCGGTCATCAGGCTGTCGGCATCCAGGATCAGCATCTGCGGGTAGCCGCCACCGAAGCGGCGCACCCAGTCGGCGATGTTGCCGGCCTTGCGTCCGCTGTTGTCGCCGCGGCGACGGTAGAACAGCCGGTCGTGCCCCTGCACGGCATCGCGCAGTGCTTCAAACGCCTGTTCTTCGGCCGCACCGATGTCGTCGCGGCGGGTGTCGCTGAGCACGTAGAAATCGAACTGCGCCAGTTGCCCGGTCGCGGCAACCGACTCGTAGATCGCCTGCAGGCCAGCCAGCAGGCGGCGCGGATCTTCGTTGTAGGTGGGCATCAGCAGCGCGGTGCGGGTATGCACCTGCGGCAGCGGCTCATCCGGATCGATGCCCAGCTTGTAGCCGCGATCGAACACGGCGGTCAGAAAGCCGGCGACGGCCCCGGCAAAGGACAGCGCGATCCAGGCGAACAGGGCCACGAACAGACACAGCAGGCAGGCCTCCAGCACGCTGACGCCGTTCACCGCGAGCACCTTCCACATCATGGTGGTGGCGGCGATGGTCATCGCTGCGGTGCCGCCGAGGATGTAGAAGCGGCGCAGCGCCATCAACCGCGGCGCGGTACGCTGGCGCGGCACCTGCAGGCGTCCTTCGCGGAACGACTGTTCGGGCATGGCCATCGGCGTTTCGACCGGCAGCACTGCCCGCCCGGCGTCCACAACGGCGTTGAGGGTCTGCGTGGTCATGCGCGGCGTCCCGTGGTGGGGCGTGCCAAGCCGGGCGAACCCGGTACCAGGTGGATCATCCCGATCCCGGCGCGCCCAGCGGCACGATTGCGTCCTGCCTGCGTGGACCGGCAACCGGTACGCAGCTGATGTCTGTCACTACCGGAACCCACGAACTCTCCAACAGGCTTGAGGCGAAAAATGCGGCTCAGTCTATGGGGCCAAATGTAAGCCGGGTGCGAAGGCCAATCCCCGTGATTTCTCCCCATTCAGCCAACCGGCCCCGACACCGGGGTGGCTGATCGCGACATGAGGTCGCAGCCCTTGTGCCACGGGGTTTTCCCCATTCATCTTGTACACGGGCGTCATTCGCATCACCCGAACGGTCGATGACCATCGCAGCGCCATCCACCGGGGCCGTGTCGTTCCGTGCGCAGCCCGCGCGCGCCTCGTCTGCCCCGGCCAAGCGCGGGACCGGGCGCCGTGGCATGTCCAAGCGCTTCCTGACGGCCACGCCCGACGTGCGCTGTCCCGATCGGGCAGCGCGTGGGCAGCGGGGGGTATCAGCGCAGCTCGGGCTCGGGCGTGACCAGCGCGGCAGCGGCGATCGCCAGCGCGCGCGAGGCGGCCTGGGTCAACTGCTGCTGGGCCAGCAACTGCTGGGCCTGGGTCGCGACCGGGCACGGTGCGATCGGGCGATTGGCGGGGCCCGCGCCGTGGCGCGAGGAAGTACTCGACATGGTCTCCGTGTCCTGTGTCCTGCGGTCGTTCCCAACGGCATCCGCCGTGGGGAGTGCGCACCCTATCTGAAAATTCACCGCAATGTGTGACGGCCCGGTTGCGCCGGTTTTTCGACACGTCCGCGTCGATACACTGGCGTACTGGCATATACGAAAGCTATGATGAAATCGTTTACAACCTAGAAAATGGATATGGACTCCTTCAACACCTCGCAGTACAGCCCCAAGTGGCAGTTCCGTTTCAACTTCTTCGAGAAGCATGGCGCGCCCAACGCCCCGGGCTTCAAGGAAGCCCTGCAGAAGCTGCCGTTCGGCGAAAAAGTGAAGGTCAACTTCAACTTCTTCGCCCTGTTCTTCACCTGGATCTACCTGTTCATCCTCGGCCTGTGGCGCAAGGCGATCGTGGT
>Ga0265296_1004964_pt1 | contig 11228 bp, 11 predicted proteins | sample MunlanPumphouse1_FD_189073 | JGI IMG/M metagenome (GOLD analysis project Ga0265296, IMG submission 189073) | Groundwater microbial communities from a municipal landfill in Southern Ontario, Canada - Pumphouse #1 | ecosystem: Environmental > Aquatic > Deep subsurface > Groundwater | place...
AGCCGTTATCGTCCGGTTCCGCGATGTGGTTAGCGAGCCGTGAACGCTCGTCAGGTCACGATGAGCGGGAGATTTCTTCCAGCGCCTCGCCGGCGTATTTTTCCTTCACCCGCGTCGACAGGTCGCCGAGCGAGACGACGCCGACCAGACGACCGTCCTTGTCCACAACGGGCAGACGACGAACCTGACGCGAGCTCATCAGGTCGAGCGCGGCCTTCAGGTCGTCGTCGGCGCGCACCACCAGGGCGTCACGGCTGAGGAACTCGACCACTCGCGCGGTGGGCGCGGCGCCCGCAGCCACGGCGCGGACCGTGATGTCGCGGTCGGTGATGGCGCCGACCAGATTGTCGCCGTCGGCCACGGGGATGAAGCCGAAATCGCCCGCCGCCATGCGCGCGGCGACTTCCTGAATGGTGTCGTTGGGACGGGCCACCTGCACGTCCTTGCTCATCACGTCGCGAATTTTCATGAATCTCTCCTTTGCCGACAACCTGTCAGGCTTGACGGTAGAAACCCGCGTGGGCGGACGCGGTTCCGGCGTCACGCGCCGCTAGGGCTCCCGTCGTTCAGGCAGGGTCTGGGCGGCGCGGACCAGTTGCACGAACTCGGCGCGGTCGCCGTAAGGGTCGTCGCCGCGTGCGCCCTGAGCCTGGTCCAGCACATCCGTCCAGCCGTAGTCGTTGGCCATCCACGGATCGCCGCGCAGCTTTTGCGCAAAGGCGGCGACGGCGATGGCCCAGCGCGTGGCCTCGGGCGGCTGGGCGCTGACGCGGGAGGCGGCGGGGTTGGCGAGGACCTGCTGCATCAGCTCCGACCGCGCCGCACCGGGCTGCTTGTAGCGCACCTGGATGAAGCCGATCTCGCCGTTGGGATCGCCGCCGCCGGTGGTGATGCGGTTGTCCGGGTAGCGGCGCTCTGAAATCTGCGTCGGGCCGCCGACGGGGGTGATTTCATAGAGGGCGGTGACGCTGGCGCCCGAGCCGACCTCGCCCGCATCGACGGCGTCGTTGTTGAAGTCTTCCTCGTTCAGCAGGCGGGTTTCGTAGCCGATCAGCCGCCATTCGGCGACGCGGGCGGGGTTGAACTCGACCTGGATCTTGACGTCGTCGGCGATGGGGAAGGCGCCCTTGTCGAACCGGGGGCCGAACAGGCGGCGGGCCTCGTTCAGGTCATCGACATAGGCGGCGGTTCCGTTGCCGGCCTGGGCGATGGCCTGCATCCGGGCGTCCTGATAATTGCCGCGCCCGAAGCCATAGACCGACAGGTAGACGCCCGTCTTGCGCTTGTCGGCGACATAGTCTTCCAGCCGCTTGTCGTCGGTGACGCCGACGTTGAAGTCGCCGTCGGTGAACATCAGGATGCGGTTGACCTTGTTGCGGCCAAAGCTGGCCTGGGCCTGATCATAGGCGTTGGTCATGCCGGTAGCGCCCGCCGTGCCGCCGGACGCCCGCAGCGAGGCGACGGCGCAGCGCAGCTTCAGCTTTTCCGTCCCCGGCGTGGGCGCGAGTGTCGTGCCGGCGCCCTCCGCGTAATAGGCGACGGCGACGCGGTCCTGAGGCCGCAGGCGGTCGATGATCCGGTTCATCGATTGCTTGGCCAAGACCAGCTTGTCGGGACTATTCATCGAGCCGGAGACGTCGACAAGGAAGGTCAGGTTCAGCGGGCGGCGCTGGCTCTCGGGCAGCTCATAGCCCTGAAGTCCGACATGGACGATCTGGCGGCCCGGCGCCCAGGGCGAGGCGGTGACCGCCGTGGTGACGGCGAAGGGCCGCGCCGCCGAGGTCGGGCGGGCGTAGCCATAGTCGAAATAGTTGATCATCTCCTCGACCCGGACGGCGTCGCGCGGCGGGGTCTGGCCCTGATCAAGGAAGCGACGGACGTTAGCGTAGGCGGCGGTGTCCACGTCGATGGAGAAGGTCGAGACGGGCTGCTCTGCCGTGCGCTTGACCGGGTTGGGCGTGGCGTCGGGATAGCGTTCGGTGGTGACGGGCGCGGGCGGTATCTGGCCGCCGGGCGTTTGCGGCCCGATGCGAGAGCCGCTGACGACCACGCCCTCTACCGTGGTGCGGCCGTCCGGCGTCGTTGCGATGACGGCGGGGCGCATCGGGGCCGGGGGTGCAGGCGGTGGCGGAGGAGGCGGCGCTGGCGGGGGCGGCGGTCCGGGGAGGATGACCGGCGGGCCGCTGTATTCGACCCGGTCGTGCTTCTGCGTCGGGCCGATCGGCACGGCGACGGGCGGCGGCGGGCGGCGCACCACGGGCGGTGGCGGCGGAGCGGGCGGGGTCAGAGTGAATCCGAACTCTCGGCAGGCGGCGTCGGTTGGAGCGCCGTCCCGCTGAGGCTGGGGGATGGGCGTGGCCATGACCGGCGCGGGGGATGCGGTCATCAGGGCGGCGACGGCGGCCAGCATCAGGCTCGACTTGCTGCGCCTCGGCGGATTGCGGTTGGGCATCGAACGATCTCCTCCGTCCCTGTTTCGCCTACTAGCATGACGATGTTCGGCGGAACTGTGGCGAAGGTGCCGCGCCGTCACTCAACAGGGCGGGGTGTGGCCCGCCCTGCTTCTGTGCATGGCCTCTCGCCATCGCGACGCTTAATCCCCACAATGGAGGTTCAAACTTAAGGGTGAGCGATGGCCGACGCAGCGACGGGACTGGATCTGGGCCATGTGGCGGCTCTGCTGGCGGCGGGGGTCGTGGCGGTGCCGGTCTTCCGCAAGCTCGGGCTGGGCTCGGTGCTGGGCTATCTGGCGGCGGGGGCGGCCATCGGGCCGTTCGGTCTGGCTCTGTTCCGCGAGCCAGAGACCATCCTGCACGTCGCCGAGTTCGGCGTGGTCATCTTCCTGTTCATCATCGGTCTGGAGATGCGGCCCAAGCGGCTGTGGGGCATGCGGAACGAGATCTTCGGCCTGGGCGCGGCCCAGGTCGGGCTGGCGGGCCTGGCCCTGACGCTGGTCGCCATGGCGGCGGGGGTGTCGGCGCCGGTGGCCTTCGTGGGGGCCATGGGCTTCGTCATGTCCTCGACCGCCGTCATCGTGCAGATGCTGGAGGAGCGGGGCGACCTGCCGACGCCGCAGGGGCAGAGGGCGGTCAGCATCCTGTTGTTCGAGGACCTGGCCATCGTGCCCCTGCTGGCCATCGTCGCCGTGCTGGCCGCCTCGATCGGCACCGCGAGCGAGAGCGCCACGCCCTTGTGGCAGACCATCGGCCTGGCGCTGGCTGCGGTGGCCGGGGTGCTGGTCATCGGGCGCTATGGGATCAATCCGGCCTTCCGTTTCCTGGCCCAAAACGGCGGGCGCGAGGTGATGACGGCGGCGGCCCTGCTGGTGGTGGCGGGCACGGCCTGGATCATGGACGAGGTCGGCCTGTCGATGGCCATGGGCGCCTTCCTGGCCGGCGTCCTGCTGTCGGACTCGACCTTCCGGCACCAGCTGGAAGCCGACGTGGAGCCGTTCCGCGCCGTCCTGCTGGGCCTGTTCTTCCTGTCGGTCGGCATGGCGCTGGACATCGGGGTGGTCATCACCGACTGGCGCATCGTGGTCGCGGGTCTGCTGGCCTTCATGGTGGTCAAGGCCCTGGTGATCTATGTCGTGGCGAGGCTGTTCAAGGCGCGTCACCATGAGGCGATCGAGCGGGCGGCCCTGTTCGCCCAGGGCGGCGAGTTCGCCTTCGTCCTTTACAGCGCCGCCGCCACGGCGGGCGTGATCGGCGGCCAGGCCGAGGCGACCCTGACGGCCATCGTCATCCTGTCGATGGCGCTGACGCCGCTGACGACCCTGGCGCTGAAGTTGTTCCTGCCCAAGGAGGCGGGCCTGTCGCCCGAAGAGGCTGAAGGCGTCGACGCCGCCGAGGGCCTGGGCGGCCAGGTGCTGATCATCGGATTCGGCCGCTTCGCCCAGGTGGTGTCCCAGCCCCTGCTGGCGCGCGACGTGGACGTGTCGATCATCGAGAACGACGTGGAGATGATCCAGGCGGCGGGCAATTTCGGCTTCAAGGTCTATTACGGCGACGGCACCCGGCTGGACACGCTGCGGGCCTCGGGCGCGGGCAAGGCCGAGGCGGTGCTGGTCTGCGTCGACAAACCTGAGGCCGCCGACAAGATCGTGCAGCTGGTGAAGTCGGAATTCCCGGGCGTGAAGCTGTTCGTGCGCGCCTTCGATCGGGGCCATTCGCTGCGCCTGATCGCGGCGGGGGTCGATTATCACATCCGCGAAACCTTCGAATCGGCGCTGAAGTTCGGCGAGGCGGTGCTGGTCGATCTGGGCGTGGCCGAAGACGAGGCGGCCGAAACCATCGCCGACGTGCGCCGCCGCGACGCCGCGCGACTGGATCTGCAGGTCACGGGCGGGCTGACGGCGGGGCGGTCGCTGATGCGCGGCAACGCCGTGACGCCCCAGCCTGAACCCTACATCAAGCCGACGCGTGAGGGGCGGCTGGTCAACGAGAGCGAGGCCCCGCCCGAGGCGGTCATCGAGCCAGAGGCGGACTGACCGGGCATGGCGAGCGTCGATCTGGCCAAGCGGGCCTATGACCACGGCTGGCGGCTGGACCCCATCGTCCGCAGTCTGCTGGACACCGACTTCTACAAGCTGCTGATGTTGCAGCTGATCTGGCGCCAGCATCGCGACGTGCCGGTGACCTTCAGCGTCATCAACCGCACCGCCAGCGTCCGTCTGGCCGAGGAGGTGGACGAGGCCGAGCTGCGGGCGCAGCTGGACCACGCGCGGACGCTGCGGTTCACCAACCGCGAGCTGATCTGGCTGGGCGGAAACACCTTCTATGGGGTGAAGTCGATCTTCACGCCCGACTTCCTAGCCTGGCTGGCCGACTATCGGTTGCCCGACTACGACCTGTCGCGCGGGGCGGACGGGCAGTTTCGGCTGGAGTTCTCAGGCCCCTGGGCCGAGGTGACGCTGTGGGAGATCCCGGCCCTGGCCATCCTGAACGAGCTGCGCAGCCGACGGGCCTTGCGGCGGTTGGGGCGGTTCGAGCTGGATGTGTTGTATGCGCGCGCCAAGACCAAGTTGTGGGGCAAGGTCGAGCGGCTGAGAGCGCTGGAGCCGCTATCGATCTCGGACTTCGGCACGCGGCGCAGGCACGGCTTCCTGTGGCAGGGCTGGTGCGTCGAGGCGCTGAAGGAGGGGCTGGGCGGCGCCTTCATCGGCACGTCGAATGTCCTGCTGGCCATGAACAACGACCTGGAGGCGGTCGGCACCAACGGGCACGAGCTGCCCATGGTGCTGGCGGCGCTGGCGGGGGACGACGACGCGGCTCTGAGGCGGGCGCCCTATCAGGTGCTGGAGGACTGGCGGGCGACCTATGACGGCAATCTGCTGGTGGCCTTGCCGGACGCCTTTGGCACAAGGGCGTTTCTGGACGATGCGCCGGACTGGCTGGCCGACTGGAAGGGGTTCCGGCCGGACTCCGCGCCGCCAATCGAAGGCGGCGAGGAGATTATGGCCTGGTGGAAGGCGCAGGGGCGCGATCCGCGCGAGCGGCTGCTGGTCTTCGCCGACGGCATGGACGTAGATACGATCGAGGCGACCCACGCCCACTTCAAGGGCCGGGTGCGGACCAGCTTCGGCTGGGGCACCAATCTGACCAACGACTTTCGCGACTGTGCACCCGCGCCCATGCCGGAGCTGACGCCCATCTCCCTGGTCTGCAAGGTGACGCGGGCGGGCGGGCGTTCGGCGGTCAAGCTGTCGGACAATGTCGAGAAGGCCACCGGCGACCCGGCCGAGATCGCGCGCTATCTGCGGGTCTTCGGCGAGGCGGGCCGGGGGCGGCAGGCGGTGACGGTCTGAGGCGGAACCGCCAAGCTTGTTGAGGCATTTCGCCAGAGGCGGCGGACGACGTCGTCTCAACCCAGCGGGATGCGCGTCATGACCACCTATAACGTCGGCTATATCGTCGGCAGCCTGGCCAAGGCGTCGATCAACCGCAAACTGGCCAAGGCCTTGGTCAAGCTTGCGCCCGAGAAGCTGAATCTCCACGAGATTTCGTTCGCGGACCTGCCCCTCTATTCCTACGACTACGACGCCGACTATCCAGCTGTGGCCAATGACTTCAAGGCGGCGATCAAGGGCTCGGACGCCATCCTGTTCGTCACGCCGGAGTATAACCGTTCCATTCCCGGCGGACTGAAGAACGCCATCGACTGGGCCAGCCGACCCTATGGAACCAACAGCTTCGCCAACAAGCCGACGGCGGTGATCGGCACCTCGCCGGGGGCCATAGGCACGGCGGTGGGCCAGCAGGTGCTGCGGCCCATCCTGGGCTTCCTGCAAGCGCCGCAGATGAATGCCCCTGAGGCCTATATCCAGTTCAAGAAGGATCTGATCGACGACGACGGCAACGTCAGCGTCCCCGAGACCGAGCAGTTCCTGCGCGATTATATGGAGGCCTTCCACCAGTTCATGGCGCGGGTGCTGACGGTCCTGCCGCGAGACGCGTGACCGGGCTTTAGTCCAGCGACCAGACGCGCGAGCGCTTGACCTCCTGGTCCTCCAGTTCGCGCGTGGTGGGGACGGTGTATTCGGCCAGCAGGGTCAAGCCGGACCTGGGGAAGTAGGTGCGGCCGGGGTCGCCGACGATGACGCGGGTTCCGTTGGCTTGCGCCTGTTTCAGCCAGGCCAGGACCGCGTCGGCCATGGGCTTTTCATAGAAGACGTCGCCGGCGCAGATCAGGTCGGCGGACGGGGGCGGGGCGTCCAGCAGGTTCGCCTCGGTGAAGGCGATCTCGACGCCGTTGGATTGGGCGTTGGCGGCGACGGCGGCGGCGCAAAATGGGTCGATGTCGGCGGCCAGGACGCTGGCCGCGCCCGCCTTCATGGCGGCGACGGCGACGAGGCCCGAGCCGGTGGCCAGATCGATGACCCGCTTGCCCGCGACTTCGGCGGGATGATCCAGCAGCCAGCGCGCCAGGGCCTGACCGCCCGCCCAGGCGAAGGCCCAGAAGGGCGGGGGCAGGCCCATGGCCCCCAGCTCTTCCTCGGTCAGCCGCCACAGGGGCGTGATCTCGTCCGCCAGCCACAGCGAAATCTCCGGCGCGTGCGGCACGGTCTGCAGCCGGGTGTTGGCGGCGATAAAGTCGGGGGCGTTGGCGGGCGTCAGGCGCATGGCGGGTGTCTAGGGCAGATGGAAGGGTGGCGCGAGCGTCTTTAAGCCCGTCAGGCGCGCCTGACGAAAAGTCAGGTTGACACGACATTTTTGCAAGGTAAGGTCAGCCTTACATTCAGTCAGGAGCGCCTTCCATGTTGACCCTCTCCAAGCAGAACACCTCAGCCGGCCGCCGATACGCGATCCGCACCATGGCCTTCATGGGCGGCTATGTCGCCGTCATGCTGGCGACCATCGGCGGCGCTTTTGATATGATCCAGAACACGCCCGCCGCCTGGGTGCTGGCGCTGGCGGTTTCGGCCCCCATCGCCGGTCAGATCTGGGCCACGCTCAGCTTCATGCGCGACTCCGACGAGTTCGTCCGCGCGGTGACGGCCAAGCAGTTCATCATCGCCGCCGGCGCCGCCATGGTCCTGTTCAGCGCCTGGGGTTTCGGCGAGAGCTTCGCCGGGGCGCCGCACGCCGAGGGCTGGCTGATCTATCCGCTGTTTTGGGCCATCTTCGGCTGCGTCGCGCCTCTGGTCCGGTCGTCGAACTGATGAAGAACAAGCTGAAACTACTGCGCGTCGAGCGCAACTGGACCCAGGAACAGCTGGGCCAGGCGCTGGGGGTCTCGCGTCAGGCCGTCAACGCCCTGGAGACCGAGAAGCACGACCCCTCGCTGGACCTAGCCTACCGCATCGCCGCCCTGTTCGCGCGGCCGGTGGAAGAGGTTTTCGAGAACCCGCACGGCTGACGTCTCTGTCAGCATAACCTGACTTTTCACGCTTCCTTTCCGCCGTCCTCCTCGGGCTCGACTCGAGGACCGAGCCCGGCTGCGCGCTGAGCATGGATGGCGGGAGGGACTTTTCTGAACCTGAAAGGAAATCCCATGTCCAAGATCTCTGCCCCCGCCAAGACCCTTCGCGCCTTCATGCTGGCCGCCGCCATTGGCTGGACCGCCGGGACTGTCTCCTCGCCCGCCCAAGCCGAGCCGGTTCGGGCCGAGGCGCCCGCCTTCGCCTCGGACCGCCTGTCGGTCGAGGTGATGGGGCAGGGGCCGGACGTCATCCTGATCCCCGGCTTCGCCTCCTCGCGCGAGGTGTGGCGGCCGCTGGCCCAGCGCCTGTCGGCGACGCACCGGGTGCATCTGGTGCAACTGGCCGGATTTGCGGGCGAGCCGTGGAGCCATGGGGACGGCGCCTTCGTCCAGCCGGCGGTGGATGCGCTGGCGCGCTATGGGACGACGCTGAACAAGCCCGCCGTCATCGGTCATTCCATGGGCGGATTGAGCGGGCTGATGCTGGCGCAGCAGCACCCGGAGGCGGTGGGGCGGGTGATGAGCGTCGACAGCCTGCCCTTCTTCAGCGCCATGTTTGGGCCGAGCGCGACGGTGGAGGGGGCCAGGCCCTTCGCCGATCAGGCGGCGGCGGCGATCCTGGGCGCGGACGAAGCGGGCTTTCGTCGGCAGCAGGAACAGACGGCGGTCGGCATGATGCGAAACGAGGGCGGACGCGCCGCCATGGTCGACTGGTCGATGGCCTCGGACCGTCGCGCCATGGCTTCAGCCATTCGCGAGGTGATGACGACGGATGTGCGGCCGGGTCTGGCGGCGATGACCACGCCGGTCTGGGCGGTCTATGCCTCGGACGCCAACGGCGGCACGCCGGCTGCGATGGCGGACGGCCTTTGGGGCCGGGAGTACGCGGCCCTGCCGGGGGTGAAGCTGGTTCGGGTGGACGACGCCCGGCATTTCATCATGACGGACCAGCCGGAGCGGCTGAGCGCGCTGGTGGATGAGTTTCTCAAATGAGGCGATCCTCCCCTGCGCAGCGGGGGAGGGGGACCGCGACGGCGTAGCCGGCGGGGTGGAGGGGGCGAGAGGCAGGCGCCGCGCTTTGGTGATTGAGCGCCTGTCTGGGTCCGCCCCTCCACCATGCTGCGCATGGTCCCCCTTCCCCGTGAACGGGGGAGGATTTACGGCGCGGCTCAGTTTTTACTTCGGTCGCAGGTCGTTGGTCACGTCGCCGGCTTTCAGCGGCTGATCGCCAAATTCGGCGGCGTAGGCCGGGGCCAGCAGGCTCTGGAAGGCCGAGGCGGGCAGGGTGATGTAGTAGGCGCCCTCGGCGTAGGGGCCTACCGCATAGGCGTCGAGCAGGAAGGTCAGGCCGCCGGCCTTGCCCGCTGTCGCGCCGGGGGCGAGGACCAGGGCCACGTCCTTCAGCTTGGGGCAGGACCAGGTGTCGGCCTTGGTGCTGATGGGCTGGGTGCCGGGGCGGGCCTTCTTGGCGGTGTTGACGGCGGCGCACAGGCTGCGTTCCAGCGCCGTCGTGTCGGCGCCCTTGGCGAAGAGGTCGGTCGGGGTGATGCGGCGCTTCTCGGTCTTGTCCCACAGCAGGGCCGTGGCCACCGTGTTCGGATGGGCTCCGCCGGAATAGTCGAAGTCGGTGCGCATGGCGCTGAACAGGCGGCCGGTCTGGACTGCGTCGCCATAGACGATGGTCTTCTCATACGGCCCCATGGCGCTGTCGCCGCCGGCCTCGGTGCGGTCGGCCTGGGCGCCCTCGGCGTACTTGGCCAGGTCGGCGACTTCCTGACGATAGAGGCTGGCGTAGAGCTCGGGCTGGGTCTTGATGGCCTCGGGCAGGGTCAGGCTGACCTTGGCATAGGGGGTGGCGCTTTCGTATTTCAGCGGCCCGGTCGCGGCGGCTTCGGCGACAGCTTTCGAGGCCTCGGGCGCCTTCTTCTCGGCGCGCTGGCAGGCGCCGAGGGAGGCCGCGACGGCGGCGGTCAGGAGGAGGGCGCGGAGGGGGACGCGGTACGAGGTCATGCAGACTTCCTTTTGGGAGGGCGCGATCAGAAAGCTAGGCCCTTGAACGCTATGGCGGCCAGAAGGATCAATCCCGCCTCGCGATTTGATTTGAACAGGCGCAGGGCCAGGGCGCCGTCCTCGGGTTTCAGCGTCCTGACCTGCCAGGCGAGGTGCAGGGCGTACGCGGCCAGGCCGATGTAGAAAACGGGGCCAAGCCCGGCGGCGAAACCGGCGGCGCCTGCCAGCAGGACGGCCAAGACGTAGAAGATCGCCACGCCCGGCTTGACCTGGGCGCCCAGACGCCGGGCCGAGGATTTGACCCCCGCCATGACGTCGTCCTCGATGTCCTGAAGCGCGTAGATGGTGTCGTAGCCGAGGGTCCAGAAGACGCCGCCGGCATAGAGCAGCACGGCCGACAGGGCGAGGTGGCCCATCTGGTTCAGGCCTTCGGCCATCCAGTAGGCGTCGCCGCTGGCGCGGACTTGCAGCACATAGAGCCAGCCGAGCGAGAACAGGCCGCCGGTCGCCGCAGCGAAACCGAGCAGGGCGCCCCAGTTGAAGGTCAGGCCCAGCCAGGCCTGGGGCCACCAGGTGATGCGCTTCATGAAGGGATAGGCGGCGACCAGTCCCAGCGACAGGGCGCCGAGCAGCACCGCTGTCAGGTTCATGGTCAGCAGGATGCACAGGCTGATCAGGCACAGACCGGCGACGAAGGCCCAGGCCTGTTTGACGCTGATCTGGCCCGCCGGAATGGGGCGCAGGGCCGTGCGGGCCACCTGGGCGTCGAAGTCGCGGTCGACGATGTCGTTCACGGCGCAGCCCGCCCCACGCATCAGCGAGGCACCGATGGCGAAGCCGACGATCAGCCACAGCTCATAGCCGCCAAAGGGCCGGTCGTACTGGTTCAGGGCCAGCATGATCCCCTGCCAGCCGGGCAGCAGCAGCAGCCAGATGCCGATGGGCCGGTCGAAGCGGCCCAGCTTCAGCCACGGCTTCAGCCCCTCGGGGGCGTAGCGGTCCACCCAGTTCAGGCGGGCGGCGTCGGGAAGCGGGGCTGTGCTCATTCAGGGGTCTTAGACCCTGAGGCGGGCGCGGGTGAAGACCTTGCGTCCGATCCGCGTCATGCGAGGGCGCTTGCGGGCCGGATCATGCTGCGCTTAGTGGCGGCTGAACCGGAGCGAGCCGCCGATGACCGATCAGCCGATCAAGGGCCCTGCGTCCTACTTTCCGTCCATCGAAAAGAAGTATGGACGGCCCATCAGCGAATGGAAGGCCGAGGTCCGCGCCGCCTATCCCGCCAAGCACATGGATCTGGT
>Ga0265296_1004965_pt1 | contig 11227 bp, 13 predicted proteins | sample MunlanPumphouse1_FD_189073 | JGI IMG/M metagenome (GOLD analysis project Ga0265296, IMG submission 189073) | Groundwater microbial communities from a municipal landfill in Southern Ontario, Canada - Pumphouse #1 | ecosystem: Environmental > Aquatic > Deep subsurface > Groundwater | place...
TATATTTTCTGGTGATAGAAGCAGCGATTGTGCTATAGCTAAGTATAATGATGAATCGGTTTCTTTAATTCTTGAAAATGTCGGGTATGCAATGCCTCATATTAGATATGCACTAATGACAAAAGATTATAAGGTTAAAATAGGCGTCTTGTATCTTTTGAATAAGATTTCGATGAAGGATCCACAATTGATTTCAGATGATACCATTGTTTTAATTGTTCAAAATTTATTTTTACAAGAAGACCCTAAATATGCTCCGTTCCTATGCAGACATGCATACTCAACCTTAAAAAATTTAGGTGAGAGAGCCATTTATTTCATTGAAAAGTATGGACCCGATCAATATCCGGAAAAAGCAGATGTTGTAAGGCTAATAAATGAAATTAAAAACAAAATTAAATAGTTGATCCACTAAACAAGCGGGCAACCGGATTCGAACCGGTGACCTTCTCCTTGGCAAGGAGACATTCTACCGCTGAACTATGCCCGCATTTAAAAAAATTATATCACATTTGAGAATGAAGTCGAAGCTGTTAGTAATGCCTTGGTTTCAGCCTCACTATTATTTAAAATATCTTTGATGTTTGTCGGCAGGTTTTGCGATGAGGGAAGCTCACACATCCGGCGCAGATTATTCCTGATCCCGTTTAATCCGTTTAAGTGTTTTGTTAATATCCGGCCTGTAACGCCGGAATTTTGTAAATCTTCAAAGTTTAATTGGCAAAGTTCTTTAATCAGAATAAAGTCCAGTTCTCTTAAACAGGAAATAATCCCGTTAATTATTGAATCGGGGTCGCCGGTTAACCCTTGTCTTCTCTGGTGAGATGCTAAAACCCGTGTTAAGGCCCTTGTTTGCTTTTCCCAATCTGTAAACATATCGTTTAATAGTTTTACATGGGGATCATGGTATTCAGCCGGATATTCCAACGAGTTTAAATCCAGCGGTCCGGTAATCAATCTTCTTTGGTCCAGCGCTTTATGAAGGGGACTTCCGGCTTGGACCCTTAAACTTCCGAAAATCCTGGAATCGCTGTTATGTAATTGAGTTCTTTCAATAAAATCAAGGCTTTCTCTCAATTCATTTATAGTAGCCATGGGATCGAAAAAAATAAATCCCGCTTCTACTTCAATTCCAAGCTCTCTCGCAATATTTAACGCGTTTTCATTAACTTCAACAGTTGTTCCTTTTCCGAATCTTTTTAATTGCGAAGAGCTGCCGGACTCTATACCAAGATAAACCTTATTAAAACCGGCTTCTTTAAGATTAGTGAGCATACGGCGGGATTCCTCATTTGTGCCGGGTTTATTATCCGCTCTATATACTGCGTCAGCTCTTAGTGAAAAATTTGAAATAGCAAAAGATAAACGCTCTCCTTGAGAGTTCATCTGTCTGTTAAGCTCAATTAGTCCAAGAGCCAAAGCTTCGGCTCTTCCTAATGAACTTTTGAAAGATTCTTCCGTATTCATTGGACCGATAAATTCCGAATCAATTATGTAGAATCTATGGATGCCTCTTTCAGCGGCTGTCTTCATTCTGTCTAAAATATATTCAACAGGAAAAGCCATCCACTCCCCCAGGCTTGAACCATAAAGGTTTCTTACAGAGCAAAATGTGCAATGCGCCCAAGGGCAGCCCCGGCTTGTTTCGATTGGGATAACATTTCTGGAAAAAATTTCATGAGCGTTTTCTGGCGTAAGGATAGGGTATTCATTCAGGTTTACTCTTTGAAAATTTACTGTCCCGCCCGGAGTAACTTTTACATTAGGAATTCCGGCTAAATCCTCCGCAGAAAGACAGTGATTATCTTCGACTTTATTTAGAATATTAAACAAAGCGTCTTCTCCTTCACCTAATACCGCTACAATTTTTGCTCCCGGAAAAAGCCCCTGAAATCTGGTTAAAAGCTCATCAGAAGCAAACGTCGGTATATAGCTGCCTAAAACAAATAATGGATTATGGCCTGCTTCAATAACTGATTCAATAATCTTTTCAGCAGCTTCAACCGTATCCCATTTCATGGAAAGCCCGATAACCTGCGGTTTAAAATTGAGCATTTTTTGAGCTTCGGATTGATGGAGCTGATAAAATAATTCATAAGAGTTTGCGTGCCCGATGTCCGCCGGCATTTTTTCAAATACACTGCTCATATCATATATTCTGATTTGCGCCCCGGTTTTAGCTCTTAAATAACCGGCAATAGTTTCAACAGCGAAAGGGTTTTGAGGTCTAATTGTCCGGCTCGGGTCGTTTGAAACCATGTTTAATAAGGCAAGATTAACTTTCTGTTCAGGATGTATTGAGCGGATTATCATTGTATTGTTGTATCGGTGGTATTCCACCGAAATTTCAGATATAGAGGGAATACTTATAAACGGGTAGAATCTAAATTGAATACTATTTTCGAACTACGATAACAACTTTGCAGTTTTTGAGGAATTTGGACCTTTCATTGCTGCTAAGTATATTATAACTTTCCTGGGTTGAAACGACAATATTTGATTTTGACAAAATACTTGCCGATTTTACATATATTGGTTTGCTGCCGACTCTCCACGGCATAAGATATGCTTCACTGGATGATGCCGCATATGCAACAGCGCCTTTTTCTACAGCATAACTTACATTAATTTCTTTTCCGAATATTTCGACGCTTGCCGTATCAATAATTTTTGGGACAAAAGCGGGCTCAAATTCGCGTGTAGCTATTTCGATAATTAGTCCCGTATATCCTGTTTCCGCGATTGCCTCTTGTGTTCCTTTTGCCTCTCCAGAACCGAAAACTGCCGGCAGAACTATGTCAGCCAGCATGCCTTTCCCAAAAACCGGAATTTGGATAGAGACATACGCCATATTGTCGTCATAATAGTCAATTCTTGAAATTGGTGAATTTTTAACGAGAGTTTCTATTTTATCTTTTACGGCTTTGTTTTTTTCCGAAACATCTTTTACTTTTACTCCGGGGGTAACTATAATTTCCGATATGGTATCAGTAAGAAGTTTATACGTGTCGGCTTCGGCCGCAAGACGCTGGAACAACCTGCTTTCGCTGGAGGCAGTTTCCGCGGGAGCAGCGCCTTTGCCTATTATAGTTATATTCCCGTTATACCAGTCGACAATCGGAGCACAATACACTGTCGAATTAAAAAGAATAAAGAACGCAAGCAATGCGGGGAAAATAAATTTTTTCATATTTTACCTCCGGTTGGCATATTATTATATCATATTCGATAAATAATTCAGCTTGTGATAAAATATCCACGTCGCGTATTATGCTATGAAAAAAAGAAAAGCTTTTACTCTTCTGGAAATGATCCTCTCAATGGCGTTTATCGCGCTTGTCTTTTTCCCGTTGCTCGAGCTGACATTTAGTAATTTAAGGGCATCCCATGAGACAGATATGTCCTTTCTGGCAACCAATCTAGCCCAGTCACAGCTTGAAACACTTCGGGGAACTAATTTTGACCTGGTATTAAGCTCGTCCAAACAATCATTGACCGGACAGTCATTCAGTCAGCAGATTACGGTAACATCCGAAGCGACAGGACTTAAGAAGGTAAATGTTACAATTTATTGGACAACCGGAGGCAGGGAGCAGAATATAGGGATTACAACATACATAACGTCAGGAGAGGGCGGATAATGAAAAAGGGTTTTACCGTTATCGAGCTGGTTATTGTTATGGCGGTATTGTTTTTTGTATTCAGCCTGCTTTTTACGGTTTATATCAATTTCTTAAAAACTTATACTTCCGAGTTTAACAGGGCGGAGGCCAGAAATACCGTTGAGCTTGCAATGAACAAACTTGCAAATGAATTTGTCGGGGCAACTGCCGTAAGTACTTATTCTGCGAAATCCATAACTTTTACTACTCCGGCCGGAGTTACAATCTCATATGCCTGGTCTGGAGTTACAGGGGAAAGCTTAATTCGAACTCTCGGAGCATCAACATTTGAGGCAGCCGTAAATGTTTCAAATTTTCTCATAACATATGTTTCAACTTTGGACGCGTACAATTTTACTCTGTCGGCAATTTCATCGAAGGATAATTTTACAATCAGCTCTCTGATAAAAATGAGGAATTTATGAGAAAAGCCGTGCCTGCCGGCAGGCAGGGTAATTTAATTATTACATTTGCGCTTTTGATTTCTTTTCTGGGCATGGTTACGGCGCTTTTTTTCATGACAAGCGGAAATATAAGATATTCAATATCAAAAGAGCGTGAATCAAAAGCTTTTTACACAGCGCAGGCGGGATTATCAAAAGGTATTTGGTATTTGCTGTATAACGGAGGGTCAGCTCCATATACTACTGTTGAGAGTTTTGACGGTGGGCAATACGCAATAGAAATAGCGACATTAACCAGTACCACGGTAAGGGTAACATCTGTTGGAACTTTTAGCGCGATTACAAAATCAATGCAGCAGGATGTTTCTTCCGTAACAATGCCGGCGGCATTTGATTACGCATTATTTTCTAATAACAATTTAAATGTAACCGGCAGCGTTAAATTCTATGGAGATGTTTACACAAACGGGAATACAAGTCTCGGCGGGAGTTCATCGGTAATTAGCGGGGAGGTGTATCATCCAAGCGGGAAGACTGTTTCCGGAAGCGCCGTAGATGGAGGAACTCCTTCGTCCCTACCCGCGATGCCATCTTTAGATACTACATCCTATACAAATGACATTATTATTGCTTCCGGTAAGACGTCTCGCAGCTTTAACTTTTCATCCGACATTTATTTGAGCGCTTATCCTGACAATACATTGTACGTAAACGGGTCTGTCTCAATTTCCGGAAACACAGAAATACATGGTCCCGGAAAGATAGTTTCGACAGGATCAATCGCAATGTCCGGTTTATTGGAAAGTGAAAGCAATATCAGCATTATTTCCGGAAGTTCTATTGCAAGAAGCGGCACTGTTGACTTTGAAAACCTTACTCTTTACGCGGCAACGTCGATTTCGATGTCTGGGTCCGGAAGCCTGGATAACACGGCAATTATCACACCCGGAAATCTCTCAATGTCGGGAACAAATAGCATCAGTGGTCTTATTTATGCCGGAAACACGGCCGCGTTATCCGGTACCAATACGATTACAGGGGGACTCGTAGCATCAAATATTTCGGGATTTTCAGGCTCCAATAAAATATATTATTCTGCATCCGCTCTGGCGTTAGCTGTTCCACCGGGTTTTTCCGCGTCGGGTTATTCGGTTATCAAGGGAACCTGGAAACAATTTTGATTTTTTGAAATGATTCCCAGATTCGCGAGTTTGTCCGCTTCCTTATTCTCTTCCCTTGGAATGTGGTGAATTATAAATTTATCAAATTTTTTTATCAATTTCTTTGCGTGTATGTGAAGCATCTTGAGCTGCTCGTTTTTTACTTTATATTGGCCATTTATTTGCCTGACAAGCAGTTCGGAGTCCGAACAAACTGAAATATTTTTTACTCCATGAGTCAGAGCTTCTTCGAGCCCTCTTATCAAAGCAAAATATTCGGCTGTGTTATTGGTCGTGTCTCCGATATATTCGCCGATTTCAAATAAAACTTTACCGCTTTTATAGGCGATAGCTCCGATGCCCGCCGGGCCGGGATTTCCCCGGGCCCCACCGTCAATAAATAATTTTATTTCCATGAGGTGAAATTATATCATAAAATTGATAATATATAGAACTATTATGGACCTGACAAACGAGCAAATAAAAAATCTCAGGGGCCTATCAGGTATCGAAGTTGAGGCTCTGCCGCGGGGTCATTCACTATCCTTGAGGCTTTGGCGTCCGGAATAGTCGGTGTAGTTTGGTGCGAATTTTTAAAAATTATCCATAAATTATAATTATGACAAATAGACTAGATCTTAAATTTATGAAGGCCGCCATATCCGAATCAAAAAAAGATAAGCGTGGCATTGATGTCCCTGTCGGCGCGGTTGCCGTAAAAGATGGCCGAATAATCGCCCGCGCGCATAACCAGAGGGAAAAGAAGAATGACCCGACGGCGCATGCTGAAATTTTGTGCATACAAAAAGCCGCGAAAAAAATCAAGAATTGGAGATTAGATGATGTTACATTATATTGCACTCTTGAGCCGTGCCCGATGTGCATGTCTGCTATTTTGCAGGCGAGGGTTAAGGAACTATTTTACGGCACCCATGCGACAGACCCCAATTCCAAAAAAGTGAAGACAAAAATTACATCTGGTATACTTGGGGGTGAGTGTAGCAGTATCCTTATGGACTTTTTTAAGAAATTGAGAAAATAAGGAGGAGTGGCCGAGTGGTTGAAGGCGCCCCGCTCGAAACGGGGTTGGCTCGTAAGAGTCACAGGGGTTCGAATCCTCTCTCCTCCGGTTTAGAGAGCAATGAAAAAATATCTGATAATATTTGCTGTTGAAATTTGTTTGCTGTCATTTATGATGGGTTGTGGACAGTCGGGCAGCACCGGCGGCGGCGGAGTTGTTCAGGATTTTGATCCGGACATGCCTTCCGGCGTTGTCAGCTTCGAAATATCTATGATATCTACCGGTGAATTTAAACGAATTATCGCTCTGGGCAATCTTAATCCCGCAGAGCATACCCTTCCTACCGACCATATAAATTTTGTTCATGATAAGGAGTTTGGTCAGGCGGTTGTTTATGCTCCTGCATCTGGCAAAGTCCTTGATATTTATACGTTTAATTATGGTTCAAAATATGATCATCGGATAAAAATTGGAGTTACTAATTCATATACATATATTTTTTATCATGTGATTTTAGATACGGGAATTAAAGTCGGGGATGCGGTTAGTTACGGACAAAGGTTGGGAGTATTGAGCGATCAGGTCAGCACACTTGGACTCGGCCTCTTGAATAAAAATGCCGTAAATTCATTTATTGATTCCGGACGGTACGCGTCTTCATTCATCCATGGTGATTCTCCTCTTAAGTATTTTAAAGAGCCCGCGCGCAGCCAGCTTTACGCAAAAGTTGACAGAAATGGAAGCGATAAAGACGGTGTATTCTGCTATGACAAGCCTGGGAACCTGGTTGGGAATTGGTTTTGGGAATCAGCGCCCGTGACACAAACTACGGCTGTTACTGAATGCGGAACTATGGAGATCGCTTTTGTTTATGATGTTACCAGACCAGAAAGTGTCGCAATCTCTATTGGCGGCACAATATTTGACGCCGGTGTTTATTATGTTTCAAGCGAAGCAACTGATCCCGCAAAGGTTACAACATCAAACGAAAAAGTTACATATAAACTTTATCAGGATTACGGCTGTTTAGTGCGCAAAGGGATATTGATTGCGCAGATGATAACTGATTCAAAAATCAGCTTAGAAGCTTCTTCTGACACCACATTAGAAACAATCGGATTTACTTCCACGGCAAAAAATTATACGAGATAAATGGCCTCTTATACTATGGAAATTGAGTTAATATTTTATGATATACTTATAATGTTAAATCCAAATGACAAAACACAAAAATCAAATGAATCAACAATAACAAATCTTTAAATATATTTGATTTGGATTTTGATGATTCATTTGACATTTGTCATTTGAATTTTGGATTTAGTTATGGAGAGGTGGCCGAGCGGTTGAAGGCGCATGCCTGGAAAGCATGTAGGCTTGCAAGAGTCTCGCGGGTTCGAATCCCGCCCTCTCCGGATTCGAAATAGGAGATAAATTAACTATGCAAATAATTAAAGATAAAACCACAATAAAGGAATTACAAGATGCCGCCCAAAGCACCTTTGGGGATTTTGTAAAAGCAGTAGTTGATTTAAAGAAGGGAATAATGGCAATAGGCGGAAATTTGCACGCCGATGAGGAAGCATTGCTAATAAAAGAAGGGTCTGACCAGTATGATTTATGGGGAATAAATATATTTCCCGATAATAGTGAATATGATTTTATCGAATATGATTCGATGATAAACATCCGTCCCATACAAAACAATAGAAGCCGAACGGTTGAGAGCCCTGAAATTAGAAACAAAATAAAAGCGGTTGTCAAAAAATTAATTATACATGAATAGGAATTTGAATTACATCCACAAAGACCTCGCAGACGGCAGATGGAATAAACTGTCTTTAGTTGAACAAATGGCTAATATCGGATCAGAAGTCGGCCGGACCATTAAATGGAAAAACAAAGGAAACCAAAAATCATCATCTTCGGCGCTTGACCGGGTGCTGGAATTATCTGACTTCACGATAGACGATCCAAAAAATGTTGGCAGTTTAAAAGAAATTACCAGGATGAGAGAGGTCTTGGTTGATTATTTTTTAGGCGATAATATTTACGGGTCATCGGACGATAATCTTGAAAAATATTTTTACGCGTTTGGGTACGCGGCTAGAATAAATAAATGAACTCAATCGAAGAAATCATTTCCAAACTAAAATCTTTGGCTAATTCCAAAAATGTTGATGGTATGGCTCGTTTTGGGATAAGCGCAAAAAATACTCTCGGTGTCTCAATGCCGCAGCTGCGGGCTTTGGCAAAAAAGATCGGCAAAAACCATAAATTAGCTTTGGAGGTTTGGGATTCCGGAATCCACGAAGCAAAAATTCTCGCGAGTTTGATAGATTTTCCGGGTGAGGTAACCGAAAAACAGATGAATAAATGGGTAGCTGGTTTTGACTCATGGGACGTGTGCGACCAGGTATGTATGAATCTATTCAGTAAGGTGAATATCGCCCACAAAAAAACATTTGACTGGAGTAAAAATAAAAAAGAATTTATCAAAAGGGCGGGGTTTGCGTTAATGGCGACTCTTGCGGTCCATGATAAAAAATCTCCGGATAAAATATTTGAAAAGTATTATGCGGTAATCAAAAGAGAATCTACCGATGAAAGGAATTATGTCAGGAAAGCTGTCAATTGGGCTCTTCGACAGATTGGCAAGAAAAATCATGCTTTGAGAAAATCGGCAATCAAGGCTTCAAAAGAAATCCTGAAAATTGATAACAAGACCGCAAAATGGATTGCTTCGGACGCGTTAAGGGAACTAGATAGCTAATCCTTTCCCCAAAACTTATCAGCTGTATATTTCTTTTTGCAGCTCATGTAGAAATTGTAGCATATCGATATTTGAAATTCTCTATAAAATCGTTCGATATATACTTGGAAATTTATAGATATATGTCAATAATACGTGCAACAGGAATCCAGCGTTTTAATCAAAAACCATACAATCGTGCTTGGAGCTTTGATCACGCAAATTTTCCTTTTGTAGCGGTTTCAAAATCCGCTCCGGATATGACTGCAAGACAAACTGCTATCTTTGGAATGTCTCGTCTGCCTAAGGATTTCTATTCTCCGGAAGCACATTCTGCATGCCGATCGCAAATATATTTTAGCCCTGCCGAATTAAGCCAAAAATCCGAAGAGTTAGAAGTTTATTATATGCAGTTATATTATTCATTTAAAGTTATATTCCCGTCCTTATATAGCGATATAGATTTTAGAAATGAAGTAATTTTAAAAGCGATAACCAGGGCCACAACTCTTGCAACCATTAGTGATGTTGGTCGTCCAACAGGAAAAGCTCCTGTCCCGGATGTTGTTGATGTTGTCTCAAAATATCTCATGAAGCAGTTAGATTATTACGATCCGTTATGGATTAGCTGGCAGAGAGGTAACGCAGAAATAGTTCCGCAAAAAGAAGTATTCGAATTTATTATAAAACATAATTTGTTGCGGCTGCCGTTTAGTATATCGATTCATTTTGATAGTCTCGATCTGGCAGCAAAAACGGCAGTAGGATCACTTGTTATTCCTTTTGGATTGTTTTTAGGCTCTATCGGGGGTATTGTTCCAGGTTCTTGGCATGCCGGATTTGAGGATATGCCATTAATCCCAATCTGTGCTGGGGCTGCGGTATATTCCGGATCATTCCTGCTCAAATTTGTCGAAGCAATCGGCGATCTGAGATATCTAAAACAAAATCCTCAAAAACTTCCTGTCGCATTAGGCGGAAAATAGGGTCTCTCAAAGGTCATAAATGGTGTATTAAAATATTCCAAAGTTGATTCTCTTAAACCATCCATCTGTCCCGGAAAAATTGGTTTAAATGTTGACGTAAAATGCCCGTTGCCTAAGCCCTCTTTGTCGTATACCAATCCGCCGATATTTTCCCTATCGTCATACAAGTCTTCCAGAGCCTCGAGCATAAAAGCAAAGTGTTCGCCACCCAAAACTCTGCGTGGAATTGTGAATCTAACAAAATCTACCGGAGGAATAATTTTTATTCCGTCCATCCCTCTTCCGGCTAAAGATAATCCGATTTCTACCGGCCTTATTCCGTAACGCTGGTAAATTTCGGCGCAAAGGCGCTGTGCCGGGAAGAATATTTTATTGATGTGGCTTAAAAACCTGCGGGCATCAAGATATATTCCGTTTGATCCCGGCGGCCATTGGATGGGAAATCCGAGACGTCTGAACCCGTTTCCAAATTCTGTTACCTGGTTGATTCTGTGGCGGAGATAATTTTCATCCATTCCTTCTTCGAGTCCTCGGGTGAGAGCTCCAAGATCCCTGCCAGACATTCCTCCGTATGAATAATGACCTTCAATCAATATTCCAAGAGAAGAAAATAAATTATATAAATTCTCGTCATCGGTCGCGATAAGGCCTCCCATATTTGCTATAGCGTCTTTTTTACAACTCATCAAAACTATATCCGCAAGACCAGTCATCTCATGGACAATATCAGCTATTGAATAACTTGCATATTTTGATTCCCTCTGTTTTATCATATACGCGTTTTCAAATATTCTCGCTGAATCCAGGATTAATAGGATATTATGTTCTTTCGCCAGTTTGTGAACGGCCATTAAATTTTCCAGTGATACCGGCTGGCCTCCTATCGAGTTGTTGACAACGGTCATAATGATGAAACCAACGTTTTCCGGACCGTGTTTTTTAATAATTTCCCTAATCTGATCAACATCCGCGTTTCCCTTAAATGGGTGTGACTCGTCAGTCTTTTCACTTTCTGCGCAAGTTGCATTTATGACTCTTGCTCCCATCCTTGTCGCATTTGCAAATGTTGTGTCAAAATATGTGTTTCCTGTGCAGACAATGGATCTTCCTGTTTTTTGAGCGTCTTCAACAAGGTTTTTTAAAAGAACGGAAAAAGCAATATTTTCTGCCGCGCGGCCCTGATGGACGGGCTGGATAAATTTTTTATTAAATATTCTGCTAGCAGTTTCAACAAAGTATTCA
>Ga0265296_1004966_pt1 | contig 11226 bp, 10 predicted proteins | sample MunlanPumphouse1_FD_189073 | JGI IMG/M metagenome (GOLD analysis project Ga0265296, IMG submission 189073) | Groundwater microbial communities from a municipal landfill in Southern Ontario, Canada - Pumphouse #1 | ecosystem: Environmental > Aquatic > Deep subsurface > Groundwater | place...
CCCAGCCTCTCCAACGAGCGCCGGGCGTTTTTTTATCCCATAAGGCGGGCTTGATTTAAATGCTTAAATTGTGTAGCTTTCGGTTGGGCAATCCACACGCTTCCTTCGAGGTGAACCATGACGCGTTACCCCTTCGTTCTCCTTCTCCTCCTTCTCACCGCCTGTGCGCACCCTGGCGGCGCCGAGAAGGACGACGCCGGCGGTGATCCCGATACGGATACCGACTCCGACAGCGATACCGACACCGACTCCGATTCGGACTCGGACTCCGATTCCGACTCCGATTCCGACTCGGACGTGGACTGTCTGCTCATGACGTACGAGAATGACGACAACGGTGATGGGATCGTGGACTATCGCGAGGCCTACACCTACGACGCCGACGGGAATGTGCTGACGTACGAGCGCGACTACGACGCCGACGGGACGGCGGACGAGCGCTACACCTACACCTACGACTCCGACGGCAACCTCCTGACGCAAGAGTACGACATGTACGCCGACGGGGCGATCGAATCCCGCACGACCTACACCTACGACTCCGACGGCAACAGGCTGACGGTAGAGTCCGACGGCGACACCTACGCCGACGCCGACGGGACGGTGGACGACCGCAAGACCTACACCTACGACGCCGACGGGAATATGCTGACGTACGAGTACGACAGTGGCGCCGACGGAACCGTGGACGAGCGCTATACCTACACCTACGATGCCGACGGCAACCTCCTGACGGAAGAGTACGACAACGACGGGACGGTGGACTACCGCAGCACCTACACCTACGACGCCGACGGCAACATGCTGACGTACGAGGGAGACTCCGACGGTGATGGGACGGTGGACAAGCGTACCACTTACACCTACGACTCCGACGGCAACGTGCTGACGTACGAGCGCGACAAAGACGGCGATGGGACGGTGGACTACAGCTACGCCTACACCTACGACTCCGACGGCAACGTGCTGACTGAAGGGCGCGACTCCGACGGCGACGGGACGGTGGACTCTCGCAAAACCTACACCTACAACTCCGACGGCAATTTGCTGATGACGGAGGGCGACAGTGGCGCCGACGGAACGGTGGACTACCGCAGCACCTATACCTACGACGCTGATGGCAACGTGCTGACGTTTGAGGAGGATGACTACGACGCCGATGGGACGGTGGACTACAGCTACACCTACACCTACACCTACGACGCTGATGGCAACGTGCTGACGTTTGAGGAGGACGACTACGCCGATGGGACGGTGGACTACAGCTACGCCTACACCTACGACGCTGATGGCAACGTGCTGACGTTTGAGAGTGAAGGCAAGGAGGAGTGCGGAGAGTGGGATGACTGCCCTGATGTCGATGGGGTGGCCGACTATCGCGAAACCTACACTTACGACACCTATGGCAATGTGTTGACGTACGAGGAAGATAAGGACGCCGACGGAACGGCGGACGAGCGCAGAACCTACACCTACGACTGCTCGTGATAATCCCTTCACGCATCGCCGCGCACGCTACGGCCTGAACTCTCTCTCGCCCAGCCTCTCCAACGAGCGCCGGGCGTTTTTTTATCCCATAAGGCGGGCTTGATTTAAATGCTTAAATTGTGTAGCTTTCGGTTGGGCAATCCACACGCTTCCTTCGAGGTGAACCATGACGCGTCACCCATTCGTTTTCCTTCTCCTCCTCACCGCCTGTACGGATTTGGTCGGTGTCCACGCCAACGCGGACTGCCTGCTCGTAATACGCGAGTACGACGCGCGCGCCGACGGGACGGTAGACTCCCGCGAGACCTACGTCTACGATGAGGACGGCAACTTGGTGACCGAGAAGTACGACGCCGGAGTCGACGGGACGTTGCAAAGGCGCATTACCTATACCTACGACTCCGCCGGCGACATGGTGAGGAAAGCGATTGACTACTACGCCGACGGGACGGATGACGAACTCCACGCCTACACCTACGACGCCGACGGCAAAGTCACGACGTACGAGTACGACGAAGACGCGGATGGAACGGCGGACGAACGCACGACCTACATCTACGACGAGGACGGCAAGCTGGTGACGGAGGAGTTCGAAGGACATGCCGACGGTAGCGTGAGCACGCGGTACTTTTACACCTACGACGCCGACGCCAACCTGACCATGATCGAGCGCTACGACGGCTCGGAGGTGGATCAGCGTACGACCTACGCCTACGACGATGGTGGCAACCTGATCATGTTCGAGAACGACACGGGTGCCGATGGAACGGTCGACTCCCGCACCAACTACACCTACGACGCCGACGGCAAACTGGTGACGGTCGAGGTGGACAACGACGCCGACGGGACGGTGGATTACAGCGAAGCCTACGCCTACGACGCCGACGGCAAACTGGTGACGGTCGAGGTGGACGACGACGCCGACGGGACGGTCGACTCCCGCACCAACTACATCTACGACTGCTTTGGATAATCCCTTCACGCATCGCAACGCACGCTACTACCTGAACTCTCTCTCGCCCAGCCTCTCCCACGAGCGCAGGGCGTTTTCTTATCCGATAGGGCGGAGGCATTATCATTTGACAAGCATGCCATTTGGACGTATTCTTTCTCGTCACGTCAACCATCGGAGGACACATGCCACTCACCTGCCCGGTGAGCCGTGTGCTCACCGATGAAGAACTGCTGACACGCGTGCGCTCTCCCATCTTGGGACTCGGCGCTAAGGACATACGACAGGCTCTCTTGCAAGCAGAGCGTTACATCGATTTCGACGGAACCATCACGGACGAAACGATCGGTTCCCGTCACAGCGGCCGCATCGGTGCGCCTCGAAAAACTTTCTGTGGAGTGCCACTCGCGGCGTTCCTCGCACAGAAGCCCTACGTCATCCAGACGGGAGGAGCAGAGGGAGCGGTACCGTTTTTTGAGCGGCGTCCGCATCTCCATCAGCCGCTTCTCATCATCGCCCCACCGCTCATCTCGGTTGCAACGCACGATCTCTGGTTTGATCCAGCGCAAGTGGATCCAACCTTTGACGGAAGCGCCTGGGTCTGGAAAGACCTCGCGGCTATGGGCATCACTCGCGGCGAAGTGTACGATGACTGGAAAGGTCACGTCTTCGCTCCTGGGTGCGCAATCATCCACGAGTTCTAAACCCTGAACGGCCCCGGCGCCGTTCTTTTCTTTTGTTACGATCACAAACAAAAAAATTATGTTGGCGATCGTCAGCGTTCATTCGTTATATTGACACTCACCCGACAACCCTCTACTCTTCCCTCACCCACCTGGAGCCGTCCGTGCTTCCTACCCTCTCTCCCTTTCCTTCCTCATTCAAAATCGTCTTGTCGTGCAAAGCAGAAACGCTTGAAAGTCCTGCCTCCATAGCCGTGATCACCCATCCTGAACACGCGCGTCTGGAGCTCTTTCTCACCGCGTTTGCACGACTGGCGCCAGTGCTCAAACTGCCAGAAGGCCAATTCACGATCGTCGCAAATGTGGGACGCAACGGCGTGATAATTTCACCCAGATTCCCTCACATCTCTGTGTCTGGCTTTCTGGCACAGCTTGCTGTGATTGGAGCCGATGACTTAGCGGAAGTGCGTCGCCAAGTGGAGGGCTACCCATACAAGAAGATCGCCTGCGAATACGAACGCCTCACGCGCGAGGCAAAGCGTACGCGTCGCATCATGCCTCGGGTTGAAATGGATTACTCTCTCCTGCTTCACCTGACGGTGGCTGATGTACTAGGAGGTCCAGCTACGACCATCCGCACCTCCCCACGTCGAGATGTCATCCGTCTGCGCGGTGTACCCTTCAACATTGCGTTCGCGCGATTGGCAAACGACACCATTGTGAAAAACACGCGCGCATTCCTCCGCGCACGCCTGCCGATCCTCGGCAACCCTCGCTCCACCCGCTCGTAAAGAGACGGGTGGCCTGTCCCTCCGTAGCTCCCTGAGCGAAGGGGGATTTTCATTTTGTGACGATCGAAAAATTTCAAAAACTTTTTTGCGATCGCAAACAAAACAGACCACCAAAACGGTGATCTGGTTTGTGGTGCGTCGGGTGGGATTTGAACCCACGGCCAAGAGATTAAGAGTCTCCTGCTCTACCCCTGAGCTACCGACGCATTAACGGCAACAGTATGCCAAGTTGATTGACGTGCGTCAAGATTTCAGATAGTCTTTTCGCCATGCGGCCGTAGCTCAGCTGGATAGAGCGCATGGCTTCGAACCATGAGGCCGAGGGTTCGAGTCCCCCCGGCCGCACCAGAAAATAGATCACCGTTTGGTGATCTGTTTTTTTCTCAATCCTCATAAAAATAAAAACGGGGTTCACATGGGAACCCCGCGATCACCGTTTGCAAACGGAACGGCGACTAGGGAGCGGTGGCCCTCTGGGCGGCCAGGCGCGCGCGGATCTCGGCCACGCGGCCGGCGCCCTGCGCCTTGCGTACGGCGGCCTCGGCTCCGCCTGCCCCGTCAAGGCCGTCCACGGCTTGGTCGAAGGAGGCATCGGCCGTGCCCGCGCGCTGACGCAGGCGATTGGTCACGCTGTCCACCGTGGCGTCCGCGCCCGACGAGAGAGCGCCCGCGGCGGAGCTGATCGCGCTGGCCGCGCGTTCCTTGGCTTCAGCCGTCCGCTCGAGGGAGGAGAGCTTGCGCAACTGGGTGTGCATCTCGCCCACCCTGCTCTTCAGTTGGCCCTCGGCCTTCGCGAGCGCGGTGACCTCGGCTTGGGCCGCGGTGAGCTCCTCGCGTAGCGCGTCGAGCTCTCCCTCGCAGTCACCGATCTGCTCGCCGAATGGATCGGCGAAATGATCGTTGGTCACGTCCTCGTCCCCGAGCAAGAGCTCGATCTTCGCCGTGAGGTCAGCGATGCGAGCCTCGACCGCGGTGATCTGGGTCGTAAGCGCACTCTCGTTTCCTTTGGCACCGGCGAGCGCCTGCAGGAGACTGCGATGGGCGTCCTCCAAGTCGCGCACGTGCTGCTTGATCGCCTCGACCGAATTCAGGTCGATGGCCGAGTCGAGCAGCGAGTGCAGGTTGGAGAGGGTGAAAGTGCGGAGCTTTTCGAACAGGGTCATGATTACCTCGTCTTATCTTGATAAGCAAGCATCCCGCCTGCCATGGGTGATCACCTTTTCCTGGTTTAGCCAGGGTCTGGTGGAAAAAGTCACCCTACGCTCCAAAGGAGTTTCGGGTGACACGCTTGGTGCTGAAAACTACCAGCCTACGGAACCGCCGGAGCGTCCACCACGGCCGCCGGAGGAGACCGAGCCGCCGGAACGTCCGCCGCCTCCGCCGAAGCCGATGGAACCGCCACCGCGTCCGCCACCTCCGCCGAAGCCGCCCGAAGACGAGCGATGGCTGGCGCGGATCAAAGCCGCGGCCGCTTCGCGCTGGCGCCGGGCTTCACGTTCGCGCTCCTCCTCGCGCTCGCGCACGTCGCGCCGAGCCATGTCCAGTGCCGTGTCGGCATCCTTGTCGGCCTGGTCCGCATGGCGGATCTGGACCTCCACGGTCCGCGCATCCTGCGCCTTTGCACAAGCCGCGCGCGCCTGTTCGAGCAACCGCTCGGCATCCGAGTCCACCTCGGAGCGATGGCTCCTGATGTACTGGTCCGCCGCGTCGACGGAACGATCCGCCTCCCGCATCGCGGTCACGGCGCGCTGACGCATCCGCTCGGCTACCTCGTGCTCGCCCTGTGCCTTCGCGAGAATCCCGTCCGCGGTCGAGTTGATCGCGCGAGCTGTCTTCACCACCGCGAGGTAGTTGGGCTTGTCCTTGACGAGTTCGCTTCTTGCCTCGTTGAGCGAGCGTTCGGCCTCATCGAGCTGTGCCTCGAGCTCGTCATCGACGTCCGCGTCGTGGTGGGCGATGTACTCACGCGCCGTCACGATGTCGGCGGCGGCATCTTCGATCTCCTTGGGCACGGCCGCTTTGGCCGCATCGAGATCGCGCTTGAGCGCGATGATTGCCTCGGCAAGCGACTCGGCGCGCTTGATGTTGCCGGTCGCGGAGTCGAGCTGGGCGCGCGCGGCGTCCCAGTCCTGCACCTCCATGCTCGCGGCCGCTTCAGAGGCCTCGAGCGCCACGCCCGCGTCCTGGATCATCTGCTCGGCCTGACTGCCGTTGCCGTTCACGTTGCTCCAGGACTCCGGGGCGTACACCGCCGCGATCTCCCGGAACACGCCACCGGCACGATCCATGAGCTGATCGACGCGTGTGCCTTCGCCGCGCGCGGCGGCGATGCTCGCATCGATCTCGGTCTTCCCGCGCTGCAGTGCCTCGGCCTCATCGGCCGCCTGCGGCGCGAGCGTGTTCGCCCGTACGAGCTCGTCCCTCATCTGGCCGAAGGACTTGCTGTTCTTGGCGGCTTCGGCGTTGCCCAACGCAGCCACGGCCGCATCGAGTGTCTCATGACCCACGCGGAACCCGGCCTTCTCGACCGCACTCACGCGCGCGCCCGCGGCTTCGATAGCCGCACTGGCGGCGTTGAGGCTCTCCTCCGCACTCGCGGCAAGCGCCGTGAGTTCGGAGATCTTCACATCAACGTCGCTCACGAACGCGACCGCATGGCGGAACGTGGCACGAAGCTCGTCGTAGCGCCCCTCGAGGTTGCGATACTCGCTCGCGGTGAGTCCGGTCTGATCCGGATTCGCATCCGCGGCCTGCAACTCGCCGTACTGGGTCTGCGCGGCCATGAGGTTGCGTCGAGCCTTGGCGAGCGTGTCCTGCATCGGCTTGAGGTCGGCCTGCGCGAACGTATCCCTCTGGCCGTCCACCTTTGCCATTGCAAGCACGAACGTCTGCTCGGCCGAGGTGACGTAGTTCACGCATGCCTGCATCGCAAGCCGTGCCTTCTGCTGTGCCTCGCGCCGCTCCTCCGCGCGCCGCATGGCCGCGAGGAGGGCATACACGATCAGGACACCGATCACCGCGAGCAGGCCCAGGCCCATCACCCACCACAGCCCGGAAAGATCCATGGGCTGCGAGGGCGCGGAGGGCTGCTGCACGATCACCACCGGCGCGGAGCTAGACGTGGTCGCGGTGCGCGCGGCCTTGGTCGCCGCGATGATCTCGCCGAAGCCGTTGAGCCCGGCCTCGAGCGCGGCGGCGCTGTCGCCGTCGCCCAGCCGTGGGACGACCTCGTCCACGAGCACGCCGTTCCACTGCGCGTCGAGCGCCTTCTTCCAGAGGTCACCGTAGTAGAGGCCGGCGCCGCTCTGCGGCTTCGTTTCCCCGAAGGACACCGCGAACACGAGGAGGTTGCTCTTCGTGCCGCCGTTCATGTCCTGCCAGGCCTGGCAGTGCGCCTCGTAGTCCGCCTCGTAGCGATCGAGATCCGCGAAGCCGCCGAAGTTCGTCACGGTCCGGACGCGCATGTACGCGCCGGCGTTCTCGATCTTCTGCGCCGCGGCCTGCACGCGAACGATGTCGGAACCCAAGGCTCCGGCGTCGTCCACGACGAGCGCGTTGCAGTCGTACGCCATGGCCCGCACAGGGCACAGGACGATGAACAGCGCCATGAGCGCCAGGAGCGCGAAACGAAGCCCGCGCAATGGAAGGAACCACATTTTCATTCTCCCGAAAAAACGCATCTCCACGCCCGCGCAAACCAGAATAGCCCGCACGCGAATGGATCGCTACCCTAACGAAAATGCTATTCCCTGTCAAACGATCCCTTAACAACAGGGCGATTGACATTCCCCTCAAAATCCTGTATTCTCATCGCCTGCCGTTCGACTCAAAACGGCGCGATTGCACAATCCAAACAGCAGGAGCCAAAAAATGGAGTCCCTCCAAGAGTTCGGGAAACTCGTCCTCGTCGTGACGACGGTTCTCAGTGTCGCCTACGCGCTGCATAGAGCAAGTGACGACTACTCCTTCGCCTGGCAAGTCTGGAAACGGTTTCGAGTCAGGATGTTCCTAGAAGTTCTTGGGGTGATCAGCTTAACCGCCGTAGCCGTGGCCATCCTCTGGCAAGTACCCGGCCTCAAGTACGGCTGGCTCAACCTGTTCTACGAGAACGCGGGGAACATGATGATCAAGCCGGTCATGGATGGAACCGAATCCGAGAGCCGCCTCATCCGGCTGTCCGTACCGCTGTTCCTCCTCGCCTTAACGCTGGCCCTTCCTTTTCTGGCACGAGAAGAGGAAGATTGGTTCCGCAAAGGTCACACGCACTGGAACAGCATCCTCAAGCAGTCGGTCAAGTTCGGTCTCGTCCATCTGTTCGTGGGTGTCCCCCTTGCCGGCGCCCTGGTGATCATCCTCCCGGGATTCTTCTACGGATACAAGTACAAGCGCACCTTCGACCGCCTCATGGAAGAAGGCCGGGGATTGCCCAACGCCATGGACGAGGCGCTGATGGTGAGCATCACCAACCACACCTTGTACAACACGACCCTCATCCTGTTCCTGATCCTGACGACCCTCACAAGGGTCTAGGATAAAGCAGGACCTCACGAACGCGGGCTCTGACGAATTCTCGGTCTCGCCACCACACGCGCACAGCCGCCCTAGCGGCTCCTTCCGACAGGCATCACCCTGTCGGTTTTTGAATGAAAAGATTCGCCTACTAAATAAGTACTCTGAACGGAGCGAACGCTTAGTTCTTCTTCCACTCCGTGATCTTCCCTGCCTTGATCTCGACCTTGTCCGCACGACGCAGTCTCCGCGCTTGGCCCTCACGCAGAATCTGCGTATGTGGAGCGTTATCCAGTGCGCTCACGATGTACCAGAGATCGTTCTCGTCTGTCATCCAGCCGCGGCGATCAAAACGCGAAAGATCCACAGGTACGGAAAAAGAACGCAGTGTCTTCTTGCCGTCATGTAAAAAGTATTCGTGGAAATACGAAAGGGCGAGCTCACGGATCGTGGCATACACTGGCTCACGATAACGTAGCACCGCGTGATTCGTTTTTGAAATCGCTCCCCAGCGTCCACGATCCTGAAACAGCGCAACGACGTGATCTTGATCGCCATGCGCGGAGGCAAGATCCATGAGCAGTGGCCGCTTGCCTTGCAGACGCAGAGCCAGTGCGGCGAGCATGGCGCCCTCGATGCAGTGAGCGCGTCCGGCGCGCAGGACGCGGCGCGGCGACCAACAGCTGTCACCGCCTTCTTCAAAATTAATTGAAAGCGCATCCAAAAAATCCTGGATGCGCTTGGGGGTTCTCAAATTCTTGAGCGTTCTCAATTCCTCTTTTGTCAGACCGTACATAAACGAGCCTGAAGGCCCTATGAATCAAGTATTCAAAGCCCCTTTCAACGACCAGCCATAGCTTCACAGCGACGGCTGGTAGGGGCGTTAGACGGGCCTGAAGGCCCTTGGAATTTTGATTTACCAATCTTTGGCTTCAATGCCTGCCACGGCGGCCGCAACCTGGGCTTCCTGTTTGCTCGTGCCAAGACCGACCGCGATCTGCTCCTTGCCAAGAAACACGCCAACCTGAAATTCTTTCTCATGATCTGGTCCGGTCTCCGAGAGAACTTTGTAGGAAGGAGTAATGCCCATGTGCTCCTGCGCGGCTTCCTGGAACCGACTCTTGGGATCAACGAATAGGCGATGCTCCAGCACGCGCGGAAGTTCACATAGGACGCGTGAGGTCACAAAAATCTTTGCTCCTTCCCACGCCTGATCAATATAGATGGCGCCAATCAACGCTTCAAACGCGTTGGCTAAAATATATTTTCGCGCTTTGGAATCCTTGTCTTTGGATTCCCCTTTGGAGAGATGCAAGTACGGTTCGATCTCAAGCTTGGAACACAGATCGGCGAGCATGTCCGCGTTTACGAGCGCGGCGCGCCAGTTGGTAAGCTCGCCTTCTGGGTTCTCATAATTCTGATAGAGATGCTCGGTGACCACCAGCTCAAGCACCGCGTCGCCCAAAAACTCCAGACGCTCATTGTGACCAAGCGCAAAATCTGGATGCTCGTTTAGGTAACTACGATGAACAAGCGCCTGGCGTAGCGTGTCTTTGTTTTGAAACGTCACGCCAAGGGTTTGTTCAAGTTCTGTGAGGTCTTCTTTGGGCATAGTGGGAGGTGGATAAGGTGGATGAGGTGGTGAGGTGGTGAGGTGGAATGGGTGGACGAGGTGAGGAGGTCGGGAGGTGTTCGGAATCCGGAACCACCTCATCTACCTAATCCACCTTATCCACCTTTTTAACTTCCCCCTTCACGACCATGTCTTTGTAGATCGCTCCCAGGACTCCGTTGACAAATCGTCCGGAGGCTTGACCACCAAATCCTTTTGCCAGCTCGATCGCTTCGTTGATCGCGACCTTGGCTGGAATTCTATCAGCGACTTTTAATTCATACACGCCGAGTCGAAGCACATTGCGATCTACTACGGTGATCGCTTCGATTGGCCAGTCAGGAGCAAACCGCATGATGATCTCATCTAGCCGTTCGCGATGCTGAACCACTCCATGCACAAGTTCTTCCACAAATCCTTCATCGTCAAACTTGGGTGCAAACTCGGTGCGGTTGAACGCAATCATCTCCGGAAGTTTAGAATCCGGTTTCCCTAGAAAATCCCATTGGTACAAAGCTTGAAGAGCAATGGTGCGTGAGAGGTGGCGATTACTCATAGAAAAAAAGAACGAATGAACGAGATAACACTATGGTAACACAAAGGCGTCCTTAAGACGCTTTTGTTGAGTCCTCTTTTTTGTGATCGTGTGCGTGTCCTGTTTTCTTCAAAAGACGCGCCGCTTTTCGGCTTTGATCAACCACTTGGCGACCTTTGTAGAATCCACAGGTAGAACACGCTTTGTGGGCCATGGCAGGCGCCTTGCATTTCTCACATGTTCCCACGTTCAGTGGATTCATATGATCGTGCGAGCGTCGACGGCGGGCTTTTGATCGAGAGAGTTTTCTAGCTGGGACTGGCATAGGGGAAGAAGGTGGGTAGGTGGTTAGGTGGGTAGGTGGGTAGGTGGTGCAGAAAGCAGAACATGAACGCAGGGATCCTAACAAGAGTCTCATTTCACGTCAATCCTAGATCAAGGCGACACTCGAAACAGTATCCTCGTCTTTCTTGAAACGCATCACGCGCACGCCTTGTGTGGCACGGCCTATGACCGAGACCGATTTGAGCGATGAGCGTAGGACTTGTCCGGCTTCGGTCACGATAAATAGATCGCGCTCGTCATCGGAATCAACCACATGGGCCGCCACAACCGGTCCAGTCTTCTTGGTCGTGTTGGCGGTTTTGATTCCCGAG
>Ga0265296_1004968_pt1 | contig 11223 bp, 7 predicted proteins | sample MunlanPumphouse1_FD_189073 | JGI IMG/M metagenome (GOLD analysis project Ga0265296, IMG submission 189073) | Groundwater microbial communities from a municipal landfill in Southern Ontario, Canada - Pumphouse #1 | ecosystem: Environmental > Aquatic > Deep subsurface > Groundwater | place: Canada...
GGAATTTAAAAAAGATGACTCCGGTAGAATACAGAAATCATCTTTTGTTCGCCAAGAAGTAGGTTTTTATTTCGTGTCTACTTTACGGGGTACGGATCACCAAATCGGGGGTATTTTTTTATTCTAAAAACTGCTATAATTATAATAATAAATTATGAAAATATTTAAGAGCTTCATCTTAATTTTATCCCTCATTATCATCTTCGGCTCGGGGTGTTTTTATGTTTGGAAATTGAACGGCTGGGTGTATTTAGGGTTTATTCTTTTATTGGGTTTATTGATTTATCCACACCGTTGCCAGGCTATCATTCCCCGATTAAATCAAGGAATCCGGCGGATTCTACAATCAGGTTGGAGAATGACAAAGGAAACGCAACGCGGAACTACGTGGAAAAATGTCATCCTGAATTTATTTCAAGATCTGTTACAGATTCTGAAAAGATGCCGAAACGAGTTCGGCATGACATTCCGGAATGAAAAAAAAGAAATTTTTAAATGGCTGTTTTCCGGTATTTTTATTTGTTCCGTCTGTCTTATTATTTATTATCTCCTCCGCCACCGAACTGATTTGCCAATTCGCTCGCCGTGGGAGGTTGTGAATTGGAAATTGTTTGTTCTTTACGGCATTGCCGTTGCATCGCTTTTTGTCTCGCTTTTATCTGAAATCCCAAAATGGTTAAAATGGATTTTTATTTTTTCTTTCACGTTCTTGTCTTTTGGCGCGGCGCTGATTTTATACAAAATTGGCTATGGCTTTGACCCCTTTATCCACCGCGCCACGGAAAAATATATTGATGAATTCGGAACCATCTCCCCAAAACCGCTTTATTATGTCGGCCAATACGCGCTGGTTTTATTTTTCCACAAAATTTTCTTTTTACCGATTGCGTGGATTGATAAAATTTTAGTTCCGCTTTTGGCTTCAATAACTTTGCCGGCGTTGTTTTATTTTTGGGCCGATACCGCAGGAGAAAAAAATTGGAAATTGGAAATTGAAAATTGGAAATTTTTGGTTGCGCTCTGCGCAACCATTCTCCCCTTCTCCGCCTTTATCGCCACCACCCCCCAATCCTTGGCGAATTTATTTTTGTTGATTATCATATTTTTAACAGTTTCCTCAGTCTGTCATTCCGAGCAAGGTGAGGAATCTCACGGGAGGAGCGAAGCGACGACCCGTGCTGATACGCGGGTTGCCCCGATTTCATCGGGACTCCCGCGAGATTCTTCACTCCGCTTCGCTTCGTTCAGAATGACATTAATAATAACCATCATATCAATCGCCACATTCTTGATCCACCCCCTCTCCGGCATTCCTGCTTTTTTATTTTTAGGAATAATTATTTTAATGGAAAAACTAAACGGCTGGAAAAAATATGCCGTCTCAATTTTCACTACTATACTTGGAAGTATGGTAGTGCCAATAATTTTTATAATTCGCGACAAAACTTCGTTTCAAATTGCCTTAAACGACATCTTGCCGACCTTTCGTCTTTTTGTTGAAAATAAATTTGATTTATTCCGCAATTTTGCCTATCTTTACAAATTCAATTTTTGGCTGATTTTTTTAGGGCTTGCGGCAATCGGAGTACTGTTACTTATAGCGCGGCACAAACACACAGCCCTAAATGGACTAGCACACGAAAGTGTGCGTAAAAATCAAAATAAACGCGCACTTTCGTGCGCTACTCCGTTAATTCTAACATCTCTTGTTATTTTTTTAAACGCCGTTTTTCTTAAAATCTTTGTAAAATTCCCCGAAGTTATTTCTTACGAACAATCCGACTACTCAAACCGTCTCATTGGAATTGCGGCGCTATTTTTATATCCCCTCGCCCTTGTTCCGGCGATTTATTTCTTCAAAAAAGTCACAGAAGGAAATTTTTTAATTAAATTTTTCGCCATTTTATTTGTAACTTATCTCTCCATTTCTTCTTTTTATATTTCTTATCCGCGAGTGGATAAATATGAATCTTCGCACGGTTTTTCAACTTCTCAATTTGACATTGAAGTGGTAAAATTTATAAACGAAAAATCTGCTGACAAAAAATACGTTGTCCTAGCCAATCAATCGGTTTCGGCGGCGGCTCTTCAAGAATTCGGTTTTCAGGATAAATATTACAACGTGGTAAAACTTCCGCCTGACGCAAAAAGCCGGCCATCGCAAATTTATTTTTATCCAATCCCTACCGGCGGTATTCTTTACGATTATTATTTAAAAATGGTTTATGGGTATCCGTCAATTTTTACAATCAACGAGGCGATGGACATTGCCGGAGCGCAAGAAGCATATTTGGTGATAAATTCTTATTGGTACGGCGCGAAAGGCATTGTTAAAAATGCCAAAAACACAGCCGACCTATGGTGGCAAGTCGGCAATGGCCGAGTTTATATTTTTAAATATTTAAAAAGCGGGTTTGACTCAAAAACAATGGCCCGCGACGCGGATTAAACAGATTAAACGCGGATTCATACAGAGAGACCAAAAATTTGACAAATCCGAGAAACCGTGATATTATTTAAACTAATATGGAAAACACGAAAAGAAATAATTTTCAACAGGTAAATTTATCCAAAACCGTTCATAAAATGGCTTGGTTTTATGTTTGCCCAATTTCTGGACAAATTTTGTCTGGCCAAGGCGGTTTTTGTATTAAATTTAAAAAATGGTGAAAATTACATCTAATTTAAATTAAAAGTCACAAATAATCTACAAAAACAGCCTCGGCTAAACATAGCCGAGGCTTTTTAGCTCTTTAACAACCAAAAAAACAAAAGGAGAAAAAATGGTAAAAAAAATATTTCGGTTTTATCTGATAATTTCATTCTTTTTCTGGTTAACCCACTCCTTCTTTTTCGCCACCTACGCAGTGTTCCTCGCCGCGAAAGGACTAAATTTATTACAGATAAATCTCGTTAATTTGTTCTTTATGATCGGCGTTGTTTTAATGGAAGTACCAACGGGTGCCTATGCCGACTTGATTGGAAGAAAAAAATCATTTGTGCTTTCTTGTTTCATTTTTGGGACAGGTATGTTAATTTATTATTTTTCTTCCAGTTTTTGGTGGTTTGTTGTCGCGGAACTGGTATCTGCTGCAGGTGTCGCTTTTATGTCCGGCTCCTTAGAAGCTTGGCTAGTTGACTCTTTGAAACATCACGGTTTTAACGGTAATTTAAATGACATCTTTAAAAGAGACATACAAGTAAACGAAATTGGCATGATGATGGGCGGTTTAATCGGCGGATATATAGGAACAGTTAATTTGGCTCTTCCTTGGCTTTGCGGCGCGATCGGGACATTTCTTGTTGGTTTTTTCTGTTTATTTATGATGCGGGAGGATTATTTTCTAAAAAATGAAAACAAGCCGGGATTCGGAACAATGAAAACAATTATCAGTGAAAGCGTACAATACGGAATCCGCAACAAATCTATTTTGTACATTGTCATTTTTGGCGCTGTTTACACATTTACTATTCAAGGCCCGAATATGCAATGGCAAATATTGTTTGGAAAAGATTTTGGATTAAGTACGGTAAAATTAGGTTGGATTTACGCGGGAATCACGCTTTGTATTCTCGTGGGCAGCCAATTGTCCGGTTGGCTTCTGAAAATCCTAAAAAAAGAAAAACATGCGCTTATGGCATCCCAAATAGTTTTAGCGCTAGGAATCTTTGCGGCGTCACGATTTGTAATTCTAACTCCTGTCTTAATGGGATTTCTAATGTCTGAAATCGGCAGAGGATTGTTTTCCCCATTAAAGAAAAGTTACCTTAACAAAAGAATTCCGAGTAAAACAAGAGCAACCATTATTTCTTTTGACTCGATGATCGAAAAAATGGCGGCTGCGTTAGGACTGATTTTAAGCGGCATCATTGCCAAAAATTTTTCCATTTCATTAGCATGGCTAATCCTCAGTCTAATTCTCCTTGTAAGTATTCCCTTCCTTTTAAAATTTAAAAACGGGGAGTAAAAAATAAGGGACGAAATATTTCGTCCCTTTTTTAAAATTCTGTTCTCGTTTTTCTAAAACCGTCTTCAATTTTCTTTTTCGGAATAATTCCCAATTTCTCAAACCAATATCTCCAGACCGGCTCTAAATTTAATTTTTGAATCTGTTCGGCCGTATACCAGCCGATTGATTTTGTTTCTCCCTTGTTTTGTTTGATTTCACCCGAAACCTCGCAACTGAACAAAAACCAGTAATGAACGCCTGCTCCATCTTTATTGTCACCAACATATTTATGGCACCAGTTCCAATCGACCTCTTCGGCAATTAAGAGACGACGCCTTTCAATTTTAAAACCGCTTTCTTCGCAAACCTCGCGGCACAACGCCTCTTCTTCGTCTTCACCTTCGTCAACGTGTCCGGCTACGCCAGCAAATCCATAAGGAGGGTATTTTCTGTCAATCAGCAAATAAAGCCCATTTCTTTCAATCAGCGCGCCGACAGAAAAATGCATTGGCCGGCCATCGCTTGCTTCCCCAACTTTCGGTTTTGCCATTTTTTCCTCCTTGTAAATAATGTATTTATATTGTTAAAGAACATTTTCTATGGTAACACCCCATTCCTTCGCTGTCAAAACCTTTAAACAAAAAACATTGACGCCAATTGCCGAGGTTTTAACGCGCAAAGCCAGGCTTAGAATCTATAATTTTTATTTCCGCCTCCTCTGCCGCTTTTTTAAGCAACTTGTCCAACTTCAATCCTTTTTCTATTTTTTCAATATCTTGCGGCTCTGTTTTTGTTGCCGGATGTTCGGGCACAAACAAACTGCAGCAATCATCGTAATTTCGCGATGAAATTTCGTAAAAACCAATTTTTTTAGATAAATCTATGATATCTTCTTTGTCAAAACCAATGAGGGGGCGGTAAATAGGCAATTCCGATACGGAAGTTACGGTATTCAAATTTTCAAGCGTTTGGCTCGCCACCTGCCCCAGCGAATCGCCGGTTACAAGACCAAGCGCCTTTTCCTTTTTGGCGATTTGATTTGCGATTTTAACCATTGCTCTGCGGTATAAAACCACTCTGAATTTTTCCGGCGCTTTCATCATTATTTGTTTTTGGATTTTTAAAATATTTATAAAATAAATTTTTGACCCCGCCTGATATTCATTTAAAATTTTAACCAACTCCTCCACATTTTCCCGCGAGGCAGGGGAAGTTTCGGGGTATGAATGATAATGAACAAAAATAATTTGCGCGCCGCGTTTTGCCATAAAATATGAGGCGACCGGCGAATCGAAACCGGAAGAGATTAAAGAAACGACTTTTCCCGCCCCGCCGACCGGCATTCCTCCGGCGCCTTTTATTTTTTTGCCGTAAATAAAAATTTTTCCGCCGCCGATTTCTATAAAACAAGTAAATTCGGGATTTTCTAAATCAACTTTCGCTTTTGTTTTTTCTTTTATAAACGCGCCGACAATTTTATTAATTTGCTGGGAATCAACAGGAAAAGATTTGTCTCCTCTTTTTGTTGAGATTTTGAAAGATTTAAATCCCCCTCTAACTCCCCCTTTTTTAAAGGGGGAATAAAAGGGGGATTTGTCCCCCTTTTTTAAAGGGGGAACAAATGGGGAATTTTTAATAAATTCCCAAACCGAACTTTTTATTTCATCCATCAATTTTTCTTTATCTGCCTTGCCAGAAAAATTAAAACTCTCGCAAAAAGAAAAATTGGCAATGCCGAAAACTTTTTTTAATTTTTCCTCCGGATATCCCTCCTCTTCGTCTTTACCGATTTCTACCAAAATCCTGCCGTAAAAATTTTTAACCGAAATTTTTTTAGGATAAAAAGAATTTTTGATATTCTCTATCAATTTTTCCTCAAAAAATCGGCGATTGCCGCCTTTTAAAGCAATTTCATTGTAATGGATTAAAACATTGTGAAGCATGTTTGTTTTTCAGTGTTGTTCCGTGTTTTGTTCGGTGTAGTTCAGTGATGAAACGCTTTAACACGGAACCAAACTGAACTATACACCGAACAACACCGAAGAATATCAACTTACAATTCTCTATATTGGCAGATGTCCTTATAATCGCAAAACTTGCAGTGTCTGCCGGGGCGAGGCGAGAAATCTCCTTTTTTAATTTCTTCGATCTGCAGAACAATCTCCTCTTTTGCCCCAATTTTGTCTTTTTCCGAGCCTAAAAATTCCACCCTGCCCCCATCTTCCAAATAATGGAAGACCAATTTTTTTGGAACGAGGCACAGCGATTCTTCGGCGGCAATTTGATAAACCACAAGTTGCATTTTATTTTCCTTGGTCAATTCCGAAGCTTCTTTCCCCTTGCCCGTTTTGTAATCAATAATCACAACGCCCTTGTCCTCCGACTTGCCCGCCAAAGCCTTGGCGTCGGCGGGAGCCTCGGCGGAGGAGGAGCCTTCCGCCTCATCAATTCTATCTATATTACCCTTTAACGTTACGCCGGCGATTTTTAACGCAAATGGCTGTTCTAAAAATTTAATTTGCGGTTTTGTTTTAATAAAATCATCATAAAATAATTTTAACAGTTCCCTGCCTTTTACGTTGTATTCTTCTTTGATTTTTTTATCGGGGTACCATTCGTCCAGCCAATTTTTTTGATAAATTTTAATCAATTCGTCAAAACCTAAAATTTCCTCCCCCTCCTTCCCTCCCCTTCTCCTCCCGAGGCGGATCCGCCTTGGGCGGAGGAGAGGGGGAGGGTTAGGGTGGGGGTCAAAAAGATTTTTTTGAAATTTATTTTTTCTCTGATTAAACTCACAAACAAAATCACGCAAGGTGCTGTGAATTGTTACGCCAAAACTTCGCGTGTGGTTTCCGAATGTCGGAATTCTGATGATGTGCCTGAATTTATATTGCAGAGGACAAGTTTTATAAGCAATGTATTGTGTATAAGAAAATTTTTCTGGGACATAAATAATCTTTTTTCCAGACCCTTCGACCCCCCCGCCGTTGGCGGGGTCGCTCAGGGAATATTGTCCTAGACCCGTCCGGGACGGACCCAATGGCCTGAGCGGAGGCGAAGCCGAAGTCGAAGGCTTAGTTTCCTTTCCAAAACCAAGTTCAACCAGAAACTGCGACAATTTCTTTTTTCTTGCCCCGCCGTAATCTTCGGCTGAAGTCAAATACAGCCCTTGTTTTGCCCGCGTCATCGCCACGTAAAAAAGCCGCCTTTCCTCCTCCAAATGCGCGTCGCCTTCAGGCAAAATTTCCTTAATCAATTCACGCGGAATTTCAATTTGCTCGCGCCTGTCGCTTGAAGGAAAACGCCGGTCAACCAAATTTACCACAAAAACGTATTTAAATTCCAAACCTTTAGCGGAATGCACCGTTGTTACGCGAACCATCTCGGGGCCGATGTCAGGGTCAAATCTAAGCGGCCCCTCTTCGCCCGATTCAATTTCCAAATTGAATTCCTCCAAAAAATTTTTGAGCCGTGAATTTGGATTTATTTCTTCAAATTTTTTAACGCGCCCCAAAAATTGATTTAAATAATCAAAAGCGTCTTTTTTGTCGCAATCGGAGAATCGGTTTAGATATTCAACATATCCGGTGTCTTTTAACGCGGCAATAATCACCTCAAGCGGCGTCTTGTCGCGGGCAAAGGCCGCGTGCCGTGATATTAAGGCAATAATTTTTGCCAATTCCGCCCGGCCGTCATCGCTTATGTTTTTAAGCATAGACGAACGCTCGGAAATTTCGTAAAGCGACTTGGTTTGTTTTGCCGCCTCGTGCCCCAATTCCGCCAAATCAGAAACGGAAATTTTCCAAAACGGCCAAGAAATCACGCGATAAAATGCCGCATTCTCATGATAATTATCCAAAAGTTTCAAATAGGCCAGCGCGTCCAAAACCGGCGGTTTGGTGTAAAGACCCTTAAGAGACATAAATTGGTACGGAATCCCCTTTCTTCCAAGCGCCTGGCAAAACGGCGTCGCGTGATCATTGGCGCGGACCAAAATAGCAAAGTCGTCAAAAGTCGTTTCAGAATCGTCATTTTTATTTTTTAACTCCAAAATCTTTTCAACAACGCCATTAACCTCGTCATCCAAACTGTTAAAGTGCAAATGATTGATTTCGCCGTTATAGTTCCCGCCTGAAGGCAGGACTCCAGCGTCTTCTTGGAGCCCACCCTTTAGGGTGGCGCATTGTGAAATTAATTTTTTGTCCAAATTGAGCCGCGCCTCAAGCCGATTCGGGTCATTTTGCTTTATAAATTTATAAGACAAGTCCAGAATATTCTGGCCGCTTCGGTAATTTTTTATCAAGACCACTTCTTTGGCATCGGGAAAATCGCTTTTAAACTGCAAAATATTACTAAGCGAAGCGCCGCGAAATTTATAAATTGACTGGTCATCGTCGCCCACAACGGTTAAATTGTTGCGCGGGGCCGCCAAAAATTTTATCAATTCGTATTGCGCCCAATTAGTGTCCTGAAATTCATCAATTAAAATGTATTTGAATTTTTTGCGGCATTCCTCCAAAACATTCGGCCGTTTTTTAAACAACTCAATTGTATAATTTATCAAATCGCCAAAATCAAGATAACCTTTTTCCAAAAGAAGATTTTGATAGGTGTGGTAGGCATTAGCGACTTCGTCCAATTTTTCGACTTCCAAATTGTCATTCTGAGGGAGCGGAGCGACCGAAGAATCTCGCGGGAGCGGAGCGACCCGCGCAATTTCGTGGGTCGTCGACTTGCTCCTCCCACGAGATCCTTCACGGAGTAAAACCCCGTACCGAGCTTTGCTCTGGTGCGTGGGTTCAGGATGACATTCTGGGGCGCTGTCCTTGTTCAATCGAAGCCCCTCAACATATTTAAGGTATTCTGCCGGATTAACGCACTCATCTTTTAATCTGCTGAAGTGGTCTAAAAGAGCGCGAATAGATTTGTTGGGATTGCCTAATGGCCTATAATAATCTAAATTAAACTTATCAAAATTTTTTCTAAAAAAAATCCATTGCTCGGTGTTGGATAAAATTTTAAAATCTGGCAGGCCAATTTCAAGGCCGTAATCCTTCAACAATTTCTCGCAAAAGGAATGAAAAGTGGAGATCCAAAGATTGGTGTAGCCATAAGGCAAAAGACGGTCAATTCTTTCTTCCATTTCGCCGGCGGACTTTTCAGTAAAAGCCAAGGCTATAATTTCTTCGGGGCTTGCCAGGCCTTTTTCTATCAAATAAGCGATGCGGTGGGTAATAACCATAGTCTTGCCCGTTCCCGCGCCAGCCACAATCAAAACCGGCCCTTCACCGTAGGTGACAGCCTCTTTCTGTTCGGGATTGAGATTTTTGAGTAAGTCGGACATATAAACTATTAAAATAGTAGCAAATTTTTAGAAATAAAAAAAGGCCGGCGGTTTTAAGTTCCGATTAAATCGAAACGAAACCGCCGGCTAAAAATTATATATTCTACGACTGCTTCAACGCCTCGAGCGCCTTCGCAATCCACTCCGGCGCGATCTGCGGCACGGCGTGCTCGTCAAGATGCCTAATCACACGCGCGAACTTTTCTTTCGCGCCTGCCGCGTCCCCGAGGAAATCCTTTAGAGTAAACCAGATGGTTTCTCCGCTTGCGCAATAGGAGCCTAACAGTAAGATCCTGCAAACAAAATTTGGATGTTTTTCCTCAAAATCGCGTTTGCTTTCCTGCCCAAAAGACCCGCTCAATTCTGCAGAAAACCACGGTCTAGTGGCAATGTCCACGCACAGCGCCTCACTCCCATCCTGCAACAGGAATTTCCGTAGCGGTCGTAGTGCTTTATACAAAGCCCCGCACCAACGAAACGAACGCTGTTGCGGAACGTGTCCGTCCGATGCGGCAGGAAGCGGAATCCTAAGTTCCAGTATTTTCTTTTTTGTTTCCATTTTTTCCTCCTTGTCTTGGTGTTTTCTGTTTCCGAAAAATGAATCAGACCTTCAACTCCACACCGCCTTCGGGCAGCGGGTCGGGACAAAATCTCTTGGCAGTCATAAGCCGCGTCTTTCCATCCCAACGTTGGCGCGTATCATCATTATTAAATATTTGCCCATCTCCACAGATAGCAGTAAAATTATTTTTTCCCACAAGACGCACCCATTCGGCGAATGGCATCTTTCGGGACCAACGCATTGCGGTTTCACTCGACGTATAACGGCGCATCCGTGGACTACGCAATATTTTATTAACCGCAAAAGCCTTTGACGGAAAAACAATCGCACGATTGTTTTCGTCATCAATTACAACAACCTTATCCGCGCGCACAATCTTTAATCCGTCATCTGAAACCGCCACGGCGCGGTTGAAGTCGTTTTCGGCCTTAACGCGTTCCTTGGCAATTTCATCTGCCAAGGCGTCGCAGAGATACTCTCGCGCCCTTTCCCGCTTTGGCCGACCATAAAGCCATTCGGCAAAAAGTACATCCATGACGTATAACGACGCGCGAAGTGGATTCGCATTGAACGGTTCAATAACGAGTTCGCATTGCCGTCGCCCCCGCACCTCCACGCGCAATGTGTACGGATGCGGGTTGCTCACCATGTCCGGCGCGACGATGATTGCACCGTGGGTGTGGCCGTAGCACACTCTCGTCTCCGTCATGAACTTCGTGAAGAGCGGGATGAACTGGATGAGCACGTCGTCTTCGAACGGTAGGGGGAACTCATTCGATGGAATCTGCGGATTACGAAGATGATCGAGAGTTTGGTACGATGTCGCTCGCTCCTGAAGTACTACGAGCGGGTTCTTCTGCGCAGCCCACATTATGTAGTCGCCTGAAAACAGTGTATTCCAATAGCTTTCATCGGCCGTGTGATCGTACTCCGGCCGTTCTGCCTCGCGCTGGCTTTTGAGCCATTCCTCAATGTCAGCCCTGCCAAATACATCTTCTTGCGCGAATCGCGCCCTAACGAACGCCTCGCGGAGTTCATCCATTGATTTTTTAAAGAGCGATTTCTTTTTTTCTCCACCGTCGCCAGAAGCTTTGGTGGACTTCGTTTCACTTCGCATTTCTTCCTCCTTCTTACGGGAGCCGCCGCGGGTTCTTACGCCCTTGGCGAGGTTTTTGGATTGCCGGCGAGCCTATCCCGCCGACATCTCATTTAAACATAAATCTCAAATTTTGTCAACAGCCTGCGCTGGTTCATGTTACAGTTGACACTGAAACCACGACATATGTTTAAAGATGAGTTATTGTATAGAGTTAATCTTAACTCTATACAACTTATGCAAACCAAGGCCGAAAATCTTTTAAACCCCT
>Ga0265296_1004969_pt1 | contig 11222 bp, 9 predicted proteins | sample MunlanPumphouse1_FD_189073 | JGI IMG/M metagenome (GOLD analysis project Ga0265296, IMG submission 189073) | Groundwater microbial communities from a municipal landfill in Southern Ontario, Canada - Pumphouse #1 | ecosystem: Environmental > Aquatic > Deep subsurface > Groundwater | place: Canada...
CATTTTCTTCAGGAATTGGCAGCGGGAATACCGGAGAAGAGTAGTAAAAAAGATACGGTAACTCTTGCTGTAACATCCAAACCTTATGGTGCATCGGTATTTATTGACGGCCAGTTTAAAGGGGAAACACCTTTGAAAACCATTAAAGTAAAATCAGAACTGCATACGCTTTGCCTTATGAAGAATGGCTTTACAACATGGATAGAGGAGAACACATACGGCGGCGATAAAAAAATTGATATTAAAATGCAGGAAAACACGGATATTTTAATAAATACCGTTGCGAAAAAAACTGAAGATGAAAACCCAAAGGTTATTTTGCCGGAAGATATTATTAACAGGATAACGCGAAATAGTATTCCTGCCTCTGAGATATCCCTTTTGAATGAAAATTTCGATAACAAATCGGCATTTGAAAAATGGATTCAGGATACAGGAGGCGACGACAAACGTAACTGGTTTGAAGAGGACGGAACACTAAATCAATTTGAGAGCGATGAACTTTTGCACGCGATATCTCTGGGCGATTCTACATGGGAGAATTATATAATGAAGGCGAAAGTGAAGATATTAGATACACACGACGACAGCAGAGCAGGACTTATTTTCAGAGAAACTTCCGATGGTTTTTATCTTTTCCGTATTCATAAAGAATCGAAAAAGGCGCAATTGGCGTATCATTGCAAGCATCCTTTTGGCTGGTTTATAATTTCTGAAAAGGACCTGGGTATGGATATTACTGACAAATGGTATCATCTGTCGGTTTGTGTTGCAGGAAACCTGATCACTTGTTATATAGATTCGATGCCGGTATTTTCAACTTATGCCAGTTATTCTACAAAAGGGAAGGTTGGTTTTTATTCGGTTCAGAGTAAAGCCTCTTTTGACAGCCTTACTGTTTTCCCTGTTATATATCTGCCGCCTGATAATAAAACATCCTGTTCGGAAAAAATACTTTCATTCTGGTTTTCCGATTATTTCGATCTTAAATCAACATCATGGTATCAGTATATGGGTGATGACAAAAAGCCTTCAGCCTGGCACCTCGGAGATGCCGGAAGTATGCAAACAGCCATAGATGACAGGGAAAGAATAAGTGAGTTTACAAAATACAAACTTGCTGATTTTAATATGTCCCTTGTGGTTACATTCGACAAAAGCAATGATAAAAGTTTATTTACCATTTTTTTCAGAAAGAATGATAAAGGCATGTTATCATTGAAATTCTCGGGGAAAGATAATAAGATAAAGTTATTGGTTCAAAATAATAATGAATGGAAAATTCTTAAAGAAGAAAAACTTCCTGTAGATTTTTTCGGAAATTACCATAACCTGCAAATAACTGTAAATAATGGTCAAATAAGTGTAAATTCTTCTAATGATAATATTCTTGATTACAAAAATAAAAACCTTCAATCGGAAATAGGAATTATGGGAATTTCTGTAACAGCATTAGCCGTGGTATTGCACCAAATGACTATTTCGTCAATAAAAGAATATTCAAAATGACAAATTGTTAATTGTTATTATATTTGCATACATCAATACTATAACTAGTGTTATGTTAAACTTATTTCTACGCACTGAGATTGCTTCACCCTCCTTCGTCGGCTTCGCAATGACGTCATTGCGAGGAGTTCCGATAGCTATCGGAACGACGAAGCAATCTATTCGACATATCACTCTTAACACAACACTATGATCGATTTAAATAAAGAAATGGGCAGGAATAATGAAATGGACGGCTACGCCAAAATAGATGCATACAACCCGGAACTTATAAAGAAATTATCCGGTCATTATTATGAAATCCTAAAACTGATCGGAGAAGATCCGGACAGGGAAAACTTGCTTAAAACCCCTGAAAGAGTGGCAAAAGCATTACAATTCCTCACGCACGGATATGATATTGATCCTGAAGAACTGCTTCGATCTGCTATGTTCAAGGGAGATTACCGCCAGATGGTTATTGTAAAAGATATTGAAATTTATTCCTTATGCGAACACCACATGCTTCCGTTCATCGGAAAAGCCCATGTGGCCTACATTCCAAACGGATACCTTGTCGGGTTAAGCAAAATCCCCCGCGTGGTAGATGCCTTTGCGCGCCGTTTGCAGGTTCAGGAAAGGCTTACCACACAGATCAAAGAATGCATTCACAACACATTAAAACCTTTAGGTGTAGCGGTTGTTATTGAAGCCGAACATTTATGTATGCGCATGAGAGGTATTCAGAAACAAAATTCTGTGGCTACAACCTCTGATTTTGTGGGCGCTTTTTGTGTTGAAAAAACAAGGCAGGAATTTATTAGTCTGCTTGGGTCAAAATTGCATTAAGAGGATATTTAAAAACTCAATCAGAACGTCATTGCGAGGTTTGTTTGATGCGTTATTGCGAGGAACTAAGCAATCTCACTCACGGTGCGATAATGAGATTACTTCGGGCGAAAAGCCCTCGCAATGACGGTTTGGTGTTCCTCATGGTTCGCAATGACGATGAGGTTTTTAGAGGTGACTTTAATATTAAAGTGAAATTTATTAACTTTGCACACTAAATTTAAAAACCATAAAACTATGTTCAATTTTAATCAATACAATCAAAATAACAATTTTAGTTTTGCCAGTCAGGAGGCACAGGCGATTGCAGTACCAAAAACTTTTATTGCAAACGTTTTTTCATGGATGGCAGTCGCATTGGGGATCACTGCATTTTTCGCTTATTATTTCAGCACCAATGAAGCGTTTATTTCTTCATTGATTACTCAAACAGAAAAAGGCGTTGGTATGTCTGGACTTGGCTGGGTAGTGATGTTAGCGCCATTAGCCTTTGTTCTGGTTATGTCTTTTGGATTTAACAAGTTATCAGCCGGATTGCTTACTTTGCTTTTTGTAGCATTCTCATTTATTATGGGCATGAGCCTTAGCTTTATTTTTATTGTATATACAGGAACTTCGATTTTTCTGACTTTTGCAGTAACAGCAGGCACATTCGGTGTAATGGCAATAGCAGGTTATACTACAAATATTGATCTTTCAAAGTTTGGTTCAATCATGTTTATGGGGCTTATCGGTGTAATAATCGCAAGCCTTGTTAACATGTTTATGAAAAACCCGATGTTGGACTGGATCATTAGTGTTGCCGGAGTGCTTGTATTTACAGGACTTACAGCATGGGATGTGCAGAAACTGAAACGCATTGGCGCCAGTGTTGAATCCGGTACCGACCCCGCAAAGAAACTCGTTATTATGGGCGCTCTTACGCTCTATCTTGATTTTATTAACCTGTTCTTATTCATGCTTCGCTTTTTAGGCAACAGAAAATAAGATCAGTTTGTCTCGTAGAGATGCCTTCGGCATTGTTTGTCGTTTATTGTTTCTGTAATTTGAAGCTAACTTTTATTTTATTAAAAATAAAATACTTGGAATAGTAAAATGTAATAATACCAATGGTACAACACAATCGTTATGGGTAATTCAGGTTGTCTGAAAATGGACAAAAAAAATGAAGATAACTAAAATGTTGTTAATTAGTGAGATTGATTTTAGTTATACATAAGTTTAAAAGAAACCAAACGACACAGCGGACAAATAATAGACACACTGTCGTGAATTTCTTTGGACTTTGCTAAATTTCAATGCAAGCTTTTTGAAAAAAGTGCGTCTTATTATTAATCAAAACAATGGAGGTCAAAATGAAAAAAATTTATGTTTTACTAAACGCATTGTTTATATTAAATGCGGTTTATGCACAGGATTGGCAAGTTCTAAGTCCTTCACCGGCAATAAATATTTTAAGGTCTGTTAATTTTGCAGACGACCAAGTAGGTTATGCCGTGGGAGATTCCGGTACAATAATAAAAACAATAAATGAAGGCAATGATTGGGTAACTCAAAATTCAGGAGCGGCATATTCGTTAAATTCTGTTTTTTGTACAGATGCAAATATTGTTTATGCAGCCGGAGAAAACGGAACTATATTAAAAACCACAGATGGCACAAATTGGTCCCTGCAAAATTCCGGAACCACATCTTACCTTACATCATTATATTTCATTGATGCCAATACAGGTTATACCGTGGGTGAAAATGGCACAATACTAAAAACAACAGATGGAGGTACTAATTGGTCAATTCAATATTCAAACGGTTCATATTACTTCAGTTCCGTTTATTTTACTGATGTTAATACAGGTTATGTTGCCGGATATGATATTAATGGCATTGACTTAATATTCAAAACTACAGACGGAGGCACTAATTGGATTGGACAAAACCCTGGGACTACATCCTACCTGATGTCATTATATTTCATTAATGCCGATACGGGTTATGCTGTGGGGGGAAATGGTACAATATTAAAAACAACAGATGGCGGCACTAATTGGATTACTCAATATTCAAATAGTTTATATTACTTCTACTCTGTTTATTTTACCGATGCTAATACGGGTTATGCTGTTGATGAAAGTTGTGGCACCATAAAAACCACAAACGGAGGTATTGACTGGTTTGAGATAGAATATTTTCCTTACAATCTTGCATCAATTTTTTTTACTAATAATAATACAGGTTATATCGTAGGTAATTATAATTATGAAAAAGGAGTCATATTGAAAACTTCCGATGCAGGAATAAATTGGACTATTCAAAATAAAGGAGTTTTTGATGATCTTATGTATGTTTATTTTTCGGGAGATACAGGATATGTTTTTGGTTATAATTTATATAAAACCACTGATGGTGGCACAAATTGGATTATTCAATATTCAAATTCAAATTATTACTTCAACTCTGTTTATTTTACGGATGTTAATACGGGCTATGTTATTGCTTATGATTATAATGGCTTTAGTGAAATATTAAAAACCACAGATGGAGGTGCAAACTGGATAACTCAATATACAGATAGTTTAAATTACTTCTACTCTGTCTATTTTACAGATGCTAATACAGGTTATGCTATTGCTTATGATTATAATTATTACAATAGTATAATACTAAAAACCACAGATGGAGGCACAAACTGGATAACTCAATATTCAGATAGTTTAAATTACTTCAACTCTGTTTATTTTACAGATGCTAATACAGGTTATGCTGTTGCTTGTGATTATAATGGCTTAAGTAAAATACTAAAAACCACAGATGGAGGTGCAAACTGGATAACTCAATATTCAGATAATTTAAATTACTTCAACTCTGTTTACTTTACAGATGCTGATACAGGTTATGCTGTTGCTTATGATTCTACCGATTACGTTAGTATAATTTTAAAAACCACAGATGGAGGTACGACCTGGATAATTCAACATACAGATACTTTATCTTATTTTACCTTTGTTTATTTTACAGATGCTAATACAGGATATGTTATCGGAAGTTATGGTACAATACTAAAAACCACAGATGGAGGGACAAACTGGATAACTCAAAATTCACATATTTATTATGATTTAACCTCTGTATATTTTACAGATGATAATACGGGATATGCTGTCGGAGCGAATGGAACAATATTAAAATATACCGATACCGCGGGTTTAGATGATAATTCAATGGCAGAAACAAATATAATTATATATCCAAACCCAAGCAGCGGGCAATTTACTGTTAAAAGTAAAAGCAACATAAATTCAGTTGAAATATACAATATGCTTGGAGAAAGAATTTATACTGTTTCCAACTTTAAACAACAAACTTCAAACAAAATAAACCTTTCTAACTATCCCAACGGAATTTATTTTGTAAAAATTTATGACGGAGAGAAAACTCATACAGAAAAAATTGTGATACAGTAACAATTCTTTACGAATGACAGTAAACTAAACCAACTCACAACATTAAATTGCCGACAATTCCTGATCGTTAAGGCGCAATTATAAAAGCAACATGGAAATATTTGACGAATTGCCAGGGAAACCAATCAATGGGCAACCCGATCATCTTGTAGACAAGAGCGAAAAACCCGAACATGCTGTCATTGTTTGTTTCAATTATGGACTTGAGGAGATTGAGCCTTTATACCAATTGGAGGAAGAGTTGGAAAAAATAATTGCTGACAATAATGTTGGCGAGTACGACGGACACGAAATAGCAATGGACAATAGTGATGGTACGCTTTATATGTACGGACCAAACGCAGAGAAATTATTCAAAGCGGTAAAACTGACATTAGAAAAAACTGACTTTATGAGAGGCGCTACTGCAAACCTTCGGTTTGGACCACCAGCAGAAGATGTAAATGAAATAGAAGTTAAAATATAGTGGGATATAATTATTTTAACTTTGAACATTGAACTTTTAAAGGCATCTCTAAAAATTGAAAATCAGCTTTACCCCTAACCCTAAAGGGAGGCTGATTTTCAGATGTTTCACCCTTTAGGGACGGGGTAAAAAAACATCTGAAAATTAGTTTTTAGAGGTTCCCTTAACTTTAAACCTTAAACAAAACGCATGAAAGCATACATTTTTCCCGGACAGGGCGCACAATTTGTTGGCATGGGCAAGGATTTGTATGAAAAATCTTCCCTTGCAAAAGACCTGTTCGAAAAAGCGAACGATATTCTTGGTTTTCGCATCACCGACCTGATGTTTAACGGAACCGATGAAGACCTGAGGCAAACAAAAGTTACACAACCTGCAATTTTTCTTCATTCTGTGATTCTTGCAAAAACACTTGGCGATACTTTCAAACCCGACATGGTTGCCGGTCATTCGCTGGGAGAGTTCTCTGCATTGGTTGCCAATAAAACATTGTCGTTCGAAGACGGACTTGTTCTTGTGTCAAAACGAGCTATTGCCATGCAAAAGGCATGCGAAACAAATCCTTCCACAATGGCTGCTATTCTTGGACTTGACGATAAGGTAGTGGAAAATATTTGCAAATCTATAAAAGACGAAGTGGTTGTTCCGGCAAATTATAACAGTCTTGGACAGCTTGTTATTTCAGGTTCTTTGAAAGGAATTGAAATTGCCTGCGAAAAGCTGAAAGCCGCCGGCGCTAAAAGAGCTTTGCCTTTAAAAGTTGGTGGCGCATTCCATTCGCCGCTAATGGAACCGGCACGTGTTGAACTGGCAGCAGCTATCAATTCAACTTTATTCAACAAGCCTATCTGCCCTGTTTACCAGAATGCAAACGCTCAAAGCGTTACCAATCCTGATATTATTAAGGAAAACCTGATCTCTCAGCTAACATCACCTGTTTGCTGGACACAGATCGTACAGAACATGATCGCCGATGGCGCCTCTATCTTTGTTGAAGTAGGACCCGGTACAGTTTTACAAGGGCTTGTTAAAAAAGTAAAACCGGATGTTGAAGCTTACAGTGCTTGATCTTTTCTTGGTTTATGGTTGATGGTAAATAGCAGCAAGTTTGGTCTTAAGTCATTGGTCATAGGGATAAACCATATATCTATAACCTAAAACTAAACCTACTTCCAAGCCCGTTACCCATAAACTTCTTTCTAATATATATTTATAAAGTAAGGTAAACGCGCCTGCACGCCTTTCATGTTTTTCACATTCCGAATATATTGGTAATATTCATACACATCTCCCAATTCTTTTTTAAGCAATGCATCGTTTGCTCCACCTGATAAACCTTCCAGAATTTGTGTAAAAGGATCTTTTTGTTCGGGTAACGATTGAATTTTATACTCTCCGATCTTAGCGAGTTTTGCTGCAAGTTCAATTGCTTTTTCAAGTCCGCCGAACTCATCAATAAGCCCAATATCTTTGGCATCAACACCGCACCATACCCTTCCCTGCCCGATGGAATCCACCTGGTCGGTACTCATATTTCTTCCATCTGCAACATGCTTGATAAATGTCTGGTAAATGTTTTCAACATCGCTTAAATAAACAGCTTTTTCCGATTCAGTCAAAGCACGTGTGACCGTGCCAAAATCAGCATAATTGTTAGTTTTTACATTATCGAAAGTGATGCCTAATTTTTCATTGAATAATCCTTTTAAATTCGGCACTAATCCGAATACTCCTATTGAGCCGGTAATCGTACTGGGGTCAGCTACGATTTTCGTTGCTGCACAGGAAATATAATATCCGCCTGATGCAGCCACATCACCCATCGAAGCCACAACGGGTTTGACTTTCTTTGCAAGTGCTACTTCTCTCCATATAACTTCCGAGGCCAGCGCACTGCCGCCCGGAGAATTTACACGCAAAACAATTGCTTTAACCGTAGAATCAAGCCTTGCTTTTCTTATAGCTTCGGATATTCTCTCTGAGCCAATGGTTTTATCGTTGCCTTTTCCACTTTCAATCTGCCCGATGGCATATATGATGGCGATCTTATCTTTTGATTTTGTGATCTTCTTTGATTTATCAGGCGCATTAGCATATTTGTTGATTGTCATCAGGCTGATTTTATCTTTTTCACCAATTCCAAGTTTGGTGCGCAACGCTGCAAGCAGTTCATCTTTGTATACTAATCTATCAGCAAGTTTATGCGTTACAGCATCTGCTGCTTTCTGCACCTTAAAGCTGTCAGCAATCATGTTAAGATCATCTCTGCTTATTTTACGCGAATCCGATATACCATCCAACAGATGATTCCATATTGAACTGAGATATTTCAGCGTCTGCTCTTTATTGGCGTCACTCATTTTGTCAAGGATAAAAGGCTCTACCGCACTTTTGAATTTTCCATGACGGATGATCTGAATATCTACATTCATTTTTTCGAATAAGCCCTTATAAAACATAACCTCACCATCCAATCCCTTAAACTCCACAATACCTTCCGGATTCAGATATATACTATCTGCAACAGAAGCAAGATAATATGCCTTCTGGGTATATGTTTCGCCATAGCTTATTATAAATTTCCCGGTTTTTTTAAAATCAAGCAAGGCATTCCGGATCTCTTCTACAGTGGCTATGCCGGAAGGGACGGAGCTAAGGTCTAAATAAATGCCTTTAATATTTTCGTCGGTTTCTGCTTTTTTAATATTTTTAAGTATTTCATTTAGCCCCGGAGGATTTGAAACCTTTAGCGAAAAGAAATTGATGGTTTCAAATGGGTTATTTGAAGAACGATCAGGGATCACTTCATTTAATTTAAGTTGAAGCACTGTGTTCTTGGGGACAATAACAATCTCTTTTCTCGAAAAGGATGATAACGAAACGGCAATTGCCATCATGATAAAAAAGAAGATTATAAATACCAGGATAAAGCCGGCCATCGAGGCAAACATGAATTTAAAGAACTGTTTCATATTTCAAAGATTTTAACGGTTTGATTAAAAGGTTTTCTTTCGCAATATTATGAAAAATAAATGATTTAACGTTATTTTTGATATAATGATAGTTAATCTGTAAAAATTTTTCAACAAGATTATTTTCGTATTAAACTTATTGTAATTTTGAGGCCTGCCTATCGGCAGACAGGCAAATGTTTAATTGTTATGGGTGTCGCATACTTGCTTCTCGGATCGAATCTCGGCAATAAAGAAGAGAATCTTAGAAATGCCGTCAAACTTCTGAAGAAATTCGGGAAAGTGAGAAAGCATTCTGCTATTTACGAAACAGAGCCCTGGGGTTTTTCAGACGAAAGGAATTTTTTTAATAAAGCTATATGCTTAGAAACATCACTAAACCCATTTGAACTTTTTACGGAGATTTTAAAAATCGAAATCTCTATCGGCAGAAAAAGACAGATTAAGCAATGGGTGGCAAGGGAGATTGATATTGACATTATATTTTATGATAATCTTATCCTTAGCGAAGAATTTCTTATTATTCCTCATCCTCACTTAAAAAACAGGAAATTTGCATTGGCGCCATTGGAAGAAATTGCATCTGGTTTCATTCACCCTGTTTTAGGAAAAAGTATTACTGAATTATTAAAAGAATGTCCTGATGATTGTGAAGTTGAATTACTCCATTCTCCTTCCTTTGACTGCATAACCCCTAACTGAAATGAAGTATAATTACATTGCTATCGAAGGAAATATCGGGGCGGGAAAAACTTCGCTTGCTACCAGGATATCCGAACAATTCAATGCAAAAATAATCCTTGAACAATTCGCAGATAATCCTTTTCTTCCAAAATTTTATGAAAACCCTGCACATTATGCTTTCCCGCTTGAACTTTCATTTCTTGCAGCCCGGTATCATCAGTTAAAAGATGAACTTACCAAACAGGACCTGTTCAAGACTTTTACCATTTCTGATTATTTTATAAACAAAACTCTGATTTTTGCACAAAAAACACTTCAGTCAGACGAATTTGCACTTTTTACTAAATTGTTCTATATCATTAACACTACTTTGCCAAAGCCCGACCTGCTGGTTTACCTTTACCTGAATATTGACAATCTGAAACGAAACATAACAAAGAGAGGTCGATCTTATGAACTGAACATGGAAAAAGAATACCTTGAAAAGATACAGACGGGCTACTTCGATTTTATCAAATCGCAGCAGAACATGCGCATTTTAATCATCGACACCAATAATATTAACTTTGTTAACAACGAAAATGATTATAAAAGAATCACAAATATCATTATTGATAAGGATTACGATATAGGGATTACAAGGATATCATTATAATCTGATACCATGTCAAACTTGCTTCTACGAGTTAAGATTGCTTCACCTTCCTTCGTCGGCTTCGCAATGACGTCATTGCGAGGAGGAACGACGAAGCAATCTATTTGACATATCACTCTTAACACAACAATAGTTTGTAACAAATTTCTTTTTTATTGGTAATTAATGAAAAAAGCAGTGTTCCGTATTCTCAATTATTTCAAAGCAGTATGCCTGTTGATACTGCTGATTTGTATTCCCCGACAGATGTGTGCACAGCAAACCACAGCTGATAGCCTGCTGAAAGCATTAAAATCTGCGCCGGAGGATACATCAACGGTTAACTTATTAAATAATCTTTTCAAAGAATACCAGAATGATGATCCAACCAAGGCGCTTAAATATTCAAAGCAGGCCCTGGAATTGGCTGCCAAACTTGGGTTTCAGCGCGGCATTGCATCTTCATACAACAATATTGGATTTGCCTGTTTCAATAATGGAAATACAAACGATGCTCTCGACAATTATTTAAAGGCCCTTGAAATTTTTAATGACATCGGATTTAAAAAAGGTTCTTCTATAACCCTTGCCAATATCGGTAATTTGTTTTACAGTCAGGGCAACTATCCCAAGACAATTGAATACTACCTTCAATCGCTTTCGTTGGC
>Ga0265296_1004971_pt1 | contig 11221 bp, 9 predicted proteins | sample MunlanPumphouse1_FD_189073 | JGI IMG/M metagenome (GOLD analysis project Ga0265296, IMG submission 189073) | Groundwater microbial communities from a municipal landfill in Southern Ontario, Canada - Pumphouse #1 | ecosystem: Environmental > Aquatic > Deep subsurface > Groundwater | place: Canada...
TGGATCTGATAATTGGACAAATAAAATGGTAGATAAATTTAATTTAAAAGCGACCTTGAGAAACCCCGGTAGGCCAAACAAAGGCTCCTGACCCCATTAACCTTATAAATTTTATGATTCCAGAATTTCCAAATTTTAAAAAAATTGAATTAAGCGACAAAAAAGAAGTGGAAAGTTTTACCTCAAAATTTCCTCCTTATTCGGATTTCAATTTTACGAGCCTGTGGGCATGGGACACTAACGAAAAACGCATGCTCTCCAAATTAAATGGGAATCTTGTTGTTCGTTTCACTGATTATATTACAGGCAAATCGTTTCTGTCTTTCCTTGGAGAAAATGAAATATCTGAAACTACTTCTAAGCTGATAACCTTTTCTAAGGAAAATTATCGAGTGGATTTTTTACGATTGATCCCCGAAGAAATTGCTAATACCTTGGATAAATCTAGATTTACGATTTTATCTGATATGGACTCCCGTGATTATGTTTATTCTGTTCAAAATTTAAAAAATATGCATAATTGGTCAGGACACCGATCATGCAGAGGAATTAAACAATTCTTAAGATTGCACCCTGATTATTTAGTAAAAATTTCATCACTAAAAGAAATACAAAAAGGTGAATATGAAAAAATATTTGGGGAATGGGCGAGATCTAAAAATATAGAAAATTACTTTGAGTCAAATGAATACAGGGCATTTAAAAAATTTCTTGAACTAAAAGACGAAAATATTCAGTTTGTTTCACTGTATAAGAACGACCAGCTCATTGGATTTACTGCATACGAAATTACTTCAGGAGACTATGCAATTGCTCATTTTTCAAAAGCAAATATTAAACATCATTCGGCAATTTATGACATATTAAACTGGGAGGAAGCAAAATCATTAGATAAAAAGGGGGTTAAATGTTATAATTGGGAGCAGGATTTGGGTATTGAAAATTTAAGAAAATCAAAAATGAATTATTGCCCAATAAATTTCTTAAAAAAGTACAAAGTCTACCTTATTAATAAGTAATATATTATAATTTATGACTTGGTTTTTTATAGCTCTGATTGGAACATTTTTCTACGCTTGCACAAACCATATAGATAAAATACTTCTGGAAAAATATTTTAAAGGCGAAGTTGGTGCGCTTTTTCTTTTTTCTGCTCTTCTCTCTATTTTAGCTCTCCCATTTCTGCTTTTAGTTGATCCGTCTGTGCTTAATGTTAGCCTAAGCAACATGCTAGTTTTAATGGTAGTAGCCATATTCCATTTATTAGTGGTATGGTTTTATTTAATAGCATTAAAACACGATGAGGCATCAGTTGTAATTGTATTTTATCAATTAGTACCTGTATTTGCCTATATATTAGGATATTTAATTTTAGGGGAAACACTAACCAGATTGCAATTAATAGCTATGGCGTTAGTGATTTTTGGAACCACTATAATTTCCTTTGAGATAGATATAGATAATAAGTTCAAACTTCGTCGAAAAGTAATTCTACCCATGCTCGCTGCCGCTTTTTTTTGGGCGGCTGGTGGAACCGTATTTAAAATGGTCGCACTTGAAGAGAATGTCGTAAGATCGCTTTTCTGGGAACATTTAACATTAACTGTAGCCGGAGTCGTAATATTTATATTTATTCGCTCGTATCGAGAAAACTTTTTGCTGGTAATTAAAAACAGTTCCAAAACAATTTTGTCGTTTAATCTTTTAAATGAGACTTTATATATGCTTGGCAATATTATTTTTGCATTTGCGTATATAATGGCCCCTGTTTCACTTGTTCTATTGACAGATTCTTTCCAACCAGTTTTTGTGCTAGTCATAGGAATATTTCTAACAATTTTTTTCAAAAAAATAACAGTTGAAAAAATACAAGCAAAACATTTATGGCAGAAGATTTTTGCTATTTGTATAACTGGGATAGGCACATATTTATTGTTTATTTCATAAACTATTGTTGTTTATTAGTTAAATCTGTTATAATTTTAATACAAAGCAATGAAGATTAAATATCAGAATTTTTTGAGAAATAATTTTTTTTTACTAATACTTTTATTTGCCGTAATTGTTGTTGTATTTCTTTCTTATAATCGCTTTATTGTGCGTCGAGATTATATTGTCGAGTATGAAGGAAATTGTGATCCTACTGTTGATGTATGTTTTATAGGATGTGAAGATGATGAATGTATTGAGAATTATTATTATTTCAATATACAAAAATATGCTGCTGATTTGTATGGACAATGTGGAGAAGATATTACAGATTGTGAAGAGGCTAACGTTTGCTTGCCAGAAGATCATAATTGTTCTATCACTTATTGTGATGTAGAAGTGGATGGAGATATTTGTACTTTAATATCTGAATCCAATAGCGAAATCCAAAATGGTGATAGAGATTTTCAAGAGAAAGAGCTTTTACAAGATAATAATGACAACAATAATATATGATTTGTTATTTATATCCCGAACCAATATATCTTTTATTCTCTTATGATGTTCCAGTATTACTGTACTATGCTCAAATTCCAGCGACCGTAGTAGCCCTTTTGTTGAGCTTTTATGTTTTTTGGAAGGGTAGACAATTTTTGCTTAATCGCCTTCTCTTTTTAATTGCGATTTTTTTTTCGTTCTGGACATTCACGACACTTATTGTGTGGGCGGGTAATGATGGAGGTTTAATGGCTTTTATTTGGCCATTCTATAATCTGATTCTTAGTTTTATTGCTATATTTTGTATTTATTTTATTTATGTTTTTCTTACAAAAAAAGATGTGGGGTTCCGTTTAAAAATTATTTTTTTAACTTTACTTGCTCCTGTTTTGATTTTAGCGTCTACTAATTTTAATATAAGCGGTTTTAATATAACAAATTGCGATGCTTTTAATTTTGAGTGGCTTCCGCTCAAAATTTATGGCACTTCTCTTGGTTTGTTGGCGATGGTCTGGATTCTTATTCTGCTTATTCGTCAGTATCGTACCGTAGCTTCTGATTTCAGGAAACAAATAGTTCTCATGGGAATAGGAATTGAATTATTTCTCTTTTCTTTTTTTGGTATGGAATTTCTGGCAACTTATCTTACAAAAATAGGTATGTTGCCAGATTCTCAACTAGAACTATATGGACTATTCGGTATGGTCATTTTTATGATTTATATTACTATTTTAATTGTTAAATTTAAAACCTTTAATATAAAATTAATTGCAACTCAAGCATTAGTATTAGGACTTGCTGCTTTAATTGGCTCACAATTTTTCTTCATTAAAGTTCCTTTAAATATGCTTTTAAATGGTATTACTTTTATTGCTTCAATAATTTTTGGTTATTTTTTAATTAAATCCGTTAAAAAAGAAGTAGAGCAGAAAGAAGAATTAGCAAAGCTTAATATTGATCTTCAGGAACTATTGAAGCAAAGAGAGAGCTTGGTGCATCTTGTTACTCACAAAGTTAAAGGTTCTTTTACTCGCTCAAAATATATTTTTGCTGGAATTTTGGATGGAACTTTTGGTGAAATAAATGCAGAGGTGAAAACGCGGGCACAGCAAGGATTAGATTCAGATAATATGGGAATTGAAACAGTAGATTTAGTTTTGAATGCCGCTAATTTGGAAAAAGGGACAGTCAAATATGATATGAAGAACGTCGATTTTGGAGAATTGGTAAAGAGCACAATTTCTGAAAAGAAACTTTCTATTGAATCAAAAGGATTAAAATTAGAAACGGAAATCAAAGATGGTATTTATAATGTTCTTGGTGATTCTTTGTGGCTTAAAGAAGTTTCAAATAATTTAGTTGAAAACGCTCTAAAATATACCAGGGAAGGGAAGATAACTGTGGGACTTGAAAAAAAGGACAAGAAAATTTTGTTTTATGTAAAAGATACGGGTGTGGGAATAACACCGGAAGATAAAGTTAGTTTGTTTACCGAGGGTGGACGCGGAAAAGAATCGGTGAAAATAAATGTAGATAGTACCGGCTATGGTCTTTACTCAGTAAGATTAATAGTGGAAGCGCACAAAGGCAAAGTTTGGATGGAACCTAACAAAGAAGCCAACGGCTCTGTATTCTTTGTAGAACTCGACGCGGTTTAAAAACTATACACAATTTTAGTTTTATTTGATCCAAGTGAGAATAATTTTATAGTTTTTATTCAGAGTTGAATATATACTTTTTATTATTTTTTTATGTAGCTTTTTGTCGCTACTTTTCACAGGGTCTTTAATGTATTTATTATGTGAAGTCAATTCTGAAAAAGCGTGAATCTTTTTTGTTTGATTCGGAAATTGTTTTGTTAAAGAATTTTTTTTTCCTGAATAAACTTTATTATCCATAGCAATCACTATTCCTGCTTTTTTTATAATGTTGGCTGTAATTTTTTGAAACTTATGATTGCTAATATCAATGTTAAGTTTTTGCAAGGTTGGATTTGCAGCTTCCCATTCTTTTGGGTAATCTGATAGGCGTTTATGTTTTGGTGGAGCAGTCCCTTGAGTACCTTGTAAACCATAGGAATCTACTATAAATCTTGAACTTAGTTTATTCTTTTTGAGAACATCTATAAAACACTGAGCTGCAATAACAGAACGGTGAATATTTCCATTGCAAACAAATATGACTATTTTTTTCATAACTATATTATAACAAAAAAATGGCAAGAACATTATAGTTCCTGCCATTCATTAATGATTAATCCAATATTTCAACAATACCTTTTGGTCCATTCACACGTACCTTCATTCCTGTCTTAATAATTTGGGTAGCATGTGGGACGTTAAGAACAGCCCCAATGTTCATTTCTCGGGCGTAGATTGCTCCGTGAGCCAGAAGTCCTCCAACTTCCGTTATTAATCCACCCTCTGAACCAAGAATTGCCAATACAGGCGACCAAGCAGGATCAGTAGTAATAGTCACTAATATTTTCCCTGGAGAAAGCCTTGATATTGCTTCTTTTTCTGAGAGACTTGTAATAACTATAGCCTCTCCTTCGGCCACTGCATTAGTTACACCAATACCTAGAAGAATATTAGAAGTGCTAGAGATATATTTTCCGATTTCATCTAGTTGATCAGTAAATAATACTGGAGGGACTTCTATTTTATTTTCCTTTTTACTTTGGTTATGTCTTTTTGTGGCCAGGTTTTTCATTCCAGACTTGTTTTCACAAATCTTAAATATTTCCTCTGGATTAAGATAGAAAATTAATCCTTTAGACCATTTAAGTTGGTTTTCCATCTGGACAGCTATTTGTCGCAACAATGCGTATCCCTTAAGAAAGTGAAATTTTACTACTTCCCGTAAAGGTAAATAAGTTCGCGCTATCTTAACCTCACGACTAAGTTCAGTTCCTCGATTTTGAGCTATGGCGGTAAGACTCTGGAGCAATTTTTCAGATTTAGATTGAGCATTAATATAGCTCTCTGTTTCTGATAATTCAAGTTTCTCAGATATCTCACCTATGAGTTGTGGTTGGTCGTGATACCTTGGAGTTGATATTTCTAATTCGTGACTAGCAAGGTGTCCATAATGAGCGAGAATGGTGTCTAGGCTTATTAGTCCTTGTTTAAACGACCTAAGATCAAGACTGAATTGAAGATTTGGGTTGTTTTCTGGCGATATTCCTCCAATCAAAGTGTTGAGGTAGCTTTCTCCGTCCTTTTCAAATAGTTCTTGTAACAAATTACGGAGACGTGCAAAAGAGAAAAATCCAAGACGAGCTACTTTTACAAAAAGTGGACAAGCTCGAGTACGTAATAAATCACAAACTAATCTGTATCTTTTTGAGAGCTCAGCCAAATTAGTTGTAGGGCTATTCAAAGAGGAAGTTAGTATGCGCGTCCATTCAATCAGTACAATTTGACAATCTTTATACAAAGTATCTTCTAAATTTCGGATACCTGTAAAGAAATTTTTATAAGCTAGGTCATATTGATTAGCTTTTTCTTCCCCAAAAATTCTTACTAGAAAGTCGAGAGATGGGTTCTGATTATACAATTGTACTTCTGGATAATTACCTAACGATGGATTTTTCTTAATGCATGTCAGATAATAATTCACTAACTCGGCATAATCCTCCAAAGGAATTCCTTGGATACGATAAGTGAGAGCATCGTGAATAATACTACATCTTGGTTGACCAGCCACTAATCGAAAAAATCCAGCATTTAGCTCTTCACCAATATTATAGCCCATTTCATTACGGGCAGTTCTAATTGCTCCTTGTCCATGGGCAAAACAATAACTGAAGAGTCCAAAACTCATTTGAGTAGGATGAGGAGTAAGAATTTCACTAATATTTTGATCACTCAAGATATCAGGTAAAAGTTGACAACCAAGGTCAGCTAATCTTTTTTTTTCATCATTTAGCTCGTTAGCTATTGACTCGGTTACTTCTTTTATTGGAGAAATTATATCAGTGGTAATGTTACGAGATTGATTGAGATAAAGAAATCCTGTGTCTTTTTCAATTGCCCATTCAATATCTTGGTCTCTACCAAATAATTCTCGTAGTTGACGACCAACCAACACTAGCTCGCTTATCTGTTCTAATGAAAGAGAGGGATAAGTTGCTCCTTCTTTGCTTAGTACATGACCATCAATTGCGTCTACATAATAGCGGCTAGGTTCAATGTGACCTGAAACTAATTCTTCAGCCACTCCAGTAATTACCTCTATAACCATTACATGATCGTCAAGAGTAACGGGGTGGCGGGTGAACAGAACACCTGCTTTTTCTGCTTTTACCATTTCCTGTAGGATTAAAGCTAGATTTCCTGATTTAATACCATGTGATTTAGCATATGCTTTTACAGTTTCTCCATTAGATGCTTCAGCACATTGAAGAATTGCTGTTTGTAATTCTTCTTTTTCTATAAAGAGTTTACTTATAAACTGACCAGCCCAAGAGAATAGTCCATCTTCTCCCACGGCTGAACTACGAACTGCGATTCCTCCATTGAGATCGAGATTTTCACAAATCGTGTTTAATAGTTTACTAGTAATCTTGTGGTTGGCCAATATCTCTAAGATTTCTCGAGTATCTAGAACAAGAGCTTCTTTCACTCTTAGTCCAAGCAATTGCATCTGAGCTAATCTAAAGGCCTTGCCCCCGACAACTTTTTCTGTTGAATTTACTACTTCTTGTAATTTAAACATGGGATTCCTCCTTTTTATTTATTTGTCAAAGAATTATTAAGACTTTTTCATTAGTCTGAGGAATTTTAAAAGTTTCCACAAACTTTTTTGTTTTTTTAATAAAAACAACTGGCTTTTGAGCCAGCTACTATGTTTTAGAATAATATGTAGATATCTAAAATACAGTGGTCAGCCTAAAAGCAACCCTTTGAGACTCCACCAAGTGATGTTATTTTTATGACTGTTATATTTCATATATAATAATACATTAACATAACCAAAAATTAAAATCAAGCCCCCATATTAGGTCCAGTGTGGATAACTCTAAAAGTCTTTTTGGGATGAATGGAATAGTTTTATATTTAAAAAATAAAATCCCTATTTTTAATAGGGATTTTTTGTAATTACTTAATCCTAAATAGGATTGCGCGAGCGCGGGGAGACTCGAACTCCCAGTCATAGTTTTGGAGACTATTGGTTTGCCATTAACCGACGCGCCCTTTTAGAAGGACAAAAAATCAATTGAAATATATTATACATATTGTATTAGATATTGCAAATTTTTGTTTGTTTATTTGACAAAAAATAAAAAAGCCGGAAGTCTAACCTCCGGCCTGTTAATTTTTGAAAACTATTACATTCCTAGTGCATCAGAAACTATTTTCATAGTTTCTTTGGCTCGAGAAATAGCAATTTTACTACTTAAGTCTAATTGTAGTGAATATTTTTCTTTATTTATAACAATTTCTTGTCTCTTTGATTGAAAATTAGATAAGAAATTTATTACAACTTCCATAAAGATCTTTTTGAAAGTACCCATTACATTTAGACCATTCATATGGTCACTTATTATGTGATCAATTTCTTCTAGAATGTTGTTGTCATAACAAATTGATTTAATAAGAGTGACGTGGCTTCTTAAATTCTCAGACATATTGCTAGCAGAAGCTGTTTGCGCAAGTTTGATTTTATTTTTTACTGCATCAACATTATCAGTTAAGAAGATAGCATCTTCTGGTTTAGATTTACTCATTTTTGATTCTCCCCGTAAAGAAAGAATCTTAATCATATCTAAGACATGAGTTTGTGGTTCGGGGAAGATTTCTTTTACTTCCTGATTGAAACGCCTTGCTATTTTTCGAGCAATTTCAATATGAGATTCTTGGTCTTTTCCAACAGGAATAATATTTGCCCTTTGAACAAGGATATCTGCGGTCATCATTACTGGATACATCATAAGTAATGCGTTGGCATTTTCAACCGTTTCTGATTTTACCTTCTCTTTTAATGTAGGTTGGCGCAGAAGTTCTGCCACAGAAACATGTCGTGCTAACAACAAAGTTAATATCCCTATTTCATTGGCGATAGAAGATTGTTTGTATATGATTGTCTTTTTTGGGTCAATTCCAGCGGCTAACAGGTCAATTAGTATTTCGTCACTGTATTTTAGTATTTCTGGTTCATTGTCTGTAAGGGCATGAATATCGGCAATGAAAACATAAGGTTCCACTCCCTGTTTTTGGAAGGCGAGTATGGGCATTATTGCACCAATATAATTAGCAATAGTGAGGTTACTGGTTGGACGAATGCCTGTAAGTACGATTTCTTGTTTTGGGATTTTCATGAGGCACTTCCTTTTAGTTTAATTAAGATATTGGGATCACAGTTTTTTTGTGGAAACAATGTCAGAAATTAATAAATCAATTGTTTCCTTTGTAACATGTTGCATTACAACAACATGGGCTCTGGTGTTTTTTGTAGCGAGTTGCCATTTTTTGATGATTTCTTTTGGTGGCATATCGAATGTTACGATATTTGAATTTTCATTTAATTTAGGATTATAACCGATATCATTAAATAATTTTTCCAAGTATTTTGCATTTTTAATACACTCGATAGCTTCTTTTTTAAAACCCTCAACGCCTTTGTTTTCAATCAATGCCCATAAAAATATAGCTAGCTGGCCATTTCTTGATCCAGAAATAGTTGTATCATCCGAGTCTATATACTCAATAGAATTGACAAAACCGCCACGTGGTTTTTCTTTAGAAAGAAAAATTCCAGAAGGAAATGGAATGCCAAAGAATTTGTGAGTTGATATAGAGATGCTATTAACATTCTTAATTCCTATTTCTTTTTCAATTTCCAAGAACGGAATAAACCCTCCGAATAAAGCTGCATCACAATGGATGTAATAATCCTTATGTGATGTCTCTTCTAAAATAGCGAGAGCTCTATTCACATTGTCAATAGCCCCATCGAAAGTAGTTCCCATTGTTAGATTAATGATAGGTATTTTTTTACACCAATATAGGTTAAAATACAAATCTTCATAATCAATTTCCCCATTAGAAGAAGTTTTAATTTCTTTATAAGGGATATTAAGAATGAAAGCATTTTTTTTAATTGAGTAATGTCCATTAGTTGAATATAAAACACTTTCTGGGTATTTACTTCTTCCGAGAAGTAGCCCCATTGCATTACTTTCTGTACTACCATTAGTGAGATATCCCCAGTAGTTAGAATTGAAGTTATAGATTTTTTTGAAAAATTCAAGAACTTTGAGCTCGTATTGTTTCGAGTGCATTCTGTAGGCTTCATCTACACAATTAGGGTCACCTACATTATTAATAATAAAATCAAAGAACACATTTAATTCTGAGAAATCATTATTAAGATTACCTGGATATCCCAGCATAAATGGTGCACTAGCTTTTAACTGTGAATAAAATTCACGCATTTCTTTAGTTAGAGGTACCATGTTTTTCTCCTTTCTATTGATTTTTCAATGAATTATCGTTTACCCATAAAATACCAAATTAAAATAGACTTGTCAATATCAATATATTTTTAATCCTTTAGAATTTTGATATACTGTCTATATGGTAAAAATTGTTGCAATTGGGGGAGGAGAAATAGGAAGACCAGGGTTTCCTGTTGAAACCACAAAAATAGATAAAGAGTTAATAAGGCTAACGGGTAAGAAAAATCCTAAATTGCTTTTTATTCCTACGGCTAGCTCAGATTCTGAATCATACTACGAAATTGTAAAAAATTATTTTGGTAAAAAGTTAGGTTGTAAAACTGATGTTTTATATTTGATAAAAAAAGAATTAAACAAGAAAGAAATTGAAAACAAAATTTTGAAATCAGATATTGTTTATGTTGGGGGTGGAGATACTTTAAAGATGATGAAAATATGGAGAAAAAATGACGTGGATAAAATTTTAAAAGAAGCATATAAAAAGGGGATTGTTCTTTCGGGTTTAAGCGCTGGTTCGATATGTTGGTTTAAATGGGGGAATTCTGATTCTAGAAGATTTACTAATCCTAAAGCAAATTTAATTAAGGTTTCTGGTCTAGGGTTAATTAATGCCCTACATTGTCCCCACTATGATATTGAGAAAGATAGAAAAATAGATCTTAAAAAAATGATGAAAAAAACTCCTGGCGTTGCGATTGCCATAGATAATTGTTGTGCAATTGAAGTTATTGATTCTAAATATAGAATTATTAGTTCTAAATCATCGGCTAATGCATATAAAGTTTATTGGAAGAATAATAAATACTTTGAAGAAGTAATTAAAAAAGAAAAAGGGTTTAAATTATTAAAAGACTTATTAAAAAATAAATGATTACGATTAAAATCTTTATTGGTCTTATCGCTGGTATTGTCGGTACTCTTTCTTTTCTTCCATATTTTCGGGATATTTTTCTTCACAAAACAAAGCCACACATTTACACATGGCTTATTTGGTCTCTTCTTCAGGGAACGAGTGTTTTTATTATGCTCTATGGCGGAGCTGGGATAGGAGTATTGCCTTTTGTGGTTGGCACAGTACTTTGTGGGTCTATTTTTGTTCTTTCTTTTAAATACGGAACAAAAAATATTACACTAATTGATACGATTTGTTTAATCGGAGCTCTTATTGCTTTAATTTTCTATATATTTTTACATGACCCCATATTATCAATTATTCTTGTTTCCATGATAGATTTTATTGGTTTCATTCCTACATTCAGAAAATCATATATTGAGCCCAAAACAGAAACAGCCTCAACATATTTAGTCAGTGCAATTTCAAGTATACTTGCA
>Ga0265296_1004972_pt1 | contig 11220 bp, 7 predicted proteins | sample MunlanPumphouse1_FD_189073 | JGI IMG/M metagenome (GOLD analysis project Ga0265296, IMG submission 189073) | Groundwater microbial communities from a municipal landfill in Southern Ontario, Canada - Pumphouse #1 | ecosystem: Environmental > Aquatic > Deep subsurface > Groundwater | place: Canada...
AACAGCCGCGGAATTGACTTCGATCGAAAACGGCACTTCCGCCTCGGCTCCGGGCATAAGCTGAATCACCCCGCGTTTTATACGGATCCAACGCGCCAGCGAAAGGGTTTTATCCAATTCTCCAGGAGCGATAAATTCTTGTTTGCCTCCTTCGACAGAAACGTCGTTCACCATCGGATACAGATCAACTTTCTTATCCGTATTATTCTTGATCTTGATAATCCGCTCAATCTGCTCCGCGGCCTTTGCCTTTTCATCTATCACATACGGATTAATGGCGACTACCCCATCTTCAGCCCGGGCCGAATGCGCGAACGCCAGAAACAGGCATGCCAAAAATATATTCTTTAATGCAAATTTGCTTTTATCCGCCGACATAATAATACCATTACGATTTAATCTTTAACCAGTTGTTTAATTAATTCCAAGTAATGCTCCGAAACTTAAACAAATTTTTTCTAAATACAAAAAATCAAGAAAAAAACAAGAAATACAAAGCACTCAACATCGCGAACAAAATAACGAAAACAATAACCAGCACCAAAGAAAAATGCATGGCCGGCGAAGAACCGCGGGAAGAAGATGCATAACGGACATTCGGCAATCCGGCCCTTTCCATGGCTTTGCGCACCGCTTTGTTCTTGTAAAAGCGGACGAACAGAACGAACATTCCGCTGATAAAAAACAACACCAAAAATACCGGAGCCAAAATGCGCCACGGTATGATCCAAAACGATTTAACTGAAACCAAACTGCTCTTCCCTTGTCCGCCGTCATCTACGGAAACTCCATATGTAATGCCAAGCGTCGCGGTATATTTTCCAAATGCATTATCGCCGCTCCAAACATTGCCCGCAAAATTCCTGATCGACTTCGGCAAAATATTGCCGCCTTTTTCATTCACCTTAACAACCGATATTTCCTTGCCGAACATATTTTTGATAGAAATCGAGCCGAACGGCTTGATATGGACATTACCGCTATTTTCAATGCGCACAGTAAAATCAACGTTAAAGGGGGTGCCATAAAAATCTTTATCCGTATTAAACTCTAAAACTTGGGCATCCTCCAGAACATCGCCCTTGATTCGAAGCAGAACCAGCGCGGCCGTCTGTTGAGCGATCGCCATACCGGCGCCTTTGTCTTCGTTTTCCTGCTGGAGGCGCGGCGGCTCGGTGCCAAAAACTATGGCGCCAAAATATCCGCCCGGGCCGGCACTCTCTGGAACGTTTACCGTAAAAGGAACGGACATTTCCTGTCCCGGATTCAAGAACAAGCCTTCTTTAGTGATATCGATCCACGAAGCAAGATAATTCCCTTCTTCGGAGCCGGGCGCTATCAAACGCGCGCCGCCCGCCTCGCCTTCTGATTTGAAATCGCGGAGATAAACATAAAACGTCTTAGCCTCACCCGACTCGTTCGTTATACTTACCTCAGAACGCAAGCGCTGACCCGGATCAGCCATTTCTTCGACTTTGACCGGGCTGATCTTAATTCCCGAAGACGGCTGGGCATATACGGTGTTAACATTGATAAAAACAAGCGCCATTAGCAAGGCGGAAAAAATGCTTTTTCTGATTGTCATTTGAAAAAATATTAATATTAAAAAATCAGGACCAATACGCCCCAAAAAATAAAAATTTCCTAGTCATATTTTAACATTTTCCGACAAGAAATACAAACTAAAAAAAACACCCCGGCCGAAATACGGAAAGGGTGTTTTTTTGTTTGCTGATAATATCAGAAAAGCAAGCTTAAAAAGTCGGTGTGCAGACATAAGTGAGAGTATTTTGGTAATCTCCCGCTTCTTGCATGGCAGAAACCTGGACTTTATAGCCGACTAATGCCGTACCAGCGCCGTCTCCGGTCGAATTGGCTGGCCCGTCATGACTGAACACGGTAAGCGGACTGGTTCCATCAAGACCCTGGAAATCTCCAGAATCGAAAGCATCAGTGTCATTGGATGTTACGCCCATATGACCCCAAGTGTTTTCATTGTCGATATTCGGTGTCGGAGCCGCCCAAACCGAAGGCGATGTTGTGGAATAGCTGTCAATATCAGCCGCGGCCGCATTACGCAGATTGCCGTCCTGTTGGACGGTTACCGTAAAGCCGTCGTCAGCGTTTGTTGAAACGCTTAAAACTTGGCCCATGATTTTGGCACTGCCGTTAAGCGTACCGAAATTAATTGCCGTCGGGCTAGATGTTGAAGTCAAAGCTTCTCCGTTCAACATCGTTTCAGCAGTGGCGGTAGCGATCGAAAAAGTCAAAGTGGCAGGCACATAAGCGCTTACCGTAACTTCTTCGATAATATAAATCTTCACCTGAGAAGATTCGATCTCAGCTCCGCCAACTTGATGAGAGCTGATGGTTACTGTGAAATCGCGCGTATCGGAAGGATTCTCCGCATCAGTAACTGTCGTGGTAGCAATAGATGCATTGCTTAACGTTTGACCAGCATCAACAGTGCACCTCACAACCTGCCCGCTCGGTGCGGACTCTGTTGTGTTATCAGGACAAACAGTATTTGCCGCAGTCAGATCAATACCGGCCTCAAATGTAAAATCAACATACTGATCTTCCGCCAAAGAAGTGCCCAAATCAAAAACGATTGTATGGGTTACTCCGGTAGCGCTTGGCGACGAATCGCTAAGAATATCTTTGGCCAAATCCAAAGACACCGCTTTAACGGACGGCACTGAGCCATAAACCGCTAAAAGCGAAAAAATCAAGACTGCCGCAATGGCGATCTTGCCTTTTTTTATTTTTTGCATGGGGATAAAACTTAGCCAATCAATCAAAAATGATTGTATCTGCTAAATTCTTAGAAAAAATAAATTGACCGCACCTTTTCAAAAAGAAAAGATGAGACAAAATAAGTTTATTTTTTAATGTACATAACAAAATTCGACCTTCTCCTCAACGTAAGCTGGGGATAATTTGTTATATATATTATTATAACACAAAATTATGATTAAGAACAATATGATCCTAACAATATTCGATTCTAAATCCGCGCGAACAGTCATCAGTAGCACATTCTAAAATACAAAAACACCCTTCACTTTCGTTCAGGGTGTTTTTATTATGAGCGGGTAACGGGAATCGAACCCGTCTCTCCAGCTTGGAAGGCTAGCATAAAAAGCCACTATACTATACCCGCCTACGTCGCGTGTCGGTTGTGTAAATAACACGGACTGGTTGTGCTCGGTGTTTTGATTATTAAAAAAATTTGCCTGCGACTTCGACGGGCAAGCCCGCTTAATATAATGGCTTACCCTACGAAGCCAAAGGCGAAGTAGGGCCTGCTATCCGAAGCCTTGGCGTAGGATAGTCGGGGTGCTGGGAATTGAACCCAGTCAACATGGTCCCAAACCATGCGTACTACCGGTATACGACACCCCGGGGTTGTAATATATGATATTAGATTTATGATATATGATTTATATCAAAATCATACATCATAAATCTAATATCATAAATTATCTGTGCCCCGGGTCAGAATTGAACTGACGACACTGCGATTTTCAGTCGCATGCTCTACCACTGAGCTACCGAGGCCCGGTGATTTATGATTTATGATTTTAGATTTAAATTAATAAATCATAAATCTAAAATCATAAATCTAAGATTACCTTGTTGCGGGGGTCGGATTCGAACCGACGGCCTCCAGGTTATGGGCCTGGCGAGCTGCCAACTGCTCTACCCCGCTATACGATACATGTATGATGTCAGATTTATGATGTATGATATTTTTAATAAAATAAATCATACATCATAAATCTGACATCATAAATTATCTTGTGGGCGATGAAGGAGTCGAACCTTCCACCTCTTCCTTATCAGAGAAGCGCTCTAACCAACTGAGCTAATCGCCCGAAACAAAAAAGATTGGCTTTAACTAAAGTTAGGACCAATCTTTTTTGCTTTTAAATCAAAGAACGGCCCCATAAAACCGTTTCCGCGTTTTGCGGATTGATTTGGGGCTAGCAGGCGCCAATAATTTTCAACCGTATTGCCTTGCCGCTCACTACGGAGGCAAGGACTTTAATCCTGAACCAGAATAAATTCTGTTCCAGCACTTCATCTTTTTATAGCATACACTGCATAAAAAGTGGAAAGAAGTGTCGACTGGTGATACAAAATATGAAGTTGATGCCGAATAAATTCGGCAATCGACATTCGTAAATCGAAATCACCAATTCTCCCTAGAAAGGAGGTGATCCATCCACAGCTTCCGCTACGGATGCCTTGTTACGACTTCACCCTTATTACCGATCCTACCTTCGTCCGCGCTAGGCGCGGCCTTCGGGTATTACCGACTCTCTTGGTGTGACGGGCGGTGAGTACAAGACCCGAGAACGTATTCAACGCGCCGTGGCTGATGCGCGTTTACTAGCGATTCCAGCTTCATGAGGTCGAGTTGCAGACCTCAATCCGAACTGAGGGTAGTTTTGGGGGATTTGCTCCACCTTACGGTTTGGCGTCCCTTTGTACTTCCCATTGTAGCACGTGTGTAGCCCCAGACGTAAGGACCATGCTGATTTGACGTCATCCTCGCCTTCCTCCCACTTAAAGCGGGCAGTTTCCTGCGACATATAAAACGCAGGATAAGGGTTGCGCTCGTTTCCCGACTTAACGGTACATCTCACGACACGAGCTGACGACAACCATGCAGCACCTGTCTAGCACCCTCGAAGGCTCCCCTGTTTCCAGGGGTCTGCAGCTAGATTTCAAGTCTGGGTGAGGTTCCACGCTTACCGTCGAATTAAACCACATGCTCCACCGCTTGTGCGGGTCCCCGTCTATTCCTTTGAGTTTTAGCCTTGCGGCCGTACTCCCCAGGTGGGATGCTTAAGGCGTTAGCTTAAGTGAACAGCACTGGCAGGGTCGATACTGCCAATGCTTAGCATCCAGTGTTTACGGCGTGGACTACTGGGGTATCTAATCCCATTCGCTCCCCACGCTTTCGTCCCTGAGCGTCAGAATCGTTCCAGCACACTGCCTTCGCATTTGGTGTTCCTGCTGATATTAACGGATTTAACCCCTACACCAGCAATTCCATGTGCCTCTCCCGATCTCTAGTCCAGCCATCTCTCCCGCGGCCTCAAGGTTGGGCCTTGAGATTTAACAGGAGATGCGCTGAACCGCCTGCGGACCCTTTACACCCAATAAATCCGGATAACGCTTGGGGCCCTCGTATTACCGCTGCTGCTGGCACGAGGTTAGCAGCCCCTTATTCAACCGGTACCGTCATTGTTTCTTCCCGGTTAAAAGCAGTTTACACCCCGAGGGGCGTCTTCCTGCACGCGGCATCGCTCCATCAGCCTTTCGGCCATTGTGGAAGATTCGTGACTGCAGCCTCCCGTAGGAGTCTGGGCAGTGTCTCAGTCCCAGTGGGGCGGGCCATGCTCTCACACCCGCTACCCGTCATCGCCTTGGTGGGCTCTTACCCCGCCAACTAGCTGATAGGCCATAGGCTCCTCCTGAGGCGTCGGAACTTTAAGCGGGAATGACTTATGTCCCCCCGCTTTTATCGAGTATTATTCCGAATTTCTCCGGGTTATCCTCGTCCTCAGGGCAGATTACCAATGTGTTACTCTCCCGTTTGCCGTGGGTCTAAACCCACTCGACTTGCATGCCTTAGCCATGCCGCCAGCGTTCATCCTGAGCCAGGATCAAACTCTCTGGCAAAATATTTTACTTGGCTTGCGTCCAAGTGATATATTTTTTGGTAAACCGTAAAATATATCCGGAATATATTGAAGATCTTTCCGTGATTGCGTGAGCAATTTTCGGAAATTTAAAGTAATCTCACATATTTGGTTGTTAATTGGCGCCTGCTAGCGCCAAATTATTAGGTTGTCAAACAGCGAAATTTAACCAAAAAACAGATCTCACAATCTGTTTCTTATTGTAAGCTGGTTAAATCTTTTTTGTATATCACTTAAACATTGGGTTATACTCAATATTTAAACGTAATTATAATGGTAGGCGATTTTTAAAAATATGTCAAGAGATTTCCCGTTTTTGCTTTTAGCTATATTTTTATACAAATTATTATATAATATTAGCTAAAATTTAAAATCAAAAAATATCAAATATTTTATCTGACATTTTAATATTTTTTTAATAATATTTATTTTTCCAATATGTTCTTTATTTTGCACAGCTTTTACACATTTTATCTTCCATCCCTATTAAAACTTATTATTTTTTCCAAATTTTTTCGTGTTTTAACTAAACCATATTAATGTTATAATTCAGATAGAATAAAATTTATCACAAATACATGGAAAACAACAAAAAAGAAATAAAATTTCCCAAAGGCTTTTTGTGGGGCACTTCTACCAGCGCGTATCAAATAGAGGGGGGCATTACAAATGATTGGAGCGAATGGGAGAAGTCAGAAGCTAGAAGTAAGAAGTTGAAGAAAAATGGTAAAAATCCGGCTGATTATATATGTGGGAATGGTTGTAGCTCATATAATAGATATAAAGAAGATCTGGATTTGGCGGTTTCGCTTAATACAAATTCAATTCGGATTGGAATTGAATGGGCGCGGATACAACCAGATAAAGATGTTTGGGATGTGGAGGCGATTAATCATTACCGCGATATTCTGCGCGAAGCGAAAAAGCGGAATTTAAAAACAGCAGTAACGCTTTGGCATTGGACCAATCCGACCTGGGTTACGGACGAAGGCGGCTGGGCGAAAAAATGCGCGATCGAGTATTATCTAGGATATGTTGATTTTGTCATTGAAAATCTTGGTGGCGAGATCGATTATTGGATCACTTTGAACGAACCTCTGATTCATGTCTTCAACGGATACATCCGCGGCATCTTCCCTCCGGCCAAAAACAATATTTTCAAGGCGTTCAAAGCATTCAACAACCTGGCCGAAGCGCATAAGCGCGCTTACGAAAAAATCCACAATTATTTTCCCGACGCCATGGTCGGAATCACGGCGCTTATAAACGATTTTGAGCCGGCGCGCCCCTGGCTTATCCCGGAAAAAATCCTGGCTAACATATTCCATTATTTTTGGAATCATAAATTCTTGAAAAAGATCAAAAACGACATGGACTATGCCGGATTGGATTATTATTTCCACGACCGCATTGTATGGTATCCACCTTTTCGAAAAAATCTGAATAAAAAAACTACAGACTTAGGCTGGGAAATTTATCCGCAAGGGATGTATCGCGCTATAAAATATTTAAGCGGTTTTAATAAACCGATTATCATAATGGAAAACGGACTGGCTGACAGCGCAGACAGCCGGCGCGCCGAATTCATCAAAGAACATTTGAGCTATGTCCATAAAGCAATTGCCGAAGGCGCGGATGTGCGCGGCTATTTCCATTGGTCGCTTTTGGACAATTTTGAATGGGCTCTCGGCTGGTCACCAAAATTTGGATTGTTCGCGGTTGATAGATCAACTTTTGCGCGCACGAAGCGGGCGAGCGCGGATGTGTACGCGGAGATTTGTAAAAATAATAAAGTTGATATTTAAATTTCTAATTTCTAAATTATATTTTTTAAACTTTGTAAAGTTATCTATTTAGAAATTAGGTATTATAATTTAGGAATTTTCTAAATGTATATTTTAATCGCCATCCTCTCTTATTCCATTAATGCCGGCATTTACGTTGCCGATAAATTTTTGCTGTCAAAAAAAATCCACTCCTCGATCGCCTACGCTTTTTTTGTCGGCATTTGGAGTGTTTTCAATATCTTTCTGCTCTTCTTCGACCCTTGGCTGCCGAATTTGCGCGAACTCGGAATCGATCTTGCCGCCGGCGCCCTGTTTCTCGGCACACTGGTTTTCTGGTACAAGGCCCTGCACCAATCCGAAGCGACGCGCGTCGTGCCGATCGTCGGCGCCTTGGTGCCGATCTTTTCTTTCGGCCTATCTTTCATTTTCTTAGGAGAAACCCTGGGCGAACGCCAGCTATTGGCATTCGCCATATTAGTAATGGGCGGAATAATGATTTCTGTCAAACGGACGCGTTTCTATTATCTGAAGGAAGTCGGTGAAAAAACCAAAAAAATATTCGGCGACGTACTGGGCCCTTTGCATGCGCGCTACCGCCCTGCACAGCGTCTGATAATCAATTCTTCTGTTTCCGCCTTGTTTTTCGCCGGCTATTACGTCTTGATCAAATACATTTACTCGACACAACCCTTTGTCGGAGCATTCGCCTGGTCGAGGCTCGGCAGTTTTATCGCCGCGCTCCTGATCCTGTTTGTCCCGGATTGGCGAAGCGCTATCATCGATTATCAGCGCGGCCAAAAAAGCCCGAAGAATCTAAGTTTTTTTCTTGCTGTACGCGTTATGGCCGCCTTGGCTTTTATCATGCTAAACTGGGCGATTAGCATGGGCAATGTCGCCCTGATCAATTCTCTGCAGGGCACGCAATACGTATTCCTGATTCTTTTAGTAATTTTCCTATCATCACGCTACCCGAAAATCCTTAAAGAAGAATTGGGCGGCGGCGTGCTCATGCAAAAAGCGATGGGAACCGCAATGATCATAATCGGATTGTATATGCTGGTAGTTTAAATTCCCTGGCAAGATGTTAAAGCAAATTATATTAAGACTTACGCATCTGCTTTTAACTCGAATTAGTATTTGCAAATATTTAATAATTATTCGATTTGGGCGATTTCTAACTCCAATCGGCCCCATGAGAAGAATTATTAAATATTTGCAAATACGGATATGATTAATAATTCAGACGCGTAAGTCCTATATATGTTGATATTAATATTTCTGATTCTTTATTTTATTCTCGCCATACGCCGCCTTGACTGGTCGGTAATGCTTTTTTTGTTCGCGCTCCCGGCTTATCAAGTGCGCTTTTCCCTGGCCGGAATACCCATGACACTGCTTGAAGCGATGATATTGATTTCTTTTGGTGTATGGTTTTTTAAAAATTGGAAAATAATTTTAGAAAAAATTAAAGATAAAATAACCACTCGGCACTCGGCACTCGGCTTTCGGCATTTTTCACGCTATCCTTTTGACACCGAAATAATTTTACTTTTAATCATTGCTTTCATCTCAATCGCCTCCGCCGGATTTACGGATGCGGCTTTCGGCGTATTCAAGGCTTATTTTTTCGAGCCGGTTTTGGTTTATATTTTAATTTTCAATGTCTTACTGTCAAAATATTCAACATTTTGTTTTGAAAAAATAGTTTGGCCGTTTGCGCTCTCCGCCTTCTGCGTTTCTGTTTATGCGATTTTGCAAAAAATCGGTATATTTTATTCGCCGGAAAATTTTTGGCCGCGAGTTACCGGGCCGTTTTTTTATCCGAATGCGGTCGGACTGTACTTGGGGCCGCTTATAGCGCTTTTTATCGGATGGTTTTTAATGAAGATTACAAATTACAAATTACAAATTACAAATAAATATCCGATATCCGATATCCGATATTTAAAATCAATATTTATTCTTATTGGCATAGCTTCCTCCTTAATCGCGGTTTTTTTTGCCCAATCCGAAGGCGCGCTGATCGGTTTGGCGGCCGCTACTGTTGTAATGGCAATGTTTTGGCTGATGCATGAGTATAAGTTCGGCTTGTTTTTGTCAAAGGCGCTTGTCGGATTTATTTTTCTGTTCGTCATAGCCAGTCCGTTCATTTATCTCAAGCTGATACCGGAGCACAAATATTTCAATTTTAAAAATCGGGTTCTGAACTATATTGCAGACAAAGCCATGCTAAAAGATTTCTCCGGCGAAGTGCGAAAACAGCAGTGGCGAGAGACCTGGAAGATGCTTTCGTCTAATCCAAAATATTTTATTTTCGGCGCCGGACTTTCCGGCTACAAAGACGCGGTCAAGCCGTTCCATCAGCCCGGCATATTCTTCAATGCCGAACGCGATCCTGATTTCCGGCGCAAGCTGATTCTTTTCGACGACAACTACAAAGCCGCACATTGGCGCCCGGTCGAGATATATATGTATCCCCATAATTTTGTCTTGAATATCTGGGTGGAGCTGGGTCTGGCCGGGGTTATGGTGTTTTTGTGGATATTATATAAAATTTTCAATTTTCAATTTTCAATTTTTCCGCCCAAGGCGGACCAGCCTTGGGCTGGCAATTTACAATTTCCAATTTCTAAATTTCGATTTATCCATTTTGGCCTATTTGGGGCATTTATCGTGATAACCATCCACGGATTGGTTGACGTTCCGTATTTCAAGAATGATCTGAGCGTGATGTTTTTCGTGTTGTTGGCATTAATAGGAATCGATGAATTGCAAAATAAAAAAAAGCCCGATTGATTGAGACTTTTTATAATTTTTTCTATAACAAATATCATGAAAACAATTCTGCAAAAATTCATTTCCCAATCCGGCTATTGCTCGCGTCGCCAGGCAGAGGAGCTGATCCGTGCGGGCGAGGTGCTTGTGAACGGAAAAAAAGCGGAGCTGGGCCAAAGAGCGGACGAGCAAGACAGAATCGAAATAGACGGAAAACGGTTAGAGGCTATTCCGGAAAAAATCTATATCGCCTTGAACAAGCCGGCCGGATATACTTGCACGAACCGGATATTTGCAGGTGAAAAAAATATTTTTGAATTATTGCCGGCAGAATACTACAATCTGCACGCCGCCGGCAGACTGGACAAAAACAGCCGAGGCTTGTTATTATTAACCAATGACGGTGATTTCACGCTCAAAGTTACGCACCCGCGGTACGGGCATGAAAAACGCTATCGTGTTTCAATTTCAAAATTCAAATTTCAAATATCCAAACAATTTTTAAATGATTTAATTTCAAAATTTAAAAGCGGGATAGATATCGGCGAGGGTGATGGAGTTGTACACGCGAAAAACATCAAGTATTTACAAAATAACGAATTTGAGATAACTTTGAATGAGGGTAAGAAACGGCAGATCCGGAGGATGTTTAAAGCACTGGGATACGAAGTGGAAGATTTGCAAAGAATCGCAATTGGCAGATTTACATTGGATGGCTTAAGAGAAGGCGAATGGAAATTGTTAGACAATTGAATTATTTATACTTGGCGGGCTTTTTATTATTTCGACATTGCCAGCCAAAACAATGATTAACCCGGAGAGGTGGCTCGAGCTGGTTTAAGGCGTCGCTCTCGAAAAGCGATGTGCGTGCAAGCGTACCGAGGGTTCGAATCCCTCCCTCTCCGCAGTAAAACAAGACAGGACTAATGTCCTGTTTTTTGTTT
>Ga0265296_1004974_pt1 | contig 11219 bp, 17 predicted proteins | sample MunlanPumphouse1_FD_189073 | JGI IMG/M metagenome (GOLD analysis project Ga0265296, IMG submission 189073) | Groundwater microbial communities from a municipal landfill in Southern Ontario, Canada - Pumphouse #1 | ecosystem: Environmental > Aquatic > Deep subsurface > Groundwater | place...
TGTAGCGCAAAAGTGTTCTTTGGAGCAACCAAGGCTTCGCCGGTTAGTATGGTTTGATTGATTTTTAGTGTCTTGACTTGGAATAGTCTAATATCCGCCGGCACTCGGTCGCCCTCTGTTAACAAAACAATATCCCCCAACACTAAATTATCAGCATGGATAGTCTCGCTTATGCCCCGCCGCTTCACTTTTACTTTGTAGTTGTCTTTTAGTAGTGGGTTAATATATGGGTCGTTATTGTGCCCAAATTTCTTGAGCCGTACCAAAATACTGTCGCTATTTAAGCCGGCATTAATGTCAACGTCAAAAAAGCTAGCTACCTCGGTTATATCTTTTTGGTACCAATCATTCATAGTTATCTTAAGGCCTATTATACTTACGTTTATTTTAATGGTATAGTTTTTAATATAAGATAAACAGTTTGTTGATTAAAAATATGGGCATTTCATTGTTAATTAATTACTCTGGCGAAACCGCCAAAAATTTGTCTTGGCAGACTATGCTAGCAGGTGCTGTTGTACTAGCGGCATTAGTTGTTGTCGACAAAGTGATCAAAAATAAAAATTATCATATGGCTATTTTTTTGGCCGTTGCCGGCTTAGTGCTAATTGTTACCGCAATATTATTAGCAATAATTATTGTAAATATGTCTAATATTTTAGATTCTGGTGTGGTGTTATGAGCGGTTATTATTTTTTAATTTTTTTGGCCGTTGCCGGCTTGATCGCTTCGTTCGACCCACTAATATTATCGATATTTTTAAGCTTAGCGTTTGGCCTTAGGGGCCAAGATTTGTCTAACAACAAACAGCGCCTGGTGATTTGGGCTTATATTGCCACCTACTCTCTAGCAATCGCCGCCATTAGCGCACTAATAGTGTCGGCGCTAAATGCCGCACCGCTAAGGCTAACCGTTGTGCTGGCTATTATTACTGCGGTTGCGGCCAACTTGTGGGGCTTAGTGCATATTTATAATTATTTTTGGTATCGATCATTTGGCAAAACACCCAAGGTACTTCACTATCACCTTCATAAGCGCACTAATAGAATTAACTCTATCGAAGATATCGGAACATTGGCAGCCATTACAATTGGGGCTTCAATTTACAATATGTTAATAATAATTAGCAGTTTTTCGGTGTTGATGTTTTTGATTAGCTCCAGAGTTTTGTACTGGCCATTAGCCCTTGGTCTAGTGTTTAGTCTGCCTTTATTTTTGATCAATAGTCAGCTAGCAAGAGGTATCCACCTGAGTACTTTTGTAAAATGGAAAGAAAATAGCAAGCAGATATTTGAACTCAATCTGGGCCTATTAAGTATTTTTTTGGGCTGGTTAATATTTTTGAGTCTCAATGGGGTATTTAGATAATGATTGTAGTGATCAAACGTAACAAAAAACGCCAGGAATTCAATAAAGATAAATTGCGAGCCAGTTTATACTCTAGTTGCCTTGGAGCCGGCCTAACAGCCCAGGCCTCTAAAACAGCAGCCAACGAAGCAACTAAAGAAACTCTAAATTGGCTAAAAATTAAAAGTGAGGTTTCTTCGAACGACATAAGACAAGCGGCCGGGCAATATTTATTAAAAATTAATCATCATGCCGGTTATCTATACCTACATCATCGTATAATGTGGTAAGGCATTTAAAAATGAAACAAAAATATAACAATTCAGGTAAATACAAGTTTGACTTAATAGTAATTGGCAGTGGCGCAGCTGGTTCGGTGGCGGCTTTTACAGCCGCTGCTAGTGGTAAACGTGTTTGTTTAATAGAACAGCATAAGTTTGGCGGTGAAACTATCCACCACGGTACCATTCCAACTAAAAAACTAATGGAAACAGCTAAGCGCCTGACCCAACTAAAAACCGCCCATCGATATGGTATTAGAGTCAGTGCCGTTAGCTACAATTACCGGCTAGTTCAGAACCTTAAAGAACAAGCTGTTGAGCAAACTGGTGTGTATGACCAATTTAAGTCCTATAAGTCCGATAACATTACAAGCCTGCGTGGCCACGCTCATTTTATAGATGCCAATACCGTTAGTGTTGGGCTCAAACATCTTAGTGCCAATAAATTTTTGATTGCCACGGGTGCTACCCCTATCATCCCGAACATCCCAGGTCTGGATAGTGTAGATTTTGTGACCTACCAACAAATCTACAGCCTACCAAGGCCACCAAAAAGTTTGTTTATTATCGGTGGTGGTGCCGTTGCCTACGAAACAGCCCAAATTTTTGCAAGCTTGGGGTGCAAGGTTCATATAGCCGAGACTCGCGACCACCTCTTGCCGTTCGAAGACCCCGAGGTCGGCGACAGCGCCGAAGCAGCCCTGCAGTCTTTGGGTGTTAAGGTGTTTACCTCGGCTAAAATTATTAACATTAGCAACAAAATGGCTCGTAAAATCATAATCTTCGAGCAGGGTGGCCAACATTTTCAGGCTAATGTTGAAATGGTAATGATAGCTTGCGGCAAAAAGCCTTATGCCGACTTTGGTCTGGATAACGCCAGCATTGGCCACGCGGCTAACGGAATAGCTGTAAATCGCTTTTTACAAACCACAGTCAAACATATTTTCGCAGCCGGCGAAGTTACTGGTGCAGTTAGCAACACCCACGGCGCCCTTCAGCAAGCTCGAGTGGCTGCCCATAACATGTTTAGCCGCAAAAAGATTGCCATGGAATATCACGCCATACCAAGAGTAATCTATGGATGCCCAGAAATTGCTGCTACCGGCTACACCGAACATTACCTAAAAGCTAGCGGCAAGCCATACCAAACCGCCATTGCCCCGATAGGTTTGGTCGGTAAGTCAATAGTCACCGATTACTCCGACGGTTTTGTTAAACTTTTAGCTACTCATAATGGTATTTTATTGGGAGCCAGTATAGCTGCACCCAATGCCAGCGAGATGATTGGTGAATTAAATCTTGCCATCCATTACCGAATGCGTGCTTGCCAAATAGCCAAAACCGTCCACGCCATGCCGACCTGGAGCGAAGCTATTAGGGTAGCAGCCAGCAAAATTTATTGCGTCTAAACAAAAGCGGCTCTTGTGTAATGTAAAAGTCTATGCTTTACTACTGTTAGCAAGAATTTGTCACTTCTTTTGAAAGACCTTATCGGCTCTGAAAAATGCAAGGACATAAATTATAGGTCGTACTTGCACAATTAGATAGAGAAATAAGGTAAATACATGTCATACAAGTTATTTATAGGCAGCTTATCCTGGGGCGTCGATGACGCTATGCTAGAAGAAGCTTTTAAGCCTTATGGCAAAATCGCTAGCGCTACCGTGGTCAAAGACCGCGACAGTGGCCGTAGCAAAGGTTTCGGCTTTGTAGAATTCGAAGACGACACCGAAGGCAAGGCTGCCCTGGACGCTATGAACGGTAAAGAGTTAGATGGCCGCGCTATTGCGGTTAGCGAAGCTCGCCCCCGCGAAGAGCGACCACGCCGCGATTTTGGCGACAACAACGGCGGTAGCTTCCGCCAAAAAAGCTGGTAGTTTTTACTGCTAACTTTAAAAAAGGCCCTTTTTATTAAGGGTCTTTTTTATTTTAACGACTTTATAATTTTATCTAGCTGCTGCTGCAACTTTGCAAGCCCACCATTGTTATCTACCACAAAATCCGCTATGTCCTTTAATTTTCTAATTTGAGTTTCGGATTCTTGAGCGTTGTCTTTTTTAAAATCGCCAAAACCCTTGCTATTGTCATCGCTATTCTCGCCACGAGACACGATCCTTTGGTATCGTATTTTTATATCAGTATCAATATAAATTAGTTTAAAATTTGGCAACTTGGCTACTTCTTTTAGATCTTCGCTTCTTCTGGCGCCATCCAATACAATAATTTTGCTTTTGTCACTAGCTACATCTCTGGCAATCACTTTTGACATTATATCCTGGCCAAAATTATTCCTAAAAAATGTCGAGATAGTTTGAATATTAGAACGGTTATGCTCTAAATACATGCGATCCAAAACATCTCTAAACATTGTCGAATAGCGATGTTGGCTGGCTTGATATTTTTTAACCAGATATTCGGTTGCTGCACCTTTGCCGCTGGCAATTTCGCCGGCAAACGCTAGAATTATTTTTGCCATACGTCTATCTTATACTAAAAATCATCACTTTATTTAGTGATGATTTTATGGTGGGGATGGCAGGATTTGAACCTGCGACCAATCGGTTATGAGCCGACTGCTCTAACCCCTGAGCTACATCCCCGCTTCAAAAAGGGCTAACAGTGACATAGTATACCAAAACAGGGGTGGTATTTACTAGTAATATATAATAATTTACAGATGCTAAATAAAATCAAAAATAACCAATTATTAAAAATGATTGCCGACAGCCATAATCTTGTTCTTTATGCCATGGCTATTGTAGCTTTGTCTGTCACCTGGAGTAGTGTCAAGATCATCGAAAAAAATTATCAGCTCGAGAAGCGTATTAGCGGTTTGCAACAAGACGTCGACTTACTAGACCAGCAGACAAAAAATCAAAAGCTAAAAAATTTGTATTTTACTAGTGATTCTTACCTAGACCTAGCCGCCCGAAAATATTTTGGCAAAGCATCTCCGGGCGAGCAGTTATTATTAGTACCAAGTGATGTGGCTACCAAATATGTACATCCAGAGCCAACAGATAGCCAGACTTCTCAGGCCCGCAAACGAACGCCAGCAATAATAAAACATTGGCAAGAATGGATCAACTTTTTTACCCACCGCCAATCTTAAAAACAATATAAAAGACCGACATAAAAATCGGTCATTTATATTGGTCGCGGGGGCAGGAATATAGCTTCGCGCCATGGCAACTTAATTTAAGCCGTTGCCCTGGGCTCATCATATAATCTCGCTTATTGCTCGATTATCGAACCTTTTTGGCTCGAGTCTGGCCTCCGTACAAGCAAAATGCCCCATCTTCCGATGGGGCACATTGCTTGGTCGCGGGGGCAGGACTCGAACCTGCGACCTTGTGGTTATGAGCCACACGAGCTGCCACTGCTCTACCCCGCATTAATGTTTTGGCCGTTATTTTAAAGTAACTTTGTAGTTATATAGCTTCGCTCCACGGCAACTTAATTTAAGCCGTTGCCCTGGGCTCATCATATAATCTCGCTTATCGCTCGATCATAAGCCACACGTCCGGCAGCTGCCGGACTACCCCGCAAAGCACTAAATATTGTACTCCTGTCTACCCCTTAAATCAAGCCTGGTAGTCTTTGAGTATTTTTAGCATTTCACCTAGGGTTTGCTGCCTGACAAATTCACCGCGTAGCTTGCTGGCACCCTTAAACCCATTGATATACATTTTGGCAAACTTTTTAAGGCCCTCAAAGTTCTGCCTATCGCCCGGTTGCCAGGTAGATTTAAATAATTTTATGTGTTTTTTATATAGCTCTAACTTCTCTTTTGTAGATACATCTAACCAAATATCTTTTTTGGCAAAAATATAGGGGTCATTAAAAATACCACGTCCTATCATAATGCCATCTAATTTGTGTTGTTTGGCCAATTGTTCGCCCTGCTGGCGTGATAATACGTCACCATTGCCCACCAGGAGCGTCTGTGGCGCGATTTTATCCCTTATTTGGCGTACTTTAGCTATATCTTGCCAACGAGCTGGCAGCTTGCTCATTTCTTTGGTAGTGCGCCCATGCACAGTAAGCATATCAATACCCTGATTCAAGATAAATTCTGGCCAGCTAAAATCTACTTGGTCAAAACCGGTGCGAATTTTAACAGATACTGGTATTTGGCCGTCCGCCGCCCGTTTGGTTGCTTCGATAATCTCTTGGGCTAATTCCCTGTTGTTAATTAGTGCCGAGCAACAACCATTTTTAACTACCGACTTGTCGGGGCAGCCCATATTTATATCCACCCCCGCAAAGCCAATTTTTACTAGTTCTTGAACAGTTTTATAGTAATTATCGGGGTTTTTACCCCATATTTGAGCAAATATAGGTTGCTCTTGTTTAGAAAATTTAAGTTTATGAACAAGTTTACTCTTGCCGGGGCTTTGTAGGCCATCGACATTAACAAACTCCGTAAAAAATAAGTTCGGCTTGGCGCAACCCGCAATAATTTGGCGGAACACCGTATCGGTGACATCATCCATCGGTGCCAGTACAAAGAATGGCTTGGGCAGTTTTAAAAGCAAATTATTCACCAACTTATGGTACCTAATCGACTTTGTTTAATGCTAGTTTTTTTAGTTCGGTTAGAGCCAGAGCTTCTTCGGTTGTCAACTCGGTTTGCATGCTTTCGGTTGTGCGCATCGAAGATGCCAATACTTTATTTAAAACCCCAATTAATGCAGGGGCGTCTCTGGCTTGCAATATTTCGCCTTCTAATTGCTTGGCTATGGCCGAGCAGTTAGAAGTTTCGGGGTACCTGCCAGCCTCCACGGTCTACTTTTTTAAATTATCTTTAATTTCTTTTAGGCGACGAATAATAAAATCTTGTAGTTGCCCAGCTTCTTGATCAGAGGCAAATTCGCCCTTTAGGTGCCGTAATTCTACGCCAGGCATAAAACTAGTGAGCTTATCACGCAAAATGCGAAGCTCGCGTTTATGATTTGCGGGTGGAGCCTGTGGTACTAAAATTGCGCTGGAGTATTTTAGGTACAGATCGCTCTTGTTATCGAATAATCGTTCGGGTTGGCTGGGGTTTAAAACGTACGGGCGACCGGTAACTATCTCGAAAGCTTTTTGATAAGGCAAGCCGGTGCCATCACGACATAATTGATCAATCTTGGCTTCTTCATCTTCGGTAACGTCATTGTGGGACGTCGACAAATCAGGAAAAAGTTGTTTAACCCTATTATATAGCCCCTCTATTAAGTCAGTTTTTTGTTCTTCTGAGAGTTGGGTATCGTCTTCGTATGGGTTTGCGTCACTGCCTAGGGGGAGATTTTCCATGATTTATATTATAACACGCTTTTGTTTAAATGTCTACGTCGGCTATTGTTGTAAAATCCAGTTGCTTCTCGGCATGCATCCGGCGCTGCCTGTCAAAGGCTTCCATACACGAAGCTTTGGGGCGGTGCCTTAACATGCCAATAAACCATTCCCTGGTTTCGGCATCTGCAAAAATATGCGCGAATGTCGGAAAGAATCTTGGGCACATGGTGCAAGTATGGGGGGTTTCTTGGCAGTATTCTTCGGCCAGAGCTTTATACCCCATAGTCTCGGCTAAATGTTTATCGACCATATCTTCTAGGGGCTGCAACAAAAACTTACCCAACCTTATATCTTTCGCCCGGCTCAATTTGGTATTTGTTAAAAAAGCCTCGCTAGACCTATACAAAGAATAGCTGCCGAGGCATTTTATTAAATAATTGTCTCTGTTGTCCAGCTGTTCGTCGCCCGTTTCTATATAGGGCACAGCGTAAATTCTTGACTTAAAATTATGAACTTTTGTCACCGTAATACCTATTAGTTATCTATGCCATAGCGCAGGCTAAAAACTGCGTATTCAATGAGGCTTGTTGGGGTCTTCGCTAGCAAACGTAACCATCGCAGCAGCAGCTTCTGGCGAAACTTGAGCGGGGTTAGTGTTATTGACACCCTCGCCAACAGGATTACCTTGTGCATCAAAGTTAGTAGCGATAGCGATTTCTCTTAACACTTTCCGGCGGGCCTGTTCATCATCAAGCCTGTTATATAGCTTTGACCATAATTTTATTTCGTAAAGAGATTTTATCTTACCCTGAAGGTAGGTTGGCAGAGCTTCTTGATTGGCCAAATACTCAACCGCTCTGCGCTCTTCTGGGCTTAAGTCTGGGTTTAGAGCAGCAAACCTAAGCCCGCTCACGCTTAAATTTTCGTAGTCGGGGCTTGCAACTGCCCTATCTGGTAAATTGGGGTGTTCGTTCTTATCCATAATGCTTTATATTATATAATTTATTATATTATTTTCAATAAAAAATAAGGAGTTACGTTATGCAACTCCTTATCTTGTTAATAACTAAATTATTTGTCGCGCTTGACTGTCAAGAAGCCATTGCGTGGATTCTCGTTGACGCTCATGCCAGATGGCAGGTCGCAAGCTTCGGCTCGCTTATCTTTTGAAAAGTAATAGATGGTTTGCTTTTTACCACCGCGCAAAGTAACATCCTTAGAATTTAAGAAGTACGTTACCCCTTTTGAATTGGTGTGCTGATATGCCACTTTCTCCTCCTTACACTGTTTATAGTATCTTTACCATACGACTTCTCTTTTACTCTTGTCAATCTTTTTTTGATGTTTTTTGCAAAAAAACACTTGATTACAGAGTCGATAGTACGATACACTTTGACTACAAACATTAGCAATATAAGAAGTGTAAGGAAGTATATGAACACATACATGAACCGCATGGGTCAGCCAGCTATGGGCCAAGCACCTCAAGCTCCGGCTGGGGGGTCTAAAAAAAGAAAAATGAGCTTTAATATCGCAAAAACACTAAACACAATAGTATTGGTTGGTGCAGCAATTATAGTTCTAGCGCTGGTTGGTTATCTTATAACCAACAAAAATGGCAATCCGTCTATTAGTTCACAAATTAAGGCCAATCAATATCAGGCAGTCTTTTTGAATAGCAACGATGGCCAAGTATATTTTGGTAAACTTGCTGTTTATAACGATAATTTCTATAAACTAACCGACATTTACTATGTCAGGGTCCAAACCGTCCAACCAGATAAAAACAGCACCCAAACCCAACAGAACATCTCGCTTGCCAAGCTAGGCAACGAAATTCATGGCCCAGAAGATGTTATGTACGTTAATAAAAACAACGTAATGTTCATAGAAAATCTTAAAGATAGCGGCCAGGTGGTTAAGGCAATCAAAGATTACCAAAAAACCGGCGGCAAAACTTCGACCAACTAATACCAAGTCTAGTCGAATGGTTAAACACCCCCAAACGGGGGTGTTTTCTTATCTATACAGCAAATGTTTTGCTAGCCTAATAAAGACAGTAACTATAATTGCCAGAGCAGTTAACGCCGCCGCCACAAGCATAATACCGGCTAGATCGGGCGACCAAACGGGGCTGGCGAAATCAAAAGTATATAGTTCTTTAGGGGGTAAATTAAATTGTGCCTCTCCCCCTTGACCATGCGCTGTTACATAATCTTGAATACATTGTGCTCTGGCTGTTAGCGCCAAACTAGCTAGCTCGCACTGTTTTTGAGCATCTACATATAATTTGTTGGCACTATCCGATGTAGCTATTCTGGTCTGTTCGGCCGCAATTGCCCGATTAAAGCTATTAACCAGCTGGATGGGCGGCTGACTGCCACTATTGGGGGCCCTTAGGCCGGTATTCATGTGCCCATAAACATATATTCTTAAACTATCTAGAGCACTTGCCACGTCGCCATCTTGCTTATCGGCATCATAAACCGCCTGCCTTAGCTTTATCATATTTAGGTTGTTAGATCTTAAAGCCACCACCGCCACGCCGCTGCTGACAATAAATAGCGCCAATAAGATTATTAAAAAATGTTTACTGATTATATTTGGTAGCCTGTGCATAGAATTTTGATTATTTGTCACTTACACTTTTATAGTAGCAGACTATTGCGATAAGATATTGTCATATGCATATTTATTTTAGTGGCATTGGCGGCACCGGTATTGGCCCTTTGGCATTAATTTGTCAGCAGGCCGGTTTTGATGTATCCGGGTCAGATATGCAAGATAGCCAATATACCGACTATCTAGCAAAACACGGTGTTAATCTGCACATTGGCCAAACAACCGAACAGATACAGGCCGTACACAATCTTAAGCCAATCGATTGGATAGTTTTTTCATCGGCCATAACCACCCAAAACCCTAAACATCCAGAGCTGCTATTTGCCCAGGCTAACCACATAAAAACCAGCAAAAGAGACGAATGTCTTAATATGCTCATAAAAGAGAAAAATCTCAAGCTCATCGCTGTTGCTGGCACTCACGGCAAAACAACTACTACAGCAATGTTAGTTTGGTTGTTTGAACAATTAAAGATACCTTTAAGTTATTCTGTTGGTGCCAAAATGAGTTTTGGCCCAATGGGGCAATTCGACCCAAAAAGCCAGTATTTTGTTTATGAGTGCGACGAGTTTGACCGTAACTTTTTAAGTTTCTACCCGGATTTGAGTATTATCACCGCTGTCGATTGGGACCACCACGAAATATATCCAACAAGAGAAGATTACATACAGGCTTTTGGGCGCTTTATTAGCCAAAGCCACGAAACATTAATTTACGACAAAGATGCCAATTATCTAAGTTTTGACGGACAATCAGCTAAGATCTTACCCGCTGAAAGCGAAGGAACAAACTCTATTAAATTAGCCGGAGCTTACATCCGTCAAAATGCGTATTTGTGCGTTCAGGCCATGCATAGTTTATTTGGTTTACCACTAGACCAGATTATTAACGCTATCAACCTGTTCCCGGGAGTGGGCCGAAGATTTGAAAAAATAGCTAATAATATCTACAGCGACTATGCCCACACGCCAGAAGAGATCCAGGCCACCTTGCAAAAGGCTAGCGAACTGTCAAAGGATGTAGTTGTGGCTTACGAACCATTAACCGACCGCCGGCAGCATTATATGCAAGATCAGTACCGTGATGTATTTAACAAGGCCAAAATGGTTTATTGGCTGCCAAGTTATTTAGCCCGCGAAGACCCTAGTCTGCCAATCTTACAACCAGAAGATTTAATAAAACATCTAAGCCCAGAAACTGTCGCCCAGCCTGCCCAAAAAAACCAACAATTAAAGAACGATTTAGCACAAGCTGCCAATAATGGTAGCCTAGTTATTTGCATTGCCGGTGGTGGGGGTGGTAGCTTAGACGAATGGGCCCGCAAAGAATTGGTATAAAACATGAACGAACTATTTAACAATCTCGCCGCTATTACCAACAATAAATTTATTCAAACGCTAATAATTATATTGGCTGCACTTGTTGCTCAGGTTTTGGTTAAGTCAACCATTGCCATTGTGTTTAACAACAAGCTTGGCCATTTGAGTCGTGGTGCCACACTGCATCGCCACTATCAACACCGTCGACTCAAAACAATTGGCTCCCTAATAAACGCTCTGGCAATATTTGGCATCTGGTTTATTGCCATCTTGGTGTTCTTAAAAGTTTACAAAATCCCCTATGCACCACTACTGACCAGTGCCGGCTTAATTGGCGCCGCCCTAGCCTTTGGCATGCAAAGCATGATCA
>Ga0265296_1004976_pt1 | contig 11216 bp, 11 predicted proteins | sample MunlanPumphouse1_FD_189073 | JGI IMG/M metagenome (GOLD analysis project Ga0265296, IMG submission 189073) | Groundwater microbial communities from a municipal landfill in Southern Ontario, Canada - Pumphouse #1 | ecosystem: Environmental > Aquatic > Deep subsurface > Groundwater | place...
GCCCCGATGGCCTTCCGGCAAGCGTCCGGGGGGAACCCCCGCCCCGCCAGGAAACGGAACGCCTTCGCGGCCCCTTCCCGGCCGGGAGCGAGCCCGCCCCGTAACTTCTTCCGCAGGGCGGCCGAAGCCGCCGCCAGCTCCTCCTCCGCCGAGGAGGAGTTCCGCAACGCCTCCTCGACCAGCCCCGGGGAGAACCTGCGCGCCCGCAGGGCCCAGGCGATCTTCCCGGAGCCGTAGCCTCGCGTGTCGCGGTACGAGCGGACCAGATGATCGCACAGCTTCGGGTCGTCCGCCAGGCCGAGCTCCCGGAGCCTGCGGATCACTCCTGCCGCCTCGTCGTCGGGGAACCCTTTTTTCGAAAGCCTTTCCCGGATCTCCCCCTCGCTTAAAGACCGCCGGGAGAGCATCCACAACGCGGCCCTCATCGCCCCGCCGGGGGCCTCCTCCGGGGTTCCAGGGGTTCCAGGGGTTCTACGGCTTCTTCGGCTGCTGCCCGCTCTTGTCAAAATCTTCCCAGCTCAGGTCCGATGTCGAGGACACCCCGCGGACGCGGAGCGCGAAGTCGTCGGGGTTCGACGCCTGCCGCAGCGCCTCCTCCAGGGAGATCAGCCCATCCTTGTGGAGCATCATGAGCGACTGGTCGAAGGTCTGCATCCCGTAGCTCGTGAACCCCTGCGAGATCGCCTCCCGGATCTTCTTGGTCTTCTCCTTGTCCTCGATGTACTCCTTGACCCGGGCGGTGTTGATCATGATCTCGATCGCCGGGACGCGCCCCTTCCCGTCGGCCTTCGGGACCAGGCGCTGGGAGATGACCGCCTTGAGGATGGAAGCCAGCTGGATCCGGACCTGCTTCTGCTGGTAGGGCGGGAAGGCGGCCACGACGCGGTTGATCGTCTCGCCGGCGTCGAGCGTGTGGAGCGTCGACAGGACGAGGTGCCCCGTCTCGGCGGCCGTGATGGCCGTCTCGATCGTCTCCAGGTCGCGCATCTCGCCGACGAGGATCACGTCGGGGTCCTGGCGAAGGGCGCCCTTCAGCGCCCCCGCGAGCGAGACGGTGTCCACTCCCAGCTCCCTTTGGTTGATGATGCTCTTTCTGTCGCGGAGGAGGAACTCGATGGGGTCCTCGATCGTGATGATGTGGCAGCTGCGATGGCGGTTGATGTACTCGACGATGGAGGCCAGGGTCGTGGACTTCCCGCAGCCCGTGGTCCCCGTGCACAGGATCAGCCCCCGGTTCTCCAGGGCGATCTTCTCCATGACCTTCGGCAGGTGCAGCTCCTCGAAGGACTGGACCCCGACCGGGACGACGCGGAGCACCATCCCGATGGTGCCGCGCTGGATGAAGATGTTGACGCGGAACCTCCCGAGCCCCGACACGCTGTGGGCACAGTCCAGCTCTTGAAGGTGTTCGAACTTCTTGCGCTGTTCATTGGTCAGGATGCTCGCGCTCATGGCCTGGAGGTCTTCTGGCCGCAGCGGTTCCTTCACCTTGAGGGGGACGAGCACGCCGTTGATCCGGAAGACCGGGAGCAGGCCCGCCTTCAGGTGGACGTCGGAGGCCCCGTTGCGGACCGCGGACTTGAGGATCTCGTTGAGTTCCAATTCAGGGGGCTCCTTCCTTCGCGGCGAGACCGGCTTCCCCGATGCCGTAGTGCACCAGGATCTTCTTCCGGAGGTCGGAAGCGACTTCCGGGTGCTCCTTGAGGAAACCCCGGGCGTTCTCCCTCCCCTGCCCGATCCGCTCGCCGCCCAGGGAATACCACGCGCCGCTCTTCTCGACCATGTCGAGCTCGGTCCCGAGGTCCAGCAGGTCCCCTTCCCGCGAGATCCCCTCCCCGAAGAGAATGTCGAACTCCGCCTCACGGAACGGGGGGGCGAGCTTGTTCTTGACCACCTTGACGCGCGTGCGGCTGCCGATGACCGCGTCGTCCTTCTTGATCTGCGTCACCCGACGGATGTCCATCCGGACGGAGGCGTAGAACTTGAGGGCGTTGCCGCCGGTCGTCGTCTCCGGGTTGCCGAACATCACGCCGATCTTCATCCGGATCTGGTTGATGAAGATGACCGCCGTCTGCGACTTGCTGATCGAGGCGGTGAGCTTCCGGAGCGCCTGGGACATCAGGCGGGCCTGGAGGCCCATGTGCGAGTCCCCCATCTCCCCCTCGATCTCCGCCTTTGGGACGAGCGCCGCGACGGAGTCGATGACCAGCACGTCCAGCGCGCCGCTCCGAACGAGCATCTCGGCGATCTCGAGGGCCTGCTCTCCCGAGTCCGGCTGGGAGATCAGCAGGTCCTCCGTGTTCAGGCCCAGCTTTCTCGCGTAGCCGAGATCGAGCGCGTGCTCGGCGTCGATAAAGCCCGCGATGCCGCCCTGCCGCTGCGCCTCCGCGACGATGTGCAGCGCCAGCGTCGTCTTCCCGGAGGACTCCGGTCCGAAGATCTCGGTCACCCGCCCGCGGGGGATGCCGCCGACCCCCAGCGCCACGTCGAGCGAGAGCGCCCCCGTGGAGATGACGGCGATGTCCTTCGCCGGGACGTCCGCGCCGAGACGCATGATCGCGCCCTTCCCGTAGTTCTTCTCGATCGCCGAAAGCGCCATGTCGAGCGCCTTGCGGCGGTTCGCATCCTGACTCATGTTTCCTTCTCCTCCCTCTCCGTTCGCACAGGTATCCCCTGGAGCGGCACTTCGCGCAAAACGAAGTACGTAGCTCCCCGGGGGGACAGCCGGCTCTCGTACAATTGGTACGAGGCCACCCGGACGACGCCGAACCGTCTCCCGGAAACGGCCCTTGCGTATTCTTCCCCCCACCCCGGCGGAAGCCCGCCTCTTGCGCGACCAACCGTGACGTGCGGGTGAAGGGGTCGCCCCTCGCGGGGGAAACCTGCACCGGAAAGCGCGTTTTCCATATTCTCATGCAACTTCCCGACCAATTCAAGCGATTCCCGGATGCCCACCCAGAGAACGCGCGGCGCGCGCAGCGAAGGGAAGCCGCCGGCACCCTCCACGACGAACTCGAAAGCCGGGACGTCCCTGGCCGCCCCGGCAAGCAGGGCGGCGATCCGGTCGACGCGATCCGGGGGGACTTCCCCGAGAAACTTCAGCGTTACATGGAGGTTTTGCTCCGGCGTCCAGGAAACCGTGGGGCGCCGCCCCATCAACGGGGAAACCGCCTCGACGATCGCCCGGCGGCACCCCTGCGGGAGGCCGATGCCGACGAACATCCTCATTATTTCATTCCCCCCGCCCTCCCGCCAGCAGGGATAAAAGCTCCGCCAGGGCCCAGGCGACGGTTTCCTGCCGGACGGTTTCGCGGTCCCCCGGGAACCGCCGCCGGTGCGACCGCCGGACCTCTCCTGCCGAGATCGCGAGACACACGGTTCCCACCGGCTTGTCGGGCGTTCCGCCGCCGGGGCCGGCGATCCCGGTGATCCCTACCCCGATGTCCGCGCCGAACCGTGCCCTCGCGCCCTCCGCCATCGCGGCCGCGACCGGCTCGCTCACCGCGCCCGATGACTCGATCAGCGACGCCGGCACGCCGAGGTCCCTCGCCTTGGAGGCGTTCCGGTACGCGACGACCCCTCCCACGAAATAGGCGGAGCTCCCCGGGATGTCCGTGACCGCCGCGCAGAATCCCCCCCCGGTGCACGACTCGGCGACGGCCAGCGTCCTCCCCGTCCGGACGAGCGCCTCCCCGAGACGGAGGGCAAGGTCGTGGATCACCCGATCAGCCACGTGATCCCCCGGTAAGCCAGGTTGGCGTACACCCCCGCGACCAGGTCGTCGGCAACAACGTAAAAAGCCCCCTCTTTCCTGTCCGCCCAGGCGGCGGGGCCGAATTTCAGGATATCGAAAAACCGGAAGAGAAAAAACAGAAGCAGGGCCGGCTTCAGACCCCAGGGGATCCAGGTCGCCGCCAGGAGCATCCCCGCCACCTCGTCGATCACCACCGAGGGAGGGTCCTTCTTTCCCGTCTCGCGGATTTCCACGCGCGCCGCGGGGACCGACAGGAGGAGCACGGCCGCAAGCATCCCGAAGTGCGCCACCCCCGTGCCACCCCCCCAATACCAGAGGGGCAGGGCGAGGAGGGAGCCGATCGTCCCCGGAATGACGGGCGAAAAACCGACCCCCAAGCCGGAGGCCACCACCCTCCAGGCCGTGACTGCCCGAAAACGGTTCACTTGTAAAATTGACATAATTAGGTTATCAATTTTACATCCATAATTAATAATCGTACTAAATAAAACGGGATATCGAACAGACGGAGCGGTACGCCGAAACCATGACGGAAGGCGAACTCATACAAAGAATCACCCGGGCGGTCACGGAACTCGCCAAGGGGGTGAAAAGCGTCAGCTTCTACCCTCCGGGCCACCCCACCCTGATCCAGGTCGTCTCCAAGATCATCGCCAACTTCGAGGAGATCCCGCTCCCGGAGGACGGCATGGAAATCGACGTGACCAGGAACGCCCTCCTCTACCAGGACACACCGCTCCCCGCGCCGAACAAGTCGGTGATCGACCTGAACCGGGATCTCTACATCCGGCGGGCCAGCAAGATCATCTTCCTGCCCAACCTGAAACCCAACGAGATGGTCGCGTTCCTGGGCATCCTCAACCGCGACATCCAGGAGATCCAGGACGAAGGCGGGATCGAGCGGGCGCTCCTCCGGGGGAAGGTTACCCGGATCTGGGCGAACCGGGTGGACTACCAGGGATTGACGGAAATGCTTAAAAAAGAGGAGGAGTCCGACTCCGAAGATGTCGATGCCGCCGGTCTGGACAGCGACGATCTCTCCAATACGCTCGAGGATATCACTCCCGAGGAGTTGACCATCGAGGATCTCCTCTCCCTGATCGAGAAGGAGGTCGACCCCGCCACCTACCGCGACCACCTCATCGCCCTCTCCCGCGCCCTGTACAACGAGCGCATGGACCGCAAGATCGAATACGCCTCCCGGGCGCTCATGATCTTCGCGGGCCACATCCAGCAACCTCCGATGCAGAACCCGGAGATCGCCAATCTCGCCCGCCTCGGGATCAAGGAGATGGCGTCCAACGAACTGGTCGCCCATTACATCCATCTCCTCCGGGACAAGGGCGGAAGGGGCCGCAGGGAGGTGGAGACGGTGCTGACGGCGTTCGAGGACCGCGCCGTGAAACCGCTCCTGAAGACGCTGGCGGACGAGGAGGACCTTCTCCTCCGGAAGTCGATCGTCGAGATCGTCGTCAGGATCGGCCGGCCCGCGGTTCCCGCAATCCTCGAGAACCTGAACGATGCCCGGTGGTTCATGGTCCGGAACATGGTGACGATCCTGGGGAGCCTCGGCCTCCCCGACCTCGCCCCGCACGTGGCCACCGCCCTGTCCCACCCCGACCTCCGCGTCAAGAAGGAGGCGATCAAGGCGCTGTCCAAGCTCCCCCACTCTTCGGCGGTCACCTCCCTGGGGGAACTCTGCTTCTTCCCCGAGGAGACCGTGGCGCTCACCGCCACCGCGGCCATGTCCGCGAAGAAAGAGTCGGAGGCCGTCCTGACCCTTTACAGGCGGGCGGTCGAGAAACGGTTCTTTTTCCCCAGCTACCGGCTCTCCCACGAGGCGATCGACTCGCTGAGGGCCATAGGCACCGACGAGGCGGTCACCGCCCTGGAGGAGATCCTCCGGACGACGGCGATCCGGGAGACGCAAAAATTCCGCGCGATGAAATTTCACGCGCTGAGAAGCATCTCAAAGATACGGGGGGAAAAGGCAAGGGAGGCGCTCCAAAGGTGCCTCAAGGCCCCGGAGGGATACCTGAGGATGGAAGCGGAGCGTCTCTTGAAGGTCACATAGGGGGAGATCCATGGACCGGCGCGAACAGGAACTGCTGATCACCAGCCTCATCCGGGCGCTTGGAACGTCCCTCAAGAACCGGGGGATCTATCCCGCCGCGCACCCCCAGGTGCGGACACCCGTAGAGAAAGTCCACAGGGACCTTCTCCTCTTTTTCGCCGACCGGAACGAGATCGTCCTCGTCATCACGGACGGCACGCTGGTCTTCGAGGGGGTCCCGATCTTCAGCCTGACCTCCGCCCTCGAGAACTTCATGGACCGCCTCGGCAGGATCGGGGTGCCCGCTATCATCTTCGAGAAGGGCCTCACGGCGAGCGACATCGACCACTTCGTCCGGTTCCTCCACGAAACCAGGGAGCAGGGGCTGACCCCGAACCTGCTCCAGGAGATCCTGGAGCAGTCGGGGGTCTCCCACATCCGGATCAAGCCGATGGACGAGGAGGAGGACGACCACGCGATCGCCCAACAGATCTACGACAACGCGGTTTCCGTGGTGGTCTCGATCCTCCGGGACGTGCGCCTGGGCCGGATCCCCTCCGGAGCCGAGTCCGAGCGGGTCGTCAGGGACATGAGCAGCATGCTCACGCGGAACCGGGACGCCATGTTAGCGCTGACGCTCATCAAGAACTACGACGAGTACACCTACAACCACTCCGTCAACGTGGCCGTTCTCTCCCTCTCCATCGCCGACACCCTGTCGCTTCCCGGCCAGAACAAGATCGACGTGGGCGTCGCGGGGCTCCTGCACGACATCGGGAAAACGCAGCTTGCCCTCGAGCTCATCCGCAAGCCCGGCACGCTCACCGTGAAGGAATTCGAGGAGATCAAGAAGCACCCCGAGGAGGGGTTCCTCCTCCTTGGGAGGATGTCCAACATCCGGCCATCCTCCGCGTACATGGTCCTGGAGCACCACATGCGGTTCGACAAGGCGGGGTATCCCCAGCCGGGTCCGGAACACCGCATGGACGCCCACTCCAACATCATCCCGGTCGCCGACTCCTACGACGCCCTGACGACGATGCGCTCCTACCAGAAGGCCAGATATCCGCGGCAGGCCCTGGAGATAATGAAGAAGATCGCCGGAAAGTCCCTCGACGCGGAGATCGTGTCCCTCTTCGTGAAGACGATGGGCGCCTATCCCGTAGGGACGATGGTCCGCCTGAACACCATGGAGATCGGCGTGGTCTCCGGGTCGGCCCGCGCCGGAGAGGAAGGCCTGAAGGTAGTGGTGCTGTTCGACGGGAACGGAAACCCGCTCCCCCGCCCGGAGCAGGTGGACCTCGGCGAGGCGGACCAAGCAACGCGGAGGACCATCCTGGGAACGGTGAACCCGAACCTCTACCCCTCCACGCCGACGGGAAGCCTGTTCCCTTCCGCTGCCACCGCTTAGTACTTAGTACAGCGTTCCATAAATACGGTTATCCGTTTGGAAAGCATACGTCGTTAGGCGTCCCCGCCGCTCCACTCCGCCAGCGCGCAGGCCACCGAGGCCCGCACCGATTCGTTCTCCGCCCTGGCCTGCAGGAGAATCTTCTCCCACCCCTCTTTCCCCGCGGCGAGCGCGTACGCCATCACCGCCTTGCAGGCGACTTCCGGGTCGGAGTGGGCGAGGTACTTCTCGATGACGGGCGCCAATTCCTTGCGGCGGGATTTCCCGAGGGTCTCCAGGAGATTCCCGAGCACGACCCCCTGCTCACGGGGGAGTCGCTCGACGAGAGCCTTCAGGACCGGCACGGTGGGTGAAAACGCAAGCGCGCGGGCGGCCGCCCCCCGGACCTCCGTTTCACGGTCGGAAAGGGCGGCAAGCAGAAGGGAGACCCCCTCCGCCCCCCCGATGTCCTCGGCGGAGAAGACGACCCGCATCCGCTCCTCGAGGGTCCCCGTCCGGAGCGTCTGCAGGCAGGAGGGGACCGACCGTTTCGCACGCAACCGGTCCAGCGCGGCGGAAGCCGCTTCCCGCACCGATGGCGAGGGGTCCGCCAGCATCCCCCGGAGGGTTTCCTCGATCCGGTCCACCACGGCCTTTTCCCCCTTTCCGGAATGTGTATAGTCTTACCGGAGGCGGGCCGCCTCGTCAATCTTGTTGACCGTTCCACGGGTTGACGGTTCCGGGGGGGGAAACGTACACTCTTCGGCAGGGGGACGTGAAATGACCGACTTGAAGGGCCGGCTGCTCGCTCTCGATTTCGGGAGTCACCGCATCGGGGTTGCGGTGTCCGACCCGCTCGGCATCACCGCCCGGCAGCTGACGGCGATCCGGCGGGAGGGGGACCGGAAGGACATCGAGGCGATCCGGTCCGTGTCGAGAGAGCACGGGGTGGAGACGGTGCTGATCGGCCTCCCGCTCCTCCCCGACGGCAACGAAGGGTCGCAGGCGGTCAAGGCGCGGCGGTTCGGGGAGAAGATCAAGGAGCTGACCGGCCTGCCGGTCGTCCTCCGGGATGAACGGTTTTCGACGGCGCAGGCGGAGCGCCACCTCATCGAGTCCGGCGTCCGGCGCGAGAAGCGGAAAGAGGTCCGGGACAGCCTCGCCGCCGCCCTGATCCTGCAGTCCGCCCTGGATGCGCGGAGCCGGAAGTAGGCTTCCCGATGGCCTCCCAGCAACTCAAGGCTTTCCTTGCGATACTGCTCGGGGCAGCGGTCGTTTTCGCATTCCTGCTCATGGACACCCCCCCCTCGAAAGGATGGGAGGCGACCAATGTGATCATCCCGAAAGGGAGCGTCTCCTCCGAGGTCGCGCAGCTGCTCGAGGACGAAGGCGTGCTCCAGCACCCCGTCGTCTTCCGGGTGCTTGTCCTGGCGACGATGTCGGCGAAGCGCCTGAAGTTCGGCGAGTATTCCTTCCCGGAGCCCCCCTCCACCGTGGAGGTATGGAGGAAGCTCTACCGCGGCGAGATTACCCGCTATTCCGTCACGGTCCCCGAGGGGGCGAATCTCTACGACATCGCAAAGATCCTTGACGACCTGGATCTCGCAGACCCGGACGAGTTTCTCGATGACGCGTCATCCCCGGCGGTCCTTCGATGGCTGGACATCCCCGGCGATACCGCGGAGGGATTCCTTTTCCCGGACACCTACCTGCTGGACAAATCGATGTCCGGCAAAGACATCCTCGATGTCATGGCCCGGCGGTTCCACCGCAAGTTCCTCCCCGAGTGGGAGGACCGGGCGCGGGAGGAGGGGTTCTCCCTCCTGGAGATCGTGACCATCGCCTCGATCATCGAGAAGGAAACGGGAGTCGAGGAGGAGGTGGCCCTCGTGTCAGCCGTCATCCGGAGGCGCCTTTCCCTCAAGATGCCCCTCCAGATGGACCCCACGGTTATCTACGGCCTGAAGCGGTTCGGCAGCGGGCTGACGAAAAAGGACCTTCAGACGCAGACGCCGTACAACTCGTACCTGAACCGCGGGCTTCCCCCCGGGCCGATCGCCAACCCGGGGGTTTCGGCGATCAAGGCCGCCCTCTTCCCCGCCGACACGGATTACCTCTACTTCGTGTCCCGCAACGACGGGTCCCACAAGTTCTCCAGAACGCTCAGCGAGCACAACCATGGCGTGGCTTCGTTCAGGAGGGGTGAGACGGCGGATTGAGATGGCGGGGGCGACCCGTCGGGTCGGACTCCTTACTCCTCGACCTCGCCCGCGGGAACTTTCTTGATCCCCTCTTCCGGCTCTTCGCGCAGGTACTTCTCCTCGCGCTCGAGCTTCTCCTGGCACTCGACGCAGTACTTGGCGAAGGTTACCACCTTCAGCCGCCCCTTGGGGATCTTGACGGCGCATTCATCGCACAACCCGTAGGAGCCGTCCTCGATCCGGTCGATGGCGTCGTCGATCTGGCTCAGCTTCTTCTTCTCACGGTCGGTCAGGATCATGTCCAGCTCGCGCGTGCGCTCCTCCGTCACCGAGTCCAGAATGTCCCCGATGTCGGGCATCACGCCCTCGGTCGACACCTTGGACCGCCGGGCGATTTCCCGCACGAGATCCTCACGCATACGGAGCAGCATGTCCTTGATCGACTTCATGCGTTCTTGCCCCCCGCCTGGATATTAAAAAATTACGTTAGTATAACCGGAGTCGACCGCCTGTCAACCGGTTTCGCGAAGAGGTCCCATTCCCGCGCGCCGGTCACCCGGGCACGGCAGAACCGGCCGGCGGGGCCATGGTATCCCGAGAGGGAAACGCCTCCGTCCACTTCAGGCGCCTGCCCCCGGTGACGGCCGGTCGCGCGTCCCCCGGAAAGGGTTTTTTCCACCAGCACCTCGATCTCCCCCCCGGCCATGGCGGCGTTCCTTGCGGCGAGGATGTCCGCCTGCGCATCCTGGATCCTGCGGGCCCGCTCCCTCCTCACCGCCTCGGGCACCTGGGGACGCATCGAGTAGGCGGGAGTCCCTTCCTCGCGGGAATACGGGAACACCCCCAGGTAATCCCACCGCGTCTCGTGAACGAACCGGAGGAGCCGGTCGAACGCCCTTGCCGTCTCCCCGGGAAAGCCGACGATCAGCGAGGTCCGGAGGAAAACGCCCGGGAGGCGCTCCCGGAGGCGGGCGACGAGGCCGCGGACGTCGTCCGGTGTGTAGCGCCGCCCCATCCTGCAAAGGACCTCCGCGTCGATGTGCTGGACGGGGATGTCCAGGTAGGGACAGATTTTCTTCTCCGTTGCCAGGAGGTCGATCAGGGACTCGTCGACCCTTTCCGGGTACAGGTACAGCAGCCGGACCCACCGGACTCCGGGCACCGCGCAGATCTCGCGCACCAGGGGGACGAGCGCGCCTTTCTCCCCGCGGTCCGTCCCGTACGACGTGATGTCCTGCCCGACCAGGTTGATCTCGCGCGCCCCCCGGCGGACGAGCATCCGGACCTCCGCGAGGACGGACGCCTTCTCCCGGCTCGAAAGGGGACCGCGGATCGCCGGGATCGTGCAGTAGGAGCAGCGGTTGTCGCACCCCTCGAGGATCTTCAGGAACGCGGAGGCGCTCCCCTCCGCCGGAACGCGGTGACGGTAGGCGTCGTCGTCGAGCGCCTTGCCGACAATGCAGGTGCGGGGCGCGTCCCCGGCCACCAGCTTCCGGACCAGGCCGGGGATCTCCGGGATGTCCCCCGGCCCCACGAAGAGGTCCACCTCGGGAAGCAGCTTCGGGAGGTCGTCCCGGTAGCGCGTCGCCATGCAGCCCGCCACGACCAGATGCCGGATCCTCCCCTTCTCCTTGGCCCGTGCGAGGGAGAGGATCTCCCCGATCGACTCCTCCTTCGCGTCCCGGATGAAGCCGCAGGTGTTGACGATGGCCACGTCCGCGCGGCCGGCGGAGACGACCCGGCACCCCCCCTCGGTCAGGAGCCCCGTCATCACCTCGGTGTCCACCGTGTTTTTCGCGCACCCCAGCGTCAGGATCC
>Ga0265296_1004977_pt1 | contig 11213 bp, 10 predicted proteins | sample MunlanPumphouse1_FD_189073 | JGI IMG/M metagenome (GOLD analysis project Ga0265296, IMG submission 189073) | Groundwater microbial communities from a municipal landfill in Southern Ontario, Canada - Pumphouse #1 | ecosystem: Environmental > Aquatic > Deep subsurface > Groundwater | place...
AACAACTAGCCGAGGCCGTTTACGCCATGTTGCTCAATAGAATCAGCGACCCACTCTCCAAGCGAGGTGTGAACCATTGGATTAATGAGGTATACCGGCCGGCTTTTTCGTCCAATTAAAATTGGAATAACTGTCCGTAATAAATCGGAATAGGTGTTGGTTTTCATCGGAATAGGCACCAACCTCCGTAATGCCAAATTCTTTTGAAAGGAACATACCAAAAAGATGCAGTGATTGTTCATAGCACTTTAGTGATTTCTTTGACAAGTTTTTACTGGTACAAAACAACATAAACCCATCTACCTGAAATACAAAATCCGTCAAAAAAAAATACACCTCCTGATATTGGTGGTAACCCAATAAATAAGCGGTGTTTGTTGGTATACCCAGTAAATATTAATAGGTATAATAATACCGTTGTAAAAAGCCCCAAACCCTTTACCTAGCTCACTTTGGCTTCGATCCTCAGCTTGTCAGCAACCATGGCTATGAATTCACTGTTTGTCGGCTTGCCCCGCTCAAGGTTGATGGTATAGCCAAAGAACTTGGTCATCATCTCCACATTGCCGCGGTCCCAGGCCAGCTCAATAGCGTGCCTGATCGCCCTTTCAACCCTGCTTGGAGTCGTTTGAAATTTTTGGGCAATCATCGGGTAAAGCTCTTTGGTTACAGCGCCAAGCAGGTTAACTTCGCTGATTACCATTAAAATCGCTTCTCTCAAATAATTATAACCCTTGATATGAGCGGGAACACCCATTTCATGGATGATGTTTGTCACCGCGATATCAAGATTTTTAGGTTTTGCCGGGGTAATATACTGTGAGACATTTACTCCTTGCGCAAGTTGGCGAATCCGGGTGGCAAGAACATTAAAATCAAAAGGTTTTAAAATATAATAATCGGCGCCTAGTTCAACTGCTTTTTGCGTGACACTTTCCTGCCCGAAAGCGGTTAACATGATAATTTTTGGTTTATTGCCCGAACTGCCCGTTACCAGTTGCTCCAATACGCCTATCCCGTCCAGGTGCGGCATGATAATATCAAGTACCACAACATCAGGGTTATGCTCCCTGATCATCTGGAGAGCCTCGAGGCCGTTATAGGCGATGCCGATAAGGTTAAGGTCCTCCTGTTGGTTAATGAACTCCTTCAGCAGCTCGCAGAAATCTCTGTTATCATCTGCGATTAACAGCCGTATCGACTTCCTTGTCATAAAAAACTCCCGCCTCCTATAATTTCTATTTTTTGTTATTTATTCTTTAACCAACAAATTCGACAACCAAAAAGAATGTCCTTCCAGAGATCATGTAAATTTTAAAAAAATGGTAAATTTTTCTATAAGTAAAAGATAGAATTTAACCTGGGAATTTGCTTAACCCCCAGGTTAAATAAGTAAAACTTTTTATTTTGATAAAAAATTTAATCTAAAAAGCCCTAGGCTGCCTGCTGTTTGGACTGGCTATATTCATCCAATAAACCGGATTCTTCAATCATCCATTGAACCGGAACTCCGTAACCACGGGTGGGGTCATTGACAAAAACATGGGTTATGGCGCCAACCAGCAGATCATCCTGGATAATGGGACTACCGCTCATTCCCTGAACTATACCCCCTGTTTGCTCTAAAAGTTTTTGATCGGTAATTTTTATTACCAGCGCTTTTCCGTCCTGCCTGGCCAGCTTATTTATTTTTATTATTTCAATTTCAAACTTTTCGATCCTGTCATCTTTCAAAACTGTTAAAATTTCTGCTCTGCCTTCATGTATCTGCTCAGCCATGGCCACAGGAATCGCTTCTCTGGAAGAAGTGTTATCAACAGGTTTTGTTAAGCAGCCAAATATGCCCAGCTTGGTGTTTTTCCTGATAGTTCCGCTTACTTTTTTATCACCGGGAAACATACCTATTTTTTCACCTGGCTGACCCCGCTTTCCCCTGTGGATACCCTGTACATTGGCATCCACTATCTCACCGTCAGATAGTTCAACAGGCTGGGTTGAGCCCAGGTCAGTAATGAGGTGGCCAAGTGCCCCGTAAACCATGCTGTCAGGCTCATAAAACGTCAGCGTCCCAATACCGGCGGCGCCATCCCTGATCAGCAAGCCAAGTCTGAATTGCAGTGTTTCCCTGCAAAAAACCGGCTTGACTTTTTTAGTGAACAATTCTCCTTCCCGCTTGACTTCAATTAAAAGCGGCTGTCCGGCAGCACCGGATTTTGCCACCATATCACGCACCTGGCTGTCACTTTGCACCGTTTCATCATTTATTTTTAAAATAATATCGCCTTCCATAATCCCTGCTTCTTCAGCCGGTTTTACCTCCTGGCCTGATTCGTCCAGCACTGCTGAATGCCCGACTACGATAACTCCCTGGGAGTGGAGCAAAACCCCGATAGACTGTCCTCCGGGGATAACTTTTACCTGTGGCAGCACGCTTACCAGCACATCCCTTACATGGACCATCCCGAACAGGCTCAATCTCACCTGTAGTTCTCCGGGCTGCGAAGCTACGGGGCCAAAAACTGGATCGAAATAATCTGCACCACCGAATACCTGCGCTTTTAATGTTTTTTGTAACGGAGCGGGGAAATCTATTTTAAGCGGTTCTCCTACAGCGACAGATTGCCTGTCCGGCACGAGCATAATACTCTGTAACTGGTAGCTTAAAAGGCCGGACAAAAAAAATAATATACTCCAAAGAAAACCCTTATACTTTCCCCTCAAGCATCACTCCTCCAATTTTATTGTCACCCACCTCCAAAACTATGAAAAAATGAGATAATCATAATAATTGCAATATAGTCAGTGTAAAATTAATATAACCTTAGCATATCGCTTTTATTACGCCTAAATGTGCCTTAACTTGCCAATATCGCATTTTAATTGACTTAAAAAGCGAATATGTAAGTTTTAGTTTCATTTCCTGGTATAAAAAAATTAAAATCCGCACTTTAAAAGAACGGATTAAAGTACGGATTCTAGAATACAGAATTCAGAATTCAGAAGTCAGAATAAAACATTTTTTCATGATTTTTTATTCTGACTTCTGAATTCTGTCTACTGACTTCTGTTAACTGTTACGGTCCAGCATTTGTCCGGCGTGGCGGCGTGTGATTTCAGTTACCTCTCTGCCGCCCAGCATTCTGGCCAACTCCTCCAGCCTTTCCCCGTGCTCAAGCAGTTGAGCCCTTGTAACCGTGCGTCCCTCTTCAACTTCCTTAACAATAAGGTGGTGTGCTTTGGCGTGGCTGGCTATCTGGGCGGAATGGGTTACACAAATTACCTGATGGTGCTGGCCGAGCTGTGACATCTTTTCAGCCACAGCCTGCAGCGCGCGGCCGCCAATGCCTGTGTCCGCCTCGTCAAAAACCAGGACTGGTATTTCATCAGCACCGGCCAATATAGCTTTTAGCGCGAGCATAATCCTGGTAAGCTCACCTCCGGAGGCGATTTTAGCCATCTGTTTTAAGGGTTCACCAGGGTTCGTGGCAATCAGGAAATCCACCCGTTCCAATCCGTCCCGCGCCGGACCTGCTAATTCAGCAAAAGCAACCTGGAATTCCACCCGTCCCATTTCCAAAGAAATTAACTCTGCTGAAACCGCCTTCTGGAGCAACCCCGCCGCCTCCCGCCGGGCGGTGCTTAAAACCCCGGCGGCCATGCTGTAAGCTGCCTCAACCTTCTCTATTTCCAGAGCAGCTTCCAGTAATAATTCGTCCGTGCCTTCCAATATTTCCAGCTCGTCGCGCATGGAGTTCAGCCTGCCTGCTATTTCGTGAATTGTTTCGCCATACTTTCTTTTAAGTCTTTTAATGAGCTCGAGCCTGTCCTCCACCACCTCCAGCCTGATGGGGCTAAACTCAATACTGTCCCTGTAGCCGGCAAGTTCCCGCACAACGTCTTCAGCCTGGTAGAAGGCGTTTTCCAGGGCAGCCAGGAAATCCTCAGCCCGTTTATCCAGAGAAGCCAGGCTTCTCATCGCATCTACCGCCTGTGCCAGCAGATCCACGGCCGATGCCCGGCCGCCGGCTTCCCCGTAAAGAAAAGCGTAGGCGCCGGAAACCAGAGAATTTATCTTCTCCGTGTTTGCCAGCACTTTTTTTTCTTCTTCTAACTCTATATCCTCATCCACCCTCAGCTTGGCCAGTTCGATCTCCTTGATCATGTAGAGCAACTCATCCTTACGCCTGGCCCTGTCATCCGCGTCTCCGGTAAGCCTGTCTAAACTCAGGCGGGCCTCTTTCCATCGCGCATAAAGTAAATTAACCTCTTGTAAAGCCTGCAGCACTCTGTCCCCGCCAAACCGGTCCAAAAGCTGGCGCTGCCTCTCCTGCTCAAGCAGGGAGTTCAACTCCAGCTGCATGTGCAGGTCTGCCAGACTGCCGCCGACTTTTCTGAGAAAACCAAGGGTTACAACCTGCCCGTTGACACGGGAAACATTTTTTCCGGAGCGGCTTATTTCCCTGGCCAGCACCAGGATGGCGTCCTCCGGCACATCCACTCCCTGCTCCTCCAAAAACGGGGTAAGATCCTTCATAGCACTGATATCAAAAGCAGCCTGAAGAAACGCTTTTTCAGCCCCTGTGCGAATCTGGTCGCCGGACATTCTCCCACCGAGGACTATCTGGAGGGCATCAATTATAATGGACTTTCCCGCACCAGTTTCACCTGTAAGAACGTTAAAACCAGTTTGAAAGTCCATCCTTAACTGATCGATGATCCCAAAGTTCCTGATGGAAATACTCAGCAGCATATGATCACCCCGCTGAAATTAGTAATATTTAACATCATACCGGCATAAAAGCCCGGGCTACCCTTTGGTAAGTTCTCCAAACCTTTTGATTATATCAATGGCTGCTTCTTTCGGTTTAACCACAACCATAATGGTATCGTCTCCGCCGACAGTGCCGATAATTTCCCTCCACCCCGAGTTGTCTATGGCAGAGGCCACACCCTGGGCGCCACCGGGTTGAGTTTTAATTATGATCAGGTTTTCACTAAAATCCAAACCAACAACTGAGTCTTTGAAGATGCGTTTCAAGCGGTCTTCACCGCTGGGTAAAGATTGTCCCGCAGGCTGCGCGTAGCAGAAAACATTGTTTCTGCGAGGTATTTTGATCAGGCCCAATTCCTTAATATCCCTTGAAATAGTTGCCTGCGTCACCACATAACCTATGGTCCTCAAAGCCCCTGCCAGTTCCTCCTGGGTTTCAATATCCTCATGTTTAATTATATCGAGTATCTTGCGCTGCCGGCCGGCCTTCATCTAAACACCATCCTTCTCAATTACAATAACAACCGGCGCATTGGCAGCGCGGTTTAAAAAAGATATTTTAATTACTTTAAACTGGTCCGCATTGAGAGAAGAAGCAAATTTCTCAACAGTTTCGCCTTCCTCCCTGCCGCCGGGGTGGCCTGTGTAGATTACCAGCCCGATCCTACCCCCAGGCCGCAGTAAATCCAGAGCCGCACCCAGCGCTCTTATGGTTGTCCCGGGCCGGGTAACTATAGAGTGATCGCCACCCGGCAAATACCCCAGATTAAATATTACGGCGTCAACAGGTCCCGGCACTAACCCTTTCATTTCCTCGTGACCTGCCTGCAACAGCTCAACCCTATCCGCGCAGCCGTTCCTTGCCAGGAGTTCCTGTGCGGTTTGCAACGCTTTGGCCTGGGTGTCAAAGGCGTATACTTTCCCGCTTGCACCTACCAGGCGAGCTAAAAAAAGTACGTCATTGCCATTACCAGCCGTGGCGTCTACCGCGGTCCCACCGCTGCGAACCGAATCAGACACAAAAAGCTGGGCCAGGTAAACGGCGCTGCCAAGCCCCTTAGACACCGCCCTGCACCTCTTCATCTTTCAATTTCTTACGTAAAACTTCAAAAAAGCTTCTGCCTACTATACGCAAAAATTTTGCCTTTTGCGGCGCGCTTTTTATTATAATCTCATCGTTCTGACGCAAGCTGACACCGTGCTGCCCGTCCATGGTCAGCATTACCTCACCCCAGTTTGAAATAAGCAGTATCTTAATTGTGCTATCCGGGGTTATAACCACGGGTCTGGCCCAAAGAGAATGAGGGCAGATGGGCGTGAGCAGGATAAGGTCGAGTTCGGGGGTTGCCAGCGGTCCTCCCGCTGAAAGCGAATAGGCGGTTGAACCAGTGGGACTGGCTACGATCAAGCCGTCCGCGTGATAATTATTGAAGAACTCTTCGTTAATATATGCTTCCAGATAAATCGGCCTTGGTATAGTCCCTTTGGTTATAACTGCGTCATTAAGTCCTGCAAAACTATGAACTAAATTGCCCTGCCTGTACACCTCAGCCTGAAGCATCATGCGCTCTTCAATGCGGTAGTGACCTTTCAGAATCTTTTCCAGAGCAGGCAGCGCCTCCGGTATATCTATTTCAGTGAGGAAACCAAGGTGCCCCAGGTTAATACCCACAATAGGTATGCCTGCTTTGGCCACCCGGCGCGCTGTCCAGAGCATAGTCCCATCACCGCCGAACACCAGTATGCACTCAGACCTCTCTAAAATTTCTTCCTGTGAAACTCCGAACCTGGTAAGGGCTAAATGGTGAGCGGTGCCTTCGTCGATCAGAACTTCGCATCCCCTGTCTTCAAGCCAGCGGGAAATCTGTGCTACGAGATCGCGAACTCCCTTTTTATTTAGATTTACCACCAGCCCGAAAGTTTTCAAGGTAGAATCCTCCTTGGTATGAATTCAATATTCTGCCCTAATTATACATTAAGGGGTTGGTTGTTTTTGTTTTTTTATAATAAGTTGTTCATGTGCCCGCTCAACAACTTCGCTAATATTGCAGACGGTATGTATCCCGTTCTTCTGAAAAAAAATTAAATACTCAATATTCCCCTCCGGGCCGGTGACAGGCGAGTAATCAAGTCCTTTTACCGACCAGCCAAGTCCAGTTACGAGAGCTTCGATATTCCTCAGCACCTCTATGTGTATTGCCGGCTCACGTATGACACCTTTTTTCCCCACTTTGTCCCTGCCTGCCTCAAACTGCGGCTTGACCAGCGCCACACCCTCAGCCGCGGGCGTGGTAAGCTCGCCAACCCTGGGCAGGACCTTGCTCAGAGAAATAAAAGAAACATCTACGGTTATAAAGTCCGGTGGTTCCGCCAAAGCCTCTTTTGTGAGAAAGCGGATATTTTTACGCTCCAGCACCACCACTCTGGGGTCAGTTCTGAGCTGCCAGGCCAACTGGCCATATCCCACATCCACCGCGTAAACCTTCCTGGCGCCGCACCTGAGAGCACAGTCAGTAAAGCCTCCGGTCGAAGCCCCGACGTCAAGAACCACGCGTCCATCCAGGCTAAGATTAAAAACCTGAACAGCCTTTTCCAGTTTTAGCCCACCGCGGCTTACATACTGTATTGGGTTGCCGCGCACTTCGATGACAGTCTCCGGTTTTATCATCAGGCCCGGCTTTTCCGCTTTTTCTCCTTTTATAAAAACCAGGCCGGCCATAATAGCCGCCCTTGCTTTTTCTCTGCTGGGGTAATAGCCTTCCTCTGTCAACCTTATATCCAACCGCTGTTTTTCCTGAGACAAAATTAGATACCCCCGGGAAAAGATATAATGATTTAATAAATCCTATCAGATTAATTACTGTCTGAGACCACTGCCAGCCTTCTGGTCCTGTTTCTTTCAGCTGTTTTTTCCACTACCGCCCGGACTATCTGTTCTACTGACAGTCCGTACCTGGCCTTTAGCAAAGCCGGGTCGCCGTGTTCAACAAACGCGTCCGGTATGCCAAGGCACTGGACCCTGACATCCCTGATCCCCCTGGCTGACAAAAGCTCGAGCACGGCGCTGCCGAACCCGCAGCTCAGGACGTGCTCCTCAATGGTATACAGTCTTCCTGTTCTCCTGGCATAATGGATAATGCACTCCTCGTCCAAAGGCTTAACGAACCTGGCGTTAATCACCGTTGCTTCAATCCCCCGGCCTGCCAGGGCCACGGCCGCTTCACTGGCCAGGCTGACCATGCTTCCTATGGCGAGCAGGGTAACGTCTGAGCCTTTTCGCAGAACCTCAGCCCGCCCAAGCGGCAGAACCTTGTAATCCTCGTCTAATTTACAGCCGCAACCGGCTCCCCGCGGGTAGCGGACGGCAGCCGGCGCGGGATGACTGACCGCTGTGGCGAGCATGTGCTGCAGCTCGTTTTCATCTTTAGGCGCCATAATTACCATATTCGGTATTTGCCTCAGGTACGCAAAATCAAAGAGACCGTGGTGAGTAGCCCCGTCTTCCCCCACTACACCAGAACGGTCTATGGCAAAAGTCACAGGCTTGTTCTGCAGGCATACATCATGTAGAACCTGGTCAAAAGCGCGCTGCAGGAATGTTGAATAAATAGCCACCACAGGGTGGTAACCACCGGCAGCTATAGCGGCAGACATTGTCACTGCATGCTGCTCAGCTATACCTACATCAAAAAAACGTTTGGGGTAAAGTTTGGCGAAGTTGGTCAGGCCGGTACCGCTGGTCATGGCCGCGGTAACAGCGACTATATTATCATTGTCGCGTGCCAGCTTGATCATCGTCCGGCCAAATATATCTGTATACGAAGGCGTTTTACTGCTTTTTATGATTTCCCCGCTGGCAGGGTCAAACGGTCCCACACCGTGAAAGCGATCCGGATTGCTTTCAGCCGGACGGTAACCCTTTCCCTTCTTAGTTAAAGCATGTATCAACACCGGCCCTTTAGTAGCTCTTGCACGCTGCAGGACACTTACAACCGCCTTGATGTCGTGACCGTCGACCGGGCCGAGGTATTTAAAGCCCATTTCCTCAAAAAACATTCCGGGCACCACCAGGTACTTCAAGCTGTCTTTAAATCTCTCGCCCAGACGCAGCAGGGCAGAGCCGATGGGAATTTTCCGCATAAGCTGTTCCAGTTCTTCTTTGCCCCTGGAATACATGGGATCTGTCCTCATCCGGGTTAAATACCCGGACATCGCCCCCACGTTTTGAGCGATAGACATCTCATTGTCATTTAAAATCACGATCAGATCTTTTTTCAGATGGCCAGCGTGGTTAAGCGCTTCGAAAGCCATACCGCCGGTCATGGCGCCGTCGCCTATCACAGCCACCACCGAATAACTTTCACCCTTCAAATCACGGGCTACGGCAAGACCCAGAGCGGCCGAAATTGAGGTGCTGCTGTGACCGGTACCAAACGCATCGTGCACGCTTTCCGAGGGGCGGGGAAAGCCGCTGATCCCACCGAACTGGCGCAAGGTGCCAAACTCTTTCCTGCGTCCGGTGATTATTTTGTGGCTATAGCTCTGGTGTCCCACGTCCCAGACAATCTTATCAACAGGCGAGTCGAAAACTCTGTGCAAACCAAGGGTAAGTTCCACAATCCCCAAACTGGGCGCCAGGTGCCCGCCAGTTTTCGCAACTGTTTCGATGAGCTGCTGCCTTATTTCTTTGGCCAGTTCCTGCAGTTGCTGGTATGTCATCAGGCGTATATCCTGCGGAGAGTTAATCTGTTTCAATAGTTTGCTCATCGTTTACTCACCCTTCTTGTTCTTAGGGTTGCGCGTTTTCGAAAAGGTCTGTAACCAGTTGCGTCTTCCACCCTGGCCAGTACCCTCCCCACCCAAAAAATCACATCGTCAGGGTGGCTCAGCGCAATCTTTTTTGCAGCCGCCTTGCTAGAAACAATCACCGCGGCAATAAAAGCGGTGATTAACACATTAAGCCAGAACTGGCTTATAACCGGTCCCATTGTCATTATCTGCACCACAATGGATATGCCCAGGGCTCCCCCGACCGTTGTGGTAATATCACCAATTACATCGTTGGTCAAATTAGCGACTTTATCGGCGTTCCGGATTAACTGCAGGCCGTGCGGCGCTCCTCTTACCCGCTTGGACGATTTGGCGTTAAATGGTATATGGGATGCGGCGGTAACAGCGGTCCCCACAACGTCCGCCAGCATGTTAATAAGAATAATCAGACCCAGGAAAATAGAAGATAGGATTACACTGTTTAACCTGGAGGCAAATGTCTCGGAAAGAAAGGAAAAGATAACGGCTAAGAAAAATGAGCCGATACCTACAAAAACGATATATCTACCGGAAACGGTAGATTTATTATTGCCCAAATAATTCACCTCATACTGGATTAAGGCTCGCCGGATCGTATCTGAGACAAGCGTATTATGTAAGATAAATGACGGCAGACCGGGTAAATATTGTGGCTTAGGTCTAGCAGGATTTTCCCAAACAGCTGCCGGCTGTCACCAAACCGGCGGTTTCCCTTTAAAGCCGTTTCCGATCGTTACCGATTCCGGGGCTAGATTACCACTTAGTCCACACTGCAATCCCCGGCCCGCCCTGGTATCCCGGACAGCCTAGGAGTTTTCCTCAACAGAATATACCTTTTTTAGCCTCTTTTGCAGCAAAGGTTTCAACCAACAAACCGGTCTTCCATGGGCCCATGTCCATCGGCCTGTAAAAATAGGCATCCACCACTGCCACTCAAGGCAGGCTACACTGCACGCAGCTGTTCACCACATGCAGGTTTAATCCCAAGCCATAGTTGACCATCCAGTAAAGCATGGCTGCCCACAAACTTGGGTCTCCACGATGGCAGGGTCAACGCCCGCATGCCATTGCAGGTCGCCCTACCACCTTAACTCCCAGTACCAGCCCCCGACTGGGCGTCGATAGCCAACACCAGGAACTTCATCGATATGCCCTTAACGGATTTTTAGGCCCGCCTTCAAAAAAGTTCATCTGACTAGGATACTGCGTCATTTATCGAAAAAACTATTTACGAATACTAATTATAACAAAACAGTGTTATACTTTCAAACACCGCTTGAACCAAAATTAACACCTGTAAATTGATATAGGTGTGCCTAGACAGGAATTCCTGCTGGAGATTATCAAGGCTTGTCTATAGTCTAGAAATCCCGCTCAATCACAAATTCAACCAGGGATCTTAAGAAATCAGCCTCCTGGCCGAACGCGCTCAAAGCTGCTATCGCGTTGTCCACAGCCAGACGAGCCTTCTCTTTTGATTTCTCCAGGCCAAACAGCGCAGGGTAGGTTGCTTTTTTATTTCTAACGTCACTTCCCACCGGTTTGCCCAGTTTCTTTTCGTCACCTTCGATATCAAGAATATCATCCTTGATCTGAAAGGCCAGTCCCATGTGTTCGGCATATTCGGTCAGGC
>Ga0265296_1004979_pt1 | contig 11206 bp, 6 predicted proteins | sample MunlanPumphouse1_FD_189073 | JGI IMG/M metagenome (GOLD analysis project Ga0265296, IMG submission 189073) | Groundwater microbial communities from a municipal landfill in Southern Ontario, Canada - Pumphouse #1 | ecosystem: Environmental > Aquatic > Deep subsurface > Groundwater | place: Canada...
CCGCCCGTGCTGCCCGGGGGGCTGATGGACGGTCGCCAGCGCAGACGCTACGACAGACTGAAACGAACGCTCGACGTCCTCGGGGCGGGCGTCGGGGTGATTCTCGTTGCCCCGCTCATGGCGGCGACCGCGGTGGTGGTCGCGCTCGAACTCGGTCGACCAGTTCTCTTCCGTCAGCAACGCCCGGGGCGAGACGGGCGGATGTTCGAGATCGTCAAGTTCCGCACCATGCTGCAGCCAGACTCCGAGCTCGGTGACGACAACGATGAGGGCCGCATGACCCGGGCGGGAAGCCGCATACGGTCGCTCAGTCTCGACGAGCTGCCGAGCCTTTCGAACGTGCTGAGAGGTGACATGAGCATCGTCGGCCCGAGGCCGCTGAAGGCGTCGTACCTGACTCGCTATTCGCCTCAGCAGATGAGGCGCCACGAAGTGCGCCCCGGGCTGACCGGTTTGGCACAGGTGAGCGGTAGGAACGCCCTGTCCTGGGACGACCGGCTCGAGCTCGACGTGTGGTACGTCGACAACCGGAGCCTCCGGCTCGACTTCTCGATCCTCCTGCGAACCATCGGAAGGGTGCTGCGCCGCGACGGGATCACGGGAGATGGCCAAGCCACCGTGAGGGAGTTCTTCGGCCCGACGCCCACCGATCTGGAACTGGTCGGCCTGGTCGGCGGCGAGCTGCAGACGCGGCCGGAGGGGTCACCCGGACCTCACCGTCCACGCAGCTCGTTCTGGGCTCTGCCGGACTCGGGGACCATCGACGTCGTGTTCGGGCAAGCCGAGCCGGGGCGGATGGATTGGGCCGCCGTCGACCCATCCGGCCAACCTCGGTCGTGGTGTGGATTCACCGGGCTGACGCCGACTGCAGCCAGCATCTACATCGTCGGCGCCGCCGAGCCCGGGGCCCGAGGTCTCGTCCGGGACACGCTGCAACTCCTGGTCGCCCGCGCGCAGACCCTCGGCCTGAAGCAGTTGCGGCTGGAGGTGGACCCACGGAACGTCGAAGCGCGACGCCTGTTCGCCGACCTGAGCTTCCGCCAGGTCGGCGCTGGAGAGGGCGGCAGGGTCCCGATGATCCTGACTCTCGTGTGATGATCCAGGGTTAGGCGGGGAAGAGCCGCGGGACACCATCCCCCGCTCGGAACCCGTCACGGATGTATCGTCAGATGACGATGTCCAACACCAGATCCGACAGGAGTCTGATGGCAGACAGATCGCGAACCGCGACGCGGACCTTCAAGGTCGCGATCGCCTCGGCGGGTCACCGCGCGCACTACATCGAGTGGTTCCGCGACGCTCTCGCCCGACTGGGACTCCCTGGGGAGGTGATCGCGCTGGAATACCGGACCACCAGCGCGTCCTTCCTGGTCGCCGACCGGGCGGTCGCCATGCCGGCCTACAACGATCAGGCCTACGCCGGGGCGATGCGCTCGTGGTTCGCCGCCGAACGTCCTGACTTGCTCCTGTCGTTCGTGGACTACGAGCAGGCAGTGCTCGCAACGGGGCTGGGCGACGAGTTGCGTGCGGGTGGGTGCAACGTCCTGGTGCTCGATTCGGACAGCCTTGCCACGGTCTGCGACAAGGCGGCGATGGCAGCGGCGCTTCGAGAGCACGGAGTCGCCGCGCCGGACACATACCTCGGGTCGCAGGCGCGTCGCCTCGCCGCCGAGGCTCCGACGGAAGCGGAGCACGTCGTCAAGCATCGCTTCGGGAGCGGCTCGAGCGGGCTCCGCATGGTCCGAACCGCTGAGCTCGAGGCGGCCGTGGCGGATGTGGCGATCACCGCCCTCGACATGTTCGGACACTCATCCGGCGGAGATCTCGACCACGTCGTCGTGCAGGAGCGGGTGCATGGGAACGAGTACGGCGTGGACGGTGTCTTCTCGATCGACGGCCGGGGAACCTTCCTGGGTGCGCTCGCTCGACGCAAGCTCCGCATGCGCTCCGGCGACACCGAGCTGGCCACCACAGTCGACCCAGGACCCTTCGACGATCTCGTCCGTCGCGTCGGCGAGGCCATCCAGCCGAATGGGCCCGTGGACATGGACGTCATCGTCGCGGCCGACGGGACGCCCCACCTCATCGACATCAATCCTCGATTCGGCGGCGGCTATCCGTTCGTCCACCTCGCTGGGGCGGATGTTCCGACGCTCGTCGTCCGGCTTGCGGCGGGACTCGGACCGGACCCGGCGCTGCTGAGCTACGAGACCGGGGTCGCCTCGGTGCGGAGAGAGGCCTTCGAAGTGGTCTCCCGATCGGCAGCACCGTGGCGGTCGGCGGGCGGGTCGACGTCGGCCGGAGCCTCGTAGAGGCTGTTGCCCTGCAAGTACTCCTCGACGCCCCAGGGCTTGCGGACCAGGGTCAGCGCGCCGAGCTCGTCTCGCACGTACACCGCGGGAAGGTATTCGATGAACAGCGGCTGGAAGCACATCGAGTACGCGCCGACCTTCGAGTAGATCACGCGGTCGCCTTCTGCGAGCGCTGGGGCCTGCCGCAGGCGCATGATGCGGTCGTGCTCCATGCACGTGAAGCCGCTGATGATCTGGTGGTCTGCGGTCGCCTCGGCGGAGGTCTCGAGCGTGTATTCGTACGGCATCTGGCGGCGGTATGTCGGGTCGATGCTTGACCGGCTGCCGTCGGTGACCACGACCGTGTGAGGACCCACCGTCTTGACGTCGACCACGCTGGTGCAGAACTCGACCGGCACTGCGATGAGGCATGCCCCCGGCTCGACGATCAACCGAGTGCGTTCCGGATCGACCGCCTCACCCAGCGCCTCGCGGATCGCCTCGATGTAGCGGTCGAAGGTGGGGGCACCCGGATCCTCGCTGCCGAAGAACCCACCTCCGATGTCGACGAAGTCGAGCCGGAGCCCGCGGAGACTGATGAGCTCGGCTGCGACCGTCGCCGCCGCCCGGAACACGTCCACGCTCCGGGTCAGGGAGCTGACGTGGAGATGGATGCCCGCGGCACGGACACCGGCAGTGCGCAGAGCTGCGAGCGCGGCATCGAAGTCCCCATTGTCGACGGTGAAGCCGAAGCGTCCGCCCTCGTCGGCGGTGGCGCTCTCGCCCGGGCAACGCGCCTCCAGGTCCCAGTTCACGCGCAGCCCGACGGAGTACACCCGGTCGGGGGTCTCCTGTGCGAGCTCGCACGCCCACCTCACCTCGCGATGGGAATCGAGGTTGACCACGGATCCATCCACGAGCGCCGCCCGAAGGCGCTCTCGGCCCTTGACCGGCCCGTTGAACACGATCCGGTCCGGCGAGTACCCGAGCGCCAGTGCGAGCTCATACTCGGTGTCCGAGACCACCTCCGCCCACGCTCCCCGGTCGCGCATGTACCCGATGAGCCATGGCAGCGAGTTGGTCTTGAACGAGTACGCGAGGATGGAGTTGGGCCAATGCGTCGTCAGCGCACGCTGGAAGCGGTCGCAGAAGCGTCGCAGCGTCGGCTGATCGACGACGAACGATGGAGTCACGGGGATCTCAGGGCTCACGCGAACGGTTGCCTCGCTCTCGGCGGACTCGGACTCGCCCACCATACTCCAGCAGGCGGGCGGCGCGAGAGTGTATCGCTGCGGTTCCGGCGAGCATCCCGGCCGGGCGACCGGCTGTAGAGGACGGCCGGCCTCTGAGTGTCATGTGCCTGTCTGAATCAGATCGAGAGATGACCGCATGGATGCCTCCCAGCCGACGTTCTGGAGCTCACCGAAGAGGAGCCGGGGCTCTGGCGGCGGGAGCAGGGGCGTCGAGTCGTCCAGCACGGCGGACGTCTTCGGTGGGTCACCGCGCCGGCCGCTTCATCTCGCGGCGACGGTTCCGTGGCAGCCGGCGGAGCGGCCGACGGGGAGGCGCTGGACGTGCCATGCGCTGCTGCCGGGGTCGGACCGGGCTCGCCGATGTGAGTGCACCTTTGCACCCCGTGTGAAGCCCTGCACGGAGGCGTCGTAGGTCTCGTCGATGAGCCCAGTCTTGACGGGAAGCGAAGACCGGACGAACTTTCGCTCTGGGCGCCCGCGGCAGGCGACGGCACGATCCATACGCTCGGAGCAGTTCGGCACCACCGATCCTCACGGCCCCGTCCGCCACTCCCGGATGCGCGGCCCGCGAATGCTCGTCCTCGCGACCGCACCGGGTCGCACGGCGCTCGTCCCACCGCTTGCACTGCCGGAACAAGGAGCCGTCTTGACGCAGCTCGACACCGCCCACGTCCTCGCCGCCCAGCCCACGACCGCAACTGCCGCGCGCACGCCGACCGCGGAGACCGCCGGCCACGCGATCGTCCGCGTGCTCGAGGAGCACGGCATCCAGCGCGTCTTCGTCGTGCCCGGGGAGAGCTACCTCGAGGTGCTCGACGGCCTGCACGACTCGTCGATGGAGACGGTCGTGTGTCGCCACGAGGGCGGCGCCGCCTACATGGCGGAGGCCGAGGGCAAGATCGGGCCGCTGCCGGGCGTCGCGATGGTGACGCGCGGGCCGGGCGCCGCGAACGCGCTCGTCGGGGTGCACACGGCATGGCAGGACTCGACGCCGATGGTGCTGTTCATCGGGCTCATCCCGCTGGCGCACCGCCACAAGGAGGCGTTCCAGGAGTTCGACGTCGACGGCTGGTTCGCCGCCGGGGCGAAGAGCGTCGTGGTCCTCGACGTGGCCGAGCGCGCGCGGGAGGTCGTCGCCGACGCGCTGTTCCTCGCCCGCGCCGGGCGTCCGGGACCGGTGGTCATCGGCCTGCCCGAGGACGTCATCCGCGAGACCGTCGAGCGCCATCCGCAGCCCCGGCTGCCGGTCGCCGACGGCGGGATGACGGCGAACGACCTGGACGCGCTCCGCGACGCACTGCGAGAGGCGGAGAAGCCGCTGTTCGTCACCGGCGGCAGCGACTGGGACGCGGATGCGTCGCGGCGGCTCACGGGATGGCTGGAGCGGCACCGGCTGCCGGCCGTCGCGGAGTGGCGCACCGAGGGCATCGTGTCCTTCGACTCGCCCTCCTACGCCGGCCCGATCGGCTACGGGCGGCCCAAGCCCACGCTCGACGTGCTCGAGGAGTGCGACCTGCTGGTCTTCGTCGGCACCCTCCCCGGCGACGTCATCACGAACGGGTTCCTCGTGCGCCAGGGCTGGCAGCGACGCAACTTCCTCGTATCGATCGACCCGACGTTGCGGGGCCGCTCCGGCGCCGTCAGCCATCACATCCTGGCCCGCCCCAGCGCCTTCGTCCGCGACCTCGAGCAGATCGAGCTCGCCGCGGACGAGCGTCGCACGCAGTGGACCGTCCGGCTCCGCGAGCAGCAGACGGCGTTCAGCGCGCTGCCCGACCCGACCCCGCGGGGCGGCCGCGCATCGATGGCCACCGTGATGGCGCACCTCGTGCCGCAGCTCGATCAGCACGCGCTCGTCACGTTCGGCGCCGGCGAGCACACGAACTGGGCGCACCGCTACTTCCCCACCCGCAGCTACCCGTCGATGGTGAGCTGCGGCAACGGGTCGATGGGCTACTCGATCCCGTCGGCGGTGGCCGCCGCGCTGCACTTCCCCGAGCGGGAGGTCGTCTCGATCGCGGGCGACGGCGAGTTCCTCATGAACGGCCAGGAGCTCGCGACCGCGAGGCAGATCGGCGCGACGCCGCTCGTGATCCTCGTGGACAACCAGGAGTACGGCACGATCCGCACGCACCAGGAGCGCCGCCACCCCGGCCGCATCTCCGGCACGCAGCTCGAGAACCCCGACTTCGCGATGCTCGCGCGCGCCTACGGCGGGCACGGCATCCGGGTCGAGACCGACCGCGAGGTGCCGGAGGCGGTCGCGACCGCGCTCGAGCTCTGGCGGGAGCGCGACCGCTTCGTGCTGCTGCACGTGATCACCGAGCAGCGCGCGCAGGCGTACTGAGCGCTCGAGCTGCGCACGCCGGGGCTCACGTGGCGGCAGCGGATGCGTGGCGAGTCCCGGGCGGCGAGTAGCATCCCGAAGGCGGCCGGCCGCTGCCACCCGAGCCCTCGCAGCCGCCGAGCGCTCGGTGCAGCAGACCGAGGAGCCGCATGTTCACCTGGACCCGCCGCGATGACAGCCGCCTGGGCGCATCCGACATCGTGCTCCCCGAGGAGCGCCTGGGCTGGGGTCGCACCATCGGGCTCGGCATGCAGCACGTCGTCGCCATGTTCGGCGCGACCTTCCTCGTGCCGATCATCACCGGCTTCCCGCCGTCGACGACGCTGCTGTTCTCGGGCCTCGGCACGATCCTGTTCCTGCTGGTCACGAAGAACCGCCTGCCCAGCTACCTGGGCTCGTCGTTCGCGTTCCTCGCGCCGATCGGCGCCGCCACCGAGATCGGCGGAGCCGGGTTCGCGCTCTCGGGCATCATCCTGGTCGGCGCGCTGCTCGCCATCGTCGGCGTGATCGTGCACTTCTCGGGCACGCGCTGGATCGGCGCCGTCATGCCGCCGGTCGTCTCGGGCACGATCGTGGCGCTGATCGGCTTCAACCTCGCCCCCGCCGCCCGCGACAACTTCGCGGAGGACCCGCTGCTCGCCGCCATCACGCTGCTCGCGGTGGTGCTCACGTCGGTGCTGTTCCGCGGTCTGGTCGCCCGGCTCGCCATCCTCGTCGGCGTCGTCGTCGGCTACGCGGTCGCCGCGGGGATGGGCAAGGTCGACTGGTCGAAGGTCGAGGCCGCCCCCTGGGTCGGGCTGCCGACGTTCACGGCGCCCACGTTCGACCCCGCCCTGCTGCCGGCCATCCTGATGTTCGTGCCGGTCGTGCTGCCGCTCGTCGCCGAGAACCTGGGCCACGTGAAGGGCGTCGGGCAGCTGCTCGGCCGCGACCTCGACCCGCTCGCGGGTCGCGCGCTCTTCGCCGACGGTGCCGCGACCGTGCTGTCGGGCTTCTTCGGCGGCTCCCCCACGACGACCTACGGCGAGAACATCGGCGTGATGAGCGCGACGCGGGTGTTCTCGACCGCCGCCTACTGGGTCGCGGCGATCACGGCGATCCTGCTCGGCCTCTCCCCCAAGGTCGGCGAGATCATCTTCGCAACCCCCGCCGGCGTGCTCGGCGGCGTCACGACCGCGCTCTACGGCCTCATCGGCATCATCGGCGTGCGCATCTGGGTCGAGAACGGCGTCGACTTCTCGATCCCGCGCAACCAGTTCGCGGCCGGCGTCGGCCTCATCGTCGCGATCGCCGACTTCACGCTCTCGGCCGGCCAGATCTCGTTCGGCGGCATCGTGCTCGGCACGGTCGCGACCCTCGTCATCTACCACCTCATGGATGCGCTCGAGCGGCTCCGCGGCCCCCGCGCGGATGCGCGCCCCGACCACGCGCCGCCGGCCGTCGCCCCCGCGGCGCCCGCAACACCCGTCGAGCGGCCCCGGGACTAACGGACGACGCGCCCGGGACCCGCTCCATTGACCGGGGCCCGGTGCACCGGGTCCCACCGGGTGGCAGGGGCCCCGGGCGCCTCGAGCGGCGTCCGCTTGCTATTCGCGGGCGCATGCCGGAGCCGAGGATGGAGCGCCATCCGGCTCTGTCGCGGGGCGGCACCGCGTGCCATGGTGGGCCGCATGGCAACCGTCGCGGAGAACATCGTCCAGACGCTCGTCCTCAACGGCGTGCGTCGCGTCTACGGCCTGCCGGGCGATTCGCTCAACGCCTTCACCGAGGCGATCCGGGTCGAGGACGCGCTCGAGTGGGTGCACGTGCGGCACGAGGAGACCGCCGCGTTCGCCGCGGGCGCCGAGGCGGAGATGACGGGCGAGCTCGCCGTCTGCGCCGGCAGCTGCGGCCCCGGCAACCTGCACCTCATCAACGGGCTCTACGACGCCAACCGCAACCGCACGCCGGTGCTCGCGATCGCCGCGCACATCCCGACCGTCGAGATCGGCACCGGCTACTTCCAGGAGACGCACCCGCAGGAGCTGTTCCGCGAGTGCTCCGTCTACGTCGAGTACGTCGCGGCGCCCGAGCAGATGCCCCGCCTGCTCGAGATCGCGATGCGCGCCGCCATCGAGCAGCGGGGCGTCGCGGTGCTCGTCATCCCGGGCGACGTCGCGTCGGCCGAGATCTCGGATGACCGCCGCACGCGCATCCGCCCGAGCGCATCCGCGGTCCTGCCCGTCGCCGCGCAGCTCGAGGAGGCCGCCGCTGCGCTCAACGCGGCGAAGACCGTGACGATCCTCGGCGGCGCAGGGACCGCGGGCGCACACGCCGAGGTGCTCGCGATCGCCGAGCGACTCGGCGCCCCGACCGTGCACGCGATGCGCGGCAAGGAGCACCTCGAGCACGACAACCCGTTCGACGTCGGCATGACGGGCCTGCTGGGGTTCGCGAGCGGCTACCGGGCGATGGATGGGGCGGATGCGCTGCTCATGCTCGGCACCGACTTCCCGTACCCGCAGTTCTACCCCGACGGCGCGACGGTCGTGCAGGTCGACATCCGGGGTCAGCAGATCGGCAGGCGGCACCCCGTCGACGTCGCGCTCGTCGGCGGCGTGAAGGAGACGTGCGTCGCGCTCCTGCCGCTGCTCGAGCAGAAGGGCGACAAGCACCTCAAGGATGCGCAGAAGCACTACGCGAGGACCCGTGAGCGGCTCGACGACCTCGCGAAGCCCGCCCGCAAGGGTGCACCCGTGCACCCGCAGCACCTCACCCGGCGCATCGACGCGCTCGCCGCGGACGACGCGGTCTTCATCCCCGACGTCGGCTCTCCGGTCGTCTACGCATCCCGCTACCTGACGATGAACGGCCGGCGACGGATGCTCGGCTCGTTCTGGCACGGGTCGATGGCGAACGCCGTGCCGCAGGCGATCGGCGTGCTCGCGCACGACCGGACTCGCCAGACCGTCACGCTCTCCGGCGACGGCGGACTGGCGATGCTGCTCGGCGACCTGCTGACCCTCACGCAGAACCGGTTGCCGGCCAAGATCGTGGTGTTCAACAACTCCTCGCTGAACTTCGTGGAGCTGGAGATGAAGGCGGCGGGGCAGCTGCCGTTCGCGACCGAGCTGCAGAACCCCGACTTCGCGGCGGTCGCCGAGGCGCTCGGCATCAGGGGCATCCGTGTCGAGGACTCCGGCGGCGTCGACGCCGCCCTCGCCGAGGCGTTCGCGCACGACGGCCCGGCGCTCGTCGATGTCGTGTGCGACCCGCAGGAGCTGACGGTCCCGCCGACGATCGCCTTCGAGCAGGCGAAGGGCTTCGCGCTCTATGCGATGCGCGCGGTGCTGTCGGGGCGCGGCGACGAGCTGCTCGACCTCGCGCGCACCAACTGGCGCCAGCTCTTCTGAGGAGGCCGCATGAGCCCGTCGCCCACGCCGCGCCGCGTGCAGGGCACCTACTACGTGCTGACCCTCGGGAACACGCTCGCGGCGTCGTTCATCTGGGGCATCAACACGCTCTTCCTGCTCGACGCCGGGCTGTCGAACCTCGAGGCCTTCGCCGCGAACGCGTTCTACACCGTCGGCGTGCTCGTGTTCGAGATCCCCACCGGCGTCGTCGCCGACACGCTCGGGCGCCGCGCGTCGTACTTGCTCGGCACGCTCACGCTCGCCATCACGACCGTGCTCTACTGGCTGCTCTGGGTGTGGCAGTCGCCGTTCTGGGCGTGGGCGCTCGTGTCGGTGCTGCTCGGGCTCGGCTTCACCTTCTTCACCGGCGCGGTCGACGCGTGGCTCGTCGACGCACTGCAGGCGAGCGGCTACCAGGGCACCCTCGAAACGGTGTTCGGCCGCTCGCTCATCGTGAGCGGTGCGGCGATGCTCTCCGGGTCGGTGCTCGGCGGCGTGGTCGCCCAGGTGACCGACCTCGGCGTGCCGTTCCTGATCCGCGCCGGCGTGCTGCTCGCGATGATCATCGTCGCGGGCCTGCTCATGCGCGACGTCGGCTTCACGCCCGACCGCTCCGAGGGCCCCATCCGCGCGACCCGCACGGTGCTGCGCGCGTCCTGGCGGCACGGGCTCGGCAACGCGCCGGTGCGCTGGCTGCTGCTCGCGAGCCCGTTCACGGCGGGCGTCGGCTTCTACGTCTTCTACGCACTGCAGCCGCACCTGCTGCTGCTGTGGGGCGACCCGGAGGCGTACTCGATCGCGGGCCTCGCCGCAGCCCTGCTCTCGGGCGCGTCGATGCTGGGCGGGGCGATCGCGCCGCTCGTGCGCAAGCTGTTCCGGCGCCGGACGTCGACGATCCTGCTCGCCACCCTCACGAGCGTCGTCGTGCTGCTCGGGCTGGGGATCGTGCAGGAGTTCTGGGTCGCGGTCGTGCTCGTGGCGCTGTGGGGCGTCACGTCGGCCATCGACGACCCGGTGCACCGCGCCTACCTCAACGACCTCATCCCCTCGAAGCAGCGGGCGACGGTGCTCTCGTTCGACTCGCTGCTGGGCTCGGCGGGCAGCACCGCGTTCCAGCCGGTGCTCGGCCGCAGCGCCGATATCGGCGGCTACGGCTTCTCGCTGCTGCTGAGCGGTGCGATCTCCGCCGTCGCGGTGCCGTTCGTGCTGCTGAGCCGGGCGCAGCGCGCGCCCGCCGACGCGCAGGGCGACGCCGACGCATCCGTCGCCGCCGGGCAGCCCTGATCCGTCCTCAACCGAAGCGGCGGGGGTCGAGGAAGGCGGCATCGGTGAAGGGCGCCTCGTCGGTCGCGAACTGCGCCGCCAGCTCACCGAGCGCCGACGCGTGCTTGAACGAGTGGCCCGAGCAGCCTCCGGCGGCGACGACGCGACCGGATGCATCCATCGGGCCGACGACGAACTGGCCGTCGGGCGTGTGCGCCATGATGCAGGTCGTCAGGTCGGCCGGCTCGGGCTCGAGGTCGGGGAACGCGGCGGTCACGAGCTCGCGGATGTGGTCGGTCTCGCCCGCGCGGATCTCGCGGTCGATCGCGTCCGGGTCATCAGCCTGGAACGGTCCGTCGAACTCGGGGCCGACCTTCGCGAGGTCGCCGGGCAGCGCGCCGTGACCCCAGATCCACTCGGCCGTGCCGGGCACGCTGCGGATGAACACCGGGATGCGGTCGATCGACGCGTCACGGCCGTCGCGGGCGCCGAACCAGCTCATCACCACGCGGTGAGGCCGCACCGGCAGGTCGGTGAGCTGCGAGAGCCATGGCCCGGCGGCGATCACCACGCGCCGCGCCCGCACGTCGCCGCGCGCGAGCCGCACCGTCACGGCGGCGTGGCCGATGTCGCCGACGTCGTCGACGTCGATCGCGAGCA
>Ga0265296_1004980_pt1 | contig 11203 bp, 8 predicted proteins | sample MunlanPumphouse1_FD_189073 | JGI IMG/M metagenome (GOLD analysis project Ga0265296, IMG submission 189073) | Groundwater microbial communities from a municipal landfill in Southern Ontario, Canada - Pumphouse #1 | ecosystem: Environmental > Aquatic > Deep subsurface > Groundwater | place: Canada...
AAACTCTCTCCCGAATTGGTGGACTTGCCCCAGGAAAACAAACCCGTCTCAAGTCTAAGCGCAGTGCCTGGCTTTGTAACGCATCGTCGCCTTGGCAATTGCCTTTGCGACGCCAGCTAACCGTTAGTGACGAAACAAGTACCCTGATCCGTCAGCGCACTGCATTCGTCACAGCGACTGCATCAGTGCATGGGTCATGATCGTCTAAGCAGAAACCTTGCCAGCTCCGTAAAAATCACTGAAATCAATCCGTTGCCCGCTTACATCCGCCCATGGGCCTGCGCCGCGGCCTGGATACGCACAAAAACGGTGCATACCCATTCGGGCCGATGCGCGAAAAGCGTGCGTAGATCACCTTGAAAAGACTGTAGGCGCTGCGTGATACACTGCCGGCCAACTGTTTTCCGGAATGTTTCCCATGCTCGCGCCCAAAGACCTCCTCGACGCCCTGAGCGGCCATGCCTCTCGCCTGTTCAGCGGCGAAACCCCGCTGCCTCGCAACGAAATCGAAAGCCAGTTCAAGGCGCTGCTGCAAAGCGGGTTCAGCAAACTGGACCTGGTGAGCCGCGAGGAATTCGACAGCCAGATGGTGGTCCTGGCCCGCACCCGCGCGCGTCTGGAGAGCCTGGAGGCGAAGGTCGCGGAGTTGGAAGCCAAGTTGACGCCACCCGCTGCTGAATAAACGCGGTCAGTGTGGGAGCTGGCTTGCCTGCGATAGCATCGCCTCAGTCTTTCTGATACACCGAGGCGTGTGCATCGCAGGCAAGCCAGCTCCCACATAAAGCGCTGCGAACGACTCCGGATACGTTCTGTAAAACCTCCCCCGCCTCGCTCTTCCCCACCTCGTCTACCCTTGAAAAACCCGCAGGAAGCGGCCTCTCTTTCAAGGAACGAGCATGTCCCTCGCCATCGTCCACAGCCGCGCCCAGATCGGCGTCGAAGCCCCTGCCGTCACGGTCGAAGTGCATATGGCCAATGGCTTGCCATCGTTGACCCTGGTGGGCTTGCCCGAGGCTGCAGTCAAGGAAAGCAAGGACCGCGTACGCAGCGCCATTCTCAACAGCGCGCTGCAATACCCCGCACGCCGCATTACGCTCAACCTGGCCCCCGCCGACCTGCCCAAGGACGGTGGGCGGTTTGACTTGGCGATTGCCCTGGGGATTCTCGCGGCCAGTGTGCAGGTGCCAGCGTTGATGCTCGATGATGTGGAGTGTCTGGGCGAACTGGCCCTGTCCGGCGAGGTGCGAGCGGTGAAAGGCGTATTACCGGCCGCCCTGGCGGCACGCAAGGCCGGGCGCATGGTGATCGTGCCTCGGGCCAATGCCGAGGAAGCCTGCCTGGCGTCCGGGCTGACGGTGATTGCGGTGGATCATCTGCTGCAGGTGGTGGCGCACCTTAATGGGCAGGTGCCGATTGAGCCGTTCAAGTCCGACGGTTTGCTGTACCTGAACAAGCCCTACCCCGACCTGAGTGAAGTGCAAGGCCAACTGGCGGCCAAGCGAGCGCTGTTGATTGCCGCAGCAGGCGCCCACAACCTGTTGTTCAGCGGCCCGCCGGGCACCGGCAAGACCCTTCTCGCCAGCCGCCTCCCCGGCTTGCTGCCGCCGCTGAGTGAACAGGAAGCCCTGGAAGTGGCGGCGATCCAGTCGGTGGTCAGCCTCGCTCCGTTGAGCCACTGGCCGCACCGGCCATTCCGTCAGCCGCATCATTCCGCGTCCGGGCCGGCACTGGTGGGTGGCGGCTCGAAACCCCAGCCAGGGGAAATCACCCTGGCCCATCATGGGGTGCTGTTTCTCGATGAGTTGCCAGAGTTTGATCGCAAAGTGCTTGAGGTGCTGCGCGAGCCGCTGGAGTCCGGGCATATTGTGATTTCCCGCGCCCGCGACCGGGTGAGTTTCCCGGCGCGGTTTCAACTGGTAGCGGCGATGAACCCCTGCCCTTGCGGCTATATGGGCGAGCCCAGCGGGCGCTGTCGTTGCACGCCGGAGCAGGTCCAGCGCTACCGCAACAAACTGTCCGGGCCGCTGCTGGACCGCATCGACCTGCACCTGACCGTCGCCCGGGAAAGCACCGCGCTGAACCCTGCCAAACAAACCGGCAATGACACGGCCAGCGCTTCTGCCCTCGTCGCCGACGCCAGGGATCGCCAGCAGCAACGCCAAGGCTGTGCAAATGCTTTCCTCGACCTGACGGGGTTGCGCCGCCACTGCGAGTTATCGAAAGTCGACGAAGGCTGGCTGGAGACGGCCTGCGAGCGCTTGACCCTGTCGTTGCGCGCGGCCCACCGGCTGCTCAAGGTCGCACGCACCCTGGCGGATCTGGAGCAGGTGGAAAGCATCATGCGGCATCACTTGGCGGAGGCGTTGCAATACCGGCCAGCAACCTTGGGCTAGAGATCCCGGGGTAAGTCCAGCAACCACCCCGCCACTTCCAGCACCTCCCCCAGTGCCGATTCGGCGGACTCGGTGGAGGGGTTAAGCATCAGGTCATCGGCATACCCCATCGCCAAGGCAAAGATCTGGCGCGCGGCGCGTGTGGATGAGTCGCAACGGAACACCTGCGCGGCCACACCCCGCTCGATCACCTCCGCCAGCATGGCTTGCCACTGGGCGTTGATCGACAGATAGGCCTGGGCCATTTGCGGGTCATACAGCGCCTCGTCCCAGGCGTCCAGCCACAGTGCCCAGTCGGCATCGGCGCTGCTTGGCAGGCAGTCACGCAGGAACCCCAGCAACGCCTCGAGAGGCGGCGCCAGCGCCAGGGGGGCACGCACTTCGTCCAACTGGTCGGTGGCGAACCGCACGAAGGCTTCGCGGCGCAGTTCTTTCCAGTCGCTGAAGTAGTGATACACGTGGCTGCGGGACAAACCGGCATGCTCCGCCAGATCGCGGGTGGAGACATCGGCAAAACCCTTGCTGCGAAACAGCTCCAGGGCAGCGGTGATGATCTGGTCTTTACGGTCGATACGCGACATGGGCAATTCCTTACGGGCACCGGCAGATAAGCGGCGCTTGCTTTTTGAGCGATCGCTCAAGGATACTTGAGCAGTCGCTCAATAGTAGCGCCTATCACTCCTTTGGTGCACCCATGCCATCCGTAACGCCGCATATCCTGATCGAAGAAAGCAAGAAAATCGGCCAGCAATCCGCCAGCCAAACCCTCAAGGCAATCGCCAGGGCTTACCCCTGGAAGCTGTTTGGCACGTTGTCGTTGGTCGCGCTGGAGAACGCCTTGCTGTTGGCCTACCCGCTGTTTGCGGGTTTCGCCGTGGACTCGATCCTGCGCGGCGATGCCGGCAGCGCGTTGATTTATGCAGCCGTGGTCATGGCTTTCTGGGTAGTCGGTGCCGCACGCCGGGCCCTGGATACCCGCACCTTCACCCGGATCTACGCCGACCTTGCCGTGCCGGTGATTCTCAACCAGCGCCTGCAAAACCACAGCACGTCAAAGGCTGCCGCGCGGGTAGTGCTGGCACGGGATTTTGTCGATTTTTTCGAAAAACACGTGCCGGTGATTGCTACGGCCCTGGTATCCATCGTTGGCGCAGCCGTGATGCTCCTGGTGATTGAACCCTGGGTCGGCCTGGCCTGCTTTGCCGCGCTGGTGCTGTGCATCACCCTGCTGCCGCGCTTTGCCCGCCGTAACGAGCAATTGCACAAACGCTTGAATAACCGCCTGGAGAAAGAAATTGGCCTGGTGGAAAAGGTCAGCGCCCAGACCCTGCGCCGCCATTACCAACTGCTGTCACGCCTGCGTATCTGGCTGTCGGACCGCGAGGCCGCGGCGTTCCTGTTTATCGGCACGCTGGCGGCGCTGCTGTTTGTGGTCGCCATCAGCCAGCTGGCCCTGTCGCCTGCAGTCAAGGCCGGCCACGTGTATGCGGTGATGACGTACTTGTGGACCTTCGTCAGCAGCCTCGACGAAGCACCAGGGATGGTCGATCAACTGGCGCGGCTCAAGGACATCGGCAAGCGCGTGGACCCAGGGCTCGGCGATCGAACCGAGGCTTGAGAGCCGAGTCAGCCGTCATCGCGGGCAAGCCCGGCTCCCACACTGAACCGGTTTCTTCAATTGAACACGGTCAACTGTGGGAGCCGGGCTTGCCCGCGATGAGGCCCTGACAGTCAATCAACGAAACCGATCAACCTCATGCCGCAGCCCCGCCGCCAGCGTCTCCAACTCCCTGGCGGTAATCGCCAGGTTCGAGACCACTTCACGTTGTTCACTGTTGGCCAGCGCAATGCTCTGCAGGTTGCTGCTGAGCAAGGTCGCCGTGCTGCTTTGCTCCTGGGTGGCGGTGGTGATCGCGGCGAATTGCTGCCCCGCCGAGCGGCTTTGTTCGTCAATGCGCGCCAGGGCTGAGGCAACGTCGGCATTGCGCGACAAGCCTTCCTGCATCAGCACATTGCCCTGCTCCATGGTGCTGATGGCATTGCCGGTTTCCTGCTGGATGCTCTGGATCATCCCGGAGATCTCGTCGGTGGCCTGGCGGGTGCGTGAGGCCAGGTTGCGCACCTCATCGGCAACCACGGCAAACCCACGCCCCTGCTCCCCGGCCCGTGCCGCCTCGATGGCCGCGTTGAGGGCCAACAGGTTGGTCTGGTCGGCAATCGAGGTGATCACGCCGACGATGCCACCGATTTCCTGGGAACGCTGGCCCAGGGTGTTGATCACCGTGGCCGTGCTGTTGAGTGCCGTAGCGATATGCTCCAGGGACGCCGACGCCTCCTGCATCGAGTTGCGGCCAATGCGGGTCTGCTGGGCATTTTCCTGGGCCAGGCGTTCGGTATTGCCCATGTTGTCGGCAATGTTCAACGAGGTGGCACTGAACTCTTCCACCGCACCGGCCATGCTGGTGATCTCGCCGGACTGCTGCTCCATGCCTTCATAGGCCCCACCTGACAAGCCCGACAGCGCCTGAGCGCGGCTGTTGACCTCCTCGGCCGCCTCACGGATATGCGAGACCATGGTCGACAGGGCCTCGCCCATCTGGTTGAAACTGCGCGCCAATTGACCGATTTCGTCATGGCTGGACACATTCAACCGCGCACTCAAATCACCGGCGCCCAGGGCTTCGGCCTGGCGCACCAGGTCGCTCAATGGAGCCAGCTTACTGCGCAACAGCCACACCGTGGCGCCTACTGCCAGCAACATCGCCAGCACACTGCCGATCACCAAGCGGATGCCGACTTCCCAGGTCACTGCGCGAATTTCAGCCTTGGGCATGCTCGCTACCACCGCCCAGGGGCCGCCTTCGAACGGCACCGAGACGCTGTAGAAATCTTCGTGCTTGTCGCTCCAGAAACGGCCTGCGCCCGGTTTCTTCGCCAGGTCGAGCATCACCGCAATGGCCTCGTCCGGCGCCTGCACCCCAGCCGGCGCCACCAGCCAATGCTTCTGTTCATCCAGCAGCGCGAGCGAGCCGGTCTGGCCGATGCGAAAACGTTTGAGGTTTTCAAACTGGGCGTTCTGGGCGTCGGTGTAATCAAAACCGATGAACAGCACGGCGATGACCTTGCCACTGCTGTCACGCACCGGGCTGTATTGAGTCATGTAGGAACGGTCGAACAGCACCGCACGGCCGATGTAGGTCTGGCCGCCGGCCACGCGCTGGTAGGCCGCGCCCTGACGGTCGAGCACGGTGCCGATGGCGCGGTTGCCATCCTGTTTGGTCAGGGAGGTACTGATGCGGATGAAGTCTTCGCCGCTGCGCACAAACACCGTGGCCACGCCGCCGGACATCTGCTTGAACTCATCGACCTCGTCGAAGTTGTTGTTGAGCACCGCATCGCCCAGGTAAAGACTCGGGGTCGCTACCCCGGCCACATTCACCGTCTGCTCGGCATGCACACTCAGGCCTGCGCCAAAGCGCTTTTCAAACAGCCCGCTCAAACGCTGAGTGCTCTCGCGCAAGGTGCTGTGGAAGGTATTGAGTTGGTCGGCGAGCAAACGCGCTTCGCTGGCCAGGTGTTCTTCACGGGTCTGCAGGTTGGCCGAATCAAGGGAGCGCAGGGCAAACACGGTGCTGCCGCTGATCACGACAGCCAATATGACCGCCAAGGCGATGCCCAGCTGCGAAGCTATGCGGGCGCGGGGTTGAGACATGACTGCTCCTGGCCGAGGCCCGGATCTTCCTGATCTGATAGCGCTAATCGGCGAATTTCTTGAATTGGGGGCACGCTGAGCCGCAACTAATGGCAGCTGCGACACACCTACTTCGGCGGCCGGGGTCAATACTTGAGCAAATCACAGGGGTATCACTCCAACGCATTGTTGGCGGGCGCTGCATCGATTCAGTCGAGCTGTTCCACTGCCGGCAGTGCCATGGCCCGCACTTCACTTTGCAGAAAGTCCGACAACCTGCGCAGGCGCTCACCGCCGGGGCGGGTCTTGGGCCAGACCAGGTAGTAGCTCTCGCCGCTGGCCACCGCAGTAGGCCAAGGCAGGCTCAAACGGCCCTGGGCCACATCCTCGGCGACCATCAGCAAGTCGCCCATGGACACGCCGTAGCCCCGGGCGGCAGCAATCATGCCCAGCTCCAGGGTATCGAACACCTGCCCGCCCTTGATGGCGACGCGAGAGGCCAGCCCCGTGCGTTGCAACCAGCGGCGCCAATCACGCCGGTCCGGCGTGGGGTGCAGCAGCTCAGCACCGGCCAGGCGTTCCACATCCCAGGGGCCATCGTTGAGCAAGTTCGGAGCGCCCACCGGGATCAGCAATTCAGGAAACAGGTAACTGGCTTCCCAGTCCGCAGGAAAGTGCCCATCGCTCAGCAGGACCGCGCAGTCGAACGGCTCCTGGTTGAAGTCCACCTCATCGATGCTCATCCACGCGCTGGTCAACTGCACCTCATTGCCCGGCTGCAGATGCCGGAACCGACTCAAACGCGCCAGCAACCAACGCATGGTCAGGGTCGACGGGGCCTTCATGCGCAAGATGTCGTCCTCGGCATTCAAGGTATGGCAAGCGCGTTCCAGGGCGGCAAAACCCTCGCGCACGCCGGGCAACAGCAGGCGCGCCGACTCGGTGAGCTGCAAGGTTCGCCCGCTGCGCTGGAACAGACGGCAGGCGAAGTGCTCCTCCAGAGTGCGGATATGCCGGCTGACCGCGCTTTGGGTGATCGACAGCTCCTCGGCGGCACGGGTGAACGAATTGTGCCGGGACGCCGCTTCAAACGCGCGCAGGGCATACAGTGGAGGAAGACGACGAGACATGAAGAAAACTCCGACGGCTTGATCCGCAAACCCTACCAGAATCGTCCAGGCATGAGTTTTAATCATGTGACTGATCGCATTTATCCCTTTGTGCAAAGCGCTGAGAGCGCCGAGAATCAGCCGCTCTACCCTTTATACAAATATTGAGCGTGATGATCATGCAGCATCCGGCGCGTACCGAACTCTGGGCCATTCTGCGGCTGTCAGGGCCGTTGATTGCCTCACAGTTGGCGCACATGCTGATGGTGCTCACCGACACCTTGATGATGGCCCGCCTGAGCCCCGAAGCCCTGGCCGGCGGCGGGCTGGGGGCGGCGAGCTACTCGTTTGTGTCGATCTTTTGCATCGGCGTGATAGCCGCCGTGGGCACCCTGGTCGCTATCCGTCAGGGCGCCGGTGATATCGAAGGCGCCACCCGCCTGACCCAGGCGGGACTCTGGCTGGCCTGGCTGATGGCCCTGGTGGCGGGCCTGCTGCTGTGGAACCTCAAGCCCGTACTGCTGATGTTCGGCCAGACCGAAACCAACGTGCAGTCGGCCGGCCAGTTCCTGATGATCCTGCCGTTCGCCCTGCCCGGCTACCTGACGTTCATGGCCCTGCGCGGCTTCACCAGCGCCATCGGCAAAGCCACGCCGGTGATGGTGATCAGCCTGTGCGGCACGGTGATCAACTACCTGCTCAACCACGCGCTGATCGAAGGCATGTTCGGCCTGCCCAAGCTGGGCCTGATGGGCATTGGCCTGGTCACCGCGATTGTCGCCAACTGCATGGCCCTGGCGCTGTTGTGGTACATCAAATACAACCGCGCCTACGCGGCCTACCCATTGGGCAAGGGCCTGTTGCGGCCCAACCTGCACTACCTGCGCGAGCTGTGGCGCCTGGGCCTGCCGATTGGCGGCACCTATGCAGTGGAAGTCGGCTTGTTCGCCTTCGCAGCGCTGTGTATGGGCACCATGGGCAGTACGCAGTTGGCAGCGCATCAGATTGCCCTGCAAATCGTCTCGGTGGCGTTCATGGTGCCGGCGGGCATGTCTTATGCGGTCACCATGCGCATCGGTTTGCATTACGGCGGTGGCCACCTGCTGGGCGCGAGGCTGGCCGGGCGGGTCGGGATCGCCTTCGGCGCAACGGTGATGCTGGGGTTTGCCATGGTGTTCTGGTTGTTTTCAGACCCGCTGATCGGCCTGTTCCTCGACCATGACGACCCGGCCTTCGCCCAGGTGATCAGCCTGGCGGTCAGCCTGTTGGCGGTGGCGGCGTGGTTCGAGTTGTTCGACGGCGTGCAAACCATTGCCATGGGTTGTATTCGCGGGCTCAAGGATGCCAAGACCACTTTCCTCGTCGGCCTGGGCTGCTACTGGTTGATTGGCGCGCCAGCGGCCTGGTTGATGGCGTTTACCCTGGATTGGGGCCCGACCGGCGTGTGGTGGGGACTGGCGCTGGGCCTGGCCTGTGCGGCGATTACCCTGACGTGGGCGTTTGAAAGAAAGATGAAGCGGATGATTGCCCAGACAAACTGAAGAAGGTACGCGTTCACTGTAGGAGCTGGCTTGCCAGCGATGGCGGTGGGAAAGGCAGCTTCATTGCCAACTGATCCTCCGCTATCGCTGGCAAGCCAGCTCCTACAATGATTGAGGTCCCGGCACCGGCCTTAGATCACTTCACCCAACAACGCCTGCTGGCTGCTGCCAAATGTCAGGTATTCCACCAGTTCCGCCAGCGGCAACGGCTTGCTGATCAGGTAACCCTGGGCCTGGTCGCAGCCAAACAGACGCAATAACGCCAGTTGCTCCGGCGTCTCCACACCTTCGGCCACCACTTCCAGGTTGAGGTTATGGGCCAGGTTGATCATGGCGTGCACCAGCTTGCGGTTTTCCTCGCGCTCCTCCATGCCGCCGACAAAGCTCTTGTCGATCTTGAGCAGGGCAATCGGCAGGCTGTTGAGGTGTACGAAGGATGAAAACCCGGTACCAAAGTCATCCAGGGAAAAGCGTACGCCCAGGCGGCCCAAGGCATCCATGGTCTGCTTGACCAGGTCGCTGCGGCGCATCACGGCGGTTTCCGTCAGTTCGAATTCCAGCCACTGCGCCTCCACTCCACGCTCGGCAATCAGCCGGCTCAAGGTCGACAGCAATTGGCTGTCCTGGAATTGGCGGAACGACAGGTTGACCGCCATGTGCAGCGGCGGCAGGCCGCGTTCGCGCAGGTCCTGCATGTCGCGCAGGGCACGGGAAATCACCCAGTAGCCCAACGGCACAATCAGGCCGCTCTGCTCGGCCAACGGCACGAACTCGCTTGGCGGCAACAGGCCGCGCTCGCCATGGCGCCAGCGCACCAGGGCTTCGAGGCCGACGATATGCCCATCGTCCAGGTCCAGACGCGGCTGGTAATGCAGCTCCAGCTCATCACGGCGCAGCGCCCGGCGCAGTTCGCTTTCCAGGTCGGCAAGGCTGCGGGCGTTGCGGTTGATTCGTTCATTGAAGATATGAAAGGTGCAGCCCTGGGTGCTCTTGGCCTGTTGCATGGCGATATGCGCGTGCCACATCAACGGGTCGGCGCCGGCCTTGGCGCGGGCATGGGCCACACCGAGACTGCAGCCGATCAGCAGGCTCTCGCCATCGACCCAGTAAGGTTCGGCCATGGCCTCGGTGATGCGTTCGGCCATCCACTCGGCGCGTTGCGGCGCGCGGCGGGTGTCGATCAACAAGGCGAATTCGTCACTGCCCAGGCGCGCCAGTTGGTCGCCGGCTTCGAGCTGGCTCTTGAGCCGCGAGACCACTTGCAGGATCAGCCGGTCGCCCGCCTGGTGGCCGAGGGCATCGTTGGCATGGCGGAAGTTGTCCAGGTCCAGATGGCCGAGGGCCAGGCCACGCCCGTCGTTTTCTGCCAGGCGCGCGGCCAGCAGGGTCTGGAACCCCTGGCGGTTGGCGATGCCGGTCAGCGGATCCTGTTCGGCCAGGCGTTGCAGAGTGTTTTCCAGCAAGCCGCGCTCGCGCACATGGCGCAGGCAGCGGCGAACCGTATCGACATCAAACGCACCGAGGATCAGCCAGTCGCTGGCGCCCAACGGCGCAACCAGCGGCTCCTGCTCCAGCAGCAAGACGGTCGGCAGGCTGCAACGGCCTGGGCCGGGTTGCAGGCTGGGGGTGGTGAGCAAGACGGCGGTGCGGTCGTCGTCGAACAGGCTGCTCACCGACTCCCAATTTGGCGCACTGATCAGCACTGCCCCGTCGCCCATCGGCGCCAGGCACTCGCGCAACAACGCTGCCCACGTAGGCGTATCGGCCAATAGCAGCAAACGCAAGGGTTCGACAGGCGTAGACAAGCTAGCTCCCTAGACTGTGCAAGATTTCGTTGGCGGCGGGCATTATGACGTGCAGCCTGATAATCACCAATGATATTGGTTATCAAATACGCGCAGTGCGGCTCTAGATCGAACGATAGACCCAAAAACCCCGCACATCCTGCGGCAAAGTAACAAAAGCGGCAAATTTAGATCGAGTGGTACGTCACACTGTCGTTCAGAGGCAGCAGAATCTTGCCAGCCTGTTAAAATGCCCGCCCTTTTGAACAATGACTCCCAAAATTCCGTATGTCCCGACTCAATCCCCGGCAGCAAGAAGCCGTGAACTACGTCGGCGGCCCTCTATTGGTGCTCGCCGGTGCTGGCTCCGGCAAGACCAGCGTGATCACCCGCAAGATCGCGCACTTGATCCAGAACTGTGGCATCCGTGCCCAGTACATCGTCGCCATGACCTTTACCAACAAGGCCGCGCGCGAGATGAAAGAGCGGGTCGGCACCCTGTTGCGTGCCGGCGAAGGCCGTGGCCTGACCGTCTGCACCTTCCACAACCTAGGCCTGAACATCATCCGCAAGGAGCATGCGCGGCTGGGCTACAAACCCGGTTTCTCGATCTTCGACGAGACCGACGTCAAAGCCCTGATGACCGACATCATGCAGAAGGAATACGCAGGCGACGACGGCGTCG
>Ga0265296_1004981_pt1 | contig 11202 bp, 9 predicted proteins | sample MunlanPumphouse1_FD_189073 | JGI IMG/M metagenome (GOLD analysis project Ga0265296, IMG submission 189073) | Groundwater microbial communities from a municipal landfill in Southern Ontario, Canada - Pumphouse #1 | ecosystem: Environmental > Aquatic > Deep subsurface > Groundwater | place: Canada...
TTTCCCCAGCAGTTGTTTCTAAAAGCAGGATCGATCCGCGAACACATCGAACATATTTTCATTGTATTTTGCGGACATGTACTTCTTCTATTTTAGAGAAGTATGTTTTCTTGTTCTATCAAGAAAACAAAAAACGAATTCCAACGGCGCTGCCAGCGATGATAAATCCGCAAATGCTTGCCGTATGGATTATGGATGACGGTTATCGGAGAAATGACTGTAATGCATTGCGTCTTAACACGCAAAGTTTCACATTTAGCGAGCAACGCATCGCGCAGCAAGCGTTTAAAAAATTAGGCATTGACGCGAGTATTCAAAGACACAAAAAATATTTTGTTCTATATATTCCGTCAAAGTCAATGCAACGTTTGCGCAGATTGGTGCGGTCATTCATAATCCCATCGATGGCATATAAAATTGTTTGACCCCGTAACGACTGAGTCCCGATAAAAATCGGGACGAGATAGAAGATACCCGATAATCGGGAATTTAAACTTCTATCACACGCTCGACTCCTTTGAAATTTTTCAGAGGAAGAAGGTATAGTCTACACCATTAGTAATAATGGATAATGTGCATCGCATCCTGGGGGTGGAGAAGCTCCCAAGGGTTTGGCTGTTCGCCAATTAAAGCGGTACGCGAGCTGGGTTCAGAACGTAAATTACATTGCGTTCTAGCATAGGAATATGCTACAATAAATTTGGCTAATAACGGTGAAACCCCGAGAAATTTCACGAACTGAATTTCTGGGGCAATACCGTGGGAAGGCCGTAGCGAAAATCTATGCCAACAAATTTAGAAAAAGCATACATTGCCGGATTTTTAGACGGTGATGGATGCGTTATGTTTCAACTTGTCAGAAGAAAAGATTACGTATTTGGCTATCAGGTACGAGCTAGTATTGTCTTTTATCAAAAAGACAAGCAAAAGCAAATACTTGATTGGCTAAAATCCAAGTTAAAATATGGATATATCCGTAGTCGCAATGACGAGATGGTTGAATACACTATTGTCGGTAAGGATTATGTGATAGAAATACTTCGTATGCTCTATCCGTATCTAAGATTGAAGAAAAAGCACGCAAAACTTGCTTTTGAAATCAACCGACGGTGGCCGGAAAAATTCAATCAAAAAAATTTGTTGGCCATAGGCAAGCTTGTTGATAAATTCAAAGAGCTTAATTATTCGAAAAAGCGCAAAAATACCTGCGCCACGTTGAATAAATTTTTTGCCACCGGTCCCCGTAACGACTGATCCCGAAAGGGAGAGATAGAAGGTACCCGATAATCGGGAAAAATAAACTCCTATCATACGCCAACTCCTAACCTCCGTTTTCCAACGGAGACGGAAGAAGATATAGTCTGTGCCATTAGTAATAATGGAAATAACATGCGTGAGACAGTTCGGTCTCCTATCCACTGTGGGCGTCGAAATTTGAGGGGGCTCTTCTCTAGTACGAGAGGACCGAGAAGGATAAACCTCTAGTGTATCGGTTGTTCTACCAAGGGCATAGCCGAGTAGCTACGTTTAGTACGGATAAACGCTGAAAGCATATAAGCGTGAAGCCGTCCCCAAGATTAGATTTCATTACTAGATCCCTCGTAGACTACGAGGTTGATAGGCGGTACGTGTAAGGCCAGCGATGGCTTGAGCGGAGCCGTACTAATAGATCAAGCTCTTCCACTGAAGCACCAAGGTGTTCTTCAGTAACATTTGACCTTTGACAGTTTCCGCCAGAGGCGGATCAGCCTTGGGCTGAAACATTTGACTGTTGATTGTCAGATACGTGTTTTGTCGATTATTTGTCAATGGTTGATTGTCATATATCAGGTGTCGTTTGTTGGTTGTCAATTGTCAGATGTCAGGTGTTAATTGTCGATTATTGTCAGGTGTCAATTGTAAATTGTAAAAAAAGAACCCACCGTCTTGGTGGTCTCTACCGCGAGGGTCACACCCGTTCCCATTCCGAACACGGCAGTTAAGCCTCGCAGGGCCGATGGTAGCTCCTGTTTCGACGGGCAGCAAGAGTAGGTTACCGCCAGGACAGTGGGTTTTTTGTTTGGAAAAAGATTGACAGTTTTTGATTAAAGGCCTAATCTGTAAAAAGAAATTTAAGTAAATTAATAATTTGTTATGGCAAAAATTGATTACTGGGATTTAAAAGGTCGACCGCATACAAAATTAAAGTTGGAAATATATAGGAAATATCTTAATTCGTGGTGCACGATATTTTCGGCACAGAAATATTATGAGGAGATATATATAGTGGATTGTTTCGCTGGTCGTGGATGGTATGACGATTATGAAGATAAAAAGAGCGACGGGTCACCGCTCATAGCGGTTAAAGCCGCAAAAGAATTTCAAGAGCGGTTCCAAAGAATGCCGGTAAAAAATAAGAAAGATTTTAAAATAAAATGTATATTTATCGAGAACAATGAAGAATTTTGTAATAGCCTCGAGCAAATTCTATCAGAGTATAGACCATATGTTGATATAAAAATTATTCACGATGATTTTAATAAATACATTCCGGGACTAATTAAAGAAATTGGGTATAAGCCAGCTTTATTTTTCATAGATCCATACGGCATCAAGGCTTTGAAAAGGGAGAGCGTTTTAAAAATCGTACAAAAGCCGGGGGCGCGAGATATATTGTTAAATTATATCAATGAGGGAGTTGTTAGGATAAAAGGTTTGGCGCAGAAACATTGCAAGAAAGACTGTGCGGAAATTAAAATTAAAGAACTAAAGACTGTAAAAAATTTGTACGATTTTCTTGGGCCCGAGGTCAAAAATTTTATAGATAAAAGCAGCTTAGAATTATTAAAATATTATGTGGATAATATTTTAATGACAAATGAGGGTGTTGACCCAAAAAATAAATTAGAAGTTATTGCTTTCGATATGCCATATCCGCATAAGTGCGACACTATTTATTACCTAATATTTGCTTCCCGTAACAAAAATGCAATAAAAGTTGTCCGGCAGGTATACGCAAAAAGTAAATCCGAAGGTTTTAGTCAGCAAAGTCTTTTTGGCCCGAAAGAACAATCAAAATTAAACAAGGATTTTAAAGTTTAATTTAGCCATCTGTCCCGAGTTCATGGTATAATATAAATAATAGTCCCCATGCTTACTATCAAGCGTAAATCGCTGTTATATAAGAGCGGCGTTGAGTACGCCGATTTTTGCGTTAATCATGTGGAGGGGTGCTCGCACGGCTGCCGGTTCCCCTGCTACGCCATGATAATGAAAAAACGATGCGGCGTTATAAAAAGCTACAATGACTGGATTAAGCCAAAAATTGTGTCTAATGCATTGGAGTTATTGGATAAAGAAATCCCAAGATATAAGGACCAAATCAAATTTGTTCACTTATGCTTCACCACAGACCCGTTTATGTATAAGTTCAAACGGGTTTCCGACTTGACGCTTAAGATTATTGAACGTTTTAATCGTGACAATATTCGTTGCACCGTTCTTACTAAGGGTATATATCCTCAAGATTTAAAGGATCAAGATCGTTTTGGTTCGAAAAACGAATATGGTATCACGCTTGTATCACTGGATGAAAAGTTTAGAAAATCTTTTGAGCCAAATACAGCGCCCTATAAGGCACGCATCGAAGCTTTAAGATTTTTGCACGATGAGGGTTTAAAAACTTGGATTAGCATGGAGCCATATCCAACGCCAAATATCGTAGAACAAAATCTAGATTTAATCTTGGAAAAAGTTGGTTTTGTGAATAAAATTATCTTCGGTAAATTAAATTATAATGTAAACGCCTCCGAGTCTGTTTACGGGGACAGCAAAGACTTTTATCAGGATTGCGCCGATACTGTTATTAATTTTTGTAAAAATCGAGGAATCGAATATCACATTAAGTTTGGCACTCAAAAGAAAGATAGCCGAGTGACGGATAAAATTTTTATTAAAAATACTGTTGTTTTGCGGCAACCTGTTTGTCGGGTGGCATAATTCATCAAATAAATCCCAGAGACTATCTTACTGGGTTTTTTATTTTCCAAAAATCTCCTGGGCTTGACAAATCGGTATATTTTAAATAAGATTATTGCAGTTCATTGGAGGAGGTGGATAATGCCGGTTACCGGAAGAGTGGTTTATGACGAAAGAGTTGGGATCAAGGAACTCATTTTGGTTGAGCTTGAAGAGCGGACTATCGCCGGTTTCAAGAAGTTAGTTAAGAAATGGGGAGCCTCCGGTTGGAAGTTCGAGGAAAGCAGAGGATTTACAACGATCAAGACGCGGAAAGACCGTATCCGCTGGTCAATTAAAATCGGGCTTATTCCTTTTGAGCGTAAAGCGGAAGAATGTTTGTTGAGGGAAATGGTCGTTTTTCGAGAGGAATAGTACTGGGCGGTAAATCCGCCCTTTTGTTTTTGGAAAGATTTATCCTTGCGATTTAATCTAAATATGGTAAGGTGATAGTAGAATTTAGAATCTGGAATTTAGAATCTAGCGGCTTTGTTAAGCGTCTATGAATTCATTCCAAATTCTAAATTCTAACTTCAAAATTCTATGCCAAGGGCATGTATCTTTGACATGGACGGGCTATTGGTGGACAGCGAAGTGCTGTGGGATGAAATGAACACCGGGTTTTTTGCCCGCCGGGGAGTAAAATATACTCTTGAAATCAAAAAACCGACTCTCGGCCGGCGTGAGATTGATATTATTGAATATTTTAGAAATCATTATCCGTTTTTTACCGAACCGGCGGAAGTCTTGCATGCCGAGAGGAATGAGATGATTTGTAAATTATTCAAAGAAAAAGTCCGGCTGATGCCCGGGGCCGCGGAATTATTAAGCCGCCTCGCGGCGGGCAATATCCCGATGGCGCTCGCATCGTCTTCGGTTCGCTCGCTCGTCCAGACGGCGGTTGATAAACTCGGGCTTGGGCAATATTTTAAGGCGATTGTTACCGGCGATATGGTAAAAATCGGCAAACCCGACCCGGAAATATTTTTGTTGGCCGCGGCCAAACTGGGAGTGCCGCCCGCCGATTGTGTTGTCTTTGAAGACGCGCCCTCCGGCGTGGCTGCGGCGCACGCGGCCGGAATGAAAGCGGTCGCCGTGCCGCATGCCACCAGTCCGCGCGAGAATCTGTTGGATGCGGATCTAATCTTAAATAATCTGGCAGAGTTCAGTTTTGACAAACTATAAAAATTTAAAATTACAAATTCAAAATTACAAGCTCCAAATAAATTCTCCGCCAGAGGCGGATGCGCCTTGGGTGCAAAAATCCAAAATCCAAAGCGTTTAGAATTTGTAATTTTGGTCATTGTAATTTATTTGGGATTTGGTGCTTTGAATTTGTAATTTGATAGATGCTTAATACTTACTACATACTACTTTCTATTTTCTAACATATGTGCGGAATTATAGGATATTTAGGAACAAAAGAAGCTTCGCCCATCATCCTGGACGGCCTCCGGCGGATGGAATACCGCGGATATGATTCGGCGGGGATTACGGTTTTGCACCCGGACGGCAATTTTAATACCGTAAAACGCGCCGGAAAAATCGCCAATCTCATGTCGGCCACGGGCGAGGCGGATCTATCCGGCATTCTCGGCATCGGGCACACCCGCTGGGCCACGCATGGCGCGCCGACCGATACCAACGCCCATCCGCATCTGGATTGCGAAGGAAATATCTCCATCGTGCATAACGGCATCATTGAAAACTATCAGTCGCTCCGCCATTATCTTGAAGGATTGGGGCACGTTTTTAAATCCGAAACCGATACCGAGGTTATCGCCCATTTGATTGAAGAGCATTTGAAAGAAGAATCGTTTGAGGAGGCGGTGATTGAAGCGTTCGCGGAAATTAAGGGCACTTACGGCCTGGTGGTCATAAACCGCCGCGAGCCGAATAAAATGATTGCCGCGCGGCTTGGGAGTCCCCTAATTTTGGGTGTCATCGCCCCGGGAGAATACGTGGTGGCTTCGGACGCGGCGGCAATTTTGCCCTATACCCGCGAGGTAATTTATCTGGATGATACGGAGCTCGCGATTTTGGAGTCCACGGGAATGAAGCTCACGACGGTTCACCGCGAGAAGATTAGGAGGAAGCCGGAAACAATTGAGTGGGACATCTCGCAGGCCGAGAAAAAAGGTTTTCCGCATTTTTTGCTGAAAGAAATTTTTGAAGGCGCCGACGCAATCCGCAATAGTATCCGCGGGCGCATTTTGGCCGGTGAAGGATTGGTAAAACTCGGCGGTGTCGAGCAGATGGAGGAGCGCCTCCGCAAAGTGAAAAAAGTCATCATCGTCGCCTGCGGCACCTCGTATTACGCGGGACTGGTCGGCCGGTATATGCTGGAAGAATTCGGCGGCGTAGTTGCCCAGGTTGAGCACGCCTCGGAATACCGGTACCGGAAAACTGTTTTTGAAGAGGACGCGGCGATTTTGGCGATTTCGCAGTCCGGCGAAACAGCCGATACTTTGGCCGCGCTCCGCGAAGCCAAGCGCCGCGGCATGCCGACCATCGGCGTGGTAAATGTTGTCGGCTCATCCATCGCCCGCGAAACCGATATCGGCGTGTACAATCACATCGGCCCGGAAATCGGCGTCGCCTCCACCAAGGCGTTTATTTCGCAGGTCTCCATTCTGGCGCTTTTGGCGGTTTATTTCGGCCGGAGCCGCGGGCTCTCGCAGGTTGACGGACAGAATATTCTGTCGGAGATGGAAAAGCTGCCGGATTTGGCGGAGCGGATTTTGCGCCATGCCGGCGAAATTATACTTTTGGCGGACAAATATACGGAGTTCAACAACTTTTTATATCTCGGCCGGAAATATAATTATCCGATCGCCCTGGAGGGTGCGCTTAAACTTAAAGAAATTTCTTACGCCCATGCCGAAGGATATCCGGCGGGTGAAATGAAACACGGGCCGATCGCGCTCGTGGACGAAAACTTTCCGACCATTTTTATCGCCCCGCAAGACAGTATTTATTCCAAAAACGTCAGCAATATCCGGGAAATTAAGGCCCACGGCGGGCGGGTGCTCGCCATCGCCACCGAGGGGGACGATTTTTTGCCGACTTTAGTGGATGACGTTATCTATATTCCAAAAACTTTGGAGATGCTGACGCCGATTTTGGCCGTCATCCCGCTCCAACTCTTCGCCTACAAAATCGCCGTAAACCGCGGCACCGACGTCGATCAACCCCGTAACCTCGCGAAGAGCGTGACGGTGGAGTAGTTGAAGCGACCTGGTCGCCCCAAGTCTAAAACTGGATTCCCCGCGAAAGCGGGGCTTTTTGTTTTGCCCGTAGGAGACCGGGTCGCCCATAGTTAATTGACTTTCGGCGCCCCGGTCTCCTAAAGTTAAAAATCTGCGCAATTCGCAAAAATCCCTGCCTACCGCAGGCAGGCGTGTAATCGAAAACGTCGTTTGACAACCATATTCGGGGGGGTAGAATAAAAACAGATTAGAAATAATTTTATTATTATGAAAGAGAAATATCAGCCAACCATACAAGAGTATAGGAAGGCGGAGGACATGCTTAGTGAGGAGCAGCTTCAACACACTCAAAGAAGAGAGGGTTCAGTTTTAACTGCGATTGAAATGGCTAAAAAACATGCACCAGAAATACTTAAAGAACTTGATGAAGCTGTCAGAAATTTTAATACAGATATGGATGCGAAGGAAAAGGATGAGTATGAAAAAAATTTAGACTACTTACAACTTGAGCTCAATAGATATTTGGGTGCATTGCGATATAACAAACGGGCTGTGTCTGAGCAAAAAGAACATTACAGACGTCTTGAAAGTCTATCCAAACATAAGAGAGCGTAGGTTGTGTGTCTTTTTAATGAGTTATTATTAAAAAGTTATGGTCCATCAAGCCGTAATTTTTTATTCCGCTTCTTGCGATATAATTTAAGTATGGTAGGCTTAAGATAGAATTTAGCCGTTCGAGGCTCTGATGAGCCCTCAGGCTCTCGAAGAGAATCTGGCCGTTCGAGGCTCTGTCCTCGACTCTGAGGCTCGGACTCGAAGAGAGGAGCCCTCAGGCTCTCGAAGAGAATTTAGAAAATTTCTCCCCTTAAGGTAAGGGGAGACGAAGAGGGGTTCCATCTGATTTATATAATATAAATTAAGGTGACCACCCCCAGCCCCTCCTTAGTTAAGGAGGGGAGGACGAGTATGGAAAACATCCAAAATAACAAAAAAATCGTCGTGATCGGCGGGGGGACGGGGACTTATACCGTGCTTTCGGGACTCAAAAACCACCCGGTTGATTTGTCGGCGATTGTGACGATGGCGGACGACGGCGGGTCAACGGGCGTGCTTCGCCATGAGCTGGGAGTTCTGCCGCCGGGCGATGTGCGCCAATGTTTGGTCGCTTTATCCGAGGCGCCAGAGGTGCTCCGCGATCTTTTTTTATACCGCTTTGAATCCGGCACGCTCGCGGGACATAATTTTGGAAATCTTTTCCTGTCGGCGATGGAAAAAGTTACCGGCCATTTTGAAGACGCGGTCTTAACTGCCGGAAAAATCCTTAACATCAAAGGCCGGGTAATTCCGGTTTCCACCGAGCCGATGATTTTAAAAGCCGAATATGATGGCGGACAGGTTTTAACGGGGGAGTACAATATTTCCGCCGCCCGGATCGGAAAAATTAAAAAGATATATTTAGAGAATGAAGTGCATGCCACTTTTGCGGCGGTAAATGCCATCCTGGGTGCGGATTTGGTGATTCTTTCCGCCGGTGATTTATATACCAGCTTGATTCCCAATCTCCTGGCGACCGGAATTATTGAAGCGCTTCGCCGCACGCCAGCCAAGGTTGCCTATATCGTTAACTTGATGACCAAGCGTGGGGAAACCGACGGTTTTGGCGCGTACGATTTTGTCGCCGAGTTGGAAAAATATTTGGGTCCGAATATGATTGATATCGTCTGCATCAATACCGGCATTCCAACGCCCGAAATGCAGGCATTATATATAGAAGAGGACGAGCGCGTGGTAAGCCCGGACCTGGAAAAGTTTGCCGGCAAGCGCATTAAAGTCGTTTCCGGCGATTTTGTTAGCCAAATTATCTTTGAAAAAAATGCCGTTGATAAGTTAAAACGCAGTTTACTCCGTCACGACAGCAAAAAACTGGCCAAAGCCTTTCTCGATCTGTTATAATGAGATTATAAAAGTTCGTCCTCTATTGTAAGCGGTCGCTTATAATAGAGGAAAGAATAAATTAGAAATTGGTTATGGAAAATAAAACGAACAAAGGAGAAATTGCCCTAAAAATTTTAATAGGAATTGGATTTGCCGGTCTTTTGGTCGCCAGCACGGCTATGCCGAATATCTGGCAGATTTTTCCGCGTGATTTGTTTAAGAAAAAATATCCTAAAAAATCGCTTGATCAGTCCATTGCTAAATTAAGACGTCGGGGATTGATTAAATTTGCGCAAGGTTCCCGCGGTTGGCGCCTTGAGCTGACTCCGCGCGGACAGACAGAACTCGCGGCTTACGAATTTGGCCAGAAGATTCTTCAGCCGCCGCATAAGTGGAAGAAAAAGTGGCATCTTTTAGTGTTTGATATTTTGGAGAAGAAACGGCACATTAGAGAAAAAATCCGGAGGGCGTTGGTCTCGTTCGGTTTTTATCGGTTGCAGGATAGTGTCTGGGTGTATCCTTACGAATGTGAAGAGATTTTAGAATTATTGCGCACCAAATATGGTGTTCGTTATGAAGCTTTATACATTCGTGCCGAATATATCGCCAAAGATGAGCATTTGCGTCGACATTTTAATTTAACTTAAGTCTTCTATTGTAAGCGACCGCTTATAATAGAAGAATGATTAGAAGAATAATTTTTATAAAACAAAAAAGCCCCTTTCGGGGAAGCGGCCCTATGGGCTTGGAGTGTCTAGACTATGGCCATCCGATGGATGGGAAGATCTAGAACAGCCCATAAAGGACTTATGCTCATTTATATGATACGAGTTTTAAGGATTTTTGTCAAAAGTTATCCACAAGGCAAATAAATTAAATTATGCGCATTATTGCTGACTTACATATCCACTCAAAATTTTCGCGGGCGTGTTCAAAAAATTTGACGCCGGCAAATATTGCTGTTGCGGCTAAACGGAAGGGTTTGCAGGTGGTCGCAACCGGGGATTTTACGCATCCCGGGTGGTTGAAATGTCTGAAAGATGAACTTAAGCCCGTGGGGAACGGGCTTTATGTATTAAGGGATTCCTCCCACCCCCTCTCGCTCCCCCTCGGGCAGGGGGAGAAAGACGTTTCTTTCATGCTTGCCACGGAAATATCATGTATATATAAGAAGGACGGAAAGGCGCGGCGGGTGCATCATTGTATTTTGGCGCCGGACTTCGCGGCCGTGGACAAGATTGTCGCGAGCCTGGAGGGGATGGGAAAAAATTTAAAATCCGACGGCCGGCCGATTATCGGGCTGGACTCCAGGGATCTTTTAAAGTTGGTTTTGGAGGCATCTCCAAAATGCATGCTGATTCCGGCGCATGCCTGGACGCCGTGGTTTGCGATCTTCGGTTCCCAGTCCGGATTTGATTCGCTTCACGAATGTTTTGAAGAGCTGACCCCGCACATCCACGCCATTGAAACCGGGCTTTCGTCCGACCCGCCGATGAACTGGCAATTGAAAGCGCTGGATAAAATTACGCTTATTTCCAATTCCGACGCGCACTCCCCGGACAATTTGGCGCGCGAGGCAAATGTTTTTGAAATCAGTGAACAGGATTTGTCTTACGGCGAAATTACCCGCATTATCCGCGAAAAAGATTTGAAAAAGTTTTTATATACGATTGAGTTTTTTCCGGAAGAGGGGAAATACCACATTGATGGCCACCGCGCTTGCGGGATACGGATGATGCCGGAAGAAACAAAAAAGAATAAGGGGCTTTGCCCCAAGTGCAAAAAGCCCGTCACCGTCGGCGTTTTGAACCGCGTGGCGCAAATCGCCGAGCGCCCGTATGAGCCCAAGAGTCCGCCGCCGGGAATGATTCCGTACAAAAGTATCGTCCCGCTCCGGGAAATTATTGCCGAGGCGTTGGATATGGGAAAAACTTCCAAAGCTGTGGGCGTTGAATACGAAAAAATCATGAAGAATTTTGAAAGCGAATTTGGCGTGTTGTTGGACGTTGATATTAAAGATATTAAGGATATTAATCCCGATATTGCCGAAGCCGTTTCCCGC
>Ga0265296_1004982_pt1 | contig 11202 bp, 11 predicted proteins | sample MunlanPumphouse1_FD_189073 | JGI IMG/M metagenome (GOLD analysis project Ga0265296, IMG submission 189073) | Groundwater microbial communities from a municipal landfill in Southern Ontario, Canada - Pumphouse #1 | ecosystem: Environmental > Aquatic > Deep subsurface > Groundwater | place...
ATCGCCTTCGACAGCTGGCTGAAGTCGCGCAACGCCCGCTTCCGCGTGCCGGTGCTGGCGGCGGCGATCGGTATCTACCTGCCGCTGGAGCTGATGGTGCCGATCTTCCTGGGCGGCCTGATCGCCTATCTGGTGGAACGCTTCCACAAGGTGCGCGCCGACGACGAAGAAGGCCGCGACCGCGTGCACAAGCCGGGCGTGCTGTTCGCCGCCGGCCTGATCACCGGTGAGGCCCTGATGGGCATCGCCATCGCGGTCCCGATCGTGCTGAGCAGCCGTGCCGACGTGCTGGCCCTGCCGTTCCACCTGCCGGGCGCCCAATGGATCGGCCTGGTCGTGCTGTTCCTGGTCGGCTGGTTGATCTACCGCACCGGCAAGCGCGCCGTCGGCAACGTGTAAGTCGCCGCAGGGAGCCGGGCAGGGCCCGGCTCCACCGCCAGGGGGCGCGCGCAACGCGTGCCCCCACGGGGTTTGCCGGATCTGGCCAAGCCCATGACCTGTGGCCTTTGCTTCGCACCGGGTGCCGCCCTACCATCGGCGTTTTGCCGTCCCGCGGAGACCCCGATGAAACTTCGTTACGCCCTGCTGCCGTTGTGCCTGCTGACCGCGATGCCGTCGCTGGCGGCCACGCGCGGCCTGGATGTGCGCGACATGATCGCGCTGGATCGGGTTTCGGCCCCGCTGCTGACCGCCGACGGCGGCAAGGTGGTGTTCGCCAAGCGCGTGGTCGGGACGGACAGCAAGGCCAGCACCGGCCTGTACATCCGCGATCTGCGCACCCGTGACGCCGCACCGCCCAAGCCGCTGACCCCGGCCGGCTGGAACGTCAACTCCGCCGCGCTGTCCGGTGACGGCCAGACCGTGTACTTCCTGAGCGCCAAGGGCGGCAGCCAGCAGCTGTATGCCATGCCGACCGCCGGCGGCACGCCGCGCCAGCTCACCGATTTCCCGGTCGATGTGGACAGCTACCACGTGTCCCCGCAGGGCGACCGCGTGGCCTTCAGCAGCGGCGTGTTCCAGGCCTGCGGCTCGGACCTGGCCTGCACCAGCAGGAAGCTGGACGCGCACAAGGCGCGCAAGAACACCGGCGAAGTCTTCGACAGCCTGTTCGTGCGCCATTGGGACACCTGGAACGATGGCCGCCGAAATACGCTGTTCGTGGCGCCGCTGCCGGCAGCCAAGGGCGCCGCAGTCAAGGGCGCCTCGGCGATCAGCGCCACGCTCGATGGCGATGCGCCGTCCAAGCCGTTCGGTGGCAATGACGACTTCACCTGGTCCCCGGACGGTACGTCCGTGGTCGCTGCGATCCGCGTGGCCGGCAAGCAGGAGCCGTGGTCGACCAACTTCGACCTGTACCGTCTCGATGCAGACGGCAAGCAGGCACCGATGAACCTCACCGCCGCCAACCCGGCCTGGGATGCCGGTCCGGTGTTCAGCGACGACGGCAAGACCCTGTACTACCGCGCGATGAAGCGCCCGGGCTTCGAAGCCGACCGCTTCGGCCTGATGGCGATGGACGTGGCCACCGGCAAGACCCGCGAGATCGCGCCGAAGTGGGACCGCTCGGCCGGCGAGATCGTCCTGTCCGGCGACGGCAAGGGCATCTACACCTCGGCCGACGACATGGGCGAACACCGCCTGTTCCTGGTCGATATCGACAGCGGCGAGGCAGCGGTGATCGCCGAAGGTGGCAGCATCGGGTCGCCGACCCGTGGCGGTACGACCCTGGCCTACACCCGCAACAGCCTCAAGAGCGGCGACCAGATCGTGGTGGCCGCCTTCGATGGTGCCAACGAGCGCGAGATCACCCCGAGCGCCGGCCAGATGCTGCCCGACGTGGCTTTTGGCGACTACGAGCAGTTCCAGTTCAAGGGCTGGAACAACGAGACCGTGCACGGTTACGTGGTCAAGCCGTACAACTACCAGGAAGGCAAGACCTACCCGGTGGCGTTCCTGATCCACGGCGGCCCGCAGGGCAGCTTCGGCAACGGCTGGAGCTACCGCTGGAACCCGCAGACCTACGCGGGCCAGGGCTACGCCGTGGTGATGATCGACTTCCACGGTTCCACCGGCTACGGCCAGGCCTTCACCGACGCGATCAGCCAGCATTGGGGCGACCGCCCGCTGGAAGACCTGCAGAAGGGCTGGGCGGCTGCACAGAAGCAGTACCCGTTCCTCAACGGCGACAAGGCGTGCGCGCTGGGCGCCAGCTACGGCGGCTTCATGGTCAACTGGATTGCCGGCAACTGGAACGAGCCGTGGAAGTGCCTGGTCAACCATGACGGTGTGTTCGACCAGCGCATGATGGGCTACGCCACCGAGGAACTGTGGTTCACCGAGTGGGAGCAGGGCGGTACGCCGTACCAGAAGGCCGCGAACTACGAGAAGTTCAACCCGGTCAACCATGTTGCCGAGTGGAAGAAGCCGATCCTGGTGATCCACGGCCAGCTCGACTTCCGCATTCCGGTCGAACAGGGCCTGGCCGCGTTCACCGCTGCACAGCGCCAGGGCATCGAGTCCAAGTTCCTGTACTTCCCGGACGAAAACCACTGGGTGCTCAAGCCGCAGAACAGCGTGCAGTGGCACGACACCGTCAACGGCTGGTTGAAGCAGCACATCGGCCAGTAAGCCGGATTGCAGCGCCGCCCTCCGGGGCGGCGCTTTTCATTGGCGCCGGCGGCTGACCGGCACCCCCATCGACTCTGCAAGGTTGCCGGCCCCGGCCGGCACTACCAGGATGCTCTCATGCCCCTGATCCAGAACGACATCGTCGTCTTCGGCCTGATCGCCGCCACCCTCGGTGCCGTGTTCTGGACCGCCTCGCGACCGCGCGGGCTGTGGAAACACTTCTACGCCGTCGTGCCGGCTCTGCTGCTGTGCTATCTGATCCCCGGCATCTACAACACCGTCGGGCTGATCGACGGCCAGAACACGCGCCTGTACAACCCGATCGCCCGTGATGTCCTGCTGCCCGCCGCGCTGGTGCTGCTGACCCTGGCGGTGGACATCAAGGGCATTCTGCGGCTCGGCCCGAAACTCATCGCGATGTACCTGGGCGCGTCCTTCAGCATCATGCTCGGTGCAGTGGTGGCCTTTCTGGTGATGAAGTGGATGCATCCGTCCACCGTTGCCGGCGATACCTGGGCCGGCATGGCCGCGCTGGCCGGCAGCTGGATCGGTGGCGGCGCCAACATGCTGGCGATGCGCGAAGTGTTCGACGTCAACGCCACCACCTTCGGCCAGTTCGCCGTGGTCGACGTCGGCGTGGGCTACGTGTGGATGGCGGTGCTGATCTTCATGGCCGGCCATGCATCGAAGATCGACGCGGCCACCGGTGCCGATACCTCGGCGATCGATGCGCTGAAGGTGCGCATCGAGAAGTTCCAGGCCGAACACGAACGCGTGGCCAGCCTGACCGACCTGATGCTGATCATCGCGGTCGCCTTCGGCACCGTCGGCCTGTCGCATGCCATCGCCGGGCCGGTATCGGCCTGGTTCAAGGGCCACGTCAGCTGGGCCCCGCAGTTCAGCCTCGACGCGCCGTTCGTCTGGGTCGTGGTCATCTCCACCACCTGCGGTCTGGCCCTGAGCTTCACCCGGGCTCGAAATCTCGAAGGCGCCGGTGCCTCCAAGCTCGGCTCGTTGCTGCTCTACTTCCTGATCGCGTGCATCGGCATGCAGATGGACCTGCTCGCGCTGCTGGAACGCCCGTGGCTGTTCCTGCTCGGCTTGATCTGGATCGCCGTGCACATCGTCCTGCTGTCGACGCTGGCGATGGTGCTGAAGGTGCCGTTCTTCTACTTTGCGATCGGTTCGCAATCCAACATCGGTGGCCCGGCCTCGGCACCGGTCGTGGCGAGCGCGTTCCATCCGTCGCTGGCCCCGGTCGGCGTGCTGCTCGGCACGATGGGCTACGCCACCGGCACCTATCTGGCCTACATCGTCGGCGTGACCCTGCGCTCGCTGGCAGGGCACTAGCCCGGCCCACACCCGGGTAGCGCCCGGCCGCTGGTCGGGCGACGGCGCGCAGCGCCGGGGACTTGCACGCACACAGAGCGCGTGCCGGCCAACGGCCGGCACTACCGATGCTTTACGCAGGAAGAAGACCGCGTTCGATCAGCCACGCTTTCGCGTCTTCCGCATCCTGCTCGAACCACGCTCTGGTCGACCCCAGGCGATACGTATACCCCCACGCGTCCATGTCGGCCATCAGCCGATCGCTGCCCACGCCCGGCAGCTGCGCGGCCAGCACGATCTGCAGGTAACAGGTGGCGTCTTCCTCGGGGACCGAATCGGTCGCGTCCGTGTGGACCCGTGCGCGCCGCTCCGGCGGCAGCACGATCAGGTGGCAGGCCTCGTGCAGCATCGAATGCACCGGCGTGTCGTCGCGGACGTACACATCGCTGCCGATGATGCCCGCCTCCGGCTCGCCCCAGTAGCTGCCCGGGATCGGCGCACCCGCCTCGATCCGATGCAGGCGCAGCGCATGCGCCGCCAGCAGTGTGGCGGCATCCTCGAAATCAATATCGCCTACGCAGGTGACCTGCGGCTCGGCGTCGGTGGCGACGGTGGTCATGCAATACGAAAAGTGCGCCCCTTCCGGAGGGAAGGGGCGGTGTCGGTCAGGGCTGCTGCGGACCTTCCGGCAGCGCCACGGAGATATCCAGCACGTCGTGCTCGCCGTCCTTGACCAGGTCCACCTTGACCGCGTCGGCGTCGATATTGACGTACTTCTTGATCACTTCCAGCAGCTCGCGCTGCAGCAGCGGCAGATAATCCGGGCCGCCACGGTGGCTGCGTTCCTGCGCGATGATGATCTGCAGGCGGTTCTTGGCCGTTTCGGCAGTGGTCTTCTTCCGGTTCAGGAAATCGAACAGTCCCATGCTTACCCTCCGAACAGCTTGCTGAAGAAGCCTTTCTTCTCCACGGTGGTGAAGCGCATCGGACGCTCTTCGCCGAGGATGCGGCCCACCGCATCTTCGTAGGCCTGGCCTGCCGCCGATTCGGGGTCCAGGATCACCGGCTCGCCCTTGTTGGACGCGTTCAGCACGTCGCCCGATTCGGGCACCACGCCGATCGCCTTCAGGCCCAGCACTTCCTCGACGTCGGTGATGCTCAGCATCTCGCCACTTTCCACCCGTGCCGGGCTGTAGCGCGTGAGAAGCAGGAAGGCCGGCACACTCTGCCCGGACTCGGCCTTGTGCGTCTTCGAATCGAGCAGGCCGATGATGCGGTCGGAGTCGCGCACCGACGACACTTCCGGGTTCACCACCACCACGGCGCGGTCGGCGTAGTACATCGCCAGGAAGGCACCCTTCTCGATACCGGCCGGCGAGTCGCAGATGATGTAGTCGAAGCCGTCGGCGGCCAGGTCCTTGAGCACCTTGCCCACGCCTTCCTGGGTCAGCGCATCCTTGTCGCGGGTCTGCGAGGCAGCCAGCACGTACAGGTTGTCGAACCGCTTGTCCTTGATCAGCGCCTGCTTGAGCGTGGCTTCGCCGTGTACCACGTTGACGAAGTCGTACACCACGCGGCGCTCGCAGCCCATGATCAGGTCCAGGTTGCGCAGGCCGACGTCGAAGTCGATCACCGCCACCTTTTTGCCACGACGTGCCAGCCCGCAGGCCAGGCTGGCGCTGCTGGTGGTCTTGCCGACGCCGCCTTTGCCGGAGGTGACTACGATGATTTCAGCCAAAGGACTTCTCCTGATTCTTGTATTTTGGGGGCTGCATCAGTCCAGCGCAGCGATCTTGATCTGGTCCTGTTCCAGCCACACCTGCACGGCCTTGCCGCGCAGCGTGTCCGGGACATCGTCCAGTACCTTGTAATGGCCGGCAATGGCGACCAGTTCAGCATGGAAATCACGGCAGAAAATACGCGCCGTGGTATTGCCTTGTGCACCTGCCAGGGCGCGGCCCCGCAGCGTACCGTAGATATGGATGCTGCCGTCGGCGATCACTTCCGCGCCGGCGCCCACCGTGGCCATCACGGTCAGGTCGCAGTTTTCGGCATACAGCTGCTGGCCCGACCGCACGTTGCTGGTCTGCATGCGGCCGGGCTGCGACGCCGCAGCGGCCGGGGGCGCTGCAACCGGTGCGGGCGTGGCCGCCGCCGCGCGGGTGCGGCGCGGCGGTTCCGGTGCCGGTGGCGGGGCGACGGGTTCGGCCTCGGCGCGCTCGTACTGCGCGCGGAACTTGGCCAGCAGGGGCAGGCCGAGCTGCTGGGACAGCAGCTCGGTCTCGGTGGTGCCATAGGCCAGCGCCACCGGCAGCACGCCGGCACCACGCAGGCCATCGAGCAGTGCCCGGGCCGTGGCCACGTCGGGCATCTGGCTCAGGCCGCCGAAATCCAGAATCACCGCCGCGCGCCCGAACAGTTTGGGCGCGCGTGCCACGCGGTCGTGCATTTCACGGGTGAGGCGTTCTACGTCGAGGGTGCGGATGCGCAGGTTGGCGATACCGACCTGGCCGATCTTCAGTTCCCCGGCCTGTTCAAAATCCATGTTCGCTGCCACCAATCAGGTCCCCGTCGGCCGTTGTACGCGCAGCGGCTCGCGACGGTGGCCCACCCAGGGCACGTCGGGCAGCTGGTCGCCGTAGGTGTCGTGCACCCACTGGTAACTGCACAGGTCCTTGAGCAGCATGCTGGCGCGCACGTCCACGTGCGACATCGTGTTCTGCCCGACCTCGCGGAAGCCGAAGCTGCCGTGGAAGAGCAGGGCGGCGTCGGCGCCGTGGTCCAGGAACACCTCGCAGGTCATCTGCGGGTAGCGCAGCTCGGCGTAGCTCTGTGCATCGGCATAGAACGCACGGCCGACGCCACCGCCGCGACGGCGGCTGGCGACCACGATGCGGTCGATGTAGAAGAAGCCGGTGCCCAGGTGCTGCTTGAACCAGGCGAAGTTGGTGCTGTCGTGCTGGCTCTCGCTGCCGAAGCCGATCAGGAAACCGGCCAGGTTGCCGTCGCGCTCGGCGACGCGGAAATATTCAGCGGTTTCGTAGAACAGACGCAGTCGCGCGGCATCCAGCGGCAGGATGGCCAGGCCGGCGTTGTTGTTCAGGGCCAGGACGGAATCGAGCTCGTGCTCGCGCACGTCGCGGATGACAATCGACATTGTGACTCCGTGGGGTAACGCGGTTGGCCCATCAAGGGGCCCTGCGCCGGATTATTGCATGGGTGGCGCCCCCCCGCGACCCGGCGGCCATGACTTATGTCCGGGTGCAGGGGCGCAGGTTCAGCCTAAGATGCATCCATGTTGGGATACCTCAGCCAAACCCGAGTACTGCGACTGGCCGGCCTGTTCACCTGGGTCATGCTCGGCCTGCCGCTGGTGTACTCCCAGTACGAAGCCCTGATCCGCCACAGCGGTGGGGTGGACCTGTTCGCCGTGCTGCTGTTCGTGGCCTACCTGGCGTTCGGCGGGGGCTACCTGTGGCTGACCCGTGGTCTGCGCCACGGCGGCCACTCGGCCTGGTACGACCGCGCGATCCTGGTTCTGCTGACCGTGTCGGCCCTCGGGGTGAGCTTCCTCAGCGGTTCGGGCCTGGGCAGCATTCTGATGATGGTGGCCGCCGGGGTGATCCCGTGGATGCTGCCGGCACGGGTGGGCGTGATCTGGCTGCTGCTGAGCCAGCTGGCCGTCGCACCGGTCTACTACCTGTTCCTGCCGTTCTCGCTGTTCGAGGCGATAATGCAGTCGCTGCTGTACGGCGGCTTCTCCATGTTCATCTTCGTGACCAGCCTGGTCGCCCGGCAACAGACCGACGCCCGCGAGGAGCAGCGCCGGCTCAACACCGAACTGCGCGCCACCCGCGTGCTGCTGGCCGAGAGCGCGCGCGTCAACGAGCGCACCCGCATCTCGCGCGAGCTGCACGACCTGCTCGGCCACCACCTCACCGCGCTCAGCCTGAACCTGGAAGTGGCCGGCCACATCACCGAAGGCCAGGCCCAGGAACATGTGCACCAGGCCCACACCCTGGCCAAACTGCTGCTCACCGACGTGCGCGAGGCGGTCAGCCAGCTGCGCGACAGCGGCGCCATCGACCTGGCCGCCGCCCTGCGCCCGCTCACCGAACAGGTGCCGTCGCTGGACATCCACCTGGACATCGAAGAGCCGCTGAGCGTGGAAGACCCCGAGCGCGCGCACGTCCTGCTGCGCTGCACCCAGGAAATCATCACCAACGCCGTGCGCCACGCGCACGCCCGCAATCTCTGGATCCGCGTGCGCCGCGAGGCGCCGGGCATGGTGGTGCTGCAGGCGCATGATGACGGGGTGGGGGCCGACGGCATCGTGGTTGGCAATGGTTTGCGCGGGATGCGCGAACGCCTGCAACAATGCGGCGGAGAGCTGCAGATCGAAACCCGCCGGGGACAGGGCTTCCGCCTGTGCGCCTCGGTCCCCGGCGTGCCAGTGCTGATGCTGGGTGCCATCCTGGAAGGAGTGCGTTGATGATTCGCGTCTGCCTGGTCGACGACCAAACCCTGGTGCGGCAGGGGATCCGCTCGCTGCTGGCACTCGACGATGGCATCGAGGTGGTCGCCGAGGCCGCCGACGGGCGCCAGGCGGTGGACGTGGTTCCGCAGGTACGGCCCGACGTGGTGCTCATGGACATGCGCATGCCGGTGATGTCCGGGCTGGAAGCACTGCAGATGCTGTCGCGATTGAACCAGTTGCCGCCCACCATCATCCTGACCACGTTCGACGACGACCAGCTGGTGCTGGCCGGGTTGAAGGCCGGCGCCAAGGGCTACCTGCTCAAGGACGTCACCCTGGAACAGCTCGTCGGGGCGATCCGGACCGTGGCCGACGGCGGCTCGCTGGTCCAGCCGGCCGTGACCCAGCGCCTGCTGTCCGGGCTGGAGCACATGCGCAACGAATTCGTCAGCCTGGACCGGCCCGATCCGTTGACGGACCGCGAGACCGAGATCCTGCGGCTGATGGCCAGCGGGTTCTCCAACAAGGAGATCGCCAATTCGCTGGGCGTGGCCGAGGGCACCATCAAAAACCACGTGTCCAACATCCTGTCCAAGCTGGGCGTGCGCGACCGCACCCGGGCCGTATTGAAGGCCTTCGAACTCCAACTGGTCTGAGACCCACGGCAAAAACATTCACCGATGGCCGAAAGGCTTGCGGCACAAGGGATGCGGGCGGCTGGCGAGGGGTTTTCGCCGAATCCGGCAAAGAAATATCGCCCATCCCCTACGTGCTGGCACCCGCGATGCGCTATCTTTCCGCTCCTTGTCTATGCAAAACCGCTGCCGGCATGGAAACCGGTGCGCCAATCCTGATCAACAACACCCGCGAAGCCTGCTAGGATTGGCGCTTCGCTTCAATCAACCCGGCCGTGGGATCGGCCCCGGAGACTCCTGAATGACCCGTATTATCGAGTTCCTGATCGCCTTGGGGATCGTGGCTGGCCTGTTCGTCATCATTGGCGTATGTCTGCCGGGCGAGCGCCATATTTCCGAAAGCATCGAGACCAACCGCAAGATGACGATCGTGTTCGACACGGTCAACAGCCTGCGCCGCTTCAAGGACTGGAACCCGCTGCTGCTGCGCGATCCCGCCGTTGAGCTGAAGCACTCCGGCCCGGCCGCCGGCGTGGGTGCCCGCCTGGACTACGCCTCCAAGGAAAGCTCCCTGGGCCAGGGCAGCTGGGTGATCACCGAGTCCGAGCAGAACAAGCACGTGGCGATCGCGATCGAGGACCCGAGCAAGGGCCACGACAAGACCACCAGCTTCACCCTCGAGCCGACCGGCAAGGGTGGCCGCAACGTCAAGATCACGCAGGACTACAGCGTCAAGTACGGCTTCGACCTGTTCGGTCGTTACGCCGGCCTGTACGTCAGCCGCCACATCGGTGACGACCTGAAGCTGGGTCTGAGCCGCATGGCCAACATGCTGGCCACCGTGCCGAACGTTGACTACCGCACTGCCGAAGCCCCGCTGACCGATCTGGCCATCGTCGATGTCCCGGTCGAAGACCTGCTGGTCGTCAACGCCGGCAACGTCGACCGCGGTCAGGAAACCATCACCAAGTCGATCCGCGACAACCAGGAATGGATCAAGCGCGTGATGGAGGCCAACAACCTCGAAGCCGCCGGTCCGCTGCGCATCATCACCACCGACTTCGGTCAGGAGAAGTACGCCTTCGACGTGGCCCAGCCGGTCAAGAAGAAGGGTGCTGAAGCGGCCTCGGCCGAGGCCCTGACGGTGAAGATCGACGGTGACGCACCGGTCAAGTACGTGCATGTCGCGCCGCACCGTTCGGCCCACGCGGCCTATACCGGCCACATGGCGGGTCTGGACGTGGCGCGCAACGCTCTGCGTGCCTGGGCTGTCACTGCCGGCAACGAAGTGATCGACCGTCCGTACGAATCCTGGAACGGTGGTGTGGACAAGTCCTTCACCCCGGAAGGTACGTACGACATCTACTGGGCCGTCAAGTAAACCGACGGTTGCCGTGATGTAACGCACGACGAAAACGCGCCGCTTCCTGCGGCGCGTTTTTTTTTGCCGCTCCGTTGTCGGAGCCTTGTCTGGAAGGATGGAAGGATGCTCAACCTCGAACGACGCGCGCGCAGACCCTCACTGCTGGCCTGCCTGGGCGGCCTGCTGGCCGCCGCGGCGGTAGGTCTGTCGGCCTATGCGTCGCATGGCATCGCCGAGCCGCTGGCGCAGTCGCACGTCAACACCGCCGCGCTGTTCGCCTTCGGGCACGGCGTGGCGCTGGCCGCGCTGGGGGCCACCCAGCAGAACCGGGTCGGCAAGCTGGCCCTGTCAGTGCTGCTGCTGGGCACGCTGCTTTTCTCGGGCAGCCTGGTCGCCGGAGCGGTCTGGCAGTTCCGCACCGGCCTGGCGCCGGTCGGCGGCAGCGCGCTGATGCTGGGGTGGGTGGTGTACGCCTTCAATGCCCTGAGGCGTTGAGGTGCCGCGCTTCCGCCGCGGCTTCGATGTGGAGGAGGCATACGCCTGGCTGAGCCGGCGTGACCGTCGCCTCGGCACCTGGATGAAACGGCTCGGTCCGATCGAGCCGCCCCCGGGGTGGGGCCGCTCGTTCGACCCGGTCGATGCGCTGGCGCGGGCGATCCTGTTCCAGCAGCTCAGCGGCAAGGCGGCGTCCACCATCGTGGGCCGGGTGGAAGCGGCGATCGGCAGCCCGCGCCTGCACGCCGATACCCTGGCGCGCATCGATGATCCGG
>Ga0265296_1004983_pt1 | contig 11197 bp, 7 predicted proteins | sample MunlanPumphouse1_FD_189073 | JGI IMG/M metagenome (GOLD analysis project Ga0265296, IMG submission 189073) | Groundwater microbial communities from a municipal landfill in Southern Ontario, Canada - Pumphouse #1 | ecosystem: Environmental > Aquatic > Deep subsurface > Groundwater | place: Canada...
AGGTGCGGTTGAATAGTTTTGAGGGGGCTTTCAGCTTGAAGCGGTCTAAGTGGCGGCAGTCTGGGCATTTTCTTGGGATGGAGTGATTTGTGCGGCGATAAAAATTAAGTTCTTGCGGGATGATACGGAAGTTTTTGCCGCAGGATGTGCAGGCGGGGATTTCGTAGTTTAAAGGTTGGCATTCTTTCTTGTCTAGGTTGCGCCATTTGAGATCTTGTGCGAGGGCTTGTTTTTTTGTGAGGGGAAAATAGTCCTGGGCGACTGTTTCGTTGTATGCGAAAGGGGAGAGGTGTATTGGGAAGAATTCGCCCCATTCGCCGGTGCGTTTCATGTGAGCGATGATGCGTGTGCGAAGGTCTTTGTATTCTTCCGGGCTGTATTGCTTGTTTAGAATGCAGTGGCGTTTGTGGCGGAGTGAGATGCAACCAAAGAGGTGTTCTGATGTGTGGCAGTTGTCACAGTAGGTGAGATTTTTGTCTTTCCAGCACCAGGTTGAATAGTATGTCATGTATGAATCGTCTGGGGTTACGCATTCACAGCACCACTGTGCGTTGCCGCTTTGATAAACATCGTAGCAAAAGAGTGGGTGATCGCATTTCTCAAAGAATTTGCAGTTTTCGGCGTTGAAATTGTCAAAGCCGTAGACTTCTTTGCAATTAAAATTGTCGTTGCCGTAACAGTCTTGGCAGCGAACTTGGTTTACGCATTTCCGTGGGTGGGGGATGATAAATTTCTCAAATTCTTTCTTAAGTTTTTCTATGGTTTCGTGTGAGCCGAGGTTGAATTCTTTGCTATTGGTGCGTTTTTCGTATTCGTCTTTGGTATATGGCTTGTTGAATATGTGATATTTCTTTTGTCTTAAGGCGATGCAGCAGAAGCAATTTGAGCATCCTTTAAGGTCGAATCCAAAGTGGCAATTGTTGCAGTTGCTTGAGCTTCGGAGATAGCTGCAATTATAGATGTGTTGGCAGGAGATACATTCGTAGCAGAGTTCGCATTGGAGATTGACGGAGCTGCAGTCTACGAGGTCTTGGCCGTGGTTGATGTTGTTGCTGTAGTAGCAATCGCGGGTTCTCCAACTTCCGGTCACGAGATAGCAGTCTTTGCCGAATGCGAAGTCTTGGCAATATTCGCAGTTTTCACTTTGTGTGTTGTTGTCGTTCATCATTGCGAGCTGTGGGACTTTGTTTTGAAGTTTCATGAATTGGGGGAAGAAGGGATTGTTGAAGTTTGGTTCTTGTGCGTAGTCCATGGCGTTCCATTTGTCGCTCCACCAGCATTTTGAGCAATAGACTGGGTATGGGTTGTCTTTCGAGTGAACTGAAATTATTGGTTTTTTGCAGAGGTCGCAAGTACGTGGGTAGTATTTTCGTTCAGCTCTCCAAGAAAGCAGTCGTTGTTTACGACAGTCTGGGCAGAGGGTTGGGGGCGGAACGTTGAGTTTTGCATAAAAAGCTTCGTCTTCGGTGGCGATCGTGAAGGGGGTGGAGCAGGATTTGCAGGTTTTTTGGTTTTGGGTCACTGTGGTTTGTGGCATTTTTAATAAACCTCTTTTAAATAGCACTCTTCGCAGTATACCTTGAAAGGCGCTTCTTTTCTATAAACAGTTTGGATCGGTTTTTTGCACTTGTCGCAGGTTCGTTCGAAGAGAGTTAGAGCGTTGTGTTTTGCGACTCTTGCGTAGTGTCTTTCAGCAGGGGAGATTTGCGGAATCGGCAGGCCGAGGCGGCGATAGAAGGCGAGTTCTTCTTTGACAATTTTGAATGGTTTGTCGCTTACGCTGCAATAAATTTGCTTGTCGAGGATGTCGTTTCCGACGTCTTTGATATTATCTGGTGGAGTGTAGGCGCTTCCGGGCGACGGCGGTTGAGACGGTTCTTCATCCCTCCATGTCCAACCTTTTTCCAGGGCTTCCTCTTTTGTAAGAGGGAAATATTCTTGTGCGATAGTTTCGTTATATGCGAAAGCGCCAGTTGGTGGTGTGAAAAATTCGCCCCATTCGCCTGTAGTCTGCATATGCTCGATGATGCGGGCGACCAGGGTTTCGTACTCGCTTCGCTCGTACTGTTTATTGAGGACGCAATAGTTGTTATGGCGCATGCTTATGCAGCCGAAGCAGTTGTTGGTGTGGTGACATTCCATGCAATAAAAGACGCTGTCGCCGTACCAGAAGAGAAAGTTTGCCATTGAGGATTTCAGGGCGACGGACGAGCAGAGGTTGTAGCAAAACTCAGGGCCAAATGGAGCGTTGAATGTGCAGTCTTGGCTGTGGATTGCTTTCGGGCAGAAGTAGATGTATTTGCAGTCTTCGGATTCTCTTGCGTCGAATGCAGAATGGCAATTTTTGCAGTTCAAAATGAATTCGCCTGTGCAATCTTCGCAGTTGTACATGTGTGCGTACGGGCGGGGGAGCGAGGATTTGAGCTTTTCGAGTTCTTGGCTTAGGTATGCGATTTTTTCGGGGGTTAGTGTCTCGTATTCTTTCTTAATTTTTTCGAATTCGCTGGGAGAGAGCTGGCGATTTAGGAAGCATTTTTTTTTAAATTTTAGACTGAAACAGGCGACGCAATTTTCACATCCCGTACAGTCTTCCACAAATGTGCAATCGTGACTACTTCTGCAGTTCGCGAAGAATCGGCAGTTGTAACAGCGTTCCGATGCGATACCTTCGTAGCACACTTCGCATGCGTGGCATGAAAGGACATCTACGCAGTTGGTGCAATATGTCACGAATTTTCCGTACAGACAGTCTTCGTTGTAGCTGCCGCCGAAAATAAGGTATGAATTTTTCTGATTGAGGGCGTAGTTGGTGTAGTAACTGTTTTCGGTGTTTACGTTTTGGAGGTTAAGATGCGGGACGTCTTTGTAGAGAGCGCGGAATTGTTCGGCGAAAGATTTTGTGAAATCGAAGTCGCGGCCATAAGCAGTTGGGTTCCACGAATCGCCCCACCATTCGTCGCGATCGACTACTTTGTACCCCTTGTCTTCCGAGAACATTGAAATGATTTCTTCTCCTGAAAACGCGCTTTTTACTTTGTATAATTTGCGCTCGTTGCGGAATGACATTCTAAGTTGCTGGCGGCAGGGCGGGCAGAGGGTTGGAGTAGGGATTTGGAAGCGTTTGCTGTTGAAAATTGGCGAAATTTGATTGAAAAGCGCCTCGTCCTCGGGGGCGATGGTGAATGGGGTGGAGCAGGAGCGGCACCGTGCCTGCCGGCAGGCTGGGGTTTTGGTTGCTGGGGTTTGAGTTTGGGTCATTATGATTTGTGGTATTTTTACAGGTTGGCCCGACGCCCTGGGGCGGCCTTACAGGTTAGGGGTGATTGACTTCCGAGTCGGAAGGTTGTTTTATAAACTTAAGCCAAATTTTCTTGAGTAAAGGCAAGGACGCTGTTGAGAGGCTAAAAGCTAGGGTCGGGACGAGCGAGTTTAAAAATGGGTCAGGGAGGTTGGCGGCCAGAAAAAATAGGACGACGACTATGTATGTGAGCATGAGGATGATGATGCGGCGTGTCCAACTTGTTTCCCAAGCTTTGTCGAGTTCGACGCGGGTGTTGCGGACTTTGAGGGCGGAAATTTCTTGTTCGAAGTGTTCTACTGTGGATATGTCTGTCATATTATATCAGGTAAAAAATTTCTATAGTTGTTGTTTGCCTGCAGGGCTTTTTTAATCTCTTCGACTTTGGCTTTGTATTCGGCGGGTTTGTATGGCTCGTTGAGGATGTGGTACTTTTTGTGTTTGAGATTGAAACAGCCAAAGCAGTAGTCGCAATTGAAGCAGTACATGATGTATTCGCAGTCTGTACAGTTTGCGCACCAGTATATAAAGTTGCAGTTGTAATTTTCGGTCGCTTCGATGGAGTCGTATATAAGTTCTGACTTGTGCATCATGCCGATGTCAACGGAGTCTTTCATTCCGCGCGAGTTGTACATGTACATGCAGTCTTCAAGTTCGTGGCATTTGAAAGCATAATAGGCGTTTTTGGAATCGAAAATGTAGTCGCCGAAACAATTTTCGGAGCGGCGGATGCGCATGGCGACTACTGGCGCCCCGAGGCGAAGGGCAGCAAGGTGTGCGGCGATTTCTTTTGGGGTGAGTTGCTGGGCTTTTTCGCGCTCTTTTTTGTACTCGCTTTGCTCGTACTGTGTATTGAAAATATTGTGACTTTTTTTGCGGAGTCCTGCGCATCCGAAACAGTTTGTGCAGCCGAAGCAGTCATAGCAGTTGGCGCAGTCTGTACAGTGTTCGCAGTCCTGCAGGTAGTCGCAGTTGTAACTGTCTTCGGTGTCTACGCAGTTGTAGCAAAGTTCGCATTTGTTCGTGTAGCTCAAGTCGGCGCAGTCGCGGTTCCAGCGCGAATCGAAAGTGTACATGCAGTCCTCAAGACCGTAGCCGTTGAAACAGATGTATGCGTTTTTGCATTCGTTGAGCTGGTCGCTGTAATCGCAGTTTGTGCACATGTAATTGTGGGTCGAGAGGTGGGGGGAAGAGTCGATGAGGATTTTGTATTGGGCGGGGAAGTTTTTCATAAGTTTGTGGATTTTTGCAGGTTAGCCCGCCCGTCCTTTGGCCGGGCCTTACAGGTTAGGGGTGGTTGACTTTTTCATATTACTTCTTTCTTGTAACACTCCTCGCAGTATACCGGGGCGAGAGTTTCCGGCAGGAAAGTCGTTTGCATTTCCGCGCCGCACTTCGCGCAGGTGCGTGTGAAGAATTGTTTCGGGTTTTTGGTTGCGAGGCGGGCGTAATGGCGGCAGTTTGTGCAAAATTGCGGAATTGGCAGGTTGGCTCTTTTGTAGAATGCAAGTTCTTGCGGTATTAATCGAAAGTTTTTGCCACATTGGTGGCAGGAGAGAGTGTCGTTTTGGATTTTGTCGGGAACGCCAGCGATTTTCGGCGGGATTTTGTCGTATTCGGTCCATTTGAAGCCTTGGGCAATGGCCTGCTCTTTTGTGAGCGGGAAATATTCGGGCGCGATTGATTCGTTGTAGCCGAACGGGGCGAGTTGGATGGGGAAGAATTCGCCGTATTCGCTTGTGGTTGTCATGTGAGAAATGAGGCGGGTGCGAAGGTCTTTGTACTCTTCGGGCGAGTACTGCTTATTGAGAATGCAGTGGCTTTTGTGCCAGAGGCCCATACAACCGAAACAATTGCTGCAGCCGACGCATTGATCGCAATATTCCAAGTCGGAATTGTCGGTCGCGCAGGTTGTGCAAAATTTCAAATTGTATGAATGGTCTCCGCAGGCTGCGCATTCGTACATGAGGGTTGCCCTGTCGCCCCAGCCGGTGTAGTCCATGCAGTCTTTGACCGTCATTGCGACACGGGCGCAGTAACGGCAGTCTTCGAGGTCATTGCAGTCAAAGCAATAGTACGCGTTTTTTGAGTTATATAAGTAATCACCGAGCGAATTTTCATTGTGTTCTTGTTGGAGGTTCTTGTGAGGGTGAGTTGCGAAGAATTCGGACGCTTTTTTGCGGAGAGCGGCGATCGAGGTGTGCGTGGTGAGGTCGAGGCGTTTGAGTTCGGTCTCGTACTCTTCTTTTGAGTGCGGCTTATTGAAAATATGGTAGCGTTTGTGGCGGAGGTTTATGCAGGCGATGCAATTTTTGCAGGATTTGCAGTTGCTTAAGGCGTGGCTGTCGATGCAGTTTTCGCAGTCGTCTGAGTATTTAAGGTTGTAGCAATTACGCGAGTCTCGGGTTTCGTAGCAAAGTTCGCATTTGTAGACATTTAAGCAGTCGACGCATGAAGTTGAGTGATAGATGCGGTTGCAGTAGTAGCATTCTTCGTTGTAGTCGGCTTCAAAAATCATGTAACAGTTCTTGAGATAGCCTGTGCAATTTGTATATTCGCTGTTAGTGAGTGTGCTGCCGATTACGAATGCGGACATGTGGGGCGTGCGGCGCTTTAGCTCTGCAAATTGCGGGAAAAAGGGTTTCTTTAAGTCGACGGGGTGGCCGTAATCGGTTGCGTCCCATTTGTCGCTCCACCAATAGTTGTAGTGGTACACGGGAAATGGGTGATCTTCATGGTATTGAGAGATGATCTGGGCGCCGGTGGCATCGCATTTGCGTGTGTATAGCGAGCGTGTATTTCGCTCAAGCATGCGGCGCTTTATGCGGCAGGTCGGGCAGCGGGTCGGAGATGGAACTTGAAATTTTGCGTAAAAAAGTTCGTCTTCGGGGGCGATTTTGAAGGGGGTGGAGCAGGATTTGCAGGTCTTGGTAATTGCTGGTTTTGTCATTAGCGTTAGTTCACTATTTCCAAATAGCACTTCTCGCAGTATACAATGTCGGGTCTCTCCGGTGAATAGCTTGTCCGGATTTCCGTGTTGCATTTATCGCAGGTGCGTTTCCAGAGTTTTTGCGGGTTTCTTAAGTAGCGGCGGCGGCGATGGCGTTCAAGGAAATGGAGATGGGGGATTGGTTTCCCCATTTTGTGATAGACAGTGAGTTCTGCTTTTTGAATCTGGAAAGGGCGGCCAGACTCTTCGCATTTAATGGCGTAGTTCAAAACGTCGTCAGGCGTGTCTTTGAGTTTGTCCGGGAGGCTTTCGCCTGCGATGGTTTTTGTGATGTTGTCGAGGACCGGGGGCGTTTCGTCGCGCCATTTGTAGCTGCGCAGAATAGCTTCTTCTTTTGTCAGCGGATAATGTTCCTGTGCGATTGTTTCATTGTATGCGAAAGGCGAGGTTGAAATTGGGAAAAATTCGCCGTATTCGCCTGTCTTGCGCATGTGAGCGATAATGCGTGGGACAAGGCGTTCGTACTCGCTTTGCTCGTATTGCTTATTTAAGATGCAAAATTTATTTCTTCTGCATCCCACGCAGCCGAACAAATGGCTTGAGTGAGGGCAAAGATTGCAGTACTCGGCGTCGGAGACGGAACCCAAGGTGTGTGTGCAGAATTTGACATTGAAAGCTTTGTAGCCGACAAACGCGCATTCGTAAAGCACCTCTGCGTCACCGCATTCTTGGATGTCCATTGAGTCTTTGAGCGGATTGAACGCCTGGTGGACGTATTTGCAATCCCAAAGGTCGGAGGAATCGTAGCATTCTATGGCGTTTTTCGAGTGATCAAGGTACTCGCCAAAACAATTTTCGTTGTGTGAGCCTTGAATATATTTTCTTGGGAATTCGAGTTGATAAGTTTGAAATTCCGCGAAAGTTTTTTGTATTTCTGCGTATGATTGCAGGCGGGTGAGTTCGTTTTCATATTCTTCTTTTGAGACTTTTTTGTTGTGTATGTAATAGCTTTTATTCCTTAAATTCACGCAAAAAATGCAGTTGTGGCAGCCGATGCAGTTGCGCAGGAAGAAGCTGTCCGAACAAGATTCCGAATTTTGGCAGTAGTGGCTGTTGTAGCATTTGATACAATCGACGCATTCGGAGCAAAGTTCGCATTTTCGGACGCGATAGTTGTCGATGCAGTCTTTTGATTTGTTAATGCTGTATGAGTAATAGCAGTCCCAGTTTTCGTCGGAATCGAAAATGAAGTAGCAATTTTTGTTCTTGCCTGCGTAGTTTGTGTAGTGGGAATTTTCATCAAATGCAAAGCCGGTTTGAAGGTTTGGGCGGGGGATTTTTGGCAAAAGTTCGGCGTATTGTTCGAAGAAAGGGCGGTTCCAGTCTATGGGTTGTCCGAACGTTCGTGCGTCCCATGAATCACCGTGCCATTCCTCTTGATTGTAGACTTTGTATGGCAAGTCGGGGTGATAATTTGAGACGATGTCTTTGCCAGTTAGGTCGCATCTCCTTTTATAGAGGAAAAGTTGGTTTCCTTGGGCAAGGCGGCGTTGTTGGCGGCAGTCCGGGCAGAGGGTGGGCGCGGGGACGTCCATGCGTTTGTAAAAAGCTTCATCTTTGGGAGTGATTGAAAAGGAGGTGGAGCAGGATTTGCAGGTTTTTTGCTGCATGGTTTTAGTTAGTTCACTATTTCCAAATAACATTTCTCGCAGTATACAATGTCGGGTCTAGTATACCTTTCAGCGTGAAATGAGACAAATTTCTACACACAAAAAAAGCCCTGAGTTTCAAACAGCATTTTCAGTAGCAGATAGAGTTTAAAGTAAGAATTGAAACATCACTGAAACAATTCCCTGCAAACCGAGTTACCCCAATTTGCAATCTGTCTGTTACTTCTCCTCAAACACCAAGCCCGCCCAAGGCGAGTAAACAGTGGCCATAAACTTTTGGGAAAGTTTACAACCAGGCTTATTTATGCCATTTGAAACTTAAGGCACAACCGGCGAGAAATGATTTTTTATCACCGCTTGCGCCTCAAGTTTTTTTATCTATTTTTCAATGAACCACATGCATATAATAACATATTTTCAAAATAAAAACAAGCTCCACCGGCTAAAAATCTGGCAAACCATCTATCCTCTTTGGGGCGGTAATCGTCTCCAGGGGGCGGTGCCGGGGCTGGCAAAAAAAGGGCAAGTGGTTAGGTGCTTATCATAAATCTCGCCTTGACGTACAATCATCTCTAATGTATTTTTTTTATGACAATTTGTCATAATTATACTATCTTCAACATATACTTAGTATATATATGTGCTTATAAAACCTATATCATGGCTCTTAAAACAAATTATAAATTTTTATTTGTCGGCGGTGATAAAAACATATTTGTTGAGGATTACTCGTACGGTCAGCTTTTTATTACAATAAGCGCTAAAGCAATAGGTAAAAAGATTTGGAGTACCATGTGTCGATATTTCTCCGCTAATCCTAATGAGGAATCTTATAAGAGGTTTAAGGATTCTCTGAAGGAAGTTAATAAAGTTTTGGATAAGCTGGATACCAAAGATTTGAGCGCTTTGATTGGTTTTATTGCTGGTAAAGATCTTTATTTAGCGCAGATGGGAGATGCTACAACTTACCTTGCGCGCAACAATTCTATTGAAATTATTTCTCAGGGTTTATCTGGAAAAGGAGGAGATACATTTACCAATATTGCCAAGGGCGAAATTATGGCGGGAGATTTTGTTGTTCTTTCGTCAGTTTCTCTTTTTCAATATATTTCAAGAGTTGATTTGGCAAAAGTTTTGGATGCCAATGCTCTTAACGATTCTTTGTCCAAGCTTAATAAATTGATTTCGACTAAAATTTCCGGAAAAGCTGGAATTGTTGGAATGACTTTTGAAAAAGCTCCTAAACTGATTAAAGAGGCCGTGGTTGTTACTAAAAAACCGCCACGTAAATTACTAGCGAAAATTTCGAACATTAAGATTCCGAAGATAAAAATTCCAAAAATCAAGATCCCGAAGATTGATGTAAAGACGCCAAAGTTTCTAAGCAATGCAGTTGATTACATCAAAAAATTACTAGCGAAAATCTTGAAGATCAAGATTCCGAAAATAAAAATTCCAAAAATTAAGATTCCAAAGATTGAGGTAAAAACGCCAAGGTTTCTGAGCAATGCGGTTGATTCTATCAAAAATTTCCTTCTCTCCGCGAGACATAGAATTGGAATGACTTTTAAAAAAATTCCTGAACTGATTAAGGAGGCTGTGGCTGTTACTAAAAAACTGCCACATAAGTTACTGGGAATTTTTGCCATTGCGATCCCAATTTTTGTTCTTGGCATAATATTGTATGCAGTGAATTCAGCGCTAGTCCACGAACAGATTTTTACGGCTGTCATAATTGAGCGAGACGACAAAGAAGTTGTTGAGACGATTTTGGATGAAGCTGACAATGTACGCCAAGTCGAAAACCCGAAAGTCTTTGTTGATTTTTCAATTAAGCAACCAAATATGAATCCACTCGGACTCTTGGCCTTGAAAGATAGGTTCTTTGTTTTTGAACATAATAAACTTTATGAAATTGGTCTTGATAAAATCGAAGAGCTTGCAACTTTTGAAGGTAGCGAGGCTGTAGTTTCCGCCACCGATTTCGAGAATCAGAATTCGCTTGTTTTCATGACAAAGAGCGGCGAACTCATCCAATACAAAAATGGCAGTGTTAGTTTCGTGGAGACTACTGATGGTGAGTTTCACAAGGGCATTGCAATCGACGACTGGGAGGATCGCATCTATATTTTAGATTCCAGTGAAAATTGGGTTTGGCACTATTCTTATTTATCATCATCTGATGTTTTCGGATCTGCCAAGGGATATGGTATAGATAACAGTTTAGAAGATGTTATTGATTTTACTGTTGACGGACTTATTTACATCTTACATAAGGATGCTTCTATTGATCAGCTTTATAAAGGTCTGAAACAAGATTTCTTTATTCGGAATGAACCGCTTACGGAATTTGATGTCCCTTCAAAGATTTATACGGAAGATGGGCTTAGTCAGATTTTTGTTATGGACAGCGGGACCAGTCGAATTTTCATGTATACTAAGGATTTAAAAACCGGGGATGTAATATACAGCGGTCAGATTGTTTTTCCAACTATCTCTGACTTACGTGATTTGTGTGTAGATAAAAATGCCAGCAAACTTTATCTCCTTGATGCGCAGAAAGTTTACGAGGTACAGTTATAATCTAAATTGACCTTATTTTATATCCCACGCCGTGTACCGTTTCAATCAGTTTTTCTTTGCTGTTTTGATTGATACTTCTACGTAAACGGCGGATAACTACTTCGAGCGAGTTTGACTTGACTGGTCTGTTTCCCCATAAATGGGCAATAATCTTGGTTTTGGACACAATTTTGTCTTTCTTTGCCAAAAGATATCGTAATAAAGCAAATTGTTTTTCTGGAAGATAAATTGTCTTTCCGTCTCTTTTAACTTCGTAAGTTTTGGTATTAAGTGAAAGATTGCCTGTTTGTAGAATGGTATTTGTTCTTGTTGATATTTTGTCCGTTTCAGTAAATATCTCGAATTTAAGTAATTCCCAAAGTGGGATTTCTAAACCATCGGAAAGCTTTTGTAAAATCTTCAAACTGGGATTTTGCGGATTTTTCCCTTCGAGGTTTTGAATATACTTAAGACTAATACGTGAGTGGCCAGCTAATTTTTCTTGTGTTAGTTTGTGTTTCTTGCGAATAGCGCGTATTCGCCATCCCAATTGTTTTGCAATATCCTCTTTCATAAAAAAATGGTACTTCATATACCAATAATTGAGAACCAACGATTATTGGTGTATTAACGATTATTGGGCAATATTGTTGCAAAGATGAGGTAGTGAGTGGAAGATGGCTTGTGTAAGCGCAAATCGGGGGGGGGGGGGGAACC
>Ga0265296_1004984_pt1 | contig 11195 bp, 16 predicted proteins | sample MunlanPumphouse1_FD_189073 | JGI IMG/M metagenome (GOLD analysis project Ga0265296, IMG submission 189073) | Groundwater microbial communities from a municipal landfill in Southern Ontario, Canada - Pumphouse #1 | ecosystem: Environmental > Aquatic > Deep subsurface > Groundwater | place...
CATTCAAAGACAGAGACAAGAAGAATTAGATTTATTCAAACAAACTTGGAAATGATCAAAAAGGACGCAGTCCGCAACCTTACTTTAAGATAATTCCACCGACAGGGTCGGTGTGTAGTTTAATTTTTAAGTGCGTCAAGGACAAATTATCCGGAGGAACTCGGATAATAGATCCTTTATTCGCGCCAGGTAAAGTGTATGCCCAAGCAATTAGGGGAACAAGAACGACGTTGGTATGTGCTTCACACCTATTCTGGCTACGAGGAAAACGTAGCCCATAATCTTCGCCAGAGAATTGAGTCCTTGGATATGGAGGACAAAATTTTTGATGTTTTAGTGCCTAAAGAGAAAAAAATTAAGATTAAGAACGGCCGGCGGAAAGTGATTGAAGAGAAGATTTTTCCCGGTTATGTTTTAGTGGAAATGGTTGTCACCGATGATTCCTGGTATGTGGTTAGGAATACCCCTAATGTGACCGGCTTTGTTGGTTCTGGAACTACGCCGACACCGATTTCTGACGAAGAGATTAAGTCTTTGAAAAAGAGGATGGGCGTTACCGAGCCGAAATATAAGATTGATGTGGAGATTGGCGAGGCGGTCAAAATTATTGACGGACCCTTTAAGGGTTTTGATGGGAAAGTTTCTCATCTTGATGAAGAGCGGGGGAAGATCAAGGTCCTGGTGAATATGTTTGGCCGGGAAACGCCTGTAGAGCTTGATTTCTTGCAGATCAAGAAAATCTAGAAAATAATTTTTAATTTTAAGTTCTAAATTTTTCCGCCCAAGGCGGATCAGCTCTTCGAGTCTGAAGACTCATCAGAGTTCGTTCAGAGCCTGAAGGCTCTTCAGAACCTGAACGGTCTGAAGAGCCTAGGGCTGAAAATCAATTTGAAAATCCAAATTTTAAATTCTTAATTTTAAAACTCTTCTTTCTTTCCTTCTTTGTTTTAAAAATTAAGACATTTAAAATTGATTAAAAACCGAAGGTGGTGAGCCGTAGGCGAACCATTAAAAATTTAGAATTATAAAATTTGTGTATGCCTAAGCCTATTAAAACAATTATCAAACTTCAGATCCCCGCCGGGAAGGCAAATCCTGCTCCTCCTATAGGCCCCGCTTTAGGTCAGCACGGATTAAACATTCAGGATTTTTGCAGCAAGTTTAACGAGATGACCAAAGATAAAGGGGACGAGATTATCCCCGCGGAAATTACGGTTTATGAGGACCGCACTTTTGATTTTATTCTGAAAACTCCGCCTGCCGCAGAGCTTTTAAAGAAAATGGCGCGGGTGAAAAAGGGTTCGGGCGAGCCGAATAAGAAAAAGGTGGGCAAGGTTACGGAAGCGCAAATTGAAGAAATCGCCAAGGTCAAGATGCAGGATTTAAATGCCAATGATCTGGAGCAGGCGAAAAAGATAGTCGCAGGGACGGCGAGGAGTATGGGGATTGAGATAATTAAAAGTTAAAAGTGCGAAGTGCAAAGTTGAGTGCAAAATTCAAAGTCATAACTTTAAACTTTTAACTGTAACTTTGAACTTTGAACTAAACTATGTCCAAACATTCTAAACGTTATCAAAGTTTGAAAAATAAACTTTCCCAAGAAGAAAAGAGAATTTTTGAGATTGAAGAGGCGGTGAAGAAAGTGAAGGAAGGGGCAAACGCAAAGTTTGACGAATCCATTGAAGCGCATATTAAACTGAATTTAGATAAAAAAAGCGGCACGCAAGTAGTCCGCGGCACGATTGTTTTTCCGAAAAGTTGGGGCAAGAGCCGAAGGATTGCCGCTTTTGTGACTCCCGAAAAGGTGAAAGAAGCAAAAGAAGCCGGCGCCGCGATTGCGGGCGGCGAAGAGTTGGTGCAAAAAATCAAGACGACCCAGAAGGTTAATTTTGATTTAGCCCTAGCCGAACCGGCGATGATGCGGCATTTGGGGCAAATCGGCAAGCTCTTAGGTCAAAAAGGTTTAATGCCCAACCCCAAGAGTGAAACCGTAACTCCCAATATTATCGCGGCAATCAAAGAGTTTGCCTCGGGCAAGATTTCGTTTAAATCCGATGAACAGGGGATTGTGCATCAGGTGATTGGCAAGATGTCTTTTTCCGAGGCAGAATTGGCAAATAATTTCAAGGTTCTTTTAGAAGCGGTAAAAAAACAAGCCCCGGAAGGACAGAAAGGGGAGCTTGTGAATTCCGTCTCTGTCTGTTCCACTATGGGGCCGGGGGTCCGGGTGAGGAATTAAATGGTTCGCCTAACAAGGTGAGGGAGGTAAAAAATGGGAAAGTATATTAGCGGAGACGGACTTTGGGTGGAAGAAAAAGGCGGTTTACTTTTTCGCCGAGCGGATTTTTCGCCCGAGACGATTGAGGCTATTAAAGAACAAGTGAAAATGGCGTGCCAAACGCATAGGTAGATAAGTTTTTCCACAAAAGTAAAAACTGATAAAGGAAAATTTAGTGTAAACATCAGTAGAGCAGGCGCGATGGTAATGATCACAAGAAAGGAGGCTGCGTGATGCAAGGAACCAATGTGGTTATTGATAAAAGTTCATGGTACTGGGGATGTGGCAATCTTCTTTTTTCCAAAGCTCATTTTAAAAAAGAAGAGGTGTTGTTGATTTATGGGCAAGTTGAATCAGTGGTGGCAAATATGCCTCGCTGGAGGAGAATAGCTGGAGAGGATGATGGGGCATTTTTGGTGAAAATTGGGGAAGAAGAATTTTATGTCTATATTGTTGATTGGGAAACTATAGAATTACCCGATGATCATTCGGGTAAGCCAATACGGACTAATAACCAGGAAAACATATTGAATTTTCACCTCATTGAAACTTCTTAAATCTAACCGGATATCTCCGGTTTTTTTTGTTTTTTCCAGAATTGTGCTAAAATAAACCAATATGTTAAAATAAAAAAAGTGCTTCCTTTAAGGAGGGGAAGAAAAATCAAAATGGAAACGAGAAAACTATCCAAAGACGAGTACTATATGAACATTGCCCGCGAGGTATCGCGGAAAACAAAGTGTTATCGTCGCATCATGGGTGCGATTATTGTCCGCGACGACCAAATGATCTCCGCTGGATACATCGGCGCAGTCCGCAAAGGCAAGGATTGTTATGAGCATGGTTTTTGTCTTCGGACTAAACTTGGCATTCCCCACGGTCATCGCTACGAGCTTTGCCGCTCGGTGCACGCGGAGCAAAACGCGATTGTCAACGCGAGCCGCGCCGGCGTGTCCGTGCTGGGCGGAGATATATATTTGTATGCCGCGGACGAGCAAGGTGAGGTGATTGACGCCTTGCCTTGTTTTATTTGTAAGAAAATTGTGATTAATGCAGGACTCGCGCATATGATTTGCTCTACTCGCGATGGGGGTTGTCGGATTTTCAAGATTGAGGACTGGGTGCACGATTGGCAGATCGCGGACGTCATTGACGACAAAGAGCAATATGGCCAGGGGCAAAAGGTCGTAACCGAAAAAGAAATGGAAGATCAAATTATGGAGTTAAATAATCGGAATAATAATCACCCGTCATTGGGAGCGGAGCGGGGAGAGGCTTAAGCGAATCAATCTCATAAATCTGTAAGAATAAAGGATTATACAATTACGGTATTTAAGAATTGTGAATTTCATTTTAAAAATCAGTCCCCGCCCTTTTTAAAAGGTGGGGGAAAAACAATGCCAAAACAAAAACTTATCGTCGGTTTAACTGGTGAAAAATTAGCCGGCAAGGGCACGACCGCCGCTTATTTAGCGGAAAAGTATAATGCGGGGGTTTTTCGTTTTTCTCAAGTTTTAGATGAAGTTTTAAAAAAACTCTATCTGCCGATCACTCGTGAAAATGAAATTAAATTAGGTCTTTCTTTGCGTCAAAATTTTGGCGAGGATATCTTAGCTAAAATTTTGTTTCAAGATGTGAAAGATGAGAAAGCGGATTTGATCATTGTGGATGGTATGCGTTTCCGAGAAGAAGCAGAAATGTTCAGTCAACTTGAGAGTTTCATATTGGTGTATATTACCGCGCCGATAAAAATCCGTTTTGAAAGAATGAAGAACCGCACTGAAAAGGCAGATGAAAAGAATATGGATTTTAACAAATTTAAGGAGATTGAAGAGGTAAGTCCGACGGAAACAGCGATCAAGGCGACTGCGAAGAAAGCAAAAGTGAAAATTGAAAACATTGGGACTTTTGAAGAATTATATGCAAAGATAGAAAAAGAAATTATAGAAAAATATTACAAATAATTCTTTCCGGATAAGGGGAGGTCTAAAGAAAAGTCTTAAATTTTTATGCAACAGTACTTAAAGGCCCTAAGATATGTTATGAAAAACGGCGTTGATCGCCCTGACCGCACAGATGTCGGCTCCCGGGCTGTGTTGGGCGTGCAGATGCGTTTTAATATAGCCGATGGTTTCCCAGCTGTTACCACCAAAAAACTCGCCTTTGAGGCGGTGAAAGCGGAACTTTTATGGTTTTTAAGCGCGAGTTCCAGAGTCCAAGACCTGCAGAAATTAGGCTGTCATATTTGGGATGCGAACGCGGAAGCGCCCTATTGGAAGCCCAAGGCGCGCTTTAAAGGCGATTTGGGGAGGGTTTACGGCGTACAATGGCGCAAATGGCGATCGCCCTATCAAAAAAAGCCTATTGACCAAATCGCGCGCGTAATCCGCGGATTAAAAGAAAATCCCAATGACCGCCGTTTAATTGTCAGTGCTTGGAATCCCGCCGAGTTAGAAATGATGGCTTTGCCGCCTTGCCATATGATTTTTCAATTTTTCTCTGTTCAGGGCAAACTTTCTTTGCATATGTATCAGCGAAGCTGCGATATGTTTTTAGGCGTGCCTTTTAACATCGCTTCTTATTCTTTATTGTTGCGTATGGTTGCCCAAGTTGTGGGCTTAAAGCCATGGGAGTTTGTTCATACTTTGGGTGATGCCCATATTTATCTTAATCACTTTAAACAGGTGAGAGAACAGCTCAAAAGAAAACCCTATAAACTTCCTCGGCTTTGGCTTAATCCTAAAATTCGTGATATTGATGATTTTAAAATGGAAGACATTAAACTGGTGAATTACAAATATCACCCCGCCATCAAAGCGCCAATGGCAGTTTAAATTTTAAATCGTCATTGCGAGGAGTCCGCCCTAGGCGGACGACGAAGCAATCTCATTGAACGCATTTATATTGATTTATAAGATTATTTTAATTAATATTTGACGTTTTCTTTGTAATGACAAAATAATATTTCTTAGGATTTATGCTTATTTCCATTATCGCCGCTGTCTCTGAAAATAATGTTATTGGTTATCAAAATAAAATCCCCTGGCATTTGCCGGCGGATTTTGCATATTTCAAAAAAATAACTTTAGGGAAGCCCGTCATTATGGGCGCGAAAACCTTTGAGTCAATCGGCAAAGCTCTTCCCGGCAGAAAAAATATTATCTTAAATCGCGACCCGAATTATAAAGCGCGAGGCGCCATCATTGTAGGTTCTCTTGAAGAAGCGCTTAAAGAAGCGGGTGAAGCGCAAGAGGCGATGATCTGCGGCGGGGCTTCGGTGTATGAACAATTCCTGCCCCGCGCGGATAAGCTTTATCTCACTTTCGTCCATCACGAATTTAAAGGCGACACTTTTTTCCCAGTGTTTAATAAGGAAGAATGGCAAGAAGTGAGCCGGGAAGACCACGCGTCTGACGCGGATAATATCTATCCTTACTCTTTTGTAGTTTATGAAAAAAGGTGATATTGGAGGTCAAGCGTCTGAAGATCTGGCATAGCCATGAAAAGCTTGACACGTGGAGGTCGTGCGAGAGCGCGACACAGGTAATTGTCAGACTTTCGTCTGCCTGCCGGCGGGCAGGTCTGAACTCCAAAAAGTTCGCGGCGTGTAGAGGAGAAAGCTTGGCAAAGAATACCTAGTCCAAAAATCATGGGCTAGTTTTATTTTGCCTTCTGGGTTACTTTTTGCTAAAATAAAACCAGGCATTCTTGTTTTTAGGATTTTCCCCCTGACAAGCCTGCCTGCCGGTAGGCAGGGGGGAATTAAAAGGGGGTTATAGATTTGGGAATTCAAGACCCCTCCTTAAACCTCCCCTTACCGAGGAGAGCAATGAAAAATATCGTGATAGTGAGTTTAATGAACTATGGAAAATTATAAAACAATTATCGGCTTAGAAATTCACGTTCAGCTCAAAACCCGAAGTAAAATGTTTTGTGCGTGCGATAATGATATTACAAATAAACAAGCGAATGAAAACATTTGCCCAATTTGTTTGGGGCATCCAGGGGTTTTACCCGTGATTAACAAAAAGGCTGTGGAATGGACTGTCTTAATGGGTCTCGCTTTAAATTGCGAAATACCCAAAGAAGCTAAGTTTGACCGCAAGAATTATTTTTATCCGGATTTGCCCAAGGGGTATCAGATTTCCCAATACGATATGCCCATCGCGGTCAATGGTTATTTAGAGATTAATGGTCATAAAATTAGCATTAGGAGGGTGCATCTTGAAGAGGACGCGGCAAAAAATTTGCACGCCGAAGACAAAAGTTACAGCTTAGTGGATTATAATCGCGGGGGAACGCCTTTGATGGAAATTGTGACGGAACCCGATATCGTTTCCCCTGAAGAAGCCGGAGCTTTTTTGCGGGAGTTGCGCCTCATTATGCGCTACTTGGGGGTTTCCAATGCGGATATGGAAAAAGGAGAACTGCGGTGCGATGCCAATGTCAATATTAAATTTGGGAATGCTAAAACGCCCATTGTGGAAATTAAAAATCTAAATTCCTTCAAGATGGTGGAAAAAGCTTTAGCTTATGAAGCGGATAGACAGACGGATGAGTTCGCGGCGCTAAAAAAAGAGAAAGGTAAAATTACCCGGGGCTGGGATGATCGCAAGGGGATTACGCGGGAGCAGAGGACGAAAGAAGAAGCGCATGACTATCGTTATTTTGGAGAGCCAGACCTGCCGCCTTTAAGGCTCAAAAAAATTGCAGAGGCAATGCGGGCTCAAATGCCAGAACTGCCGGTCCACAGAAGAAAAAGGCTGAAGGCGGAATATAGCTTGGGACCTGAAGATATTAGCGCTTTAGTCAATAATAAAGCCCTGGGCGATTATTATGAGCAGGTGGTTTCCGAAGCGGCGACAGAAGATCAAGGTCAAAAAATATCTAAACTCGCGGCAAACTGGGTGGTGACGGAGTTACAGAAATTATTAAGGGTGAACAAAATCAGTATTAGTCATTTAAAAATCACGCCCGAAAATTTTGCCGAATTTATGAATATTGTGTCTCGCGGGGAGATTAATTCCTCCGCGGCGCAGATTGTTTTAAAAGAAATGTTTGGGCAAGGCGTGGATCCTTCGCAAGTGATCGCCGAGAAAAATTTAGCGCAGGTGAGTGATGTAGAGCAGTTGAATGCGATTATTGAAGAGGTAGTCAAAGAGAACCCTAAACCCGTGGAGGATTTGCGAGCTGGCAATGTAAAAACCCTGATGTTTCTCGTGGGGCAGGTGATGCGTAAAACAGGGGGTCGCGCAAATCCGCAGATAGTGCAGGATTTGATAAGGGAAAAATTGAAATAAAAAAAACTGTGGACAGCTTTATTAAAGTTATCCCCAGTTTTTTTATTTTTCTTTTATCTAAGCCAGAATGGTGGCGCTTGACACTTTTATAGAAAAGGTTAAAATAAGAACAGTGTGTGTAGAGATAATAAATTTTTTATGAGACAAAGGAAATTACAAAAATTTTCCCCAATTTTCAAAAGAATTTATTATTTTTCTCGTTCAGAAGCCCACTCGTAAAGTGGGTCGTTTTTTTTATATGGCTCTTTTTATACCAATCTTGCCCAAGGAGGCGGGCAGAAAGGAAAGAATATGCTGGCGGCAAAAGATGTTCGATCTCTTCAAGTGGGTTTAGCGGAAGTAGAACCTTTAGTTTCAGAGGTTGAAGTCCAAAAAATTAAGGCTAAACATCCTTATAGCCCCGAGACCGTCGTAAGGGAGATAGAATCTTTGGTTACATTAAGGATAGAGGAACGTAAACGGGCTAAGCTGTGACAATTTTATCACCGGAGGGCGTTATGTAAAATGCCCTCTATTTTATTTTAACCCACGCCTCTTTTTTTATTCCTCCCTCCCTGACAAGGGAGGGTAGGGGTGGGTTAGGATTTTTGCATAAAACCCCTCTTTTATCTCCCCTTATCAGGGGAGAAATTTTTTATTTCTAGAAATCCTTTTACCAATTTCTCTGCTTCTTTTTTGTTTTTTACCCACTGGATCCTTTTGTCGCGTTTAAACCACGTCATTTGGCGGCGGGCGTAATGTCGCGTGTTCTTTTTGATCAAGACTATCATTTTATCTAAACTGATTTCACCATCCAGATACGATATTATTTCTTTGTAGCCGATGGAATCGTGGATTATCCCCCCCTGCCCGAGGGGGGGTAGGGGGGGAGGGAGATTGCGACTCTTTAAAAAATCCTTTTCAGGACCACTCCAAATTTTCCTTACTAAGCCTGCTTGCCGCGAGTGCGGGGGGAGGTTGGAGAGGTCTAAACTTGCATAAACTCCCACCCCCTCACGTCTCCTCTCCTCGGGCAGGGGGAGTGAATTCAAAAGCCCATATTTTTTTAAGATTTTTTTTACTTCTTCAATAAGCCCTTGTTTTATCATTCTGTCTACGCGCTTATTAATGCGCTCGTATAATTCTTCCCGCAGAACTGAAATTCCGATTTGTAAAACATCATAATTCGGCTTCTTCTTTTTTTGCAAGGAAGAAAATGGTTTCCCTGTCTTTAAACACACTTCAAGCGCGCGGATTAAGCGCCGTTTATTTTTTGGATCAATTTTTTGGGCGCAAGCCGGATCTATTTTTTTTAATTTCTCCAATAAGTTTTTGTTCGTTTCTTTTTCAAGTTTTCTGCGCAGTTTATAATCCGGTGCCGAAGGGGGGATAGACAAGCCGTCCACAATCGCACTGATATAAAGCCCTGTGCCGCCTACCAAAAATGGGATTCTGCCTTTGTTTTCACGGATAACCTTTTTGACACTCTTCTGATATTGTGCTACTGTATATTCTTGGTTCGGCTCCATAATATCAATCATATAATGCGGGATATTGTGGAAGTGAAGAACATTTTGTCCTTTTAAAATTTTATATCTTCCGCTCGCCAACTTTCCCGTGCCAATATCTAAGCCTTTATATATTTGGCGCGAATCAGCGGAAATAATGTAGCTGTTCGGAATTTTTTTAGCCAATACTAAAGATAGCTCGGTTTTTCCCGAAGCAGTAGGACCGAGAATGGTAATCAGTTTTTGCTTTTTGATAGGCATAAGGAGGAAAAAATGAAAGTGATAATGGCCGGAATTGATAAAGAAAAAATATACAGAATCTGTGAAATCTTAGAAAAAGACCCAATTGATTTAAGTCAACTGACTTTAAAAGATAAGGTCAAGGGCAGTCTGGCTACCAATGACAAAAAACTTGAGCCTCTGCTTAAGCAGACCGTTATACTTGGGCTTTTTGACCTTGATATGGGGGCTATGGTGTTATTTTTTGCTGATACCAACGATTCATCAGAAGAAATTGCAAAGAGTTTTTATAGTTTTTTATTGGAGAATTGCGCTTCCTAAATTGTAAGGAGAATAAAAATGGACATTAAAAAAGTTAAACAAGTTTTGTTGGAAGCAGAATCATCGTGCTGGTTAGCGGGTGAGGAAGGGGAGATTTGGCGGACAACATCCATGTCTCCCGGCCAAACTCGCTATCAAAAATATGCCGGTAGTTATTTTTATATAGATGAATATCATGGTAATTTGAATTTCGTTGGTATGGAAACAATTACACTTGATGACCAAAATATTTGGGGACGCAGTTATTACGGCATTACCTCGCCGACTAGTGATTACACTAAAGAAATGATTCTAGATTCGGTTAGAAAAGGGCGCGCTAGATTCATATCCGATCTTTGGAATGGCGCCGCAGAATTACAATGTCTTCTGCCGGATAATCTTATCTTTGTTATTGGTTTTCCAAACCCGGATAATGTATCTTTTGAGAGATTTCTTTATCATGAATGGATATCTGATGATACGGAAGAATCTAAAAAAGAAGTATTATTCCATCGGATCTGCGCAGGCGGTATCATTAAATAAAGGAGAAATGAGATGAAAAGAACAGTATTAGCGCTTTGTGGGTTATTTCTTTGCCTTTTACTTTCTGGGTGTAAGGAGAGACAGAAAGAGATGAGCGCCACTTACTGGGAGGCAGTCAATGTCGCCCCAGCAAATAGTGGTCAGATTCCACCGAACACATGGAAGACTACCATCAAAGATGGGAAAAATATGTTTGATGTTGATCAGGAAGTGACTAGTAAAATAGGGGAACTTCTCAGAAATCATCCAGGTTATCATGTTGCTAAAAGCAATATTAACCTCGAAATCAAAGTTACCATCGCGCCGAATAGTGAAAAAAGGGAAGAGAATGAAAAGAAAGATTAGGAGGTGATTAGGTTGTTAGACCTGACAGAACGGTTAGATGAACCTGCCGCTGATTGCGTTATTGGTTTTTCTTTCGGTTATGATTTAGTAATCTGCAATAGACAAAGAAAAATAATACCCGGTAGCAGCAATCAAAAAATTGCGGAAGTGATCAGTAGTCTTATGACTCATGATGTTTTTAGGAATCTTCCTTTAATTATTCAGTGGGAGATTGCGGATTGTGAGGAAGAATTAGGGAGTGCGGCAAAAAATCTTGTTCTTAAAATCAAAGAGCATTATTCTATACCCGGTAAATATTTGGCCACTTATGAAGTTGCTTCGCAAGCCGTGTTTTGTTGTATGAGCGAAAAAGGTTTGAAGACAGTGCTAGTCGTCGCGCATCCCGCCCATTTCTGGCGTTGCAAAAAGTGCCTTAGAAAATTAGGTGTGGAGGTTGTAAGGCCAATAGGTCTTAATTCTATACCTTACAATCCTAATTCCGCCCAATTATGGACGCGCAATAAATTTTTCTGGTGGTTGCGTGAGATCCCGACCATAGCCTATTACTGGTATAAGGGTTGGATCTAAGCTCTTACCGCAAATTTTTGAAAAAAGATTTTGCGGTTTTTTTATTGTCTCCCTTTGAGTTTAAAACTCTGGACTTTTAGTCCATAACTTCAGTATACTGGAGTTAAAATATGCAATACTCCAGAATTACTTCCC
>Ga0265296_1004986_pt1 | contig 11193 bp, 8 predicted proteins | sample MunlanPumphouse1_FD_189073 | JGI IMG/M metagenome (GOLD analysis project Ga0265296, IMG submission 189073) | Groundwater microbial communities from a municipal landfill in Southern Ontario, Canada - Pumphouse #1 | ecosystem: Environmental > Aquatic > Deep subsurface > Groundwater | place: Canada...
CCGGGCTATGCCGTGAAGAGTGGTTGCGCCCTTATTTAAGAGGGAAGCACAGAGGAGTCCGACAGAGCCATTTTTGGAAAAGTTTGTCTTTATTGTTCCGCTTAATTTTTTTCCGCCATTTACCTGAAAATCAATGGAATCATTGAGACAAACAAGTTTATGATTTAAAACATTGCTTATCTTTGAGAGAAGTTCCGTCGTGAAATTCTGTTCGCCTTTCTCCATACGGGGAACAGAACTCTGAGAAGTGTTAAGTTCTTCTGCAAACTCTTCCTGTGTCATCCCGCGGCGTTCACGTAATTCCTTGATAAAATACCCTATTTTTTGCTGCTCACTTGGTGTTTCGTTTTTCATCCCATTAGTATATCTCATATATGATATAATGCAAATTCACCTGTGGATAAATTGATTTTGAAACAAATTTAAAGTAATATATTCAATGTGCCCCCGATCGCTTGCTCGCTATGCTCGCATCAGCGATTCCTAAAGGATTGGGGGCAAAGCAAAGCAGTTTGCTTTGCCCAGGTGGATGAAAATCAAACTGCTTTGGTTTTCATCCGAAGGAGGCCGACATCTGGGCTTCGTTCTTTAGACGACAAATGCGTAGTATATTTGTCGAGAAGCCCAGGTGGCGGAATTGGTAGACGCGATAGACTCAAAATCTATTGTTGGCAACAACATGAGAGTTCGATTCTCTCCCTGGGCACAAAAATAAAATTTATTTTTGCACTTGTTATAAACAGAAATTTCTTTTTACTTATTTTTATATGTGTTAAAATCAATTTATGTCCAACTTATATTCCAATTCAATTTTCTGGATTGATACCGACAAAATAAAACCCAATCCTTTTCAGCCAAGAAGAGACTTCGACGAAGCTCGATTGCAAGATTTGGCTGATTCGATAAAACAATACGGAGTCCTCCAGCCACTGACAGTTTCTCGGGTAGAAATAGAAAAAGAAGAAGGAGGATTGGCAACAGAGTATGAATTAATTGCCGGAGAGCGAAGATTGAGAGCTGCTAAATTGGCGGGTGTCTCGCAAGTGCCGGCGATTATCCGTGTCGGTGATACTTCTATGATGAAGCTGGAGTTGGCTATTATTGAGAATTTACAAAGAGAAGATTTGAATGCTGTTGACCGCGCACGCGCCTTTTTTCGTCTGGCTAATGAATTTAAATTTACTCATAATGAAATTGCCAAAAAAATGGGCCGAAGCAGGGAATATGTTTCCAATTCTTTGCGTATTTTAGGTTTACCCGAGGAAATCTTGAATGGCTTGTCGGAAGGTAAAATTACCGAGGGCCATACCCGACCGATTCTAATGCTTACGGACCATCCTGAAGAACAGCTCGTGCTATTTAAAGAAATTGTTTATAAAAAAATTACCGTACGGGAAGCGGAGAGGTTGGCGAGAAAAATTGCTTACGACCGTGTACGCAAGAAAGAATTTATGCCTGATCCGGAGATAACCGAGCTGGAAGAAGAATTTCAGGACAAGCTGGGCACTCGTGTCCACATAGATAGGAAAGAGCTGGGCGGACAAATTAAGATAGATTTCTTTTCTACCGAAGACTTGCGGGCTATTTTGGATTTGATCCACAAGGGAGAGTTTGAAAAGAAACCGGAAGAAATGCTTGAAAACTATATTAACAAAGCGGACAAGGCGGTTAAACCGCCAAGTGTACTTGGCGGTTTAACCGCCAATCCTGACACACCAATAGACGATAGAACGAAAGAAGAAGTTAAACAAGACGATACGGACTTATATAATATTTCCAACTTCAGTGTCTAAAATTAGCTTCTAGGTTTTAGCTTCTAGAAACTAGCAACTAGACCCTAACACCTAACTTCTTCCGAAGGATTTGAGCCTTGCCAGTAAAGTATGTTTTTCCAAATATGACCTTATGTGTTTTTTAGCAATGGATGTTTTTACACTTTCTAGCCATTTTTCAGACGGTTTTGAATCTTTTTTTGTCACAATTTCCACGATATCCCCGTTTTTTAATTTTGAAAAAATTGACGACATTTTACCATTAATCTTTGCGCCAAACGTATGTTCTCCAATGTCGGAATGTATAGAATAAGCAAAGTCAACAGGGCATGAATCCTCAGGCATGTCGATGACATCTCCTTTAGGAGTGAAAACGAAAATACGATCATTGAAATAATCCATTTTAAGATGGTCAATGAACTTTTTTGGATCTTCCGGCGAATAATTTAATTCTTTTAATTCCTCAATCCACTTGAATTTATCTTTGTCCTCTTTGGCTTTTTTACCGCCTTGTTCTTTATAAGCAAAATGTGCAGCGACACCATAAGCCGCTTCTGCGTGCATTTCCCGTGTTCTTATTTGAATTTCCGCAACGCCGCCAAGCCCGGTAAAAATGGTCGTATGGATAGAGCGATAGCCGTTCGGTTTAGGCACTGCAATATAATCCTTAATCCTGCCGGGTAGAGGATTCCAGATGGAGTGCACTAATCCTAAAACCCGATAACAGTCTTCGACCGTATCAACCACGACCCGAAGCGCCACAATGTCATAGATTTTATCAATATCCAGATTATATTTCAAAAGCTTTTTATATAAACTATATTTGTGTTTAATACGATAATCAATTTCGACAAACTTCATTTTATTTTTTCTCAACTCCTTTTTCAATTCCTCGCTCACTTCTTCGAGATATTTCTTGTAAGAATCTTTTCTTTCTTTGATTATTTCTTCCGTTTGTTTGTATTCTTCCGGGTAAGCATAAGGAAAAGCGGCATCTTCTAATTCGCCTTTCAATTTTCCCATCCCGAGACGATTGGCAAGCGGCGCATAAACTTCAATCGATTCTACGGCAATCCTTTCCCTCTTATCTTCAGGCAAGAATTCTAATGTTTTCAAATTATGCAGCCTGTCGGCAAACTTTATGATAACCACCCGCAAATCATTGGCCATAGCGATGAAAAATTTACGTAAAGATTCCACATGTCTTTCATGTCCACGATATTTCAGAGTTCCTAGTTTCGTCACTCCTTTTATTAAAAATAAAATATCCTCACCGAATTCTTCCTTAATTTTTTCTTCAGAGGCAGGAGTATCTTCGAGGACATCGTGTAGTAATCCGGCAACAATGGTCTGTGTATCCATTCCAAGACCGGCTAAAATTTTTGCAGTTTCGAAAACGTGAAGAAAATAGGGTTCTCCACTTAATCTTTTTTGTCCGGTATGCGCCAATTCTGCAAACTTACAAGCCTTTTCTATAAGTTCTTCCTCTTTTTTATTTACGCCTCCTTCAATAAGATCTGTTATTTCTCTTATCTTTTCTATTGCATTTGCCATAAATGGATTATATCTAATGATTTAGATTTCGTCTATGGCTCAACTTATTGTATTTTGTTTAATTTGTCCGGCCGGTAGTTAGGGCATTTGTTATCGCTGCATCTTTCTGGGATAGTCTTCGTGCCGGTCATCATTAAGCTCCCGCATTTCCCACAGGTCCGACCTGTCGGCTTTGCCTTGATAGCAAATTTACAATCCGGATAATTTGAACAGGAATAAAAAATTCCAAACCGCCCCCGACGCTCGGAAATGTCGCCCACTTTACAGACAGGGCAAATTACGCCTGTCCTTTTTTTAGCCTCTTCCGCTTCGTCCTTTTTTATAAATTTACATTTTGGATAGCGTGAACAAGAAATAAAACTACCGGTCCCGTCACGTCTTTCCTTTATAACAAGTTTGCCGCCCCCTCCATTTTCCTTTTTCCCTCCACTCTTATGTCCACATTGGGGACACTTTTCTCCTGTTTCTTCCGGACCTTTTAATTCTGTGCCGTCCAACATTAACGCGCCATCACAAGCGGGATATTTTAAACAAGAATAAAATTTGCCTCCACGGGAAAGCTTGATAATCATCGGACTTCCGCATTTTGGACATTTTATATTCTCCGGCGCGTTTCCCAGATTTGTGGCTTTTTCCAATTTATCTTTTAATTTCACTTCTTTGGAAAAAGGGATATAAAAATCTTTTAAGGTTTTTTCGTATTCACGTTCACCTCGGGCAATTTCGTCCAATTCATCTTCCATCTCAGCCGTAAATGTATCGGAAATATAATTGGCAAAATGTTTTTCCAAGAAATCCGAGACCACTTCACCGATGTCGGTCGGGAAAAGTGTTTTATTTTCTTTTTTGACATATCCACGTTCTTCTATGGTGCGCATTATCGATGCATAAGTAGACGGCCGTCCGATGCCCCTTTGTTCCAGTTCTTTAATCAATCCCGCTTCGCTGTATCTGCCGGGTGGCTCCGTAAATTTTTCTTCGGCTATTAAGTTTAAGAGTTTTAATTTTTCCCCCACAATACAAACAGGCAATTCTACGTCATCACCACGCGCACCAGCGTCTACCGTAAGCCATCCGGGAAAAAGCAGACGGGAACCGTTTGCGGTGAAATCCGGAAATTTGAATTCCCCACATGTCAGACATATGGAATCCACATGTCTGACATGTGGGGAAACGTTCGCCGTAATTTTTGTTTTGAGCAACTTGGCATCTGCCATTTGTGATGAAACGGTACGTTCCCAAATAAGACGATAGAGTTTATCATAATCATCGTGACCCCCGCCTGCAACGTTTTGCGCAGCATTTCGGGCAGGTGTATGAAGCTTGTCTATATGCGTTGGGCGGATAGCTTCGTGGGCTTCTTGCGCGTTTTTTGATTTGGTTTTATAGATTCTGGCTTCGGCATAATTATCCCCATATTCTTTTTTCACAAATGACACTATCTGCGTCTGAGCTGTGGCGGATAAATTAGTGCTATCGGTTCGCATATAAGTGATGTGTCCAGCTTCGTAGAGTTTCTGCGCTATTTGCATCGTACGTGAAGGGGAGTACCCGAGACGTGAGGATGCTGTTTGCTGTAATGTAGAAGTGGTGAAAGGGGCTCTAGGAGAGCGCTTCTGTTCGTTTCCTTTTATTCCGCTTACAATCCAGATACCGGTTTTTCCGACATCTAATATTTTTTTAACTAATTTCTCATCTCTCGGCTCTTCACTGCATTCTAAAGTCAGATTTCTCGAAGTCGGACTCTTGACTTCTTTAAGGTCCGGCCTCGGATGGGAGAGGGTTTCAAATAACCCTGAAATTTTCCAATATTTTTCTGGTACAAAAGCGCGTATCTCTCTTTCTCTTTCCATTATTATACGGAGAGCGGGAGATTGAACACGTCCAGCCGAAAGTCCGTATCTGACTTTCTTCCAAATAAGCCCACTTAAATCATATCCCACCAATCTGTCCAGCACTCGGCGTGCTTCTTGAGCCTTACGCAATGCCGTATCAATTTGACGTGGATGTTTAAGCGCTTCTTCCACTGCTTCTTTGGTAATTTCATGAAAAGTGACTCTTTCAATGGGCGCTTTAACCTTTTTATCTTCATTTAGAAGTGTCTCTATATGCCAAGCAATAGCTTCTCCTTCGCGATCAGGGTCTGTCGCCAGTAATATTTCACTCGCTTTTTCTGCCAGTCCTTGGAGCTCGTGAACAATTTTTTCTTTCCCTTTAGAAATTTCATAACGTGGAATAAATCCACCCTCAATATCAATGGCTGTTTTATTTGATTTTGGTAAATCACGGATGTGTCCGACTGATGCGCGTACTACAAAAGAATCTCGATCCGCCCCTGAATTGGCGGACAAGTATTTCTCAATCGTCTTTGCTTTGGATGGTGATTCAACAATAAGTAGTTTCATTTTTTCTATAAGCTATAAGCCAAGACCTATAAGCTAACTCTCAGTATTACACGAAATAGTTTTTTAATGCAAATTTTTAAGAAATTATAGCAATCTAATTTCACCCAGTTCTTCTTTTATTAGTCCCTTGATTTCCATTACGGAAATAAGTGCATTAGCGGTCGGAGTTGGCATTTTCATCGCACGAATTAAATCGTCGCGAGGGGATGGTTCACGCAGTAAACCGACAATTATTTTTTCTTCTGGCGATAAATCTAAAAACAGTTTTGCTTGTTTTTCTTTGTCTTTAGGTAGTTCAAAACCAAGTGCTTCCAAGACATCTTCCGCGCAAGTGACAGGCGTCGCGCCTTGATGAAGCAATTTGTTGACACCTTTTGAATTTGGAGAAAAAATTGATCCGGGTACAACCAATAAATCCCTATTGTATTCTGTCGTTAGACGAGCAGTGATGAGAGTGCCAGACCTTTCTTCAGCTTCTATAATAAGCACCGCCTTGGAAATTCCTGCCATAAGTCTGTTGCGCATTGGGAACCCCCACAAGGTTGCCTTGAAATCTGGCTCAAATTCGGAAATTAAACACCCACCATTTCCAATAATTTCCTTTGCCAGTAGCATATTTGTTTTTGGATACATGGCTTCAAAAGATAACCCTGATCCGGGAAACACTAAAACTTTCAGTCCGACTGATAAAGCTTTTTTATGAGCGATAGCATCTATGCCCATTGCCAGTCCGGAAACTATCACTATAGGGTAGCCCTTGAGTCCTTCAATTATTTTTTCACAAGCTTCTCGTCCATAAGTGGTATTTTTTCGTGAACCGACAACACAAAGATATATTAAATCTTCTGGCGGTAGCTCTCCAATTATCCAGAGATTCTCCGGGGGCTGGGGAATTTCTAGTAATGCCTTTGGAAAATTATTTTTGGGTAGTTTTTTGATTTGCATGAAATGGAAAGCGGAGGATAATGTTTTTAAGGGGTTTTGAGCGCGACGGCGCGAAAACTTCAGGATTTTTTAAGCTTCAAAAAATCCGTACCGGCAAAAATATTATCCTCCGCTTTCCATTATAACAATCTTCGTATATAATGAAAGGATGTTGGACATTAAATTCATTCGCGAAAATAAAGATGTGGTGCAGGCGGGAGCCAAGAAAAAACTCATCAATGTTGATATTGAAAAATTAATTGCCCTTGACGACGAACGTTTGAAACAGCTCAAACAAGTGGAAGAACTTCGCAGTGAAGTTAATAGAGTTTCAAACGATATCGCCCGCGACCAGGATCCGGCGCTCAAAATTCAGTTAATTGAAGAAATGCGCTCGGTCAAAGAAGATATCAAATCCAAAGAAGAAAAACTAAAAACAATAATGGAAGAATGGCAATTGCTGATGCTTCAAGTGCCTAATGTTCCGGATATGTCCGTGCCAGAAGGCGCGACCGATGCAGAAAATCAGGAAGTAAAAAGTTGGGGTGAAAAAACAATATTTAATTTTACGCCGAAAGATCAGATGACTTTATTAAAGGATCTTGATTTGGCGGATTTTGAACGTGGAGTTAAAGTTGCAGGCTTTCGTGGTTATTTTTTAAAAAATGAAGGAGCTCTTTTGTCTTTCGCTCTGTGGCAATTTTTCTTGGATAATTTAGTCAGTAAAGGATTTACTCCAATGATTGTCCCGTCGCTCGTAAAAAAACAAACCTTGATAGGTACGGGATATATTCCAGGGGGAGAAGAAGACCTTTATAAGAATCAAGACGGAGATTATTTGGCCGGCACGGGAGAAGTAGCCACAATGTCATATTATGCCAATGAAGTTTTAGAGAAAACAAAACTTCCAGTGAAGTTCGTTGCTTTCTCTACTTGTTTTCGTAGGGAAGCCGGTTCGCACGGTAAAGATGTCAAAGGTTTCTTTCGTGTGCATGAATTTTATAAACTGGAACAGGTAGTATTGTGTGAAGCCAATCACGAAGAAAGTGTTCGTTTCCACGAAGAAATTACAAAAAATGTGGAAGATATGTTGGTTGCTTTGAGCATCCCCTATCATATAGTTGTTAATTGTGGAGGTGATTTGGGTCTCGGGCAGGTTAAAAAATATGACATTGAAGTATGGGTACCTTCCCAAAATAAATACCGCGAGACTCACTCGTCTTCTTATTTTCACGATTTTCAGACAAGGCGGTTGAATATAAAATACAAAGACGCTGATGGTAAATTAAAATACACACACTCTCTGAACAATACCGCCGTGGCAACTCCTAGAATAATTGAAGCTATTCTGGAAAACTTCCAACAAGCCGACGGTTCGGTAAAAATCCCGGAAGTTTTACGTAAGTATATGGGGAGTAAAGAGTTTATAAAGTAAAAAGTTCATAAAGTTGTAAAGTAAATGGAATGAGAAATAGAAATGTTTTAAGTTCTCCGCGTCTTTTGGAGTTAAAAAAGAGGAGAAAAAAAGCTATTTTTAATAAATTTTTTGTTTGTCTTTTTTGCTTCTTGGTAATTTTAATTACCTTGATTTACTTTTCCAGACTTGACCGTTTTAATATAAATGAAATACAAATAATTGGAAATAAAGTTTTAGAAAATGAAACACTCAAGACGGAAGTATTAAAACAAATCACGGGAAAATATTTATGGTTTTTCCCTAAAACAAATTTCCTGATTTACCCGCAACATAAGATAGAGACAGAATTGAAAGATAAATTTAAAAGAATCAAAGATGTTTTTATTAATGATAAAAACATAAAAACCCTCGAAATATCTTTAGTGGAACGGGAAGCATTATATACCTGGTGTGGAGAAGTAATACCCGTTTTAAATAGCAACAGTAATCAAAAATGTTATTTTGTGGACTCGGATGGATATATTTTTGAAGAAGCACCATATTTTTCCGGAGGAGTATATTTTAAATTTTATGGTCAAACCAAGCTTGATGGAGAAAATCCTTCCGGATTTTATTTCCTACAAAATAAATTTAAAGAAATAGTTAAATTGAAAAATATAATTAAAGAAATAGGGTTAGCCCCGGTTGCTTTCTGGCTGGATAATAAAGGTGATGCAAACTTCGCTCTCTCCTCGGAACCGACAATGGGTGGAACGATTATTTTCAAACTTGAATCTGATTTTGAACAAATTGCGGAGAATTTAGATGCGGCATTAACCACTGAACCGTTAAAATCAGAATTTAAAAATAAATATGCCTCACTCTTATACATTGATTTACGGTTCGGGAATAAGGTATACTATAAATTTCAATAACTTATTTCGGCATATCTCTTAAAGGGTACGAATTTTTTTAAGCTTAAAAAATTCTGAAGTTCTCGGCTCGCCAGCCTCGAAACCCCCTTAAAGAGGTATGCCGAAAACGATTTTATGCAAAATTTTTGGAAAAAATTAAAGAAACCTTTTTTCTGCTTGGCGCCAATGTCAGATGTCACTGATATTGCTTTTCGCTCTATGCTGGCGAAATATGGTAAAAATAGAGAAAACAGAGACAGGATTGTTTTCTGGACAGAATTTGTCGCAGCTGATGGATTGTGTAATAAGCTGGCTAAAAAAAAGTTAGCTCATATATTGAAATTCTCTGAACGCGAAAGACCCATTGTGGCTCAAGTTTTCGGCGCCAATCCCGAAAATATGAAAAAGGCTTGCCAATATATTGCCTCTCTCGGTTTTGAAGGTATAGACATAAATATGGGTTGTCCGGATAAATCGGTGGTCAGCCAGGGTGCTGGAGCAGGCTTGATTAAGACCCCGCAGCTAGCCAGGAAAATTATAGAGGCAGCTCATGCCGGTATAGAGTCCGCCGGACAACATATTCCGGTATCGGTTAAAACAAGAGTTGGTTTCAATAAAGAAGAAATAGATACTTGGATACCGGAATTGTTAAAAGAAAACATTTCCGCCCTGACGATTCATTTACGTACAGCGAAAGAACTTTCATTGGTTCCGGCAAATTGGGAGCATATGAAAAAAATAAAAGAACTTATAAAAAAAAGCGGGAAAGAAGTTCTGCTTATTGGTAACGGAGATGTAAAAGACCTAGAAGATGCGGAAAATAAAGCCCTCAAATATGGTTGCGATGGAGTGATGATAGGCCGTGGAGTTTTTGGCAATCCCTGGTTTTTCTCTAAAAATCTACCGATAAACTCTGATAATGAACTAATCAATACTGATAAACACATCAGAGTTGATCAGAAAACAATCAGTGTAAATCAGCGACTAGCTGCGCTAGTAGAGCACACGCAAATTTTTGATAAAGAACTTTCCAAACCAAAGCATAAAAGTTTTGCGGTAATGAAAAAACATTTTAAGGCCTATGTAAATGATTTTCCCGGCGCCAAAGAACTCCGAGTGAAATTAATAGAAACAGAAAATGCCAAACAGGTGGAAGAAATTATTAATGATTTTTTGAAGAAAATGAGGTAGAATACTTTTATGCATGACTTGGCTTTATATCGAAAATATCGGCCGAAAAACTTCAAGGAGGTTTTAGGACAAGACCATATAGTCAAGGTCTTGGAAAGTTCGGTAGAGACCAAAAAAGTCTCGCATGCATATCTCTTTGTCGGTTCACGCGGTATAGGCAAGACCTCCGTCGCCAGAATTTTTGCGGCAAGTATCGGGGTATCGGTAAATGACCTATATGAGATAGATGCCGCTTCAAACAGAGGAATTGAAGATATTAAAGAACTACGCGATGGTGTGCGGGTTTCTCCTTTTGATTCAAAATACAAAGTCTACATCATAGACGAAGTGCATATGCTCTCCAAAGATGCCTGGGGTGCGTTACTGAAGACATTAGAAGAGCCTCCAAAGCATGTAATCTTTATTTTAGCTACGACAGAATTTCATAAAGTTCCAGAGACGATAATTTCTCGTTGCCAAGTTTTTACTTTCAAAAAAGCGACAGATACGGTCTGCAAAAAGATGGTAATCGATGTTGCTAAGCGTGAGGGCTTTGAGTTAGATGCTGGAAGCGCCGAACTTTTGGCAATTTTGGCTGACGGATCTTTCCGTGATGCCCTAGGTGAACTGCAGAAAGTTATTAATTTTTCTAAGGGAAAGAAAATCAAAAGAGAAGATGTGGAGAAAATAACCGGAGCGCCAAAAACGACACTGGTCAATGATTTTATTTCCGCTATTGCCGAAAAAAATTTAGAAAAGGGGATTACGGCTGTCCGAACTGCTTCGGAAGCCAATTTAGATATCAAGCTATATTTCAAGCTTATAATTCAAAAATTTCGCATGGGAATAATTTTACGCTATGCGCCAAAATTGCAGGATCCAATGATGGGAGAATTGGGAGAAAGTGATGTAGAATTCCTGCAGGCACTTGTAAGGAACGATAAGGAAGGCATGATCCGCTCTCCAGCGCTCTCTATCTTACTTGAAGCCTATAAAAATATGGACAATGCCTTTATTGCCGAGCTTCCACTCGAACTTGCTTTGGTGAAAATAATATC
>Ga0265296_1004987_pt1 | contig 11191 bp, 9 predicted proteins | sample MunlanPumphouse1_FD_189073 | JGI IMG/M metagenome (GOLD analysis project Ga0265296, IMG submission 189073) | Groundwater microbial communities from a municipal landfill in Southern Ontario, Canada - Pumphouse #1 | ecosystem: Environmental > Aquatic > Deep subsurface > Groundwater | place: Canada...
TTTCAAGTTCTATAACCTCAGCAATCTTTTAGCATTCTCACCATATATCTTGTCAATCTCATCCTTGGAAAGACCACAGCTCTCTATCTGTTTCCTGTATCGCCTCTGGTCTATCAGAGGATAGTCAGTGCCAAATAGAATTTTATCGGGACCGATTATCTTTACCGCAACAGGATATATTTTGTGAGTGTATAAAAATATAGATGCTGCAGTATCGTAATACACCCTTTCCGCAGCCTTTGCTACCTCTGGCATCAATTCATAAAAGAGGAATCCCCCTCCCCAATGAGCCATAATAATATCTATATCAGGACATGAAAGGATAAAATCATAATACTGCTTGATCTCTGTTTTAGCTTTTCCCACGTAGTAATGACCTACGGTCTCATTGGTATGCAGCATGATTGGGACATTGAGACCCTTTGCCGCTTCTACGATCGGACGCATAACCTTTTCGTCATCTATCGCCACCCTATGAGCCTCTGTAACTATCTCACCAACACCTTTCAAGCCCAATCCAACACATCGCTCAATCTCTTTAACGGTCTTGCCTCTATCCTTTAACTGAATAGAAGCGAAACCTATAAGCCTGTCAGGGTATCTTTTAATAGATTCCAGGAGGTAGTCATTCCCATCCTTACAGAGTCCTTCATCTGACCATGTAAACCCACACACTACACTTTTGTCCACCCCTGACTGATCCATAGAGGCTACCAATTCTTCAGCGCCTATCATGCCGGCCTTCTTTGATTCTCCCAGCATATTGGACCGCTGTCCGCCAAATAATAAGCGAAAAAGAGGGTCCTTTTTCCGATACTTATCCAGATTGTTCCTCACCTCTTTGGAGAATATATGGGTATGGAAGTCTATTATCATATATCCCCTCCATCCGGTGATTCTTCATAGCGGGCCAAAGTGAATATCAAATCTGCTGATCTATTAAGGTATGCCAGTATCTTATCGTTGAGCAAAATATTATCTTCCTTTAACCCTACAGCCCTCCTTTCTCCCCTTCTTATTATGGTACGGGCCATGTCCAGAGACGCAGAGGCCAGGGATGCTCCTGGAATGATAAAGCTTTTAGGCAACTTTATCTTATCCTCCATCTCTTCAATAAGGTTTTGTAATTCCTGTATGTCCTCTTCTTCAATCTTCTTCTTCAACTTTCCATAATCCTTCGGATCGGTGGCCAGTTCTCCCCCTATTACAAAGAGCATTTCCTGAACCTTATAGATAATCTCCTTAACTCTCTCATTCTTGGAAAGGGCTCTGGCAAAACCCAGTGTAGAATTGGCCTCGTCCAGGGTGCCGTAGGTTTCAGGTCTCGGATCGGATTTGCGTATTCTCTGACCATACAGCATACTGGTGTATCCTTCATCGCCTTTTTTATTAAACAGCTTCATAAATCCTCCTTAAGTCGGAAGTCGTGAATGGTGAATGGTGAATGGTGAATGATTTTTTTATTTTCGACTCACGACTCACGAGTTCTTCCCCTGCATACTGATCTTTCCATAAACACCATCATACCCTGGTGTAATTTTCAGTTTGCCTTCTCTTACCTTCATGATTCCTTCTAAGATATTTGGTTGGGTAATCCCGGTCAATTCATCCCTGGATAGATCTAAAAGGATGTTGAACTCATTCCCCCCCTTTGCGATCATTTTTTCATACTCTCTTCTTACTTTGACTGTATTTACACCGCATCCCAGCACTTCGGCGATAATTTCCTCCAGTGGGACCAGATGCCTGGCAGGGATTGCCCCCTCTGGCAGAAAACCCTTAGGGCGATCCGAGAGGGTTTCCACACGGTGCATTACCCCGATAGTAAGCCCTTTTTTGCATACCGGACATATATTGCCGTTATTTTTACTCTCCACTGGAGAAAAAAGAATACCGCAGTTTCTGTGTCCATCATAATGATACTTTCCTCCCTCAGGAAAGAATTCTACGGTAAACAGCAGCTTACTGCGATCCTTTTCCCTTATACTCTTTATAATTTGATTATAGTTCAAATCACAATCAAAGACATTTGCCTCCCTGCCTATTTTGGCGGGTGAATGGGCATCGGAATTGGAAATCAGGGCGATTCTGTCCAAGGCGGAAAGTCTCCAGTTCATCTCCGGGTCCGAAGACAAGCCGGTTTCGATAGCATGTATATACTCTGATTGATCCCCGAAACACTCCTCCAGGGAATCAAAACCTGAATTAGCCCCGAAAAGAGAGAACCAGGGGGTCCATGCGTGTGCAGGTACTAGAAAACACTCTTCTGATGTATCCAATACCAGCTTGACCAGATCTTTGACATGGAATCCGAAGGTGGGTCTGCCGTCGGAACCAAGCTTGCCTCTTCTCCCCAATTTTGCGTTTATCTTCTCCACTACCTCTAAAGTAGGGGCAAAGACAAGTGTATGAATTTTATGGAGCTTCCCCGCCTGAGAGAAAATATTGCTTACCTCCGCAGTCAAGACAAAGCTAACGTTTTTGCTTCCGTTCTTTAAGGTTAGAAGGTTACCATCAGAAGGTTCAAGTTTCGTTTTAAGTTCAGCAAAGTATAAGGGATGAGTAAAGTCTCCAGTCCCCAACAGGGTGATTCCCTTTATCTCTGCCCACTTGCCAAGGGTTTCAACTTCCATATTCTTGCTTGTTGCCCTGCTATATCTGGAATGGACATGGAAATCTGCTATGAATCTCATACCCCTCTCCCCAAGTGCAATCTCTCTCTTAACCCACCTTTACTCTTATATAATCTTCACCAAGAACCTTCTGCTTCTTGGGCCATCGAACTCGCAGAGGAATACCGACTGCCAGGTTCCCAATACCAATTTCCCGTCCTCTACAATGATAGTTTCGGAAGACCCCACCAGACTTGTTTTTATATGGGCATCTGAGTTACCCTCTGTATGGCTATACTTGTCATCAGGTGGGATAACCTTTCCAAGCTTCATCAGGATATCTCTTGCGACATTGGGATCAGCATTCTCATTTATAGTAACAGCCGCTGTTGTGTGAGGAACAAAGACACAACAGATTCCATCTCTAACCTTGCTTTCAGTAACTGCCTTTTGAATCTGACGGGTAATGTCGAGCATCTCTGTCCGTTGGGCGGTTTTAACTGAAAATGTCTCCATCTCCTACATTCCTCTCTTGAGACCTTTGAAAAACTGCCAACAGTGTCATTTCGACCCCCTCGCTAGTCATTCCGAGCGAGGCGAGGAAACTTGTTACCTTGCTCGGGGCAGGCTCCGGGAGAAATCTTGAACAGATTAAAACTATTAAGATTTCTCGTCGCTATGGCTCCTCGAAATGACAAAATTCAAAGCTTGTTCTTTAGCATAACTTTTAGACAAGGGATAGTCAAACCTTTTTTGAGTATGTCAAGTTTAACTATATGCATTCTTATACCGCCTGATGTCCAACCCCTCTATATTTTTGGGTTATTTGCCCTTGACACATAACCCCCTTTCCACTATATTCCATTCTGCTACCACCAGAAGCTGGTTTTTATCCATCCTGCGTAGTCCTGTCTTTTTTAGATGCCATTTTAATTAATAGTAGTTTGAAGGCAACCCATTGCCCATTTCAATCTATATGTAAGCTGAGACCTTTGCATAACCTATCAAGAGCTTTGAAGAAGTACCCCCCTGAGAGCGAATTCATAAATTTTTGGGGGAAACCCAACAGGGGGTATTACAATGATAAAGGAATTAGATATTGTTGTATTGATGCACGACATCAAGAAATATGGATTGACAGAAGACGATATAGGCACAATAGTGTATTGCTATGAGGACAGCAATGCCTATGAGGTTGAATTTACCACAGCCGAAGGGAAAACAATCGCAGTTCTTACACTTACTTCAAGCGATATTAGACTAATGAGAGATAAAGAAATACTCCATGTTCGTGAACTGGTGCATAGTACCGGTTGATGGTTATTTTAATACACAAAAGTGTCCATCCCCCCCCCTTTTTTCTAAAAGGGGAAACGAAGCAGGGGGATTTGAAGGAGGTGCGGTATGTATAAAATCGTTTTGAAGATGTTGATGCTGCTTTTTGCGGTTACAGCTTTTGCAATCCCTGCAATCGCCGCTGAAAAGCCTGAGATTTTTGTGCAACTGGGGCATACCAGCGGTGTTTACTCCGTATCCTTTTCCCCTGATGGGAGATATGCACTTTCTGGAAGTGCGGATAACACCCTCAAGCTCTGGGAGATTTCAACAGGAAGGGAGATAAGGACTTTTGAAGGACATACACATAATATCAGCTCTGTAGCTTTTTCTCCTGACGGCAAATATGTATTGTCCGGAAGTATGGATAATACCCTCAAGCTCTGGGATGTAGGAACAGGAGAAGAGGTGAGGACATTCAAGGGACATTCAAAAGAGGTAAATTCCGCAGTTTTTTCAGCCGATGGAAGATATATCCTTTCAAGCAGTGAGGATGGAACCGTTAAGTTATGGGATGCTTCAACGGCCAAGGAGATTAGAACATTTACCTATACCTATATCGGAGAAGAATTTGTTACACAACCAGACGGTCGGCTTGAAAAAATAAAGGTTAAAGTTATCGATACCGGAAGTGTAAAGTCGGCGGTATTTTCTCCGGATAGGAAATATGTGTTATCAGGAAATGAAACGGGAATTACGCTCTGGGATATTGAAATAGGAAAAGAGATAAGGCAATTTGCAGACTCAAGCCATAATGGAAATATAGCCGTTTCTCCTGATGGCAAATATATCATTTCAGTACGCTTTAAAACCCTTAAACTCTGGGATATTGGGACAGGAAAAGAAATCTGGACATCCATGGAGCTTCCTGATTATATCCGCACTGTGACTTTTTCCCCGAACGGTAAGTATGCATTATCAGGAGGCATGGATGGTACATTAAGGCTATGGGATGTTTCAACATGCAAGGAAACTAGGACATTTGTAGGACATTCATCCTATGTTACTTCCGTAACATTTTCTCCTGACGGGAGATATGCCCTGTCTGGAAGCCTGAATGAGAGAGGGATAAAGCTTTGGGAGGTAGAGATCGGGAAAGAAATAAAAAATTTAGGGAGGCAGGTAGATGGAATATCAAGTGTAAATTTCTCTAAGGATGGAAGATATGTCCTTGCCGGTAATGGACCAAATCTCTGTTTATGGGATGTTTTATCCGGCAGAAAAATAAGGACATTCACGGGGCATACAGATAAAGTTCACTCCGTCGCCTTTTCACCTGACGGCAGATATGCGTTATCTGGAAGTTTTGATAAAACCCTCAAACTCTGGGATATATCAACAGGTAGTGAGATGAGAACATTTATAGGACATACAAAGTGGATTTTCTTTATAGCCTTCTCTCCCGATGGAAAGTATGCATTATCGGGGAGTTCTGATAATACAGTAAGGCTATGGGAGGTTGCCACTGGAAAGATGGTTCGGACTATTTTAGGACCTGGTTCTAAGGGGGGACAATTCACTGACATTGCTTTTTTGCCAGGTGGAAGGTCTTTTATGAGCAGCTATATGGATTTAAGTGATGCCTTCAATCCCATTACGACTTTCAGACTCTTTGATATATCAACTGGAAGGGAAATCAAGTCTTTTTCTCGGGGTGCATTTGGTATGTCTGTGTCTCCTGACGGCAGATATATATTTTCAAATATGTTTGAACTTGTTGATATTAATTCAGGTAGAGTTGTCCGTGTTTTTTCCCCAAAAGGGTATGCTGCTGAGAGTACTTTCTCGCCGGATGGTAACTATCTCCTGACAACAGGTGAACAAAATCTTCTGCTCTGGGATGTGGCAACCGGAGGAAAGATAAGAGAATTCAAGGGACATATAGCTAATACTTATCCTGCAAGGTTTTCACCTGCTGACTCCAGATATGTAGTCTCCGGAGGCTCTGATGGTACAATTAGACTCTGGAATATTCATACAGGTCGGGAGATTGCCCAATTTATCAACTTCATCGACGGCGAGTGGATAGTCATCACGCCTGAAGGTTATTACAACTCCTCAGCCAATGGCGACAAACACTTAAATGTCCGAATTGGCAATAATGTTTATGGAATTGACCAGTATCGTTCAGCATTCTATAAGCCGCAGATAGTTGAAGCGGCATTAAGACTCGGTGATACGCAGAAGGCAGTTACCGATATTGTTGGTGAGCAGAAGGCAGCCATGCCTACAGTTGCAACAATCCAGAACATAGAGCCCCCGTTCATTGTTATTAAATCGCCTGAAGATGGCAAAAAGGTTGACTCCACTGACACTGAAATATCCCTGTATGTTGAGGACAGGAATCAGACTATCAAAAGTGTGAAGGTGTATGTCAATGGGAGAACAGTTACTGGTGAGGAGGCGAGGGGGGTTAAGGTTGTGAGTGTTATTCCAGAAGGCAAGAAATCCCTGGATTTAAAAATACCTGTCCATCTTGAGAAAGGAGAGAATCTGATTGAAGTAATGGCATTCAATGGGTTTTCCGAAGGGAGGAAATCTATCCGCATATATTCTGAAACTGAAAAGACAGCGGCTAAAAGAGAGGTTATACTTCCGAACCTTTGGATACTCTCCATAGGAATAAACAAATATCAGGATAAAAACATAACCCCCCTTTCCTACGCAGTGGCAGATGCAGAAGGGATTGTTGAGGCGTTCAACAACCAGAAGGGTAAACTATTCAGGGAGATAAAGAGCCTTATCATAAATGACAATAGCTCCATAAAGCCAAGCCGAGATAATATTACCGATAACCTTGATTATGTGAAAAAGGCGGGGCATAATGATGTTGTCATATTATTCATTGCAGGTCATGGGATAAATGATGACAGTGGCGAATTTTATTTCCTTCCCTCTGATGCGGTCATATCAGAGGACGGCTCGATAAAGAAGTCAAAAGCGATCTCATGGAGGGATATAAAGGCGATACTGGACATACCCGCAAAGAAGATTATCTTTGCAGACACCTGCCATTCAGAGGGCGTGAGCGGTAAAAAGACCAGGGGTGTTGATAACGACAGGTTTGTAAAAGAGCTTCAGGAGGCGAATGCAGTGATATTCACATCAAGCCGTGGCAGGGAGCTTTCGCAGGAATCTGACAAATGGAAACACGGTGCATTCACATATGCACTTATAGAGGGTATAAATGGGAAGGCGGATCTGATAAAGGATAATAAGATTTCCATGAAGGAGCTGGATACCTATGTCTCAGAGACAGTGCCGCAGATAACAAACGGTGCACAGCACCCGATTACAAATACGCCTGATGGTTATGTGAATTTTCCGGTAGCGTTGGTAGAATAAAGCAAACAGAAGCAACAGGAGGAACTGAGACAGTGACTGTCCGGAAGCTCATGGGATATGTGGAGGAACAGCTTCCAGATATAACAAGGAAATACAAACAAGAGGCACAGTATCCTGTTGTAGATTCAAGGGGAATGGATTTTCCGTTGGTGATTTTAAAGTAGAAGGAGGGGGTTTAAGATTAAAACAGCGAAGTATTTCACAAGAATAATGCTTCTGTTTATTTTTGGCATATATCTTTATTCCTGCATAGGCCCAATTCCTGTTGATGTGGTAATGATAAACGATGAATTGTTTTTTGTGCTGGAAGAACCGCATGAGATCAGCGCTGTACGGGTGACTGCTCGCAATTCCAATGACGGGAAATTTAATGATGGAAAGACGATGTGGAATCTTTATAAAGACCTAACAACTGAGGTAAAAAAAAGGAAATATGTGAGGCTGAAACAGATAAAATATGGGCAGAAATTTGAGGAGTTTCCTATGGTAGAAGGACCCGTTCAATTGCAAAGGAATGTGGAATATTTAGTCGGGATCGACATGGGAAACAAATTCGCAAGAGAAATATTTATTATCACAGATGACAACAAAGTAATTATGCCACATCCGACGTTTGAACGCCAAAAGAACCGTAAGTATTCAGTTTCTGTTGATAAGGACGGCAACAAAACACTTATCCTTGAGCCCGTTTCAAAATAGGGGTGGATAAGTGAAGGGCATTTGATGAGATTTAACGGGAGGGGATATGTTTAGACTTATGAATTTATTCCGCTTTTTAGCGGTCTGGTTGGGAATTATTTCCATACTATCCATAAATTCGGCTGCTGCCTTTGCCGCTGAAAAGCCTGAAAGTCCTGTAACCCCCAAGAATATTGTTTATGAAAAATACATATCAGAGGGTAATTTTTTTGTTGTATTGATCCCTAAAGGATGGGGCAAGGAAGAAAAGAATTTTTCATACGCATACACAAAAACAGGGGATAAGGTATGCGGAGTGGAGCTTTCCGGGCCGCATAATGCTGCTGGCTGTGTTCCAGTAGAAAAAGTACCTGGATCTGGAGGTGAGGTTATCCAAATAAAGCAGGGAAATGTCGGCACTTTCTATAAACTCCGACTAGGTGTCACAAATATAACTAAAGCTGATTATCTTGATGAGGCTGGCATAAAAAAGCATGGTTTAATAGTTATATTGACATTATTTATTGAAGGGAATCCCCCGCAAGAAAAGGACTTTAAAGTTCATGTGGGGCAAAAGATAATAATGGATAAATACTTAGTGTATGTGGAAGAAATACGAGGAACTGTTAAAGGCTTAGTAACATTGCGGATAGAAGAGATTTCTAACTCTCCGTATAAAGACGATGCCCGCCCGACAATCTCCGTTTTGTATTATGAGTACGGACAGTTTTTTAAAAGTTATGAGAGATATATCAACCTCAAAACAGGAACTTTCACACGCCTCGCCCCAGAAAAAGATGTCTATATTACAAATACGGCAGTGGCAGGAAGAGAGGCTAAAAAATTTGAGATTGAAACATTTGAACTTATTCTGCTGCCTTTTGATCTGCCTGATTTCAAGGAAGGCATCATGTATGAAATTGTCCCGCCTTCAAAGAAAGTTACGGTAATAGAAAGATACATTGTAATTCCTGCCGAGAAGGGTTTTTATGTATTGAACTACAGGGCATCTCCTGATATTGTAAAAAGTGTTGAAGGGATATTTGAAAAGGTTTTAAACTCTTTTGAACCATTGATAAAATGAAAAAATTATACGGCTGGAAAAATTTTCTTGGGAGGGATATGTTTAGATTTATGAGTTTACTGCGCTTTTTAACGGTCGGATTTTGGATTATTCCCATACTGTCAATCAGCCCTGTCTCTGCCTCTGAAAAGCTTGCCCCATCAGGCAGTAAGCAGGGGCCTGAGATTTTTGTGCAGTTGGGGCATTCACAAAGGATAAACACCGTCGCCTTTTCTTCTGATGGTAGATATGCCTTGTCTGGTGAAGGCAAAATGATAAAAATTTGGGATGTCATCACGGGGAGAGAGATCAGAACATTGGTTGGCCATGACGCTACAATAAGACATGTTGGTATTTCCCCAGACGGCAAATCGATTATCTCGATTGATGGCGATATTGGTCGGAACACTCTTAAAATTTGGGATATTAATACGGGCAAAGAGATTGAAACGATTCCACTCTCTCAGCCTAATATTGTCTATTCTCTTTCTAAAGATAGCAAGTATGTTTTAACAGCGAATCCTGTGAAAGATGATGAAATCAATCTATTAGAATTAGATGCCATTACCGGAAACAGGATAAAGACTTTTCAAAACCGGGAAAGAAATGTCACTAATAATATCACGCTGTCTCGTAACAACAAATATGCAGCTTCTATTTACGAGAACGGACTTGTAAAAATTTGGGATGCATCTTCCGGCAAATTATTAAGAGAGATAAGGGGAGCACAAAAGATAAAAATCCAAGGCGAAGAGCCAATAGATATTACAGATGATGGCAGATTTGTAATCTTCCCAGAATATGACAATAATTTGAATCAAGAGCTTAAGCTTTTCGATTACAAAAGCGGGAAATTAATCCGGAATATACATAAATACGGGAAAAATGATCCTGCATTTGCAATGTTTTCTCCGGATGGGAAGCATATTCTCTGGGCAGAAAATAATCAGAAAGTCGAGAGATATGTGCTTCATCTCGAAGAGACCACAACCGGCAGAAAAGCCTGGTCATCTGATGACCTTGCTAGCGGTGTTTTGACAGCAAATTTTTCTCCTGACAGGAAATATATTTTAGCCGGCCAGTGGAATGGCGGGCTCAAACTTTGGGATATTTCGACAGCAAAGGAAATACGATCATTTTCCGGAAAGACCATCACAGAGAGAGCATTTGGCTACTCTCCGGCAAATAATCTGGTGCTTTCAGGCACAAATCTCTGGGATACCTCAACCGGCAATATCGTAACTACAATTCAGGGTGTAGACAAATCATATCTGTTGCTTTCCCCTGACGGCAAAAATGCCTTGGCAAAGGAACACAAACTGCTCTTTGATATTAGAACAGGTAAAGGCAATGTAGTATTTCCAGCGGAGCAGGCAGATTTGAGTCTAAGCAAAACAATCTTTTCTCCCGAAGGCAGATATATCCTGAGTGATTTTGAAGGAACGTTAAAATTATGGGACATCTTTAACGGTAACATTAAAATGACATTTAAAGCCCATGCCAATTTTCCTGGGACAGATGCGATCGGTTTTTCTCCGGACGGCAGATATATAATTTCCAGCGGACGCGGGATAGGAAAAGAAGAAAAAGCTACCTTAATCCTTTGGGATATAAATAGCGGTGCCAGGATTTGGGTCGTTACGTTAGACAATATAGTAGCTGAATCGCTTAATTTTTCTCCCGATGGGAAACTTATCCTTTTAGGAGATTCGGTCAACAACAGCCCGGTTATTTATAGTGCAGCAGATGGCAGAAAAATAAAGGTATTCGAACATTCTGATTTTAGAACTCGTACAAGTTGCATAGCAATATTTTCTCCGGATGGAAAGTATATTTTGTCATCAGACCCCTCTGAAGACAATGTCATTACGCTTTGGGATATTGCCACAGGCAAAGAAATTAAACTGTTCGGAGGGCATAGAGGCGGGGTGAATTCTCTTGCCTTTACTCTGGACGCCAGACATTTTTTGTCAAACAGCTATGACGGCACGACCCGCCTCTGGGACATTTCCACAGGCAAAGAAATCGCTCAGTTCATTAGCTTTACTGACGGTGAATGGGTCGTTATCACGCCGGAAGGCTATTTCAACGCATCTCCCAATGGTGCGAAGCATCTCAATGTTAGGGTAGGCAACAATGTTTATTCAATTGACAACTT
>Ga0265296_1004988_pt1 | contig 11190 bp, 3 predicted proteins | sample MunlanPumphouse1_FD_189073 | JGI IMG/M metagenome (GOLD analysis project Ga0265296, IMG submission 189073) | Groundwater microbial communities from a municipal landfill in Southern Ontario, Canada - Pumphouse #1 | ecosystem: Environmental > Aquatic > Deep subsurface > Groundwater | place: Canada...
CAATTTGGGGACAGATGCAGATGGGCTGCCGCCTCTTCGCTGCTCCAATCTCCAAACAAAAGAAGGAGGAGATCATGCCTTTGATCCATGTGGTGCTGGTCCTGATCGTAGTTGGGGTTCTTCTCGGGCTCGTCAACTCATACATCCCCATGGCGGGCTCCATTAAGTCGATCTTGAATGCTGTCGTGGTCATTGCCGTGGTCCTGTGGCTCCTGAGCGTTTTTGGGGTCATTGGTGAACTCTCCAAGATCCGCATCGGGAAGTAACTGTCTTGGTGCAGCGCCAGAGGACGTCCTTTTTTGCTTAACCAGGGCGCCCAGGACGATAGTAATGATTAGAAATCCTGTTCTTCCGGGTTTGTCGTGATAGTGTAAATGGCTGCCTTCGAGAACTAGGGTTATTCTTTGGGGGCAAACTCGAACGATTGGTTTCAAACAGCAATTTTAGACAAACGAATAATCTCGAATTAAAGGAGGAGCCCATGCCATACCAGCCATACCTCGGGCCAGTCGTGGCTTTAATCGCCGGGATATTGATATTGATTCAACCCGCCCTGTTGAATATTATTGTGGCGGTTTATCTGATTGTCATCGGCGTACTGGGTCTGATGGGGGCGCGGCCCTCGAGATGGTGGAGCCGATAATCCTTGCACTCCATAAAAAAAGTAGCCTTTCTTGGCATTCAGGGCTTGGGGCCATGGAAGGGATGGAATTGACGGCAAGGGAAAAGGGCAAGTTGGGGCCGGTTGACTAGGCCGATGACGATTAGCGGTTGATTGGTATGTTGTTGCCTGGCCGCCCCCGCCGCCAGGCGAATAATCTTAGGAACCTACTAAACGGGCTTTAAAGAAGAGTTAAATGAGAGTCTTGCTCCTATCCATGCCTGATACCGCTCAATTTATCGATTTTTTCACCCGTCTTCCCAACTTGGCGATCATTTCCCTGGCCGGTAATCTGCCGGGACATGAGGTTCGGGTCCTTGACCTGATACTTTTCAAGCCGCACTTCGAGGCCGGGCTGCGCCAGGCTCTTGCCAGTTTACGTCCACAGGTGGTAGGCCTGAGCGCCATGACCTTCCAATTCGATACCCTATTGCGTGTGGCCCGCTTTATCCGCGGCTTTGACCCCACCATTAAACTGGTGGCCGGTGGCTACCATGCCAGCCTGATGGCCCGTGAACTGACTGGGGATGCAGAAGAATTACCCCTGGATTTCCTGGTCCGGGGTGAAGGGGAGACCACCTTTCGGGAATTGGTTACGGAACTAGAGAAACCAGCCCCAGATCTGGGCGCCATCATGGGCTTAAGTTATAGCCAGAGCAAAGAGTGGGTACACAATCCCCACCGTCCGCTGCTAGAGCTGGATACCCTGTCCTTGCCTCAGCGCCAGGCCAGACTGGCCAACGGCTTTTATTTTTTAGATATGCCCATGGACGTGGCCGAAACCTCCAGGGGCTGCCCTTATAACTGTAAATTCTGTTCCATCACCCAGATGTACGGCCATACTTTCCGGCGGTTTCCCGTAGAGCGCATCATTGCCGACATTAAGACTATTCGAGACCAGGGTTTCAAGGCGGTATTTTTTGTCGATGACAACATTACCTATGACATTAACCATTTTCGCCAAGTCTGTCAGGCCATTGTCCAAAACCAATTAAATGACTTGTGCTATCTGACTCAGGTGAGCGCCACAGGGATCGCCCACCACCCCGAACTGGTGGCGGAAATGGATCAGGCCAATTTTCGTATCGCCTTTGTGGGGTTCGAGTCCATGGATGCAGATTCCCTGAAGGACATGAAGAAGCCCACGAATCCCGAGACCAACCGCCGGGCCGCAGCTCTGCTGCGGCAGCACCGCATCGCGATCATCGCCGGATTAATTTCGGGGTATCCGGAGGATACCCGGGAAACCGTGATTCATAACTGGCGCATGATTGAAGACCTTAAACCGGATTTAATCTATTCCCAGTACCTGACCCCTTACCCCAAAACCCCGGTGCGCCGAGAACTCCTGGAGGCCGGCCTAGTTGTCAACGTGGATGATTATCAGAAGTACGACGGCTTCCACTGTAACATTCGCACCCGACATCTAAGCAGGGACGAACTTTACCACCTGATGAGGGGCTTGGGCTTTAAGAGCAATTTCAAAGTATCCCTGATTGTCAACAATATACTTTTGCGTAACCATATGCGATACTTTCTGCGCAGCTTAGGAAAAGTGGTGGCCGAGGGATTAGCCAATGTAGCTCGTGATCTCCTACCGCAATTTATGCAGCCAAGAAATTAATAATTGCACATTTATTAATCATATCTGAATGGTATATTGATATTTTATAAAGTCCATTACCGTTGCGTAGAATATATAATATTAATAGCCGTAACCATTCGAGGGTGTCAGCATTTCAGCGCCTTAAAATTCCCTGCCGAATGTTGCATTAAGGTGTCTTGACTTAATTGCTGGTTCATATAAGGTTTGCGTACTAATTTCTCGAGAGGAACCACCTTGGCCGACCTGGAAATCGTTGCCGTGGAAGGAGGATCGGCACTAAAAGACTTCATTGACCTGCCATGGGAGATCTATGCTGAGTACCCTAAATGGGTGCCTCCTCTTAAAAGGGATGTTCGCCGGATGTTAGACCCCCTCGGGCATCCTTTCTGGGAGTTTGCCGAGCGCAGCCTTTTTCTGGCCCGGCGCGGTGCGAAGACGGTGGGCCGAATCGCGGGCATCATAGACCGCCATTATAATGAGTTCCACGGCGAAAAAATGGGCATTTGGGGATTTTTTGAATGCACTGACGATCCGGCGGCAGCCGCGGCCCTTTTTTCTGTCGTGGAAACCTGGGTGCGCCAGAAGGGCATGACCTTCCTAAGAGGCCCGCTGAACCCCTCTCTTAATTACGAGGCGGGGTTGCTCATTGAGGGATTTGATTATCCGCCGTCGTTAGGGATGACGTACAACCCGCCATACTACGCGAGGTTGGTTGAATCGTGCGGTTTCAGCAAAGAGAAGGACCTGCTGGCTTCCCTGATAGAAACCCCTTTCCAAGTTCCCGAATGGATGGAGCGACTGGCTGAACGGCTCGCGCATAAAAAGGGGGTTCACATCAGGCACGTCCATCCTAAGTATCAGGACTCCGAGTTCCAGCTGATCAAGGAGATTTACAATGACTCCTGGTCGGCTAACTGGGGTTTCGCCCCTTTAAGCGATAAGGAAATACGGTTTATTCAAAAGAGCGTGATGAAATTCGCGGATCCGGACCTGGCTTTCTTTATCTATTATGAACAGGAACCTGTCGCGGTCTGCGTGGTCTTACCCGACATTAACCCTTTGCTCAAGCGGCTCAACGGGCGGGTCGGTCCGCTGGGTTTGCTTAAGCTGTTCATATATCGGAGTGAGGTCAGGGGCTTGCGGGGGTTGATCTTCGGGGTCAAGGAGGAGTACCGGCAACTGGGATTCCCCATGTTAGCCACCCACCACCTCAATGAAATCGTGAAAAAAAAAGGGAGATATCATTATCTGGAGATGGGCTGGTGCCTGGAGGACAACGAGTCGATCAACTTTTTGATAGAGGAAGCCGGGGTCAAAGCCCACAAGAAATATCGCCTCTACAGAAAGTCTGCATAAGTTCAAAAGTTAACGGGTTGGCGTTGACACGGAGGTCTGGACCTAGTGGCTGAGCATCGAGCCCCCATTATCGCTTTCGTCTGGCGGCCCGAGGAGATTATCCCACCGGTGACGCAAATGGCTCATCGCACCGGGAGCCGGGCTATCTTCGATGTTTCCACGATGGGGGTGGAAGCGCTGCGTCCTTTCTTACGAAAGGCTGACCCTGCCGGCCAGGTAAGGGATATCAAGATTTCTGCTTCTACCTTGATGGATCCATCTTTGGGACCATGGTTGACGGAAACCGGCGTCCAAGATATCTGGGTAGAATGCCACTCCCAGTGTTCCCGAGGAGATCCCTCCACCGTTCTGGAGAAATTGCGGGAATTATCGGAAAACCACCGTTGTTTCCCGATCATCGGGGACTTAAATTTCCTGGCCGCGGTTTTGCAGGATGGTTCGGGAATCGGGCGCATCGTCCTGAAGGGCTGCGAGGCCTCCGGATTCGTGAGCGGGGAGACGACCCTGGCTCTCTATGCGACGGTCAAGGAAATGCGGCACAGCGCCTCTACTTCCCTGGACATCCTTATCTGGGGAGGCATAGCCACCCCTGAAGCGGCTGCAGCCTTCCTGGCCACCGGGGCCGCCGGGATCGTCTTCGAGAGCGTCCATTGGCTGACCGACCTGGTTGCCATTGATGATCGGCAACGCCAGCGCCTCTCTATACTCCGCCTGGATTCCACCGATCTGGTGGGCCTGGACCTGCAAGTTCCTTGTCGCCTGTTCAACAAAGGGAACTCTCTGGCTTTCAAGGAGATCAAGGCGTTCGAGAACTCGCAGTGCGGCGCCGAGATCACGGAGGAAACCCGCCGTGCCTTCGTCAACCGGGTACAGGCCAGGGCCCTTCACCCTCTGGCGAGCCAGTTCAGCCAGGATGAGGTCATCCCCCTGGGGGTGGAGGCCACCTTTGCGGCGTCGTTTGTGCAGCGTTTTGGGGCCGGAACCGAAGGGGCCGTACAAGCCTTCATGGACGAGATTCGCCACGCCTGCCGCTTGGCTGAGATGAGAAAGGATGTCTGGTTGGACAGCCCGGTGGCCAAGGAGATGGGCACTCTCTACCCCTTTATCCAGGGCGCCATGTCCTGGATCACCGAGGTCCCGGAGTTTGCCGCAATGGTTGCCGAGGCCGGGGGCCTGCCCACCGTCGCCCTTGGCCTGATGGACGCGGCAGCCCTTGACCGGAGGCTGGGGGGCCTGCCGGAGATCATGGGGGGGCGCCCCTATGCCGTAAATGTCGTGTCTTTGGCGGAAAACCCTTGCCGTCAGGTGCATCTGGCCTGGATAAAGCAACACCGCCCTCGTTTTGTGGTGCTCGCCGGAGGTAATCTCTCCTTCTTAAAAGAAATGCTGGAATGCGGCCTGGAAGTCATGTATATCGCGCCGGATGAGGCCCTGATGCGGCTCGCCCTGGAAGCCGGCGTCCGGTACGTGATCTGCGAGGGGTATGAGGCCGGCGGCCATGTGGGGCCACATAGCACCCTCACCCTGGCGCAAATGGTGGTGAATCTGAAACGGCGCCACCCATCTCTGTGCCAAAATTGTCGCGTGATCCTGGCAGGAGGCCTCTTCAATCGGGAGACCGCGTTTATAGCCGCCTTGCTTGGGGCGGACGCCATCCAGATGGGCACCGCCTATCTGGCCACCCAGGAGATTGTGGAAACCCACGCCTTGACGGCGCTCTATCAACAGATGATTTTGGAATCGCCCCCGGGGGAAACCGTCGTCTCCGGCCAGGACACCGGGCTGCGGGTGCGATCCTTGAGGACCCCGAGAACGGCGGCGATCTTGTCCCTGGAGAGGGAGTTTGCCGCGGGCCGCCAGGACGAGGCCGCGTTTCGGACGAAAATGGAGGAGATGACCGCGGGGAGCCTTTTCGCGGCGGCCCGGGGTCTGGACCGGCCAGGCGGGGCCCCTCTTTCGGAGCGCGCCTGCCGTGAACGCGGGCAATTCATGAGTGGGGCCTGCGCCGGCCTAATCCATCAGGTCCGGAAGCTGCAGTCCTTTCACCGGGAGATGGCCGCGGGCCCGCTTAAGCTGCAGCAGCCCTTTGCCGGGGCGACCGACTCAATCCCGCCATCTCCACCCGGCCCCGGGCTTGCCGGAGAAACCCCAGCCTTCGGGGTTGGCCCTGGGTCGTCGCGGGTTACGCCCCAAAAAGACGCGCCTGACCGGGTGGCCATTACCGGGATGAGCCTCGTAAATGCCCTGGGGAAGAGCCCGGAGGAGGTCTGGGCGGCCAGCCTGGCCCTGAAGAGCGGGATTACCCAGGTTCCGCCTTCCCGGTGGGATCACGAGCTTTATTATGATCCGCGCCCGTACGTTCCCGACAAGACCTACTGCAAAGTGGGCGCCTTCCAAGACTTGCAGATCTCCCGGACTGAACTCGGGATTCCCCCCCATGATTTCCGGACTATGACCGAGGCCACCAGGATCACCATGTGGCTGGCGGACCAGGCCATCCGGACCTCCGGCCTCCTTTTGTCAGACATCCCCCGGGAGCGGATCGGGGTCCTCATCTCCCAGAACTCGGGAGAGGCGGCGGGGACTCTCGCCGGTATCACCATCCGGGCCAACATTTGCAACCTCCTCGCCGATATCAAAAGGGCGGTTCCCCTGACGCCGGATCAGGAGAGCGCCATTGAACAGGAGATAAAGTCCGGACGCCTGGCTCCGGACGACACCACCCTCCTGGGCAGACTCAACTGTGCCGCGGCCGGGTTCATCTGCAACCGCCACGGGTTCATGGGGCCCAGCTATTCGGTCTCCGCCGCCTGTGCGACCTCACTGGTCGCACTGTACAGCGCCATCCAGATGATCCACAACGGCATCATCGATGCAGCCGTCGTCGGCGGAGCCGAGGAGCTTCTCAACCACTTGCATTTTCTGGAATTCTCCGGTCTGGGGGCACTTTTCGGGCTGTCCGGACAGGAAAGACCTGCCCCCGAGACCTCCCGTCCCTTCGATGCTCAAAGAGAGGGGATGGTTCTCGGTGAAGGCGGGGGCATAATCGTCATCGAGCGGGAAAGCATAGCCCGCGCCCGCGGGGCGCTAGTCCACGCAGTCATCACCGGTATGGGCGCGAGCAACAACCATCTGGGTATGGTGGAGTCCTCCAGCGTTTCCCAAGAGATGGCCATCCGCGCCTCTTTTCAAGGGCTGCCGTATGGGCCCGAGGCCGTGGACCTGGTGGAATGCCATGCCACGAGCACCCGGCAAGGAGACGTGGAGGAGGCCCGGGCCCTGAAGGCTTTCTTCAATGGCGCCAAGCGCACCGTGATCACTTCCTTCAAATCCCAGATCGGACACACCCTTGGCGCGTCGGGCATCAACAGCCTCATTCGCGGCGTGATGGCCATGCAGGCGGGGGTTTTTCCTCCCACCCTCAATTATCTGCATCCGGACCCGGAAATCGACCTGGAAAGATCGGGGCTCATCATCGCCCCGGAGCCGCTCAATTGGGAGTGCCGGAACGGCCGGCCCCGAAGGCTTCAGGTCAATGCCTTCGGGTTTGGAGGTTCCAACTACGTCGTGCAGGTGGAGCAGGCCATGGATGCCGCGGATACGATCCTGGTCGCCCCCGGCCGGGAGCGGGGTTTGGGTTCTCCCGCACTCCAGGGCGTCTCATTTTTCAGGACCGAGATGGATGGCCGTAACTGGCGGCTGGCCGTGGTCGCGGCATCCGCAGCCGAGGCGCTCACGGTCATCGAGAGGTCAACCCCGCTGTCCGGGGACGGCATGGTCTCTTCCAAGGCGCTGAGGTCGTGGGCGCAACAGGGGATCTTCCTGAGCCGTGAAGATCAGCCGGTCCTGCCCCTCGCCCTGGTATTTCCCGGGCAGGGGTATCACTATGCCGGCATGGGGCGAGAGCTCTACGAGTCCTTTCCCGTCATCAAGGAATGGATGGATCGGGCGGCCGCAGCCGCGGACTTCGACCTGCTGCACCTGCTGTTCCACGATCAAGAGGAGAGCCTGCAGAAGACCCGGTGGCAGCAACCGGCCCTGTTCACTTTGGAATACGCCATGGCCCGATACCTCATGTCCCTGGGCATCCGCCCGGTGGCTCTGGCCGGGCACAGTTTGGGCGAACTGACCGCCTTGTGTCTGGCCGGGGTCTATTCCCTGGAGGACGGCTTCCGCATCGTCAATCAGCGAGCCCTCTGCATGGATGAGGCCGCGACCATGGATCTGGACCCCGGCGTCATGGCGGCCGTGGACGCCCCCCTGGACCTGCTGCAAGAGATGATACAGGGACATGAGCAGGTCTACATCAGCAATATTAATGCCCCGAACCAGGTCGTGCTGAGCGGCAAGACTGAAGCGGTGAAAAATTTTGGTAACCGGCTGAAGGAAATGGGATACCGGTTCACCCTTTTACGGGTCAGCATGGCCTTCCACTCCCCCATTATGAGGGTCATCCGGGATGAACTCGAGGCGTACATCGCCCCCATCCCCTTTCATGCCCCCCAAATCCCCGTTATCTCCAACACGACCAAGGCGCCTTTCCCAGCCGATCCCGGTGAGATCAGGCGAATCTTAATGGCCCACCTGGAATCTCCCGTCCATTGGCTGCAGAACGTCCAGACCCTGTGGAGTGACTATGGAATCCGGCTTTTCACCGAGGTGGGCCCCGGCGATATTTTAAGTGGGCTCATCTATGACACGCTCCCTGAACCGGCCTGCATCCAGACCTGCCTGCCCGCGGCCGAGGCCCTTACGTGCAAAAGCGCCCTGGCTCAACTCTTCGTTCAAGGGCATCTGCCGGTTCCCCGGGAACCGAGGTTTGTTTCCCTACCCGGATTCGGGAAGGCTCCCGCCTCTCCCCCCAACGCCCTGGCACCCGGGTTGCGCCCCCTGGAACCTGAGCCCCTAGGCTTTAAGCCGGTGGAAAGGATCGTTCAAAGGGAAATCAACCGCTTCGTGCTAGAGACTTACGGCCGCTCCTTTGAACCCAACCTCCTGGCAGCCATCCGCCAAGAGCATGACCCAACCTTCCAAGCAGGCGATCTGGCCGCGGTTATCCAGTCCATACTCCGGGGTTCCGGGCCCCCCGCAGGCCAGCAGCCGATCTCTCGTGAAGAACCGGCAGCCCCGCCTCCCGATCCTATCCTGGCGATTCCGGAACCGGCCTCTCCTGCCCTCGATGCGGCGCCTGGGCGCCAGGATCATCTGGAGACGCTGATTCACATCATCATGGAGGCTACCGGGTTCAACCGGGACGAGATCGAACCCGACATGGATCTCAGGCGGGACCTCTCCATCCGCTCCAGCCGTCTCCCGATCATCATGGATGCGGCGGAACGCCAATTCGGGATTACCATCGAATTGGAGGATTTTATCCATGTCCGTACCGTGAAGGACATCGCCCAGAAGATCTCCGAGATCGTCGCCAGGCAGGGAGGCGCCGGCCTACGGCCGGTCGCTCAGCCAGTTGACCCGGGCCCGGGGCGGGCCGAAATCCTGAAGCCCTCAGCGGAGGAGGCGAGTTTAAAGCGGCTCGTATTCCACCAGGCCGAGGTGGAGCCGGCGGTCTCCAAGCCCCTGGAATTGAGCCCGGGCGAGTCAGTCCTCCTGCTCTCACCTGACCGGGATGACCGCCTGGCTGGAAGTGTGGGAGACATCCTCCGACTGGATTACGGGGTGGAGACGGTTCCCCTGCACTTCATGCCGGGGATCTTGGATCTGGGTTTAGAGAGCTGCAACCTTTTGACTGAAGCCGGGTCCTCCCGGGCTGCCAAGAGAATAACGGGGCTGGCGTCCCTCGCCGGGTTGGTCATCACCCTCCCACAAGGCGGATCGGCAAGATTAAGAGACCTGGGAGAGGCGGCGCAGCTTCTCAGGGGGCTCTTTCTCGTCCTGCAGGCATTTCTCCAATCATCGGCTAAGAAATTCGTCGTGCTGATCCATTCCGGGGAAGATACCGAAACTCTCGACGGGCTGCCGGTGGAGGGGATGCTCGGACTGTTGCTGTGCGCCGCCCAGGAATACCCATCGGTCCAGTTTCGCACCCTGACCGTCGACCGAGATACCGACCTGCGCGCCGCCTTCGGCGACGCTCTGGATCGAGGCTACCCCGTGGTGGAGATGATTCATCGGCATGGCAGGGTCTTCACTTCGGAGGGGAGCGTCGCCCCGTCCCTCTTCAATGGTCCGGCAAGTCTGCATCTGAGTTCTGGAGACGTAATAGTCATGTCCGGGGGAGCCGCGGGCATCACCGCCCACCTGGCCCGCAGTCTGGCGCCCTTCACGCCCCGCTTGGTCTTTCTGGGGAGGACACCGCTGGATCAAAAAATCAATCCCGTCAAGCCGCGATCCCAGCCTGCGCCTGCTGAGACGTTCACTGCCGACAACCGAGCCGTGGAGATGGCTCAGACCCTGGCGGATTTGCATGCCGCCGGGATCGAGGCCACATACCATACCTGCGATGTCACCGACCCCGACGCGGTCCGGGCGATCATGGGCGAGATGGCAAGCCGTTACGGCAGAATCGACGGCATTATTCACGGGGCTGGAGTCCTCCGGGACGGTCTCCTCAGCCAAATGACCGTGGATGACCTCTCCATGGTTGCGGACGTCAAATTTCTGGGGGCGTGGCATCTCTTCTCGGCGGCGGAGGGGGCGGGCTTGAGGTTTTTCGTGGGCCTGTCCTCGGGCGCAGCGATCCTGGGGAATCCTGGCCAGTCCAACTACGCGGCCGCCAACCGGATGATGACGGCGCTACTCAGATACCTCGGGCGGAAAAACCGCGCCATCCAGTTCAAAGCCTTGATGCTGCCTCCGGTCGAGGGCGCGGGCATGGCCGCGGATCCGGCGGTCCGGGAGTTGATGCGGCGGAAGGGCGTGGCGTACATCCAGGTAAATGAGCTGGCCGGGCTTTTCTGCCGGGAGCTCTCGGTAGCCCCGGCCGACGACGATCGGGTGATGTTCATGCGGACCCTGCCACCCGTAAAAACCGCACAGCTCAATGAGACAATTCCCCCGGCGCCCCGGGGAGAGCTGGCCGGCGGCGCCGTGGCCTTTAGCCCCGAAGACTTTCCCCTGATCGACCGCATCTCTTCCCTGGACCTGCGCCGGGAACAGCTGGAAGCCGTCAGATCCTTTTCCCGGGAGCAGGACCTTTGGCTCGAGGATCACCGGCCCCTCAAGTTCGGCGAGCATCCTCTGGTCTCAGCCGCCATGGTTCTGGAGACCTTCATGGAAGCCGCCCGGATCCTGTATCCCCACCTGCAGGTGCGAGGAGTCCGCCAGGTGCGCTTCCTGGACATGATCCAATGTCCTCCCGGGACGCCGCGGACTGCTAAAATCTTCTGCCGCCGAGCCAACACCTCCCTGCGGGAGGTAGGGTGCGGGGTCTCTCTATCAACCCAGGTGATCTCCCCCGCCGGAAGATTGACGGACCGTTTCACCCTGCACTGCCAAGGCCAGGTGATCCTCGATGGTACGGTAGGCTATCTCGAGGAGGGGCTGACGGATTTTCCGGTCCGGCTGGACGAACTGCAGACGCCGCCCATGGATCAGGCCCAGGTTCTTA
>Ga0265296_1004989_pt1 | contig 11189 bp, 11 predicted proteins | sample MunlanPumphouse1_FD_189073 | JGI IMG/M metagenome (GOLD analysis project Ga0265296, IMG submission 189073) | Groundwater microbial communities from a municipal landfill in Southern Ontario, Canada - Pumphouse #1 | ecosystem: Environmental > Aquatic > Deep subsurface > Groundwater | place...
CCTTCTTAAAAAATGCAGGCCGGCTAAGATTTTTATCCCTTATATGCGGGCTAATCTTATTTGCCAACCTGGGTACAGCCAAAGCGGAGACAAAATACCCAAAGCCCATAGGGGCAGTCAATGACTTTGCCGGTGTTATCTCTCCGGATTACGAAAGACAGATGGAATTATTGGCCAGTGAGGTTTTGGAAAAGACAGGAACCTCGATTGTCGTCGCCACCATGGAGACTATCGGGGATAACGACCCTGATGATTATGCCAACCGGTTATACGGTGACTGGGGTATCGGAAAGAAAGGGGAAGACAAAGGTGTCCTGATTTTTCTTGCTGTCAGGGAAAGGAGGGTCAGGATTGAGACGGGATACGGGGTGGAAGGTATTCTCCCTGACGGACTCGTGGGCGAGATTCTCGACAAATACGTAACCCCTCTTCTTAAAACCGGGGATTATGGCAAGGGGCTTGCAAACGCCATGATCGCCGTATCGGCTGTTGTCGCAAAGGCGGCTGGTGTTTCCCTGACGGGGAGTCCTACCATCAGTCAGCCGGTAACAAAAAGAGCAAGACGGGGCGGCAGTTTGTTCCCCCTGCTTCTTCTGCTCTTCATCATGATTCCCCTCCTCGGTACAAGGCAGGGACGGGCCATACTTCCCCTGCTTCTCCTGATGTTTTTAAGTGGCGGTGGCAGAGGAGGTGGAAGCGGATTTGGAAGCTTTGGCGGCGGCTTCGGTGGTTTTGGCGGCGGCATGAGTGGTGGTGGTGGAAGCGGCCGCAGCTTCTAAAAGGCAAAAAAAGGAGATGGAGCAATGGGAAAGATACCAAAGGATCCTAAGGAGATATTTGAAGAAATAACAAAGGATTACCAAATAGCTTTTGGCAATGACCTTCTGTCTATAGCCCTCTATGGCAGCGGAGCTACTGGAGATTATGTACCAAAAAAATCCGATTTGAACTTTCTCATAGCTCTAACTGAAGAAGGGATAAATAATTTAGAGAAGGCTTTTAAGGTTGTTTCAAAATGGAGAAAAAGGAACATAAGTATTCCCCTTTTCCTGACAAAGTCTTACATAACATCTTCTCTGGATTCGTTTCCTATCGAATTCTTGAATATGAAGATGAACCATATATTGGTCTTTGGAGAAGATGTGCTCGCGAACCTCTCTTTTGAAAAAGGAGACCTGAGGGTACAGTGTGAAAGAGAATTGAAGGCGAAACTCCTACAGTTAAGGCAAGGGTACCTGGATGCCTCCAAAAGAGTCAGAAATCTGAGTCTCCTTATAGCTAGCTCAATTCCGGCATTCATCGCCATATTCAGGACATTACTCTATCTAAAGGATATAGAAGTACCTGCGAAAAGAGAAGAGACAGTCTCTCGTGTCTGTCAAGAATTCGATCTGGACCATGGGCTATTTTTAACCCTCCTTAGCATTAGGGATAAGGGGGGAAAATCCTCAAAAGGGGAGATCAATTGGTTAATACACAGATACATAAGTGAGGTAAGACGGCTTTCGTCAATTGTCGATAAAATGGATATATAATTCAGACATTAAGACTATAGACCTCAGACATTAGACTGAAGGCTGAATAGATACAACCAATCTTAGTTTAACAGGAGGAAAAAATGACTAAAACAGGTAAGATATCGCTTATAGTAATAGCAATCATAGCAATCTTTCTTATCTCAACCTATTCTTTTGTAAAGGGGACGTATAATAGATTCGTAACCCTCGAAGAAGGAATAAAAGGGGCGTGGGCTCAGGTGGAAAATCAGCTTCAGAGACGCTATGATCTAATCCCTAATTATGTGGAAACCGTAAAGGGCTATGCCAAACATGAAAGAGAGGTTTTAATCCAGGTAACTGAGGCCAGAGCGAGTGTTGGAGGAGCAAAGACCGTCCAGGATAAAATGCAGGCAAATAACCAGTTATCTACGGCTTTAAGCAGGCTTTTGGTAGTTGTAGAAAGGTATCCCGATTTAAAGGCCAACCAAAACTTCATCCGCCTACAGGATGAACTTGCTGGAACCGAAAACAGAATTGCCGTGGAACGAATGAGGTATAACGAGGCGGTCAGGGTATTCAACATCAGGATAAGATCATTTCCAGATAACATTCTGGCAAACATGTTTGGTTTTAAAGAGGCAGCCTTCTTTAAGGCTCCAGAAGAGGCAAAGGCAGCCCCAAAAGTAAAATTCTAAAACTACTCAGGTTGTCAGGTTCACAGTACTCAGGTTCTCAGGTTCACGGTTGGTTGCTCTAACCTTGAACCGTGAACCCTGGAACCTTGAACCTGAGTAGTTGCTGCTGAAAAACTATGGACAAAAGGTCAGGAGAGTTTGAGAATACTCCAAGGGCTAATTTCTTACATAGAAAAGTCTGATGTCTAAAGTCTTGAGTCCAGTGTCTGAATTGCAGATGAAGGACATTTTATCTTGACTTTTAAAAACAAAGTAAAATAAAATGGCCTCTTTAAAAAAGTCGACATCCATTGTCTTGCAAAGGAGATTTCATGAAAAAGCTCGAGGTGCATAAACTTAGGAATATATGTATCGTAGCCCACGGTGGAGCCGGTAAAACTTCCCTGGCAGAAGCAATGCTTTTCAATGCAAAAATGACTGACCGTATGGGAAGGGTTGATAATGGAAGTTCGACAATGGATTATGAACCTGAAGAGATAAAGAGGAAAATTACTATCAGCTCATCCCTGCACCATTTTGATTGGGGAAAACACAACGTAAATATAATAGACACTCCTGGAGATACAAATTTTAGCAACGACGCCAAAAACTCTCTATATGTGGCAGATGGGGCGGTAATGGTTATTGATGCAATATCAGGTATAAAAGTACAGACTGAAAGGCTCTGGCAGTATTGTGATGACTTCAGACTTCCCAGGATAATCTTCATAAATAAGATGGACAGGGAAAGGGCATCTTATTCCAACCTCCTTGATAATATAAATAAAACCCTTGGGAAGAAAGCTGTAATTACTCATATCCCGATCGGTGCCGAAGAGTCCTTTAGGGGTCTTGTAGATCTGATGAAGATGAAAGCTCTGGTTTATGAAAACGACGGTAGTGGAAACTATACTGAAGAAGAAATCCCTGAAGAGCTCAGTGAGGATGCTCTAAATCTGAGGGGAAAGATGATAGAAGATATAGCGGAGACATCAGACAAGTTATTAGAGAAGTATTTAGAAGGTGAAGGTCTAAGCTATGAAGACATATATCAGGGATTGAAGGAGGGGACACTCGATATGAAGTTCGTCCCTGTAATATGTGGTTCAGCCCTGAAAAACATTGGAATTCAACCCCTGATGGATGAGATTGTTCACTGTCTCCCTTCCCCACTGGAAAAGGGGGACCACAAAGGCAAAAATTTCCTCACAAAGGCGGAAGATGTCCGCAAGCCCAATGAGGATGAACCCTTCTCTGCCCTGGTTTTCAAAACAATAGCCGACCCGTATATAGGAAAATTAACATTATTTCGCATCTATTCCGGTACTCTGAACTCTGATTCAACGGCATACAATTCTTCCAGGAAAGTAAAAGAAAGAATTGGACAGATATTCCGGATAGAAGGGAAAAGTCAAAAACCAATAGACTCTGCCGGTGTTGGCGAGTTAGTGGCAGTAGCAAAACTTAAAGATACCAGTACGGGAAACAGCCTCTGCGATGAAAATGCCCCTATAGTCTTTGAAGGAGTCACCCCTCCACCACCGATAATATCTTTTGCTATTGAGCCAAAGACCAAGGGAGATGAAGAAAAGGCTACTATATCCTTAAATAAGCTTACAGAGGAGGACCCCACCATCAGGATACATCGAGATGAACATACCAAAGAAATCATACTGTCAGGAATGGGACAGGTTCATTTAGAGGTTATTTTGGAGAAGTTAAAGAGAAAATTCGGCGTAGAGGTAGGGTTAAAATTGCCTAAAGTTCCTTATAAAGAGACAATCCGTGGAAAAGCAAAGGTCCAGGGAAAATACAAGAAACAGTCCGGAGGGAGAGGACAGTATGGAGATGCATGGTTAGAGGTGGAACCCATGCCCAGAGGAGCAGGTTTTGAATTCGCTGATAAGATAGTGGGAGGCGTGATCCCCAGACAATATATCCCGGCAGTAGAGAAGGGGATTATTGAGACCATGAATGAAGGTGTACTGGCAGGATGCCCGGTAGTAGATGTTAAAGCCTCATTGGTCTTTGGATCTTTTCATACTGTGGACTCATCTGAGATGGCATTTAAGATAGCCGGTTCCATGGCATTTAAGAAAGCAACTCTGGAAGCCGGTCCGGTTCTATTGGAACCTATCATGAGTATGAATATTATCGTTCCGGATGAAAACATGGGCGATATTATTGGAGACTTAAACAGCAGGAGAGGTAAGGTCTTAGGTGTAGAAGGAGCAGCTAATAGCCAAGTAATAAGAGCCCATGTTCCCATGGCTGAGGTCTTAACGTATGCCCCTGATTTGAGTTCAATGACAGGAGACAGAGGAACGTTTACTATAGAGTTCTCTCATTATGAGGAAGCGCCGGCCCATATCAGCGAAAAGGTTGTCACAGCCGCTAAAAAACAGTGACACAGGATATTCTATCTCCATCTAAGAACCCTTGCTTCTACCAATCTCAGTATCCTGTCCATCAGGTACCCTAACAACCCTATTATCGCCATACCGGCCAGGATTTCATCAGGTCGTTGGATGTCCCGCGCTGTCATAATCATGTATCCCAATCCATAGCCTGTCTTAACCCCTGTGAATTCAGCAGCCACTAACGTCATCCATCCAATGCCCAATCCAATCCTGAGTCCTGTTAAGATTGAAGGCATAGCCCCTGGCGCCAAAACCTTCAAGAGAACTTCCTTCCCTTTTGCCCCTAAACTACGGGAGGCATCAACCAGCACAACATCCACAGACACTACACCTGCTACAGTAGTTAATAAAATTGGAAAGAATGCCCCCAAAAATATGATAAAGACTGCCGATTTTATACCAATCCCAAACCATAGTACGGAAATCGGAATCCATGCGAGCGGTGGAACAGGCCTTAACAGCTCTATTATAGGATCTACCATCCTTTTAATGAGTTTTGACCATCCCATAACTATGCCAAGGGGTATGCCGATCATCGATGCAAACAAAAAACCCCAGAACACACGATTCAGACTCTCCAGTATGTGCTGCATAAGTCTGTACCCTGGCGGCAACCCCACTATAAAAAGATCTCTAATCCCCAAAAGTACATCTATTGGAGATGGGACTTTATACTTTGGAATGACACCAAAGTAAGAAAGAACCTGCCAGATAGCTATCAGTCCAACCAATAATATATATCTCGAAAGCCTCACCTCTGTATAATCTCCTCAAGGATCCTTGAATTAATGAACATATCTGTAAATGCCTTTGGATCTTCGATCTTTATATAGCCCAGTCTATTTAAAAAATCCACATACTCTATCTGACCTTCTACGCTGGGTTGATAATCAAACACTATATTCTTCATCGCCTGCCTGACCGTGGCTTCATCCATTCCGGTATATTTTACCCCTATCTTGACTGCCTCATCAGGGTGGGTTTTTATATAATTTGTAGCATCTACATGGGCTTTAACCATTTTCCTTATTACTTCAGGATGTTCCTCCATAAATTTGAGGTCAGCCACTAATACACAACAGGGGTGGTGTTCCCAGATATCATGAGAAGTTATGAGTATTCTTCCTATCCTTTTTGTAACGGCTTTAGCCACATGAGGCTCCCAGGCAATAAAGGCATCAATATCCCCTGAGTCCAATGCCCATATCATCTCCGGTGGTTTAACCACTATGATCTTCACTTCCTTCAATCCTATACCATTCCTGATCAATGCCTTTTTCAAGAGAAAATCCTGGACAGTGGAGTGGCCTGGAATGGCAATGGTCTTTGTTCGGAGGTCCTTGATGCTCTTGATATTAGAGTTCTTACTTACTACCACTGCTGATCCTTCTTTATTGGCCTGAGCCAAAACCCTTACATTCGCTATCTTATTGGCTACGGCTGTTGTAGCAGGGGCTACACCTACATAACCAACATCCAAACTGCCTGCAGCGAATGCACTCATCTCCTCCGGACCGGCCTTAAATATACCACCAATTTCAATATCAACACCCTCTTTTTTGAAAAGACCCCTTTCTAAAGCGACAAAAGCGGCTAACTGATGCAAATCACCCTGAAGGTATCCCATTCTCACTCTTACTTCAGTCTTTTTTTTGCTTGTGCCTGAGAAGACTAATACAGGCAAAAGGAGTAATGTAATGGTTATTACAAAACATTTAAAGTCCCTGCTATTAATCCAACCCATTTTTAAAACCTCTTTATAGGGTATCCGTTCACAGTTTACGGTTTGCAGTCAACAGTTGGCAAAAATGCTCCAAGCTTTATATAACAGCAGGCTTAAGCCTGCTGTTATAATTAAAATCCGTGAACCGTTACAAGGATACCGAAAAAAAGATTGAAAGGCAAATCTTTTAATAAGAATTTACTTGACAAGATGTGCCCTTTCCACAGTGTGGATGTGCCTTATGTGCGGACTTTTTTGTGCAAGAAGTGAGTCATCCTTGAAGCTCCTGCGAAGCCTCTTCTTTATAGATACCCCGTGCGGGAGCACAGAGAAATTTATTTCCTAACTAATTCTGTTTCGAGTGGGATTGGATTAACTAAGCAATACGCCCCCGGACATCTTTCATGGGCCATCCTTTCAAGTTCTTTTAACTCTTCTTCTTTCGCATCGCTTTTTACGATCGTGGTAATCTTCACCTTCTCCACAATCGGGTTGTTTGTTAGCCCCAATGTTTTGCTAAGATCGACAAAATTCTCTGCAGAAACTCTCAGATCCTGGATTTTTATTCCCATCATCGTAGCCATTGACATGAATGTCCCGGCAAAACAGGCGGCCAGACCAAAAAGGCAATATTGAATCGGGTCTGGCGCCAAACCCTCTCCCCCCATAAACGGGGCAAAGTCCGAGCGAAGAATGGTTTCACCTCGGGGATGCTGCACTTTCGACTCAATTTGATGCTTTCCCTCATCGAAATTCCATGTGCATTCGATCTTTTTGCTCTTTTTTGCTTTTGAGTAATCCTCTTTAACCTCCTCCACAAAATTTTTTATCCCTTCCAAATTCATGTGATTCAGACTCATTTTAATTCCCCCCTTTAATAATCAAAATAGTTACGCATTAGAATACAATTACCTTGTCCGCTTCAAGAGTGTGCCTTGTTAATTCGTCAAGATTGCTGCGTTTGCAGCCGTCCACAAGTTCCTCGTCCTGTAGTCCCCGTGCATCCATGCATGTACCGCAAAGGAGCACTTCTCCCTTTTGTATTACAGGCTTGAGCATCCTCCCAAGATTATAATACCCGTTTGGAGTTGACTGACCTGACTTTGCGCAGAGGACAGAGTCCCCGATAAGAAAGATAGTAAGTTCCAGGCCTTTATCCATTTTAAGCAAGTTTAAAGCGAGTCTTAAACCATTAAAACAGCGTTCTGTCCCGTATGGTGGATCGTTGAAAATCATCAAAAGCTTCGACATTTTTAACCTCCAAATCCAAGGAATGCGCTGAAGACAAGAACTGCAACAGCAAACTTCAGACAGGTTTCACAGAGAGCCTTGCGCCTTGATCTCTTCTGGAAGAACTCCTTCTCCAGTTCAGTGGCAGGTGTTTTTGAAGGCTCAAATTTTGCGAAGATTTCCTTCAGTCGCGGATTTATCCCCCAAAAAATCTTTCCCATAATCACAAACATACCCAAAAAAGATGCAAGCTTTAATGCAAGAGCAATCATTGCGACGGGGTGCAGTTGCTTCAGGGCGCCGTGAAACAGGTAGTAATTAAGCGGTATGCCTATTCCTGTTACAAGGAGGACGGCGACAAATGCCATGCAATACGGGGCATTCCCCTGAAGTGTGTCTTCAACTACTTTATCAAGTTCGTAGTGAAGTTTTTGTCCATACTGTGCCCTTGTATTTACAAGATTGCGGTTGTAAAAAGGGGCGGCAGCGCAACCAACAAGCGCCATGTTGTGGAAAGCAAGAAGTATGGAGTAGATTATCTGTTCTGTTAACATAATACTACCTCCTTTAATTTTTTTTGAATACAGCCCTCCTGATCTTGCAGGCTGTATCATAGTTTCAACTGGCGGAGACTCCTGTCTCCACTGGCATATCTGCCGATCTCCACTCAGGGAAACCTTCTTCAAGCCTGGATGCCTTAAAACCTGCATCTCTCAGGATTGCGACTGCCTCTACAGCTAGGACACAGTATGGCCCACGGCAGTAAACGATTACCTCCTTATCTGAAGGCAGTTCCTTGAGCTTCTTTTTTAGTTCATGTAATGGGATCGATACGGCTCCCCTGACATGCCCTGATATATACTCATCTTGAGGCCTTACATCGAGTGCCACTGCCTCACCTTTTTTGATGCGGCTCAGAAGTTCATCTTTTGAAATGGTTTCCATGCTTGCCCTGTCTATATAAAAACGCTGCACAGTATCCCGCACTTCTGGAAGCAGGTTCTCTGCAAGGGACTGTAAATTCTTCCAGCAGTTATATACAGCTATGTCTGAGACCCGGTAAAAGTTTCTGACCCCATCTTTCCTAAAATCCACAAGATGAGCATTCTTCAGGACCTGGAGATGTCGGGATGTATTTGGAACAGTCAGATTTGTTTCTCTTGCAATGGTCTCAACGTCTCTCTCTCCCTGAATCAGAATATCTATAATCTCAAGGCGTTTTGGACTGCACATGGCCTGTGCGAGCCGTGCAAATTGGTTGAAAACAGCGTCCTTAAATTCCCTTGCCTTCATTTTTGACCTCCCTCATTTTCAATTATATAATTAATTAATTGATGAATATAATATATTAAAGATTTTGTCAAGAAAAAAATACAAAGCAGAAAACCACAATAAATAAAAACCTCTTGACTTTAAATCTATTACTTATTATAAAATTAAAGCATTTACGCAAGGAAAGGGTCTATTGAGAAAGCGTCTGCTGATAATAATGGACTTTTTCTGAGAAACTTTTTGTAAAGGGAGATTTCATGAATAAATCTGATTTAGCAAAGCAATTGAGTATTAAAGCTAATATTACCAAAAAAAAATCAAGTGAGATTGTTAGTATAATTTTTGACAGTCTAACTGATGCCCTAGTAAATAACGATAGAATTGAAATTCGTGGATTTGGCAGTTTTGTGATTAGGGAGTATAAACCGTATATCGGGAGGAACCCTAGAACTGGGCGTAATATTGAAGTCCAGGCAAAAAGGTTGCCTTTTTTAAAGGTTGGCAAGGATTTAAAAGAGAAGATAAGCTCTTAAAAAAACTAACTTCTTAATTATTCAAACCTTCTAGTCCCTCCACTTTTTCACTCCAAGAATATTGACGGCATCGCAAAAAGTCCCTTTGGCCTGTCATTTCGAGCGAAGCGAGAAATCTTGAGCTTTTAACCCACTGAATACATTAGATTTCTCCCTGCGGTCGAAATGACACATTCACTAAATCCGACTTTTTACGAGTGCATCAATATTAAGGGTCAAGAGAAGTACATCTTAACAAATCTTAAATATGGAAGAGAGCTTTGAAAAAGTACCCCTTTTCGCTTCAGCATACATTTTTTGACCCATCTAAGCTCTCGGCAGGTTGTGCAAAGGTCTCATGGAAGAAGATGATATTTGTCAAATAATAGGGATACTTCAAAAGAAAATAGCAAATTGGAAGTCCCCTGTGATAACCCTAGTAGCTGAGACATCAAAAGACCCCTTTAAGGTACTAATCTCCTGCATACTCAGTACAAGAACCCAGGATGGAACTACAATTCAAGCATCAAGGAGGCTCTTTGGCATAGCGGACACTCCGGAGAAGATGCTTAAATTGAAGGAATGTGAATTGGAACAGATTATATACCCGGTGGGTTTTTATCGAAATAAGGCAAAAAATATCCTTTCTACATGCAAGAAACTGGTAGAGGAATATAATTCTCATGTCCCCGATGAGATTGACGAACTCCTGAAACTACCAGGGGTGGGCAGAAAGACAGCAAACCTGGTAGTCACCAAGGGGTATGGGAAACCAGGTATATGTGTTGATACCCATGTACATCGAATTTGTAATCGCTTAGGTTATGTAAATACAAAAAATCCACAGGCCACAGAATTTGCCCTCAGAGCCAAGCTCCCCAAAGAGTTTTGGATAGAAATTAACGACCTTTTGGTGTCTCTGGGGCAGAAGATTTGTCGCCCTATCTCCCCCAAATGCACCGAATGTCCCATAGAGAATCTTTGTGATAAGGTAGAGATAAGGAAGAGCCGATATTCGTCGGTTAAGCGATAATGAAAAACGGGAAACGGTGAACGGTTATTTCACATTTTTTCCAGTCTCTCTATCCGTTTCTCTATTGGCGGATGGGTACTGAAAAGGCTCAATATCCCACCACCCCGCAACGGATTAACTATGAACATATGGGCAGTAGCAGGATTGGTCTCCATAGGGACTTTCTTTACCCCCTGTTCCAGTCTTTTTAATGCCTGTGCCAGATAATGGGGATTTCCGCTTATCCTTGCCCCTCCCTCATCAGCCAGGTATTCTCTAGACCGAGAAATAGCCATCTGTATCAACATGGCGGCAATGGGAGCGATTATTATCATGGCCAGGCCAGCGATAGGGTTCCCTCCCTCATCCTCGTCCCCCCTTCCAAAGATCATTGCCCACTGTGCCATATGAGCCAGCATACTAATTGCGCCGGCGATGGTGGCAGCTATAGTTCCGATCAAGATATCCTTGTGTCTTATATGGGACAACTCGTGAGCCAGGACCCCGGATAGTTCCTCCTTGCTCAAAATTTTTAAGATACCCTGGGTTACTGCTACTGCTGCATGTTCAGGATTTCTTCCGGTGGCAAAGGCGTTTGGGGTATCGTTGGGGATAATATAGAGCTTGGGCATAGGCATTCCTGCTCTCTGCCTTAATTCCTCTACCAAGCGGTATAGCTCTGGCTCATCCGCTGGACCTACCTCCTGGGCCCGATACATCCTAAGAACTATCTTATCGCTGAACCAGTAAGTTCCAAGGTTCATCCCGCAGGCTATTACGAAGGCGAAGAACATACCGCCTCTTCCCCCAAATATGCCGCCAACCCAGATCAGGAGTAAAGTTAAAC
>Ga0265296_1004990_pt1 | contig 11189 bp, 13 predicted proteins | sample MunlanPumphouse1_FD_189073 | JGI IMG/M metagenome (GOLD analysis project Ga0265296, IMG submission 189073) | Groundwater microbial communities from a municipal landfill in Southern Ontario, Canada - Pumphouse #1 | ecosystem: Environmental > Aquatic > Deep subsurface > Groundwater | place...
ATGATTTTATTGCTGATTTGGCGGTTGGAATCAATGCTTGGGGCATTAAAGCCGGCGCTCCGGCAAAACCGGAAAGATTGGCGAAATATAACAGAATTTTGGAAATTCAAAAAATATGAAAAAAGGAAAATTTATAACCATAGATGGAACAGATGGGAGCGGAAAAGCGACTCAAATAAAATTATTGTTGAAAAAACTTTTAAAAAATAAGTATAAAGTAAAAGTTTTTGATTTTCCTCAATATGGTAAAAAATCAGCCGGTTTAGTAGAAGAATATTTAAATGGGAAATATGGCAGCGCTCAAGAAGTTGGTCCATATAGAGCTTCTATTTTTTATGCGTGCGATAGATATGATGCTAGTTTTAAAATAAGAAAATTTTTAAACGAAGGGAAAGTTGTTATTTCAAATAGGTATGTAACTGCGAATATGGGACATCAGGGAGGAAAAATAAAAAATTTTAGAAAACGAAAAAAATATTTTGATTGGCTTTATAATTTAGAATATGGAATTTTTGGAATTCCAAAACCGGATTTAAATATTATTTTACACATAGAAGCGGCAATAGCCCAAAAGCTCGTAGATAATAAAGGAAAAAGAGGATACATAGAGGGAGGAAATAAAAGAGATTTACACGAAAAAGATTTAAAACATTTAATGGATGCAGAAAAAGTTTATTTGGAGATAGCCAAAATTTTACCAAATTTTTGTTTAATAAAATGCACAAAAAACGGTAATATTATAAGTCGTGAAAAAATAAGCGATTTAATTTATAAAAAAATTAAAAAAATTTTATAATAAATACAATGGTATCTCTTTATCAGCCGGAAAAATATAAGGTCTTTTTAGGGAAAGGAAGATGTTTTGGTTTTTGTACCATTTGGAATGAAGCAGAGGCGGTTTTTAATAAATCAAAAGTTTTACAGGAAAAAACGGCGCTTTTGGGCACGCTTTACAGCCGCCAAGGGGTTAATGTCATTATTCGCAATTTGGCCCTAAATCCTCAGATTAGAAAATTTTTTATCTGGGGGAACGGCGGTCTTTCTAATACTCAATTCGGTTTAATGGGTAAATCGTTGATTGAGAAAATCTGGAAAGAAGGCATTGATTCCGAAGGTTTCATAAGTGGCACAAAATTCAAATTGGAAAAAGAAATTGACGCGGAGATTGTGAAAAAAATCATCGACAACGTTGAATTGATTGATATGAGCCATCTTTCTTTGGAAGAAGCGGAAAAGCGCATAAACAAAGAAGAAACAATTAATGAACCGTATATGGAACCGATAAAATTTCCTGATGCTGTTTTGGAAAAAACGGAAACATTTCCCTCTGAGGAAATCGGATGGCTTGTTCGCGGAAAAACAATTATTGAGGCGTGGCTGAGGGTGGTGGAAAGAATAATGCGATACGGCGTGATTAAAGGAACGCAATACGGCTATCAGCAAAGAGAATTAATAAGCGTAGCTTGGGTAATAAGCGATGAAAATCCGGATGAGTCGGATTTATCATTGGCATTGGAATGGCCAGAGGAATTGCAAAAAGTTACCGGCGCGATTGAAAAAGACCTTAAGGAATACTATTCGGTTTTTTTATCGCCGGAACCGCCCGCCGGAATCGCTTATACTTATGGAAATCGTTTGATGCGTTATCCGTTAAATGACAGGAAGTTAGATCAAATAAAAGAGGTAATCATCAAGCAATTAAAAGATTCTCCGGATTCGCGAAGAGCGGTGGCGACAACATTGGTGCCGGAAATTGATGCTTTTTCAAAAGAGCCGCCATGCATCACTCAAATACAGGCACTTCAAAGCAACGGCAAGCTTCATTTTTTAGCGACGGTCAGGAGCCATGATATTTTTAAGGGCGCGATTCCAAATGCTTTTGGTTTGCGGACTTTGCAAAAAAAGGTGAGCCAGAAATTGGGTTTTGCATTGGGGCAGCTTAAAATTACTTCTGAATCAGCTCATATTTATGAGCAAGATTGGAATAATGCTTCCCAATTAGTGAAGTGCGTGTTTTGGGAAAGGGAGCCGAATTTGATTTTTGATGAAAAAACCCAAAGCGACCCGAGAGGATATTTGGTGATTAGCGTGAAAGATGAAGAAATTTTTGCTGTTTTTCAAGGACCGCAAGGAGAGGAGTTGTTGAATTTTAACGCTAAAACCGCCAAGGAAATAATGAAAAAAATCGCTCAATTGGAGATTTTGAGTCGATCGGACCATTTACTTGATGTTGGCGCCGAACTCCAAAAAGCGGAAATAGCGCTGAAAAAAGGTTTGTCTTATGTTCAAGACAAGCCACTTGATTTTTATTGAAAATGATTATTATTTGTTTTATTATATCAATATGGATACAAAACATACGCGTCCTTCTTGGGATGAATATTTCTTGAATCTTATTCAAGTAATCGGCACTCGCGCGACTTGCGACCGAGGAAAATCCGGTTGTGTTGTTGTTAAAGATAAAAGAATTTTAACTACCGGTTATGTTGGTTCTCCTATCGGTTCAAAGCATTGCGATGACGCCGGTCATGAAATGCATTCGGTTATTCACGAAGACGGCACCCAGACTCGCCATTGCATTCGCACCGCGCACGCGGAACAAAATGCCATTGCTAATTCGGCAAGGTTCGGCGTGGCGCTTAACGGCGCGACTTTGTATTGCCAGATGACGCCGTGTTATGTGTGCGCAAAAATGATTATCAATTCTGGAATAAAAAGAGTGGTTTGCGCCAAAGATTATCATGCCGGCGGAAGAAGCAAGGAGATTTTTAAAGAAGCGGAGGTTGAGTATGTTTTAGTAAATAATGAAATTCAGAAATATGATGACATATAAGAATAAAATAATTCTTGGATTAGCCGGTGAGATGGCGAGCGGCAAGGGGGCAGTCACGGATTTTATCGTTAAAAATCACAACGCTAAGAATTTTAGATTTTCAACGATTCTCAGAGATATTTCAAACAGGCTTTATTTAGAAGAAACGCGCGAGAATTTGCAAAAAATGTCTACCGTATTGCGAGAGAATTTTGGTCAGGATGTTTTGTCTTTGGCCATAGCGAAAGAAGTGAAAAACAGCGAGGACGAAATATTGGTGATAGACGGCGTAAGAAGATTGTCGGATATAAAATTTTTAAAAGATCTTCTGGGTTTTAAACTTATTTATATTGAAGCCGATATTGAAAAAAGATTTCAGAGAATTTCAGTCCGCGGCGAAAATTCAGATGATAATACAAAAACTTTTGAACAATTTAAAAAAGAACTTGAGCAAGAATCGGAAACTCAAATTAGGGGATTAAAAAACGACGCCGATTATATTATTAATAATAACGGTTCATTTGAAGAACTTCATAATCGGGTTGATGAAATAATTAAACAGCTTTGCGAATAAATAAAATCAAGGAAAATTAAGGAGACACCCTCTTGATTTTTTTGGCATTATGTTGTCTAATTTTTATAGGAATTTAAATTTTACATAAGGGAGGATGATTGAAAATGGAAAGGATAAAAAACATTATTTACGATGTTTTGCCTTGTTGGTATGAAATTTCATGGCGCGAGATTCTTCCCCCTTCTATTGTCTTAAGAATCCATAAGGATTTTATCGGAGAAATAAAGGGGAGAAAAATTGATTTTGGAAATGCGCCGATAATTATGGGCCTCAAAATAGAATTCGGATTTGAAAATTTTGTTGGCGACTTTGATAAGGACTTTGGTTTTGACGGCGCCTTCGTGCGCAAGGGAGAAGCAGGGAAGTTTGTTGAATTTATGATTCCCGTCCCAAAAGTGAAAAAAGAAGGCGGACAATGCAATTCCTGTAATGGGAGCGGAGAAAACAAGGAGCTGTTGCATGGAGAATGTTTGATGTGTAGTGGCAGCGGCAAAAAATATACTTATGACTGGAAAACTGCTTATGCCATTTCCGCCAGCTTGAATGTATTTTTTACTCTGGCATCTTTTCCTAAAAAAGAAACTAAAGCTGGTTTTTCTCAACTTATGACGATAGATGTTGCAACGCGCAAGGGTATGCACGGAGGTTCGCTTAGTGGTAGTTGCAGTATTCCTTTTGCAAAGTGGGCGGGGAAATTTTATTGCGGCGAAAGAAATTTTGCGCCAGAGATATTGGAGGCAATGAAATCGTCTTATCATCACATGTTTGGATTATCCGATTTCGATATTTATAGCTTCCAAGCATATATGAGCAACGGTTTTCTTTATACGTCTTGTTCGGGCGACGCCTGCGGTCTTCATGCTACTAGCCAGCGTTTACAGGAGGACAATGGATACGAGTTTTCTTGCCACAATGTTGACACTCCAATGCAGCAAATCACTTTACTTGCCGGTCTTGCGGCTTTGCATGATAAGGCGAGAAAGGAAATGAAGTAAAAATAAAATGAAAGTAATTAAAATGGGCGTTGGCAATTGTCAGCGCCCTATTTTTTTATAAAATTTTCTTATAAAATGTTTCTATGATTATTAAAATTCAAAAAATTGATTCTAAGGCAATGATTCCTAATTATGCTAATAAAGATGACGCCGGTTTGGATTTTTATTCGGCAGAGGACATTGTTTTGAAGCCTGGGCAAAGACAGGCGATTGGCACTGGAATAAAAATGGAAATTCCAGCCGGCTATGTTGGCCTTGTTTGGGATAAAAGCGGGTTGGCTGTAAAAAATGGCATTAAAACAATGGCCGGTGTGGTTGACGCGGGTTATCGTGGAGAAATAAAAGTAGTTTTAATAAATTTGGGGCAAGAAGATTTTATTATGAAAAAGAATTCTAAAATCGCCCAGATGCTAATTCAAAAAATAGAACATCCGCAAATTGAAATAGTTTCTGAATTAAATGAAAGCCAAAGAGGAGAAAACGGATTTGGCAGTACCGGTGTATAATTTTTTCGTTGACTTTTTTTACTGTAAATTATAAACTATAAATTAATATGGGTGGCGTACCAGTAAAACATCATACAAAATCTAAAGTTGGCCGCAGGCGGTCGCATTTAGCTTTGAAACCAAGCCAGATTTTTGTTTGCCAGAATTGTCAGGCGCCGAACCGACCACATAAAATTTGTGCAAGTTGTGGAAGCTACAAGGGTAAGATTGTAAAAGCCCCGAAAATTAGAGTTAAAAAATAATGGCCACTCGGCATTTAATAAGAAGTATTGTTCTCCAATCTCTTTACGAGTGGGATTTTTACAATAAAAAAGAGGATTTAAATAAAATTGTTGAACGTAATCTTAATGAATTCGGCAGCGGTGTTGATGAGCCGGATTTCGCTTGGCGAATTATCAAAGGGGTTATTGAACATTTGGGTGCTCTTGATAAAATTATTGAAAAAGCCGCTCCGGAATGGCCGTTAAGTCAGATTTCCATAGTTGACAGAAATGTTTTGCGTATCGGGCTTTACGAGCTTTTATACGCGGACAAAAAGGAAGTGCCGGAAAAAGTGGCGATTAACGAGGCGATAGAATTGGCAAAAAATTATAGCGGCCCGAATTCTTCCAAATTCATAAACGGAGTGTTAGGGACGGTATATAAACAAATAGGAACTAGCAACTAGAAATTAGTAACTAGTAACCAGGGAATGATTTTTTAAACCCTAGTTACTGATTACTATTTCCTAATTACTAACTCGCGTGGATTTTACAAAATTAGAAAATAAAATCAGCGTTGTTTTTAAAAATAAGAATTTTCTCAAAGAGGCTTTAACTCATCGTTCTTATTTAAATGAAAATCCCAAGTGGGGAGTGCCGCATAATGAGCGTTTGGAATTTTTAGGAGACGCGGTTTTGGAATTGGCAACAACCGAAGGGCTTTTTAACAGATTTCCTGATTTACCGGAAGGCGACCTTACAAGCATTCGCGCGGCTTTGGTTAATTATCAGATGTTGGCGATTGTCGCCAGAGAAACGGGATTAGATGATTTTATTTTGCTTTCGCGCGGAGAGGCGAAGGATACGGGTAAGGCGCGGGAAGTTATTTTGGCGAACGCTTTTGAAGCACTTTTAGGCGCGATTTATCTTGATGCTGGATACGCGGTAGCGAAAAATTTTATTGAAAAAACGGTTATTAATCATCTTGACGAAGTAATGAAGAATAAGCTTTATAAAGACCCGAAAAGTTTGTTTCAAGAAATAATTCAAGAGAAATCAAAATTTACGCCTGTTTATGAAGTTTTATCCGAAGAAGGGCCGGATCATGCCAAGATTTTTACGGTTGGCGTTTATTGCGATGACAAATTAACTGCCGAAGGCAAGGGTTCTTCTAAACAAGAAGCCGAGGTGGAAGCGGCAAAGAATGCTCTGAAACATGTTTCTTAAATCACTGGAACTTAATGGATTTAAATCTTTCGCCTCAAAGGCGGTTTTGGAATTTCCCAGAGGAATCACTGCGATTGTCGGTCCGAATGGAAGCGGTAAAAGCAATATCATAGACGCTATTCGCTGGCTTTTAGGAGAACGGGAGGCTAAGAATTTAAGAGGAGATAAGATTGAAAATTTGATTTTTGCTGGCACGCCGAAAAAAAGTCGGGCGGGAATGGCGCAAGTTTCCCTTAATTTTGAAAATAATTCCGGGTTAATTGATGAAGAATTTCCCGAAATTTCCATTGTTCGGCGCGTGGCGCGCGACGGCGCTTCTCAATATTTTCTCAATAAATCGGAAGTAAGATTGAAAGATATTGTTGATTTTTTTGCCAGAGCGCGGCTTGGCACAAAAGGACTTGCAATAATCAATCAAGGCTCCAGTGATTTATTTGTCCGCGTGAGCCCCGAAGAAAGAAAGGCGATGATAGAAGAAGTTTTAGGTCTTCGCGAATTTCAGATTAAAAAATCTGAAGCGGAAAGGAAGCTGAATAATACCAATATTAATCTTGAAAGAGTGAAGGCGATGGTTGAAGAAGTTTTGCCTCGTTTGAGAATGTTGAAGCGCCAGACCGTTAAATGGGAAAAAAGAGCGCAGTTGGAAACCGAATTAAAAAATCTTGAAGACGGATATTTTTCTTTAAAATTAAGCGGAATAGAAAAAGACAAGCAAAGATTGGAACCGGAATTGGAAGAAACGACCAAAGCCATTGTGGGGAAAATCGCGGAATTGAAAGTTTTGGAAAATAATGTCAAAAAATTGGAAGAAAAATCTGAAGGCAACAGCTTTGATTCCATTAAAACCCGCAAAAGCGAATTATCAAGCAAGCATCTTAAAATCCAAAAAGAATTGAGCCGCTTGGAAGCAAAAGCGGAAATCCTCGGCGATATTTCCTTTCAAGACGAAAAAGAAAAAAAGGAAGAATTGTCTTTTAGCGGCGATGAATTGGCGCGGTTGGTCAAGGAAATAAAAAAATCTCTTAATGATATTATTTTTGAAAACATGGAGGAAGTCGCGGCTGCCATTAAAGGCGTTGTGGAAAAAATAGATGTTTTTTTCTCCGGTTTTAAAACCAATAAGCCAGTTGATTCTTTAAAATCCAAAGAATTAGAAGATATTGTTAAGATAAAAAACGATTTACTTAAAGAAATTGTTTTAATAGAGAATGATTTAAAACAAGTTGAAAAAACGGAAGCGGAAATTACCGCCGGTTTGCAGGATTTCAACAAGCAATTTCAAAAGGCGTTTGAGGTGATGGATGCCAAGCGCGATGAAATAAGATTGTTGGAAAATAAAAAACAGCAGATGATTTTTGAGCGAGAAAAACTTGATATGAAATTAAAAGATTTAGAAGAGCAATTGGAGCAAATCGGCCGGTCAATAAACGAATTCAAATTATTGTTTTTGCAAGGCGATAATATTGATGCTTATGAGGCGGAGCGGAGAATGCTTCGGTTGCGCGGAGAACTGGCGAGTATCGGCGAAATAGACCAAGCCTTAATAAAAGAAGCTGAAGAAACAGAAAAACATTATAATTTTTTATCTAGCCAGATTAATGATTTGGAAAAAGCGACCAATGATTTGAAAATTTTAATCAAGGATTTGAAAGAGCGGATTCATAAAGAATTTTTAAACGCTTTTCGCGCGATAAATGAAAAATTTGACCATTTTTTCAGGCTAATGTTTAAAGGAGGGCATGCAAAAATGAAAATTAAGAATTATGAATTAAGAGTTAAGAATAACGGCGATGAAAATGATGAAGATAGAATTGAAATTGAGAAGGAACAAGAGGAAAAAATCGGTGTTGAAATTGATTTGAATTTGCCCGGAAAAAAAATTACTGGGGTGGAGATGCTTTCCGGAGGAGAAAAAAGTTTGGTTTCCATTGCCGCGCTTTTCGCTTTAATTTCTGTCAGTCCGCCGCCGTTTTTGGTTTTGGATGAAATTGATGCGCCCTTGGACGAAAAAAATTCCCGAATGTTCGCCAATCTTATTAAAGATTTTTCCGGAGACACGCAATTTATTATCGTCACTCATAATCGGGCAGTAATGGAAGCAGCCGACGTTTTATACGGCGTCACGATGAACGATGACGGCACGTCGAAATTGTTGTCGTTGAAATTAGAACCATAAATTATTGAATTAATGGAAACATTGACTTTTTGATAAAAAATTGTTAATTTATTGTCAAACGTGATGAAATTTAATAAATAAATAATCAGGAGGAAAAAGTATGAAATGGCCGGAATATTTAATGCTTATCAGACATGACGTTTCCGTTTTTAATATATTAAAAACGGTAAAAAATGAAAATTCGATTTACCAAAAATTCTTAGAAGCTTTTGAAAAGAATCCCAAAGCGCATTCAACGAAGAAATTAGCAAAACTTGCTTTGAAAATAATCAAGCTTGATTATGGCGATTGCGAAACTCCTTTGGCGAACAACGGAATGTTGGCGCTAGAAACGGGAAGGGCGTTGAAAAAAAATTTTAGTCTTCCCGATGTAGTTTTTGTCTCTCCTTACAAAAGGACGCAACAGACCCTTTCTAAGATTAAAGAAGGATGGTCAGAGCTTGAGAGAGTAAAAACTTATGAAGAAGAGCGCTTGCGAGAACAGGAACATGGGCTGGCCTTGCTTTATAACGATTGGAGAATACTTCATGCGCTTGATAATCATCAAAGAGAGCTTTTTAATCAAGAAGGAAGATATTGGTATAGATATCCGCAGGGAGAAAATGTGCCAGATGTCAGATTGCGCAATGGTTCATGGATTGCCACTTTGATTAGAGAATTCTCGGAGAAAAAAGTGTTAGTAATCACCCATCATTTAAATATTTTGGCGATGAGAGCTAACTTTGAGCGTTTGAGCGCCGAAGAATTCGTGCGGCTTGATGAAGAAGAAAAGCCAGTCAATTGCGGAGTTACTTTATATCGCGGCAATCCCAATAGGGGGAAAGACGGAAAATTGGAATTGGATTTTTATAACAAAAAATATTATTCAGGAGGATAAAATGGCTAAGAAAAGAGTGAAAAGTCTTTTTGGCGACAATGGCGTAAAGATTGTTCCATTAAATTTTGCCCCACAGAAGGGTAAAATCATAAAAGATATTATCAACGGGAAGGGAGAAGTGTATAAGCCCAATCCTTATGATATACCAAATGACCCTCAGCGTATTTTAGCGTTTGTCGGACATTTTATTATTGCGATGATGGACGTTGATAAATTATGTTGGGGCAAAACAGGTCATTTTATAACAAGGAAAGAATGGTTGCTATATCGGGAATTAACATACGAAATGTTAGCCGGGCTGAATACTTTAATATCTAAAAAAAAGAGCCCAGTATAAAATATCAAACATAAGTATTCGAACAACTGAATCAAGCTCCACAAGGAAGTAATTTGTGGAGTTTTTTATTGGATTAACCTAAGCAGTTGACAAACAAAAGATAAAAACTATAAACTATAAGCTACGAACTAAAATCTAAATTATGTTAGCCATTAAATTCAAAAGAATAGGGAAAAAGCATCAGCCGAGCTATCGGATTATTGTGGCTGAAAAACGCTCAAAAATGGGCGGGGATTGCGTTGAGGATTTGGGCTGGTATGATCCCATTTCAAAAAAATTTGAAATTAAAAAAGAAAGAATAATATATCGTTTAAAAACCGGCGCTCAGCCGACAGCCAGTATTCATAATTTATTGGTGAAAGCGGGCGTGATTGAGGGTAAAAAATTAGCTGTCCACAAGAAGAAAAAGACGGAAGAAGCCAAATAGGTTTAAAAATTACAGGATGTTTAAGAAAGGTCGAAAAAAAGAAATAAAGAAAGAATTTTAATAGCATGGAAGCAAAAGATCAGAAATTCCTTGAATTTCTTATACAATCAATCGTTGACCATCCGGATGAAGTGAAAGTGGAGCGCAAGGTTGATGAAATGGGGGTACTTTTAACCCTTAAAGTCAATCCGACGGATATGGCGCAAATTATCGGCAAAGGAGGAGCCACCGCTCAGTCTATTCGCTCGCTTCTCAAAATCGTTGGCATCAAAAACAATGCCCGCGTCAATTTGAAAATTATTGAGCCGGAAGGTTCAACAAGAGGACCGAGGCCGTCATTTAACAGACCCACAGACGGAATATAAAAAATAAAATCTCCCACATAAATTTATGTAGGGGATAAATCCCGCTTTTAATGGCGGGATTTTTAGTTATAATAAATAAAGAATGCGCAAAAATCTTTCTTCAACCCGCTCACGCCCCGCCTACGGCAGGGCTGCGCTTTCGTTAAGGTTTTAGAAAGATTTTTGCGCATTCTTAGAAGAAATAAATGAAATTTGACATTATCACAATTTTTCCGAAAATTTTTGATTCATATTTAAATGAGTCTATTTTGAAGCGGGCACAAAATAAAAAATTGATTGATATTAAAATTCATAATCTGCGGGATTTTACAAAAGATAAATATAAAAAAGTAGACGATAGGCCTTTTGGCGGAGGACCGGGAATGGTTTTTAAAATTGAACCAATAATTAAAGCGGTTGAAAAGCTTAAAAGCTTAAAAGCTTATAAGCTTAAAACTAAGATTGTATTATTTACTCCGGGTGGGAAACAGTTTGACAATAAAATTGCGAAGCAATTATCTGAAAAATATGACAACCTTATTTTAATTTGCGGCCGATATGAAGGAATTGACGCAAGATTAGAAAAAGTAATTAAAAACCTGCCCGCCGGTAGGCAAGGTTTAAAATTAAAAATTGAAAATTTATCTATAGGTCCCTACGTTTTGACCGGCGGCGAGCTTCCGGCAATGGTTTTAATTGATTCTGTTTCGCGTC